>Ga0307423_1000051_pt1 | contig 62539 bp, 60 predicted proteins | sample SalMarWE160310MG_FD_202154 | JGI IMG/M metagenome (GOLD analysis project Ga0307423, IMG submission 202154) | Salt marsh sediment microbial communities from the Plum Island Ecosystem LTER, Massachusetts, United States - WE1603-10 | ecosystem: Environmental > Aquatic > Marine > Intertidal zone >...
GGAGCATGACGGACGTCGCGGCGCGCCGGTCGGCGGCGCTGGTCGACCGCTACCGCATCGAGCGCCAGCTCGGCGAGGGTGGGAGAGCCGGGAGAGGAGTTCCGCTCGTGAGGCCTCGCGGTCAGATTGGAGCGATCACGGACCGGCAGGACCCGAGCCTCAGAGGATCGTGTCGATGAACGACCGTCCGCAGTTTTCCGACATCGACGCGTGGGCGCTGACCCACGTCGGCAAGATGCGTCCGGACAACCAGGACCACTTCTTCCAGGGCTCGCTGGCTCGGGGTGTGAAGGTCGAGCGGACGAGCATCGAAGGCGATGTCGAGCTGGAACGGCTGGCGACACTGGCGATCGTGGCCGACGGTGTCGGCGGCCACACCGGAGGCGAGGAGGCGGCGCGCCGGGCGATCCAGGGGCTCGTCGGCTCCGTCTCGCACTTCTTCCATGAGGCGATCCACAGGGAGTCGGAGGATCCGGAGGTCTTCTCCCGCCTGCTCCACGACGCGACGCTGGCCTGCCACGAGGAGCTGGTCGACAAGGCCGCGCAGCAAGGTGGGGGACGCCGTTTCGCGACGACGCTCACGCTCTTCCTCGGCCTATGGCCTCACGCCTACCTCCTCCAGGTCGGTGACTCGCGCTGCTACGTCTACCGCGACGGCGAGCTCACGCAAATCAGCCGGGATCAGACTCTGGCGCAGGACCTCGTGGACCGGGGGGTCCTGACCCGGACCATGGCCGAGAAGAGCCGCTGGGCCAACGTCCTGTCCAGCGCTCTGGGCGGAGGGCAGGCGGCGCCGGTCGTGACCCGCGTCGTGCGGGACTGGGGCACGGTCGTGCTCCTGTGCAGCGACGGCCTCACGAAACACGTGTCGGACGAGCGCATCCGGGAGCGACTGGCTTCCATGACCAGCTCCCGCCAGGTGGCGGAGCAGCTTCTCCAGGATGCGCTGGACGACGGCGGGAGCGACAACGTCACCCTCCTCGTGGGGCGCACGCTCCGGCCGTGAAGGCCATCACCTTCCGGGGCGTCGAAACCCTGGCCTTCGAGTCCGTTCCGGACCCGACGATCCTCGAGCCCGGAGACGCCGTCATCCGGGTGCGGGCCGCGGGGATCTGCGGCTCCGACCTGCATCCCTACTTCGGGCGCGAGCGGGGTCTGGACGTCGGGACCGTCATGGGGCACGAGCTCCTGGGCGACGTCGTGGAGGTCGGGGGCGACGTGAGAGCGTTCGGCGTGGGAGATCGCGTGGTGGCTCCGTTCAGCACGAGCTGCGGGCGATGCTTCTACTGCCGCTCGGGGCTTACGGCCCGGTGCGAGGAGGGCCAGCTCTTCGGGTGGGTGCAGGAGGGAAGGGGCCTCCACGGCGCGCAGGCCGAGCTGGTGCGCGTCCCCCTGGCCGACGGGACGCTCGTCACGGTTCCGGAAGGCCTGGACGACGCGGTGGCCCTCCTGGCGGGAGACATCCTGTCGACGGCGCGCTTCGGCGTCGACCTGGCGGGGATCGCGGCCGGCGACCTCGTGGTGGTGGTCGGTTGTGGCCCGGTGGGCCTCCTGGCCGTGCTCGCCGCGCTCGAACGGGGCGCCCGCGAGGTGGTCGCGGTCGATCGCGTGCCCTCGCGGCTCGAGATGGCGCGGGACTTCGGGGCCACGCCCGCGCATTTCGAGCAGGACGACCCCCTGGCACTCGTCCACGAGCGCTCCGAGGGGCGGGGGGCGGACGCGGCGATCGAGGCGGTGGGCTCACCCGAAGCGACGCGCTTGGCCGCCGATCTCCTCCGTCTGGGCGGATCCCTGGCGGCACTCGGCGTCCACACGGAGCCGCATCTCGCGCTCACGCCCGGAGAGATCTACGACCGCAACCTCCGCTACGCCTCCGGGCGGTGCCCCGCGCGCCACTACCTTCCGGGGTCGCTGGAGCTCGCCCGCCGCGACGCCGCCCTGATCGGAGTGCTGGTGTCGCATCGGCTGCCGCTGGCCGAGGGCGTGGAGGCCTATCGCCGGTTCGCCGCCCGGGAGGCCGGGTGGAACAAGGTGGTGTTGGCGCCGGCGTAGCGCTTCGGCTCGTTCGCGCCTCCCTATCTGCGCCCGAGCACCTCCCGGTGGAAGGCGTCGTCCATCCGCTCCGAGAAACCGGGCTCGGGAAGCGTGTAGTGGCAGTAGGCGCAGATGCCCTGTCGCGGGGTCCGGCCCAGTTGCGGCGCCGCCGGGGCGTCCCGTCCCGCCAGCCGGTACGCCTCGGTGGCATCGGCGACGACGTCCTCGAAGATCCGGTGCGTGAGCGGCAGGTTGTGCTGCCCCCCGGCGCGCTCGAGGAGCGACAGCATCGCGCGGGCGCGAGCGGTGGTCTGCACGGCCGTGTCCCCCTCCTCGCGTCCCGCCACGGCCTGCTCGGCGCCCGTCAGGTAGCGATCGACCATCCTCGTGCGCTCGGCGATGCCTTCGTTCCACCAGCGCAGGATGGTTGCGTATTCCGGGCGGTGGCACTGGACGCACGCCACCGAGCTTCCCAGACGGCGTTCGCTCGTGGCGCCCCCCAGCGGGAGGTGACACGAGCGGCAGGTGAGCCCGTCCATGAAGTGATTGGAGGGAGCGGCCGCCTGCGAGTCGGGGAGGATCCCGAGCACCAGCCGCTGCTCTCCCTGATGCGCCTCGGAGTGGCAGGCGTCGCACGTGGCCGCGTCGAGCCACGCGACGTCGACCTCGACGCCGTGCTCCTCCGTGTGGCAGTCGGCGCACTGCAGGTCGACCGCCGAGCTCATCGCCTCTATCTGGTGGTTGTCCTCCTCGTGGCAGGCACCGCAGGTGTTCCCGGCGTGGGCGGGGTGGAGGTCCTCGCCGATGCCGGCCTGGGTGACCGCGTCCACGTCGTCGTGACACGCCGCGCAGCGGGTCAGGGACACCTCGTGCACGGGCTTGGCCACCGCGTAGTGACAGCGCAGGCAGCCCCCCTCGATCCAAGGGAGGCCCTCGTGGGGAATCGCCACGCCCTGACTGGTCATTCCGTCGTGGGCGAGGGTGGTGTGGCAGAGCCGGCAGTCGTCGCCCCGAGCGCCTGAGAGCTCGTCGGCGTGGCAGAGCCCGCACGTGCCGGGTCCGGCCTTGAGCGAGTCGCCGCCCGCGCGGTGCGTGTGACACCCCGCGCATCCGATCGCCACCGATCCGCTGGAGCCGTGCCCGCGATGCGTGAAGCGGACCGTCTGGATCATCACCTGGGCGGGGACCTCGTTTCCGTGGCAACCCGACGCGACGCATGCGCCGCTCGGTACGGCCGCGAGCTCGCGGTCGGCCAGGCCTCCCTGGTGGCACGCCGCGCACGCCAGCCGAGCATGTGGCTCGGCGCCGGCTTGCCTCGGCGCGGTCTCGGTCCCGCAGGCGGCCAGGCCCGCCGCGGCCAGTACCGCTAGTAGAGAATGACGGCCCATAGGATCATCCCGGTGAGGGCGAGCCCCACGGCGACGGCCGCGAAGCCCAAAGCGGCTGCGATGAGGGAAGCCCGCCTCGTGGGAGGGGGCGCGGGCGTGTCCGGCTTCTGCTCGAGCGACGGCGGCTGGGAGGCGTGGATCTCGATCTGCTCCATGACGAGCGGATGCTCCTCCTCCATGTAGGCCTTGGTCGCCCGTCCGGTGAACATCACCGCGTCGAGCGGGAACTTCTCCGGCCGGAAGTGCACGTGGAAGAAGTGGATCGTGAAGATGAAGCCCGCCGCGAGGAGCGCCTCGTCGGCGTGCACGATCGTGGCCACGTTGAAGACCCAGCCGGGGATGAAGCGGGCGAAGAACTCGGGGAACCAGAGCATCAGGCCGGATCCGCCGATGATCGCCACGCCCCAGAACACGGCGAAGTAGTCGAACTTCTCCATGTAGCTCCAGCGGGTGAAGCGCGGCCGCGGACCACGGCCGAAGTACCAGCGGATCTGGCGCACGAAATCCACCACGTCCCTCGGCTGCGGCACCAGCGAGTCGGGTCCCCACAGGAGCTTCATCGGATCGGGCGCGCGCACCAGCTTGTGCACGAGGAAGCCGAGGTGGGCACCGAAGTAGGCGAAGGTGATCCCCGCGCCGATCCGGTGCAGGAGGCCGGCCATCTCGACGCCCCCCAGCAGCGCCATCAGGGGCCCGGCCCAGAAGGCCTGGCTGAACCGGAGGGGAAGGCCGGTCAGGACCAGGAGGAAGAACGAGACGATCACCGCCGCGTGGGTCCAGCGATGGTAGGCTTGGAAGCGCCATACGAACGGCCCCTCTCCACGCTGGGCCGAGTCGAGGTGCAGCGGCGCATCCGGCTTGGGAACGGTCATGATCCGCCTCCGACGTCGTGACGGGCGCCGTGCGACGTGCCCCTCAGGGCGTCGAAGCCCAGGCGGGCGAGCCACAGGGCGGTGTGGGCTCCGAAGACCAGGAAGACGCCGATGAGCAGCGTGGTCATCAGGTGGTAGGACCAGTACACGTACGGGTACTTCTCTCGATCATTGTGGTCCGCGTGGGGTTGGAAGAGCGCGAAGCCCGCCGTGGCCTGCTGATGGCACGTGCGACAGGTATCGAGCCGGCGGGCGTCGCTGACCGTGGAGCGCGGATCCGAGGCCGGGTAGATGCCATGGGATCCGTGGCAGTCGTGGCACGTCGCGGCCACCGCGGAGCCGAGCGTGGACGCCTGTCCGTGGTACGAATCGGCGTAGCTCTCGGCATAGGGCTCGTGGCAGTGCGAGCACCGCTCCACCATCCGGGCCTGGAACCCGGGGTCGGACGGGGCCAGCATACCATGCGCCCCGTGGCATGCGCTGCAAGCCGGCGGCTCGGGGCTCGTGGCTCCCTCCGGGAGCCGTCCCCCGGGCCTGGCCATCTCGGGGACTGCGGTGCCGTGCACGTCCGCGCGCCACGCCGTGGCCATGGTGTCGTGGCAGGCGCCGCACGTCCTCCCCTGGTTGAGCGGATTCGTGTTCGCCCGCTCGTCCTCGGCCGGGAGCGTGCGGTGCGGCTCGTGGCATCCTGCGCACGACACCGAGTCGGCATGGGGGTCGAGGCCGGCCGAAACGGGCTCGAAGTGGCACGAGCCGCATGCCTGGCGCATCGCGCGGGCGCCCTCGGGCGTGCGCAGCTCGCGGAGCGGCTTCACGTCGTGCGTGCCGTGGCAGTCCCGGCAGGTCGCGGCGCTGTCGAGCGCGTGCATCCCGAGGCTCCACACCCTGGCCACCTCCTCGTGGCACGACTGACAGTTCAGCGTCGTCGCCGTCGCGCCGTGCGGGTAGCGTCGGAATCCGTCGTGGCAGTCCGAGCAGCTCATCGAGCCGTGGGCGGAAGCGGCCAGGGTCGCCTCGGGCGACATGAGCTTCCGCGCGTCCTCGAGGGTGGGCACGTGTTGACGCAGGAACTCGAGCTCACCGTGGCAGGACTCGCAGGTCGGGCGTGCGGCCTGGGCGAGCGCCGTCGAGGGCGCGCCCGAGAGCGACGGGAGCGCCGCGAGCAGCAGGGTCCCGAAGGTCGGTCGTCTCACTCTTCGACTCCATACTTCTTCAGGCGGTTGCGGATCTGGTGCCGACTCAGGCCCAGCAGGCGTCCCGCTTCGGTACGGTTTCCTTCGGCCCTGCGCAGGGCCTCCATGAGGAGCTCCCGCTCGAGCTCTTCCATGTCGACGCCGCCCGGGCCCAGCGTGAACTGCCCGCTGCCCGTCTCCTCCGCTCCGCGGCTGCGGACCTCGGGAGGCAGCGATTCCACGTTGATCTCGTCGCCCTCGGTGAGGAGGACCGCCCGCTCGACGACGTTTTGCAGCTCGCGGACGTTGCCCGGCCACGGGTAGGTCTCCAACAACTCCTCCGCCTCATGGGTGACGCCGCGCACGCGCTTGCCGAACTCCCGGTTGAAGCGGTCGAGGAAGGCGGCGGTGAGCGCCGGAATGTCCGAGCGCCGGTGCCGCAGGGGCGGGAGCTCGATGGGGAGGACGCGCAGGCGGTAGAACAGGTCCTGGCGGAAGCCTCCCTCCGCGACCTCCTCCTCGAGATGGCGGTTGGTCGCCGTGATGACGCGGACGTCCACCTTGAGGTCGACCGTTCCGCCCACGCGTCGGAACGCCCGGTCCTCGATGAAGCCGAGCAGCTTGCTCTGCACCCCCGGGGACAGCTCGCCGATCTCGTCGAGGAACAGCGTTCCGCCGTTGGCCACCTCGACGAGCCCGCGCTTCAGGGTGCGCGCGTCGGTGAACGCGCCCTTCTCGTGCCCGAACAGCTCGGACTCCATGAGCGATTCCGCCAGTGCGGAGCACGTCACGCTGACGAACGGCTTGTCGGCCCGCGGGCTCAGGTCGTGGATCAGGCGCGCGAGCACGCCCTTGCCGGTGCCCGTCTCGCCCAGGAGGAGAACGGTGGCCGTCTCGGCGGGAGCGATGCGATCCACCAGGCTCAGCACCTCGCGCATCGCGGGGCTCGAGCCGATGACGGCGCCGCGCACGCCGCCGGCACGCCTGAGCGCGCGTACCTCGCGCCGCAAGCGCGTGCGCTCGAGGGTCGACTCGAGCGTCGCTTCCAGGCGATCGAGGGAGAACGGCTTCTCCAGGTAGTCCTGGGCGCCCTTCTTCAGCGCTTCGACCGCGGATTCGATCGTCGCGTGCGCCGTGATCATCACGCATGGCACCTGCTCCTCGGAGGTCAGCTCCTCCAGGAGCTCCGTGCCGTTGCCGTCCGGCAGGCGGATGTCGAGGAGCGCCGCGTCGGGGTAGTTCCCCTGGAGGGCGCGGCGCGCTTCGGCTAGGGATCGCGCCGCGGTCACCTCATAGCCACGCCGACGGAGCCGCTCCGCCACCACCGTGCGGATCAGGTCGTCGTCGTCGACCAGCAAGATCTTCTCTGCCATGGTCACGCTCCCGCTGTGACGTGTTCCGGGACCACGGGCAGCGTGATCCGGACGGTGGTGCCGTGCTTCGGACGGCTCTCGATGGCGAGGCCGCCGCGGTGGGCCGAGACGATCCGGGCCACCAGGGGAAGACCGAGCCCGGTTCCCAGCGGCTTGGTGGAGTAGAAGGGGCGCAGGGCCCGGTCGACCTCCTCGGGATCGAGACCGTGGCCGGTATCCGTGACGGACACCTCCACCGATTCGCGCGCACGCGACCTGACGGCCACCGTGAGGTGCCCACCTTCCGACATGGCTTCGACCGCGTTGCCCATCACGTTCAGGAACGCCTGGGTGAGCCGCCGTCCGTCCCCTCGGACGAGGATGCGCTGGTGCCCGTAGGTGCGGTGGGTCTCGACATGCCCGATCCCCGGCATCCCGGCGAGACCGGCGAGCGCCTCGTCCAGTACGTCGGCGAGATCCACGGCGCCGTCCTCCAGGACCAGGGGCTTGGCCAGCGAGAAGAGGTCCTGCATGGTCTCGTGCAGGCGGTCGAGCTGCAGGTGTACCGCCTCGAGCACCTCGCTACCTCCCTCGTCGAGCTCGTACTCCTGCTGGAGGACCGAAACGGCCGTCTGGATGGAAGCCAGGGGCCGCTTGAACTCGTGTGCCATCTCGGCGGCGAGCTCGCCCACCTGGGCCAGGCCCTCCTGGGCCGCGAGCCGCTTGTCCTGATCCGCCGCCCTCGCCTCTACCTCCCGCCCCTTCTCCAGGAGCTCGGTGACGGAGCGCTCCAGGTGGACGAGCTCGTTACGCGGGCGGGCTTGTCCGCCCGCCTCGGATCGCAGGAGGATGTCCATGCGGTGCAGGGGAGCCACGACCTCGCGCTCGAACATCGTCACGACCACGATGCCGACGGCCAGGAGGGACACGGCCATCAGCCCCATGCCGAGCCGTGCGCCGCGCTCCATGGCAGCCATCGTCGGAGCGACGGAGAACTCGACTTCCAGCACCGCGGGCTGGGGGATCGACACCGGGAGGTAGGCCCGGACCGCGTCACCGGACTCCGACACCTTCACGATCCCCGACCTGGGCAGCTCCGTGGGATCGGGGATGAAGACGGAGGCCGCGCGCGTCCCCTCTTCGTAGTTGTCCGCGGAGATCAGGATGCGCCCGTCCTTGCTGTAGACGCGCGCGGTGGTGACGTCTCCCCCTTCGCGCAGGCGCGCGAGGGCATGATGGGCCGGGGAGAGCCGGCCGAGGCGGATGGCCGACTCGAGGGTCGCCTGGGTCGACGCAGCCGCCAGCAGCGCCTGTCGCTCCGCCGAGGCAAGCGCCTCGTTCTCCCAGTAACGAAAGGAGAGGTAGGTGGAGCCACCCAGCGCGGCGACCGCCGCCCCAAGAACAGTGAGGAGCACCTTTCCGCGGACCGGTAGCGACCGGACACGCCGAACCCAGCTCATGTGGAGCCGCCTCCGAAGCGGCGACCACGCAAGGAAGTGGTGCTTCGAGATCCGCCCGGAAGATAGCGGCGCGGACGGGCGGGTTGTAGAGGGAAACGCGCGGCTTCGCGCGCCATCCGGCCCGAAACGCGCACAAACCCGGCCCGGCCCGAGGGGGCCGACCCGGATACGGCTCGATTCGCTCCGTAGAACAACGGACCGAGGGGGCCCGGTATCGATCCCGGGCCCCCTCGGAGGGAGGATGAAGCGCGCGGCTTCACGCGAGGAGCGCGATTGCGGCCAGTGCGGCGAAGTCCGCCACCAGAGCCGTCACGAAGCCCTTCCGCCAGAAGAGGACCCCGAAGACCGCGGCGGGGATCGCGACGGCGGTGAGGAGGAAGGCCGCGGTGCCGGCCCAGCTCGCGAAGCCGACGGCCAGCGCGCCGGGCGTGTAGAGGAGCACCTGCACCGCCGTCGCTGCCACTACCGCGCCCGCGAGGGCCTCGTTGGCGTTGACCCTGTGCCACCGGAGCATGAGCCAGGCCACGCCCGTCACCAGGAAGAGCCGCAGGAGCACTTCGTTCACGACCGCTTGGCTCACCTCGACGACCAGGGTGCCGGCCAAGGCCGTCGGAGCGCTGGGGGCCGCGAACGGGACCGCGAGCAGCCCGACGACGAGCCCGATCACCAGCCCGAGCACGATGTCGGCGGTGGTTGCGCGCCGCTCTCCCAGCCCGGCCAGCGGGCGAGGGAAGGGAACACCCCGCGCGAGACGGAGCGCCAGCGTCACGACCGGCCCCGCCACCCAGATGGCGAGGAGTGCCGCGAGCAGCACCGCTCCGGTCTCGGTCAAGCGCAGCCTCAACCCCCAGATCTCCGGCCGGTCGGCCAGGAAGGTGAGGAGCAGAGCGGCGAACGAGCCTGCCGCGATGACGGTGCCCGGCCGCCGCTCGGGCCACCGGGCGAACGCGTTCTTCAGAGCCCTCCAGGCGTGGACGGTCGCCACCGCCAGGATCGCGCCGGCGCCGACCCAGCCCACCGCCGCGCCGACGAGGGCGCCAGGACGGCCCGTGTAGGCGGCGATCAGCGTCATGGCCACCCAGATGGACGCCAGCCAGGCGACGGACAGACCCGGGATCGCGAACAGGATCGCCCGTGCCAGGTCGCCGAGGGCCTTGCGGGGCGTCACGCCCGCCGGGCGGCCCAGGTAGCCCAGCACCGTCCCGTGGAGCAGGCCGATGAAGGCGCCGACGATGAAGAGTGCGGTGGCGGTCTCGAAGATGCCGTGGCCGCTCAGCCGCCCGGCGAGCGTCATCGCGCCTACCAGCACTCCACCGAGGGCAACCCCGCCGGCCATCGCACCGAGGACGGCCATACGCCCGTGCAGGCCGATGCTGCGCGGGACCGTTCCTCCGAGGGTTTCCGTTTCGTGCGTCGTCGCGGCGTTCATCCTTCCCTCCTCCGGGTTCCGGGGGCTTCGTGCCTCCGTTCGCCCAGAAGTAGTACAAGGGCCGTGCCCCGCGCTCCACGCAAGCTATATCATGTTGGCAATAAATAGATTAGGACGCTTTATCTAATGTTGCTTGACATGTGACGCCCTCCTTCGCCCGCGTGGTATCGCGCGGTTCAAGCGCGCGAAAGCGCGCATTTCAGCGCGCGATTCCCGAGGGGAGGCCGGGCCCCGACCCCATGCCATCGTCGTGCGGAAGGGTGGGGAGGGGCGGGTCCAGTGGACCCGCCCCGAACGGGCGTTCAGCCGACAGAGACGGAGCTCCGCGAGCGCTGACGGGAGAGCGCGTCGAGGTACTTCTTGATCTCGCGAAACTGCCCCTCGCCGTGCAGGCCGGCCTGGTAGACGACCATGTCGCCCGTGCCGCTGCCGAGATAGTGCCCCTTCCGGAAGGGGTACATGGTGTGCGCGAGGCCCAGTTCCGAACGGATCCACCGGTACATGGTGGGAAGGGTGAAGCCGGTGATGCCCATGGCCTCGTGCATCTGAGCGGGCGGAAGGATCCGCGCGCGCTGGTCGGCTTCGAGGCGGTCGAACAGCTCCACGCTCGACACGTGGTACACGTCGAGGTTGACACCCTCGGCCTCCAGCATGGGGAGGACCGCCTGGACGAACTCGTACGTGACCTCGGACCCCTGGAGCACCAGCGTTCCGTCGCGCTCCCCCTCGCCGGTGCGCAGGAGGTACACTCCCTGCGCGGCCTCCGATGCCGGCGCGAGGCCCATCTCCTCGCGGTCGAGCACGGGCTCTCCCGGGCGGGTGACGAAGGGCACGATCACCGCGGGACGCGCCCTGAGCGCGGCCGCCATGAGGGGCCAGATCTCCTGCGGCTCCCAGGGCGTCAGCGTGACCGCGACGCCCGGGATGTGGTTCTCCTGGTGGAGCTGCAGCGCTTGCGGATCGGCGTGGGTCGGACCGTCCTCTCCGGTCTTCATCCCCGCATGGCCGCAGATGAGGATGAACGGGCGGTACGGCGCGCCGGGGCCCTCCACCTCGCGCCGCGTCTGGTTCGCGATCCCGTGGACGCGTGCCGCGATATGCCCCAGCGGAGCGATGAAAGCGCCGTACGAGGCGCCGGCGCCCATGTGGAATCCCATGGACGACACCCCCGTGAGCACGCACGACAGGCCGTCCTCGCAGATTCCGCCGACGGAGAGCGAACGGGCGCCCGGGTTCGCGTCCCAGTGGAAATACCCTTCCGGGAAGCCCTTCGCCGCGCCCGACACGGCGGTCGAGTCGAGGAGGTCGGCCGCGCCGATGAGGAGCGCCCCTCCGCTCGCCTCGTTGAAGTGTCCCAGCACCTTGCCGAGCTGGGACCTGAGCGCGATCGACGCGCCCGGCTCGAGCGCGACGTCCTCGGGCGTCTCGTCGGGATCGGCGACGGCGAAGATCCGCTCGACGTCGGGAGCCCCCTCTCGTGGCTTGCGCCCGCGCGCCTCCAGGCGCTCCCGGGCGGAGACCAGGCGACCCGCCATCTCTTCGCACATGGGCCGATACGGGTCCTCGAGCAACGCCCGGACGCGTTGCAGCGTCATCCAGTAGCACTGCTCGACCTGGTCCTTGAACTTCGCGCCGGCGCAGCGCTGGCCGTCCACGCCGCAGTGGGGGAGGCCCGGACCGTCCTTCCCGAAGAGCGGGGCGACGGCTTCGTAATAGGCGTCGCTGCAGAGCTTGTGGCCTCCGCCGTGCGACTTCTTTCCGGTGATCCCGTACTTCCAGCCCTTCTCGGTGCGGTAGACCACGGCCGTGGGTTGACCGTTGTCCAGCTGCCGCGCCAGTCTCTGGCCGGTCAGGACGAGGGGAAAGTCGAAGCCGTCGGGCACCTCGACGACGTTCCAGTCCTGGAGGTAGAAGAACTCCATCGGGTCCCACTGTACGTAGTCGCCGGGTCTGGAGCCGTCCCTGGTCACGTGGTTCGAGTCGATGGAGGCCTGATTCCAGTCGAGGTGGATCACGACGTTGCTCAGGCCCGACGCCGACGCGCTCGCCACGGCCTCGTAGACGCGGCCGGGCGTGAGGCCCCCCTCTCCCTCCAGGATGTGGACCCGCGGGGCATTCGCCTTGCCGTAATAGTCGGCCACCGTGAACGCGAGCCCGATCGAGCTGCCCACCCCCACACCCGACGGGCCCGTGGACAGCCGCACGTGCGGCGTGGCGGGCGTGGGGTGCCCGTCCAGGGGCTTCGAGCCGAACTGCTTGAAGAGCGGTGTATGCGTCGCCGGGTTGCGCCGGAACCCCAGAAGGTCCTCGAGGCGAAGACGGTGGTTCACCGCCTCGGGAAGGAGCTCCGGGCGCGCGATCCTGGCCACCTCGTCCCGGAGCGCCCACATCGCGTAGAGCCCGGTCGCCTTGTGCCCGGCCGCGTACGACAGGATGTCGGCGTCACGGCGGATCGGGTCCCCGATGTCGTAGTCCATCGCGTCGAACAGGACGCCGGTGACGATGTGACCCGACGAGACCGACCCGCCGGGATGTCCGGACTGGGCGTAGTTGAAGAGGATCGCGGTCAGCGTCCTGTAGACGAGGTCGTAGGACTCGAAGTAGGCGATGGACTGGGCGGAGATCCCGAGATCATCGGGCTCCGTCACCTTGATCCACTCGGCCCGGCGTGGGCCGAAGGCTCGGCTCATGGGTTCTCCCTTCTCTTTCCGCTTCGATTCGTGGTTGGGGGGCGGGCTATAGCGTGTACCGCTCCCCGGAGGCCATGAAGTCCCGGAAGCCCGCCTCGTCCTGGGACGCCATCGCGATGCGCCGCACCGCTTCCTCCAACTCGTCGTCGGAGTTCGCGATGGACAGGCGCAGGTAGTGCTGCCCCTCGCTTCCCAGCGTGCTGAACGACCGCCGGTCCATGGTCGCGACCCGATAGCGGTAGAGCAGGAACAGCTGGAAGAGCGTGGCGGGGCTGGAGCGATCCCGGATGTTCTGCGCCAGCCCGTCGAAGGCTTCCTCGATTCCGAGGCGCTCGACCACCCCTGCGATGTTGGGGAAGGCGTAGAAGGCTCCCTTGGGATTCTGGCAGGTGACGCCGTCGATCGCGTTCAGCGCCGGCACGACCAGGTCGCGGCGCCGCTGGAAGGCGTCGACCATGGCACGGATCGCCGGTGGACTCTCGGGCGACTCCAGCGCCTCGATCGCGCCCCACTGGTTGTAGGGCGGGATCGACGCGAAGTAGTTGATCGCGAGGCGTCGGTGGACGCGCGCCTCCTCCACGGTGGGATACACCGCCCACCCCACGCGTCCGCCCGTCCACGCGTAGGTCTTCGACACTCCCGAAGCGATGATCGTGCGAGCCGCCATGCCGGGCATGGCGGCGATCGACAGGTGCTCCTCCCCGTCGAAGATGATGGCCTCGTAGGACTCGTCGGAGTAGACGCGCACGTCGGGAGGGGTCTTCTCCAGAATCAGCTCCGCCAGCTCCTGGAGCTGAGCCCGGGTGGCCACGCCTCCGGTGGGGTTGGAGGGGAAGTTCAGGAAGATCAGCTTCGTGCGCGGGCTGAGCAGCGGCTCCAGCTCCTTGCGCGTCAGGCCGAATCCGTGCTCCTCGCGCAGCACGACCGGCACGGGCGCGCACCGGAAGTAGGGGACGAACGACTCGAACAGCGGGTAGCCCGGCGAGGGGTAGATGACTTCCTGTCCCGCTTCGCTGTAGGCCATGTGGGCGAAGCCGATGGGCGGACGTCCACCCGGATAGACCACCACGCGCTCCGGATTGATGTCGAGCCCGTGCTTGGCACCGATGGAGAGCGCCACCGCCGTTCGTAGCTCGGGAATGCCCTGGGGATCGCAGTACGTGGTCAGGCCGTCGTCGAGGGCGCGCTGCACCGCGTGCACGATGTGTTTGGGCAGCGGGAAGTCCGGCTGGCCGAGGTTGCAGCGGATGACGCGGTCTCCCTTGGCTTCGGCTTCCCGGATGAGAGCCCCGAGGGCGAAAGCCTCTTCCGTGCCGATGCGGCTCACCCGGTCGGCGAAAAGCGTCGAAGGCAGGGGCGCGGCGGTTGGGGCGGCGCTCATGCGGACGAACCTCCGAATCGAGGGTAACAGCCCGGCGGGCGGACCCCGGGTGGGATCCCTGCAACCTAGGAAATCCGCCCTTTCCCCATAAGTGGGGATTCGGTGGAGAGGATCGTCGGGGATTCCCCTCCAGGCAAGACGTTGCTCCACGTCGGGGTCTCGGAGATCTTCCGCCCCATGGATCTCACCGTGCCGCCCGCCGCGCTGGCGGAGCTCGCGGCGGCCTACCTCCAGGCCGCCGTGACGCTCGCCCTGGTGGCTCTGTGCGCGTTGCTGTACCGCCGCTACCCCAAGCCCTACTTCGGCGTGTGGGCGATCGCCTGGGCGTTGTACGGCATGCGCCTGGGCGCGATCATCGCCTTCCTTCACACCGGGCAGAACGCCTGGCTGTACTGGCACCAGGTCACCACGGGGTGGACGGCCCTGGCGTTGTTGTGGGCCGCCCTGGTCTTCTCCCAGGGGCTCCGCTGGCGATGGGCCTACCTCTCCCTCGCGCTGTTCCCGCCGGTGTGGTCGTACATCGCGATCTACCGCCTCGACAACTTCCTGCTCGCGGCGGGGCCCGCCGTAATCTTCCTGAGCGCGGCGACGGCGTGGACCGCCTGGGCGTTCTTCCGTTACGACCGCGAGGTGGGTTCACCGGCCGCCCGGGTCCTGACCGTGACGCTCGCTCTGTGGGCGCTGCACCACCTCGACTACCCCTTCCTGCGAGCCCGGGGAGCGTGGAACCCCTGGGGCTACTATCTCGACCTGGTGTTCGAGCTCGGAATGGCCGCGGGGATCCTGATGTTGGTGCTGGAGGACCTGGACCAGGGCCTGCGCACGCTGACGGCGCTCTCCGGCGAGCTGCAGCAGCGCGGGCGTCGGGGCGAGGGGGTGCCCGAGGCCGTGCTCCGCCGCGCGCTCGGGCTGCGCGGGGTGCACGGATCGGCACTGTACCTGGCCTCGGGGCAGGGGGGCGCGTTCGCGGCGGGCGCGGGCGTGTGCGCGCTCTGGCCCTACGAGCAGCCACCCGAACTGGCCTGGCGGGCGGTCGCCGAGGTGCGACGGACGGGTCAGCCCGAGGTGATCAAGGGTCGCGGAGCGGAGGGGGAGCGCCCGCCGTGGGCGCACCCGTACGTGGCCGCACTTCCGGTCCTGAGGGGTAGCGAGGTGGCGGGCGCGCTGGTTGTGGTCGGGGAGTCCCGTGATCCGTTCACGGCGCTCGACACGCCCTTCCTCCTGGCGTTCGGGCAGCAGGTGGGCGCGGCCCTGGAGAACGAGGATCTCTACCGCAGCCTCGAGGATCGCACGGCGGAGCTGGAGCGGCTCCAGGCGCTCATGGTGCGCCAGCACGAGGAGGAGCGGAACCGGCTGTCTCGCGAGCTCCACGACGAGACGGCCCAGGTGCTGGCCGCCGTGAACATGCAGCTCGGTCTCCTGCGCGAGAAGGGCGACGACGTCATGGCGGCTTCGCTGGACCGCGCCCGGGGGCTGGTCAGCGAAGGGATCCGGAGCATCCGCAGCGTCACCAGGAACCTCCGCCCGACGGCGCTCGACGACCTGGGGCTCCTCCCGGCCCTGCGGGCCCTGGCGCGCGATTTCGGTGGCCAGGAGGCCCTGCAGGTGGACTTGGAGGCGCCGCCGACGCTGCCTGCCCTGGAGAGCGACGCGGAGCTGGCGTTGTACCGGACGCTACAGGAGGCGTTGGCGAACGCGGTGCGGCACGGCCAATGTAGGCGGGTGACGGTGAACGTCGAGGAAGCCGAGGGACAGGTGGTGCTGGACGTGAGGGACGACGGGGTGGGCTTTCCCCTGGACGATCCGGGCGGGCTGAACCGCACCCGCGGCGGGCTCGCCGGAATCCGGGAGCGCATCACCGGCGTGGGGGGCGCCTTCAAACTCGAGAACGGCAGCCGCGGAGGCGCGCGCGTGTGGGTGCGCGTGCCCTCCACGGGCGGCCGGAAGAAGGGAGGAACGTGAGCGACACGCGCATTCGGGTGATCATCGCGGACGACCACGCCGTGGTGCGGCAGGGCATTCGCCACGTCCTGGAGGAGATCCCGGGACTCGAGGTCGTCGCGGAGGCGGGTAGCGGGGAAGAGGTTCTGGCCCTGATGGAAGGGAAGGCGCCCGACCTCCTCGTCCTGGACATCTCCATGCCCGACAAGAACGGGCTCGAGGTCGCGAGGGAGCTGCGCGGCGCCGGCTCCGAGGTAGGGATCCTCGTGCTCTCCATGCACGACAACCCGGAGTACGTGCTCGAGGCCGTCCGCGTCGGGGCCGACGGCTATGTCCTCAAGGACGTGGGGCCGGCCGAGCTGAGGGAGGCGGTGGAGGCGGTGTTCGACGGCAAGGAGTACTTCACCGAGCGTGTGACGCACCAGCTGAGCGTCGCCCTGCGCGAGGAGCTCGAGCGTGAACGGCAACGCTCGCGCCTCGACCAGCTCACTGGCCGCGAACGGGAGGTCCTGCTCCGCGTGGCGAGCGGGCGCACGAATCGGGAGATCGCCGAAGAGTTCGGGATCAGCCCCCGCACGGTGGAGACCCACCGCGAGCGTGTGATGGCGAAGCTCCGTATCCGTACGGTCGCGGGGCTTACGCGCTTCGTCGTCGAGAACGGTCTCGGCGATGAGGCCCTGTAGGGCGATTCCCCGCGCCCCGCGTCAGGTCCGGGACGTACGTACATCCCCGGACCGCGACCTTCGGGGATCTCCGAATTACGCGGAAAAAACAGGGGGCCTAGCTTCCGCGGTGTGAGTTTGCCCATACCGCGGGCGCTGCCTGCGCTCACCAAGACCGCCTAAGGCGGCGGCAGGTAAGGAGAGCGAGACCCCCGATGAAGACCGAGACCTCGAACCCCATCAGGATCCCACCGTCCGCGCTCCGGGTCGCCGTTCCCGTGCTCGCCCTGGGCCTGTGGGCCGCACCGACCGCGCTGCTTGCCCAGAGCTCCGGCGGGAACCGGCGGTCGGAGATGTCCGACACCTTCCGCGTGGACCCCATCGTCGTGACCGCCACGCGCGGTCCACGGGAGGCGTCGAAGATCCCCCAGCCGGTTTCGGTGGTGCAGCGTCGCGACCTCGTCGAGCAGATCCCGAACACCGTGACCGACCTGTTCCGCACGCTGCCCGGACTCGACGTGACCGGAGTCGGCGTGAACCAGGGAAGGCCCGAGATCCGCGGCCAGCGGGGCCAGCGCATCCTCCTGCTCGAGGACGGTCTGCGGCTCAACAACTTCCGCCGCCAGCAGGACTTCGGTGAGCTGCCCGCCCTGGTGGACGTGAACGGCGTGGAGCGGGTCGAGGTCGTGCGCGGGCCCGCATCCGTGCTGTACGGCTCCGATGCGATCGGCGGCGTGGTGAACATCATCACGCGCACGGCGCAGGCTGAGGGCTTCCATGCCTTCGGCTCGCTGCGCTACGGCGACGTCGAGAATCAGAAGTCGGGCTCCGCACGCGTCTACGGCCGCAGCGGCGCCTTCACGATCCGCGCCGGCGGGACGGTCCGCGAGGCGGGCGCCTACGAGGCGCCCTCCGGCACCTTCGGCGGCATCACGCTCGACCGGAACGTCCTGGTGAACGGCACCGGCGTGAAGGACCGCTCGGTGGACGTGCGTCTCGGATGGGAGCCCGCCGGCCACCACTCCACCTACGCCAAGTTCGAGACCTACCGGGCGGACGACGCGGGCTTCGGCAGCGTGGACCCGGCGCTGTACGCACCGGGGAGCCCCGACATCAACATCACCTACCCGATGCAGCGTTGGTCCAAGGTCACGGCAGGGTACCTGGGCCGCGAGCTGGGCACGCCCCTCGCCGATCAGGTCTCCATCCAGGCCTACGGGCAGGACAACAAGCGCGACCTGAACTTCGGCCTGGACATGGCGCTCGGGCCCTCCGCGAGCATGTCCATCGTGCAGAAGAACTTCACGAACATCCGCACCTACGGCCTGCGCGCCGAGGCGCGCAAGCTCGCCGTGCCGGGCCTGTTGTTCACCTACGGGCTCGACGCCGTGCGCGAGCACGCCGAGGGGACGGACCACAACACGACGACGATCCTCGGCTTCGGCCCGCCGATGGAGGAGGTGAGCGACAAGCCACAGCTGCCGACCGCAACGTTCCTCACGCTGGGCGCCTTCGCGCAGAGCGAGATCCAGGCCACGCAGCGCCTCTCCTTCGTGGCGGGCGGGCGGTACCAGAGCGCGAAGGCCGAGACGTTTGCCACGCCCGGCCTCGACACCATGACGCCGACCACGATCACGGACGGGACGTTCGTCGCAGCCCTCAACGCGCTCTTCGAGGTGGGGGGAGGGGTGTCCCTGATCGGTTCGGCGGGGCGCGCCTTCCGCACGCCGAACCTGATCGAGCGCTTCTTCGACGGCCCCACGCCGGAGGGTTCGGGCTACCAGGTCGCCAACCCGGACCTCAAGGCCGAGACGAGCTTCAACGTCGACCTCGGCGTGCGCTACCGGAACGGTCGGGTGTCGGTCGACGCCTTCGGCTTCCACAACAAGATCTACGACGGGATCCGCATCCAGCCGTTGGACTACGAGGTGAACGGCCAGGCGGCGTACCAGAACACGAACGTCGAGCAGCTGCTCTTCCGGGGCGTCGAGCTCGACGGGAACGTCGCCGTCACGGGCGGGCTGTCGGTGGGCGGCAACTACTCCTGGATGGACGCGAAGGACGCGCTCAACAAGGAGAACCCGGTCGGTGAGTCCTTCAACAGCAAGATCACCGGCACGGTGCGCTACGAAGATCCTGGGGACCGCTTCTGGGCCGCCTGGGAGGTTCGGCACAACGGCGACCGCAAGGACGTCCAGCTCGTGGACAACCCCATCGGCGACGTGCTGCCCGCCTTCACGGTGCAGAACCTGCGCGCCGGCGTCACCGTGCTGCGCACGGAGGGAGGCCAGGTGCATCGCCTGAACGTCGCGCTCACCAACCTCACGGACCGGCTCTACGCGGAATTCTCGAACGCCTCGTTCTTCCGCCCCGAGCCCAAGCGCAACCTGACCCTGACCTGGGAGGTGTCCTTCTAGGACGCCACCCCCTGGAGACGGCGGCGGACGGCTCCTCGAGCCGTGCGCCGCCGCTTCGCGCGAAAGGAGACTGCCCGATGCCCGCCTTCGTTTCCTTCATCCCCATCGCCACCACGATCGTCGCGGCCTTCTTCGCGCCGGTGGTGTTCCGTCGTTGGCGGGAACGCCATTCGGGGCCGCACCTGCTCTGGTGGTCCATGGGCATCGCCATGTACGGGGTGGGTACGTTCACGGAGTCGTTCACCACGCTCTTCGGATGGCACGCGTGGGTGTTCCGTGCGTGGTACATCTCCGGTGCGCTCCTGGGCGGGGCGCCGCTGGCCCAGGGCACGGTCTACCTGATGTTCTCACGCAAGCTCGCGAACCGGCTCGCGCTCGCATTGGTGGCCGTCGTCGTCGTGGCGTCGGTCGCGGTGCTCCTGAGCCCGATCGACTACGGCCTGGTGGAGACCCACCGCCTCACGGGGCACGTGATGGAGTGGCACGCGGCCCGCTTGTTCAGCCCGTTCATCAACACGTACGCCGCGATCTTCCTGATCGGGGGCGCGATGGTGTCGGCGTGGAGGTTCCGCAAGGACGCCTCGGCGCGCCACCGCTTCATCGGAAACGTGTTCATCGCGGTCGGGGCATTGCTCCCGGGGATCGGCGGGACGGCCACGCGGTTCGGGCACACCGAGGTCCTCTACATCATGGAGTTCCTCGGCCTGATCATGATCTGGATCGGCTACCGCTACAACGTCATGCCGGGCGGCCGCGGGGCTCCGGCCGGGCAGACGGAGCAAGCCGTCGGCTCGACCGCCTGACGGGCCCCCTCGGGGATCACGCGGGGCGGTCGACGACCATCGGCCGCCTCGCCGGTCGCGCCCGGCTCAGTGCCGGCCGCGGCGCCCCGTCTTGAAGATCTTCCTGAAGTCGGGAATCGCCGGGTCGAAGGGCGGCGCCGGCTGTGGTGGCGGCGGGACCTTGGGGGGCTTCGGTGTGCAGGGTGGCTCGGGGAACTTCAGGGGGTGCTTCCGGTCCCGCGGGGCGTGCTGTCGGTTGCTCTTGGCCATGGATCGATTCCTCCTCACCCATCTTGTACGCCGGGGACGTCGCGAAAGGTTCAGAAGAACATCGACAACGCGATGTACCCCAGCACGGGGATCGAGCCGTACTCGGAGCCCAGTCCGGACCGGGGGTCGGACGTTCCGGCTCCGACGCCCACGAACGCTCCGGCCCGCAGTGAAGCGGCGGCCGTGAGGGACCACGACAGACCCGGCGCCAACAGCGCACTCCCGTCCCCGAGGTTCATGAGCGCCATCGCGTCCGTGCTCACGAGGGGAGTTGCCTGCCAGCTCGCCTGGGCCGCGGCGGTCCACCGCCCCAGCACCTGCATCTCTCCGTGTTGGTAGGGCGCCGAAGCGACGACGTCGAGTAGCTTGGAGCTCCGAGCAGCCCCGAATCCGTCGTACTGCAACTCCACCAGCGCGCGCAGATCGCGGTCGGAGATGGAGAAGAGGCGGTCTCCTCCCACCGCCGCCCGGACCGTCGCGCTCCCCGAGCCGTCGCGTCTCAGCGCGAAGGCGCCGCGCAGGGCGGTCGCGCCCGCGGCCCCCGTGGCGAACACGGCAGCCGCTCCGTCGTCGTGGACGACCCCTCCCCACGCCCCGAACGCCCAACCTCCCCGGGAGGTCTGCGCGCGGCCCACGGCGGTCAGCGTGGTCCCGGTGGCCGTCTTCGTCGGCCGCACGACGACGTCCATCTCGGTGAACGGTCCGGGGAAGGCCCGAACGCGCACGGCATCCACGCCGCCACGGTACTCACGGAACGGGTCCGAGGGATCGAAGGGAGCGAACGGGTCCGCCGGGGTCAGGAACAGGGTCGTGGCCCACGAGATGGCCTGGCGCCCGACCACCACCGAGACCGGCCCGGCGTCGACCCCGACGCTCAGTCGGTCGAATCGGTGGCGCCAGGACGTCCGCTCGGTCGAGCGGATCGGCCAATCCAGGCCCAGCCAGTCGCCCGTCGAACCGATCGCCCCTCCCGGCGTCGTCACGGCCACGCCGCCCCCGATCGGGGTGCGGGTCATGATGTGCTCATAGGCCGCCTCCACGGACACGGGGCCGTCGTCCCACGTCGGCATCAGACGAAACCGCCCGAGGAGTGTCGTCCCCCCGGGGCCGAGATCGCCGGCTCGGGCCTGCGTCCCCACGCCGAGGGCGTAGCCCGAGAGGTCCGGAGACTGGCCGGCAGCGGGCATTCGGAGGACGCCCAGGCTCCCGAGTGTGATGGCCGCCAGGGCCAGGGTCGTCCCTGGTGAGGATGCCACCTCACCCGTTCCCTGCGTGCGGATCCTGGCGCTCGTCCCGGTCGATGCGACCGTCTACCAGCCGGATGAGCCGGTGGGCGCGCTCCATGACCCGGGGGTCGTGGGTGGAGAACACGAAGGTGGTGCCGTGCTCGTGGTTCAGACGCTCCATTACCTCGAGGAGCGCCGCAGAGCTGGCCGAGTCCAGGTTCGCCGTGGGCTCGTCGGCGAGCACCAGGGCAGGTTGGCCCACCACGGCCCGGGCTACGGCCACCCGCTGCTGCTGGCCCCCGGAGAGCTTGCTCGGGCGTCTGTCCGCGAGTCCCTCGAGACCGATCTCGTCGAAGAGCGCGCGTACCCGTCGGTGTCGCTCCTCGGCCGGGACGCCGCGGAGGAGGAGTGTGAACTCGGCGTTCTCCATGGCCGTGAGCACGGGAAGGAGGTTGTACGCCTGGAAGACGAAGCCGATGCGCTCCAGGCGAAGGCGCGCCAGGCGCCGCTCGCTGAGGGCGGTGACCTCCTCCCCGCCGACCCAGACCTTGCCTCGGGTGGGGCGGGTGAGAGCGCCCAGGATGTTGAGCACGGTGGTCTTGCCCGAGCCCGAGGGGCCGGCCATGGCCACGAAGTCCCCGGGCTCGATGTCCAGCGTAAGGCCGCGAACCGCCTCCACCGGGCTGGGCTCCTGGGGGTAGACCTTCCAGACGTCCTCGGTGCGGACCGCGGATCCTGAACCGTTTCCCTGGCTGCTCATTGCTCGAACTTCATCGCCTCCGCCACGTCGAGCTTCGACGCGCGCACGGCGGGGTAGAGGGACGCGAGCGTCCCGATGACGAGGATGGATGCCACCGACAGCAGCACCTGGTCGTAGCGGAAGACCGGCACGATGACCGGGTCGATGACGCCTCCCGAGGCGCTCATTCCCTCGGACATGAACGCGCTGAAGTCCAGTCCGTGTCGGAAGAACACCCACGTGAAGACGAAGCCCGCCACCATCCCCAAGAGCCCGGAGGCGGCGGTGAGGAACAAGCCCTCTCCCAGGACGACGAGCCCGGTCTCGCCGCCGGTGAGCCCGAGCGCCTGCAGGATGCCGAACTCCCTCTTTCGCCCCAGGACCGACATCATCACGGCGTTCAGGACAGCCAGGGCGATGATCGCGAAGAGGATCGTGTGGAAGAGGTAGTCGCCGTAGTCGTCGATGCGGACCGCGGAGTCCATCTCCGGGGAAGCCTGGCGCCACCCCATGACGCGGACCCCGCGGGCTCCGTCCAGCTCCTGCCGCAGGATGCTCACGGTGGCCTCGGTCTCTCGCGAGCTGTCCAGGAGCACGGCGATCGTCGTGACCGCGCCCGGCACGCCCAGCCATCGGCGCATGGTCTCCAGGGGCACGTGGACGAGACCCTCGTCCATCTCCTGGATCCCCGTGTGGAAGATGCCCGCCACCCGCATCATCTGCCCTTCGACCTGGCCCGACGCGACCTGGGCAGTGAGCACGAAGCGACCCCCGACCTTCAGGTCCAACCGGCGTGCGAGCTCCTCGCCCACGAAGGCGTGCAGGCGGTCACCCGGCTCCAGGTATCGACCTTCGACGAGCTGATCGGGGAGGGTGGAGAAGACGCGCTCCCGGGCCGGGTCCACCCCCTCGATTCGCACGGGGAGCGCCGAGGATGCCGAGCTGGCCAGCCCGCTCACGGTGAGCCGGGGCACCCACGTGCGGACGGTGCCGGCCACCGCCGTGTCCTCCAGCGCCCGGACGACGCGGCGCACCTGTGTCGAGTCGAGACGGTGCTCCAACCGTCCGGTCTCCAGGTATTCGGGAGCCTGGATGGCCACGTGACCCGTCCCGAGGCGCACGGCCGAGTCGATCCACTGCTCGTGTCCCCCTTCCGCGATCGAGCGGGAGAAGATCAGGAGCGCCAGTCCGAGCGCCATGGCCGTGGCCGTCAGGATGCTGCGACGCGTGTTGCGCCCGACGCTGCGGAAGGACAGGAGGAGGAGGGCGTAGAGCTTCATCGGTCGGCCAGGGCGTCGGCCGGGGGTACCCGGGTGGCCTTCCAGGCGGGGTAGATCGCCGCGAACACCGAGGTGAGGAAGAGCGCCGCCGCGCTGATCAGCGGCGTCTCCGTCGAGTACTCCACCCTGAGGATGGGCCGCCACTGCGCGCCGCTCCAGGAGAAGCTGCCCACGAACCAGCTCAGGTCGGGAGGCGCGGTGTGCCACCACCACATCACGGGCGCGGTGATCAAGGCCCCGGCCGCCAGCGCCAGCGCCCCCAGCATGATCCCTTCGTAGACGACCGTCCGTCCCACGCCGGTGGCGGTCGAGCCCAGTGCCCGCACCACGGCGAACTCCTTCTTCCGCTCGAAGGTGCCGATGATCATCGTGTTCGCCACCCCGAAGACAGCCATGCCGAAGATGATGATGACGATGAGGAAGTTCATGGAGTCCATGAGGTCCACGGACTGGGCGAGCTCGGGACGGAGCTGCCGCCAGGAGCGCACGGCCAACGGCGGGCCGCTCCCCTGGAGTCGGCGCGCGAGGTCGGTGGCGATGGCGTCCGTGTCCCAGGGGCGCGTCACGTCCAGGGCGACCTCGTGGATGCGGCCCGGCGCCATGGCCAGGAGGAGCTGGAGGTCGGGCAGCGGTATGACGGCGTAGGACGCGTCGATGGCCGGCGTCCCGGTGTGGAAGATCCCGGTGAGCGTGTAGAGGTCGTTGCCGAGGGACCCGTCGGCGGCGGGAGCGACGAGGATGACCTCGTCGCCCAGCCCGAGCTGCAGCTGGCGGGCCATCTCCGAGCCCACCGCGACCTCGTGCGCCCCGGCGCGGGGAGTCCTCCCGCCGTCCATCGTCGACAGCAGCGTCGTCACCCTCGGCTCGCGCTCCGGGTCGATGCCCAGGAGCAGGCCCGCCTCGGTACGCTCACCGGCGGAGACCAGCCCCCCCCCGTAGAGGCGGGGCGCCGAGGCCATCACGTCCGGGTCGGCGTCGATGCGGGCCAGAAGCGCGGCGACGTCGGTCCCGGCGTCACCGCCGATGGTCGCGTGCATGCTCCGCTCGGGGAGGTAGTCCGGCGCATGGATCTGGATCTGGCCGCTCAGCAGCCGCGTGCCGTTCTCGACGAGCTCCGCGCTCATCCCGTCCGTGAGGCCCACCATGACCACCGCCGACAGGTAGCCCAACGCCAGCGCCGAGGCGGTCACCAGTGTGCGTCCGCGGTTCCGCCACAGGTTGCGCCAGGCGACGCGCCACCAGACGGCGTCGCGGTCGGTCACGTCACCGGCTCCGGGCCCGCAGGTTGCGCAGGCTGAAGAAGTCCGGGGTGAGGCCCACGTCGAACTCGAGCTCGTGGTAGATGAGCGCCGTGCTCTCGTCGGGCTTGTCGGTCGGGACCACGCGCATCTCTGCCGGCACGAGGCGCCCGCCCATGCGCTTGTAGTCCGAGAAGGTCATCGTGCGCACGAGGGTGCCGTCCTCGTCGTAGTAGTGCACCCACGTGGGCATCAGGTCGGCCTTGCGGACCTGCTCCTCGATACGTCCCCACACCACCGGAGCCTCGGGCTTCGGGGTGAGCGTGAACTCCCAGACGGGTACGCCGTCCCGCTCGCCATCGAAGGCGATCTCGATGTCGTAGTCGTCGACGATGCGGCTCTCCTTGACCAGGTCGTCGTTCGTGAAGTGCGAGCCCATCCAGGACCCCATCATCAGCGAGGGGGGCACCTTGATCGTCCGATCGACGCGCGGAAGGTAGTTCCAGACCTCCTGACCGGCCTTGAGGGTGGCCGTGCCCGCCTCGCGGGGCGGCGCGGTGACGCGTACCAGCGAGTACTCCGTCCCGAGCGACCAGACCTCCATCTCCAGGCTCCGGGACCAGTGCTCGGTCTTGATGCGCATTTCCACCTTCCCGTGGCTGGACGCACCCCGCAGGAGACGGTCCACCCGATCGATGATCTCGCGGGCCGTCTGGGCCTGGAGAGGTGCCGCGAAGGTGAGCCCGGCCAGGACGGCGGGAAGGGCGGCACGGGCAAGGCGCCGCAGAGCGGCGCGGGGAATCGGGTAGAGGGGGAAGTCGGTCACGCGGGGTCCTCGGTGTCCTGAGCCGCGACGAGCAGCTCGGTGAATCGGTACCAGGCGCGGTCGAGCAGCTCGTGATCGCCCATGGCGAGATGGTGGAGCGCCAGCCCGTCGAGCATGACCTCGACCATGCGCGAAGCGACCTCCGGGTCCTCCCCGGTCGCCAGGGTGGGGGCCAGGGCTTCGACCGTTCGGCGGTGCATCTCGAACGCTCCCCGGGAGAGCCTCTCCCGGAAACGGGGGTCGAACATCCCCTTGATGAAGAACACGAAGTAGGCGTGGAGAAAGTGCTCGTTGTCCACCAGTGTCCGCATCTCGCGGGCGAACGCGTCGAGGCGTCCGGAAAGGGAGACCTCGCCCTCCGCCACGTCCTCCACCATCTCGAAGAAGATCTCCTCGAGGGCGGCGAGGGGAATCTCGTCGAGGGAGTCGAAGTGGTGGAACAACGTCGCCTTGCTCATCCCCACTTCGCGGGCGAGCGCGGAAGCGGTGAAGCGGTCTGGGCCCTCGCGCCCCATGAGGCGCACGGCCGCATGGAGGATGCGGGTACGGGTCGTCGGCTCGACGTCCATGCCGCGAAGCCTAGCGTTGACCGACCGGTCGGTCAACCCGCGCGCAACCCCTTGTATCGTCAAGCATCTTCCGCTCTTGTTCTTGGTCTTCACGAGGATCACCCGAGCATCACGCGGTTTCTCCGCTTCGGCTGCTAGCATGTCTTCTCGAACTCTCCGGCCGTGGGTCACGGCCGTGGCCCTCCTCCTCGCGGCTTCCCCCCTCGACGCGCAGGAGCTCTCCCTCCTCTTCGTTCGCGCCTCCTCCCCGAACGCGGAGCTGCCCGCGCCCACGGGGTTCGAGCTCGCGGGCCGCGTCGAGTCCCGGGGCTGGGTCCTCGGACTCGGCTTCGCCCGGTATTCCGAGGAGACCATGAAGACCGGGGTCGTCTGCCGGGTGTACTCCCCACGGATCGACTGCGGGTCGGAGCAGGTCAACACCAACACCGCCCTCGGCGGGCTGCGGCTCGAGGTGATGCGGGACATCTCGGTGGGCGACGTCGCGCGCCTGGGTGCGGGGGGAGGCGTGAGCTTCAACTCCGTCTGGGCGAGTGCGGACGGCGTCTCGGGGCGGCGTGCCGACCTGCAACTCCCCAACGACGGGCAGCTCGGGTACCTGGGTCGGCTCTCGGTGGACATCGCCCCGGTGCCCTCCCTTCCGCTGCGGGTGGAGGGTAGCTACGCGGTGCATTGGGTCCGTTTTCGCGGCTGCGCGGACTCGGCGGACCCGACCAGCGGCTACGCGCCGTTCTGTGGCAACGAGCGCTTCCAGGAGCTCGCCGTGGGGCTGTCCTGGGACCTGTCCGGGCTGAGAGGGCGCTGAGGCCCGGATCGTGGCGGGCCGGAGCGTTCCCGGGACGCGCCTCCTGGCGTTGTTGGGTGCGTCCGGCCTGGTCATCCAGGCTCTGTCGCTCGCGCCCCGGGTGTCGGCCCAGGAGGTGTCGGCGTTGCTCGTGCGTGCCTCGTCGGCCAACGCGTTGCTGCCGCACCCGGAGGGGTTCGGACTCGCCGGGGAGGTATCGGCCGGCGATTGGCTCTTTGGGCTCGACGTCGTGCGCCACGCCGAGGAGACCCGGAATCCGGGCCGTGTCTGCCGGGCGCCGGGGATCGCGTGCGGCGTGGAGGAGGTGACGACTTCCGCATCGCTCACGGGTCTGCGTGCCGCCCTGTCGAGGGCGTTCCGCCTCGGCCCGGTGCTTCGGCTTTCGGCGGGCGCGGGCGTGAGCTTCGGCGCGGTGTCCGTGACCGCGACGGGGAGCTCGGGGCGGCCGGCGTTTCTGTACGTGCCCAACGACGGGCAGCTGGGCTGGCTCGGTCGGGTGTCGATGGAGATTGCGCCGGTCCCGGGATTCCCCCTGCGCCTCGTGGGCACGTACGCGGCGCATTGGATGGCGTTCCGGGGATGCGCGGACCCGGCGGACCCGACCAGCGGCGATGCGTTCTTCTGCGGAAACGACGTGTTTCAGGAGCTGATGGTGGGCGTGGGCTGGGACCTGGCGGGCGTCAGGGGCGGCTGAGCCCCCGATGGTCTTCCCAAGGCGGGCTCGACGCGACCGCGAGGTCCATCGCGCGACTCAGCGACGGGCCCGCGAAGCCGCGCCGCGCCAGATACCCCCTCAGACGCCTCCGCGCCTTCTCCCGTGCCGGCGAGTGCCGGGGCGAGGCCAGGGCCTGGAGTGTGCTCGCGCCCTGACGGCGGATCCACCCCTCGACCACCCGTCGGGCGAGGTCGGCCTCCGTGACCTCCTCGTCGTCCAGGACGGCCTGGACGACACGGTCGGCGTCCACGGGGGCCACGCCCCTGGCGCGAAGCTCCTGCGCGAGGCGGATCTTCCCACGCGGGCGGTGGCGCAGGCGATCCCGGACGAACGCGGCGGCGACGGCTTCATCGTCCAGGAGACCGCGCGCCTCCAGCCGGTCGAGACAGGGCTCGACGCGGGCCGGCCGGAAGCCCTTGCCCACGAGCTTGCGGCGTAGCTCGGCGCGCGTTCGCGCACGGTACGACAGGAGATGCAGCGCAGCGTCGCGCACCCGGATCTCGGCGTCGGCGTCGAGAAGGTGGTGGCGTCGGTTGGCGGGAAACGCGTCCCCTGCGCCGAGCCCAAGCCGCTCGAGCGCCTCGAGGGCCACCTCGAGTGGCTCGCCGTGATCGAGGTGCAGGCGGACGCGGAGGCCGCGCGGTCGCAGAGGCTCCACGCGCAGGATGGTGGGGTGGGAGCGGGAGGCCATGGGTCATTCGCCCTTCTGGACGTACCAACGCCCGTCCAGGAGGTCGCGATACAGCGTCACGGGGCGCCCGTCGTCCAGGACCACGGCCAGATAGACCCGGGAGATGGAGCTGCGCCACCATTCGTCGTCGATGCGCCAGCGTTCCCGCACGGCCTCCACACGTCGCGCGGTCCTGCCCGAGAGGCGGACGTGCGTGGGCTCGCCCGCTTCATCGGTGCGGACGTCGACGGGGCGGGGCCGTCCCAACGGGCGCAGGCGTGGGTCGTCGCTCACGGATCGAAGCTCAACAGGGCGTGGCGGCGTTCGGGGATCCTCGACCAGGGGTCGACCTCCACCACGCGGTAGAGCGGGGAATGTCCTAGACGCAACTTCAGCTCTTTGACCGCATCTTTAAGCGAGAAGGGAACTTCCCCTCGTGCGAGGTCTCTTCCGTCCGCGGCCCTTCCGCCCTCTTCCCTCCGATCGAAGAGGCTCGTCTGGGTGGAGGGTGCGCCGAAACGGGTGAGCTCCACGAGGAGGGTCTCCACGGCCCGGGGGGGAGGGGAGATCGCCATCTTGCCGCGCAGGGGGAAGGCGATCTTCTCCCGCTCGGAGGTGGGCTCCCGCAGGACGGTTTCCACGAACCAGGAGCCGCCCCCCTCCAGATAGGCACCCAGGCGCACCGCCGCCACGCTCCGTCCCCGGCGGGTGGGTCGGGACAGGGCCCGCTCCACCAGGCGATCGAGGGCGCCGTGGAGGGTCTCGGCGAGGCCCACGGGCACAGGGAAGTCCAGCGAGACCCGGATGGGACGGGGGCGGTGGAAGGGACGCACCCGGTCGATACGTCGGCCCGTGGCCCAGGCCAGGGCATCCCGTCCCTCCTCACCGAACTGGGCGACGAGCGAGGGCTCGGGGAAGCGGCGCAGCTCCCCCAACGTGACGACGCCCAGGCGCTCCAGGCGCTGGATGGCCAGCGGATCAACGGGAAGCGCGCTCACGGGACAGGAGGCCAGGAAGTCGGCGAGCTCGTCCTCGGACACGATCACGGGCGCTCCCGATCGGGCGGAGGCCGCCGCCACCCATGCGCCGAACCTGCCCGGGGCCATCCCGGCGCGCGTGGCCGCCACGAGTGGGGAGGGGAAGATCCGGAAGAGGGAGCGCAGCGCCCGCTCCGCCTGGCGGACGGGGGATCCGTAGAGGCGTCCCAGCCCGTCCATCCCGAGGAAGACCCGCCCGCGTCCCGCGGGCTCCACGACCGGGGTGAGCTCGGCCAGCACTTCGAGCATGGCCTCGGTGGCGGCGTCGTAGTGTGCGGGATCGGGCTCCAGAAGGGTGAGGGTGGGGCAGAGGGACACGGCCTGGGAGACGATCTGTCCCGGGCGTACGCCAGCGTCGTGCGCGCGCTCCGAGACCTGCCAGACGGTGCGGCGGACGCTCTCTCCCGGGGAGAGGAGCGCCACGGAAGCCGCGTCGAGCCCGGGGGAGCGCACCAGCTCCAGCCGCAGCTCGAAGGTGGGGAGCCAGAGGCAGAGAGCCTGGCGGCTGCCGCGTGCGACGTCGGCTTCTTCGGCGAAGGTTCCGGAGAGGCTCCATCCATGCTCGGCATCCCGATGCGGTGCGCTCGTCTTACCCCTGGCATCCCACCCGACGGCCGGGTGGGTGGGAACACCATAGGCACTGTGCCGGGGCTCGGACATGGGTGAGCGGGACACCTGGAGGAGACGAAGAAAGCGAGTCCCCCCGGGCTTCCGACGCCCGTCGCGTCGAACACGCGCCGCTCTTCCGGAAACGGCACCCGGCACCACGCCACACACATCCCTGCGTCTTGACCGGTCGTCGGGCCCGGGGGGAGCCCTTACCGAACGAAAACCGAAACTGAACCGAAGATATGCCGAACATTCGCCGAAAGCAAGGTGGATATCGGGGGGTCCGATGGATCTTCGGTGGCTCTCCACGGTAGAAGAAAAGGCTCCCCCGACGTCGGGGCCTTGCCTGGGCAGGTGCCCCAGCGCGGAGGTCTGTCATGAAGCCCCCGTCTCTCACCCTGGGCGTCGAGGAGGAGTACCAGGTCGTCGATCCCGACACCTGCCTTCTCCACCCCTACATCACCCGGGTCCTGCAGGAAGGTCGGATCACGGTGAAGGGGATCAAGCCCGAGCTGCACCAGTCCACCGTGGAGGTGGGCACCGAGGTGTGTGCGACCCCCCAGGAGGTCCGCTCGGAGATCGTGCGTCTGCGCACCGCCGTCACCCAGCTCGCGGGTGAGCACGGGCTGCGGATCGTGGCGTCCGGAACGCATCCGATCTCCTCGTGGATCGAGTCGCAGATCACACCGATGGACCGGTATCTTGGGCTGGAGGAAGCCCTCCAGGACGTCGCCAGGAGGAACCTGATCTTCGGGACCCACGTCCACGTGGGGATCGATGACCGGGAGTTCCTCATCGACACGATGGCGGTGGTCCGCTACTTCCTCCCGCACCTCCTCGCCCTCTCGACGAGCTCCCCCTTCTGGATGGGACGCAACACGGGGCTCAAGTCGTACCGCACCCGGGTGTGGCGGGAGTTTCCCCGCTCCGGGGTTCCGCCGGCGTTCCGCACCTGGGCCGAGTACGAGGACCTGATCGCGACGCTCGTCCGGGCCAACTCCATGGAGGATCCCTCCAAGCTGTGGTGGGATCTGCGCCCCTCGCACTTCTATCCCACCCTCGAGTTCCGGATCTGCGACATGGCCACGCGCGTCGACGAGGTCGTGTGTCTGGCGGCGCTGACGCAGGCCATCGTGGCCAAGATGTGGAAGCTCCGGCGCGACAACCTCACGTTCCGGCACTATTCCGTCGAGCTCCTGCAGGAGAACAAGTTCCGGGCGGCCCGCTACGGGCTGGACGGGAACCTCATCGACCTGGGCAAGGGCGAGGAGATCGACACCCGCCAGATGATCCACGAGCTCGTGGACTTCGTCGACGACGTCGTTGACGAGCTCGGCTCCCGCGACGATGTCGAGTACGTGGCACAGATCCTCGAGGACGGCTCCAGCGCCGACCGACAGCTGCGTGTCTACGAGCAGGAGGGGACCCTCGAGGCGGTCGTGCACCACCTGCTCGAAGAGACGACGCGCGGGTGCTGCGAGGAGGCGCTCCCCGACCGGCACCGGGACGTCGAGCGCGCCGGGGCTCCTCCACGAGAGCATCCGCCGAGTGCCCCCCCGGGGTGGGCCGCCCCGCCGGGTCCCGTGCCGCTCAACTAGTCGCGGCAAGGTCGGGCGGGGGCGCTCGGCCGCCGCCCGACCTGCCATCTCCTGTGCTTGCCCGCCGGGGCGCGCCGGGTGAGGCTTGGGTCATGCCCACGGATCCCTTCGCCGCCTTCCTCCGCCGTCAGGGCGTCGTCGTCCTCGACGGTGGTCTTGCGACCGCCCTCGAGGCGCATGGGCAGGATCTGGACGATCCGCTCTGGTCCGCGCGGGTCCTCCTGGACGCGCCGGAGGCGGTGCGCGCCGTCCACCGTGACTACCTGGAGGCCGGTGCCGACTGCATCGCCACGGTAACCTACCAGGCGACCTTCGAGGGGTTTTCCACCCGCGGGCTGTCCGACGCCGAAGCCGAAGCGGCGTTCCGGGAAGCCGTGCGCATCGCCGTGGAGGCGCGTGACGCCTTCTGGAGCGTGGCCTCGAACCGGGCGGGTCGACTCGAGCCCCTGGTCGCGGCCAGCGTGGGACCTTACGGCGCCTTCCTGGCGGACGGGTCCGAGTACACCGGCGACTACGACCTGGACGAAGACGGTCTGGTCGCGTTCCATCGCCGTCGCTGGCGCCTCCTCGCCTCCTCGGAGGCGGACCTGATGGCGTGCGAGACGATCCCCTCGGCCGCGGAGGCGCGGGCGCTGCTCCGGCTCTTCGCGGAGACGCCCGACCGGTGGGGGTGGATCTCCTTCCAGTGTCGTGACGGCGCCCACCTCGCGGACGGCAGCCCGCTCGAGGACGCTGTCCGCCTCTGCGACGCCGAGGAGCGGGTGAGCGCCGTCGGCGTCAACTGCGTCCCGCCGGGCCGCGTGGCCCCCCTCCTGGAGCGGGCGGGTGCGGTCACCACGAAGCCCCTCGTCGCCTACCCCAACTCCGGGGAGGTCTACGACGTCGGCACGAAGCGATGGGGCCCAGGGACCGCCGAGGAGGACGTGGTCACCGGGGCACCCGGTTGGCGGAGGCGGGGGGCCTCGGTGCTCGGCGGATGCTGCCGGACCGGTCCCCAGACGATCGCCCGACTGAGGGCCGCCTTGCTGGGAGGTTGAGGCGGGTCACCCCTTCCCGAGTCGCAGGACGTTGCCCGTCACGATCCCGGCATCGGGCGCCGCGAGGAAGCGCACGACCCGGGCGATCTCCTCGGGCGTGAGCCATCGACTCCGATCGGCGTCCGGCATCGCGCGGCGGTTCGCGGGCGTATCGATCGTCGTCGGCGCGACCGCGTTGACCGTGATCCCGGCCGGCCCGAGCTCCCTGGCGAGGTTGCGTGTCAGGCTCACGACCGCCGCCTTGCTGGCCAGGTACGCGCTCATGCCCGCCAGCGGTCCTCCCAGGGCCGCCGCGGCCGCGACGTTGACGATGCGACCGCCCCCCGACTCCCGGAGGAGGGGAACCGCGGCGCGCGCGGCCAGGAAGGGCGCGGTGGCGTTGGTTCCCCACAGCCGCAGCCAGGTGTCGGGGTCCGTCTCCTCGACGGGCGCCGCCGCGAAGCCTCCCACCAGGTTGCACAGCAGGTCGAGTCGGCCGTCCTCCCGCGCGACGTTCGCGAAGAGGTCGTCGACCGCTCCAGGGTCGGTGAGGTCCGCCTCGTGCAGGCGGAGTCCGTCGCCTGGTCCGACACGCCGCAGGAACTCCTCGTCGCCGCGCCGCTCCCGCCGTGGGACGTGCACCCTCCATCCGTCGTCGAGCAGGGTGCGCACCACGGCACCCCCCAGCCCTCCGGTCCCTCCACTCACCACCGCCACCTTCGTGCTCATGCGCGCCTTCCTGTTCGTCGCGGGAATGCCGGGTCCGGACCGGCCAGAGACGGAGCAGTCTCGCCTTGCCCCCGTCCTCGGAATCCAAATAACTTCAGGGCTCTTCGACGTTCCCGCAGCCCCGGCGGCGGGCGTGCGAAGCCGATTCCAGCTCTTCCCGCGACATCCTCCGGAGTGCTCCGTGGCCGCATACGCGCAGGCTCTCGTTCTCCGGCCCGGGCCCCCTCCCTCCTCACCCGCGAGCGCCGCGCCATGCAGGTCCGCTTCCACGCCGATGATCCCCTCACCCACGACATCCCCCTTCTGGTGGTCGGAGTGCCCGAGGGTCAGACCTCGCCGGACGGCTTCCTCGCCCGCCTGGACGACCATCTCGGCGGGGCGGTAGCCCGGGCCCTCGACGCAGGCGACCTGCGGGGAAGGACCAGCGACGAGGTTCTCCTCTACGGAGGTGAAGGGGGCCCCCGTCGCGTGGCGCTCCTGGGCCTCGGCAAGTCGGAAGACCTGGACGCGGAGCAGGCGCGCAGGCTCGGGGGGCGGGCGGTTCGGCTCGCCGAGCGGCTGCGGGTCGACTCGGTCGCACTCCGGCTCGGCGAAGAGGGATCCCTCTCCGACGCGGTCAGGGCGCAGGCGGCCGCGGAAGGCGCCACCCTCGCCGCGTGGCGGTTCACGGAGCTCAAGCGTCCCCCGGAGGACGAGCCCCCGGTCACCGTGGGGCAGGCGGACCTGTTCGGGGACGGCGACCCTGATGCCATCGCGGAGGGCGTGCGGGTAGGTGAGATCATCGCGCGCGGCGAGAACGCCGCGCGCACGCTCCAGTCCCGGCCGGGCAATCTCGCGACGCCCTCGCACCTGGCCGCCGAGGCCGAGCGGATCGCGGGCGAGGTTGGACTCTCCGTGACCGTGTTCGACGAGGAGGCGCTGCACCGCGAGGGGATGCACGCGATCCTGGCCGTGTCCCAGGGCTCCATGGAGGAGGCGCGCCTGATCGTCCTCGAACACCGTGGAGGGGCCGAGGGTGAGGCGCCGCTCGTCCTGGTGGGGAAGGGTCTCACCTTCGATGCCGGCGGGATCTCGATCAAGCCCGCCTCCGGCATGGAGGACATGAAGTTCGACATGTCCGGCGGCGCCGCCGTGCTCGCGGCGATGCAGGTCGTGGGGGAGCTGGGCGTGCCCGCCAACGTCGTGGGGATCGTGCCCTCGTCGGAGAACCTCCCGTCGGGCAGCGCGGTCAAGCCCGGAGACGTCATCCAGACCCTCGCCGGCAAGACCGTGGAGGTGATCAACACCGACGCGGAGGGTCGCCTCATCCTCGCGGACGCGCTCGCCTGGGGTGCCCGGATGAAGCCTGCGGCCATGGTGGACTGCGCAACGCTGACCGGCGCGGTCGTGGTGGCGCTGGGACATCACGCCGCGGGGGTCTTCGGCAACGACGAGGCCCTGGTGGAGGAGCTGCGGAGCGCCGGGACGCGATCGGGGGAGCGCTGTTGGCCCCTTCCGCTCTGGGACGAGTACAAGAAGCAACTGGAGAGCGAGACTGCCGATCTGATGAACGTCGGCGGGCGGCCTGCCGGCTCGATCACGGCGGCCTGCTTCCTGTCCGAGTTCGTCGGGGAGACGCGTTGGGCGCATCTCGACATCGCCGGCACGGCATACGGCGAAGGCAAGCTCCCGTACCAGCGCAAGGGCGGGTACGGCTTTCCCACGCGGCTCCTGGTGGAGTGGATCCGGAGTCGCGTCGGCTGACCGTGCCACCCTCGTCCCTTCCTGCCGCCCGCCCCGGTCGCCGGGCCGGGGCGCTCACGACTCGACTCCTTCTCGCCGCGCTCCTCTCGGGGCTCCCCGGCCCGCTACGGGCCCAGGTCCCGCCCGACACGCTGCGCCCGGACACGCTGCGCGTGGACACGCTGGGCCCCGCGCCTCGCCTGCCGGGTGACTCGCTCCCGCCGGGGGACACGGTCGAGGCGGACACGATCTTCTACAATCTCCCGTCGCTGGATCACCGGCCTGCGGGTGGGTGGGAGAGTGGGGCTTGGAGCTGGAATCACGACGAGATCCTCTCGTCCGGAGCCAGCACGTTGGTGGATCTCGTGGAGACCGTGCCCGGGATGGTCGCCCTGCGGGCGGGAGACTACGGCACGCCCCAGGCCGTGACCGCGTTCGGTCTGGGAGGAGGCCGCATCCGCGTGTTCCGGGACGGATTCGAGCTGGTGCCATTGGCGGGTGGCAGCACCGATCTGTCACGCGTGGGCCTCGGGGGGATCACGCAGGTGCGGCTCGAGCGCTTCCCCGGGGAGGTCCGCATCTACCTCTTCAGCCTCGAATTCAACGACGGGAGACCGTATTCGCTGCTGGAGGCGGGCACGGGCGACCTGAACACCAACCTGCTGCGGGGTACCTTCGCGAACCCCACCACGCTCGGCGGGGACCTCTCCGTCGCGCTGGAGCGGGCTGACTCGCGCGGGGCCCGCGGTGACGAGCCGGGCAGAGTTCAGGGCAGCTGGCTGCGTTACCAGTTGCACCGCGGGAACACGGCAGGACTCGCCCTGGACTTCCGACGTATGGGCTCCACGACGGACGCCGAAGCCTACGCGGCGAAGGTGACGCGCACGGAGCTGACCATCCGCGGTCGGGCGCGCCTGCTCCGGGGTCTGACGGCAGAGGCGTACTGGGGCCGCTCGCAACACGACGTCGAGGACACCCGGGACGCGTACGCGACCGAAGGAGGTCGCCGATCCCAGCTCGGCCTGCGCGCCGCGTGGGAGCAGGACGGGCTCTTCGCCGATGCGGCCTACCGTCATTTCGGGGGCGCCGCGCTCCCCTCGGGCCGCCTCGATCTCTCGGTCGGCGGTGAGCGGGCCTCTGTGGGGGGGCTCGTGGCCGAGTTGGATCGCGCGGCCTGGGAGGACACGTCCACCTCGGCGCGGCGCCTGCGCGCCTGGACACGGCCCGTCGTGGGGCTGTCGGTCTTCGCCTCGTGGGAGTCCGGCACCTACGGCGCCCGCACGTTTCCGCTCCTCGACGTGACCCCGCCCCCGAGCCCGGACGGTGCCGACACGCAGGCGCAGCCGGCGCAGGAGGAGCCGCCTCCGGATTTCCGGGTGACGGACCGGACGGCATCGCGCTACGGCGTGCGGTGGGCCTGGAGGGGCGTGGCCCTGTCGGGCGCGCGGCTGCGCATCGAGGCCGACTCGCTCCTGCCCGTCGGCATCGAGCCGGACCGCGGCGAGCCGGCGCTGGCCGGGGGTGAGCGGAGGGGGTGGGAGGCGTGGGCCCGGTTCCCCCTTCCGATCCTGGACGGTCTGCACCTCGAGGGCTCGCTACAGCAGTGGGACGAACCCTGGTCCTACATGCCGCGCCGCGTCTACCGTGGTGCCGCGGTCTACCACCGCACCTTCCTCGAAACGGGCAATTTCGAGATGTGGGCCACGGTCGGCGTAACGGGACACGACCCGATGACGGTTCGCCGGGTCGTGGGGGAGCTCACGGACGCCGAGGGCAACGTCGTGGGGCCGGAGCTCGCGGAGGTACCCTTCTACCAGAGCTGGTACGGCCGACTTCAGCTGCGTATCGTGACCGTGCGCGTCTTCCTCGGGTGGGACAACTTCACGATCCGGAGGAATCTCCAGGACTTCCCGGACCGCCTTCTACCGCAGACGCGTGCGGTCTACGGAATCCGTTGGACGATGTGGAGGTGAGCATGGCCCGGGCGCCCGCCTGTCCAGCCATGTCTTCGACCCGGACACCGGAGCCATTATGTTACCAGGCTCTGCCGGAGACGGCACCAGGACCACGCACAGCGGGGCCGGGATGATCCGCAGCATGACCGGGTACGGTGAGGCCGAGCGGGACACGCCGGCAGGCCACCTCAGACTCGAGGTGAAGACGGTGAACCACCGCTTCTTCAACTCGAGCGTCAAGACGCCTCCGGGCTTCGACCGCTTCGAGCGGGAGCTCACCGAGGTCTTCCGCGCTCACGTGTCCCGTGGGCATGTCAGCGCGTACCTCTCCGTCGACCGCAACCGACGTGGCGTCGAAGGGACAGGTGGCGTTCGCGTGGACCTCGAGCGGGCCCGGGGCTACAAGGAAGCCCTCGAGGCGATCCAGGAGGAGCTGGCCATCCCGGGGATGGTCGACATGCGCATGCTGTGCCACTTCGGCGAGATCTTCCGCGCGCCGGATCCCGAGGGTGCCCCCACCGTCGAGGCGGAGGTGCTGGTGGAGATGGCGGAGGAGGCCGCGGGGGCCCTGGTGGCGCTGCGCGAGGCGGAGGGAGCCCGTCTGCACGACGATCTCGCGGGGCGTCTGGAGGCGATGGCGGCCCACCTGGCCACCGTGGCGGAACGGGCGCCCGACCGCCTGGTGCGGGAACGGGACCGCCTCCGCGGGGTGATCCGGGAGCTCACCGAGCAGGTGGAGGTCGACGAGGATCGTCTGGCCCGGGAGATCGCGTACCTGGCCGAGCGGTGGGACATCAACGAGGAGATCGTGCGCTTCCGCTCGCACATCGAGTTGTTCCGGGAGGCCCTGGACTCGCACAGCGCCGAGCCGGTGGGCAAGCGCCTCGGCTTCCTCGTGCAGGAGATGCATCGCGAGGCCAACACGATCGGGTCGAAGGCGAACGACCAGGCCATCGCCGAGGCGTCCGTCGCGCTCAAGGAGGAGGTGGAGCGGCTCCGAGAGCAGGTGGAGAACGTCGAGTGAGCGGGCTGGGCTACCGGCCGTTCCCGCTCGTGATCGCAGCGCCCAGCGGGACCGGCAAGACCACGCTCGCCCGCGGGCTCGTGGAGCGCACCGAGGGGTACCGCTTCTCCGTGTCCGCCACGACGCGGGCCCGGCGGCCCGGGGAGCGCGACGGGGTGGATTATCACTTCGTGGGAAGGGAGCGCTTCCGCGCGATGGCTGCCGCGGGCGAGCTGGTCGAATGGGCGGAGGTACACGGAGAGGCGTACGGGACGCCGCTGCGGGAGCTCACGGATGGGGAGGCGCAGGACGTGCACGTCGTGCTCGACATCGACGTCCAGGGGGCGCGCCAGATTCGCACCGCGGTGCCGGAGGCGCTGCTGATCTTCGTGCTGCCCCCCTCCGTGCCGGCCCTGGTCGCCCGCCTGACAGGCCGGGGGACGGAGGACGGCGCGCAGGTGGCGCGACGGCTTCGCACCGCGCTCGACGAGTTGCGGGCGGTGCCCGAGTTCGACCACGTCATCGTCAACGACGACGTGGATCGGTGCCTGGAAGAAATCCGTACGATCGTGCGCGCGGAGGCCCTGCGGATCGGGCGCGCTCGATCCCTGGAGAAGGACGTGGAGGACATGCGCGACGAGATCGAGCGGATCCTCCGGAACGAATACGCGGACATCAGCGGACAGGAGTCACCATGAGAGTGTTCACGCCCGGAGAGGTCGCCAAGGGCACGGAGAGCAAGTACCTCGGTGTCCTGGTGGCCGCGAAGTACGCACGCGAGCTCAACTCGCTTCCGCGGGAGGCGATGCCCATCGGAGAGGAGAAGAAGCTCACGACCCGCTCCCTCGAGGCGCTCACCTCGGGCAACATCGAGTATCGCCTCGTGAAGAAGCGGCGCCGCGAGGAGTAGGGGTAGCCTTGACTGCCGCGCTCGTGCCCCGTCGGCCCTGGGCGGGCCGGCACGTCGTCCTCGGAGTGACGGGGGGGATCGCGGCGTACAAGTCGGTCCAGCTCGCGCGCGATCTCACGCTCCTCGGCGCGGCGGTCGACGTCGTCATGACCGAAGCGGCGCAGCGTTTCGTCACGCCGCTGTCCTTCCAGGGTGTGACGGGTCGCAAGCCGCTCTCGGACCTCTTCGACTACGACGGCGCGGCGCTCCACATCCGCCTCGGGCGCGAGGCCGACGTCGTCTGCGTAGCCCCGGCCACGGCCGATTTCCTCGCCCGCGCCGCCCACGGCCGGGCCAACGACCTGCTGTGCACGACGCTGCTGGCCACCCGGGCGCCCGTGGTGGTCTGCCCCGCGATGAACGACCGCATGTTCTCGCACCCCCAGGTCCAGGCGAACCTGCAGCACCTTCGGGACCGACTCGGCTACCACGTCGCGGGGCCGGCCTCGGGGCCGCTCGCGGTAGGGGAAGGGGAGGGGCCGGGAAGGATGCTGGAGCCGTGGCAGATCGAGGAGCACGTGGGACGGGCGCTGGGGCGCGAGGCCGCTTTCGAGGGGCGCTTCGTGCTCGTCACTGCGGGCCCGACGCGCGAGCCGATCGACCCGGTGCGCTACGTGGGGAATCGCTCCTCGGGGCGGATGGGGTACGCCCTGGCGCAGGCCGCCTGGCGGCGCGGTGCGCGCGTGGTGCTCGTCAGTGGCCCCAGCGCGCTGCCCGCTCCCGAGGGGCCGGAGGTGGTGCGCGTGGAGACGGCGGGCCAGATGCACGACATGGTGGCGGTCCGACTGCGGGAGGCCGACGTATCGATCTTCGCGGCGGCGGTCGCCGATTTCCGCCCCGATCGTATCCACCCGGAGAAGGTGAAGCGGGCCGAGCGGCCAGGAGGGCTCGATCTGAAGCTCACCGCCAACCCGGATGTGGCGGGCGACACGCGATCCGCGCGGAAAGCGGGGAGCGTCTCCGTCGGCTTCGCGCTGGAGACGGGGGACCTGGTCGCGCACGCGCGCGAAAAGCTGGAGAAGAAGGGCTTCGATCTGATGATCGCGAACGACGCCACCGCGGAGGGGGCCGGGTTCGACGTGGAGACCAACCGGGTCACGCTGCTGACCGCGGACGGCGAGCCCGAGGCGCTCCCCCTGCAGTCGAAGCACGAGGTGGCGGAGGCGGTGCTCGACCGCATCGCGGCGAGGCTGGAGTCCGGGTCGTGAGCCCGCGACCGCCGTCCGATGCCGGCGAGGTGGCCCGGCTGCTGCGCCAGCGGGTGGAGATGGGCGCATCGGACCTCTTCCTGGACGACGTCACGCGCGCCGGGCTCCTGGACTTGGCGGCCGCGGCGGGCCGGGGCGGTGGTAAGAAGCCCGCCGGGAGGGAGAGCCCGCCCGGTCCCACACCGGCTCCGTCCGGCCCGCCAGCCGGCGGCGGCCCTACGGTCCTGCCCGCGGACTACGAGGAGCTGCGGAGCACCGCCCTGACGTGCACGCGCTGCCGGTTGGCCGAGACCCGCACGCAGGTCGTGTTCAGCGACGGGGTCGTTAACGCCCGGCTCGTCGTGGTGGGCGAGGCCCCCGGCGCGAACGAGGACGCCACGGGGCTTCCCTTCGTGGGTGCGGCGGGGCAGTTCCTGGACCTCCTCCTCGCGACCGTGGACCTCTCCCGGAAGGATTCGGTCTACATCTGCAACGTCCTCAAGTGCAGGCCGCCCGGGAACCGCAATCCGCAGCCGGACGAGATCGAGTCCTGCACCCCGTACCTGCGCAAGCAGCTCGAGCTCATCGCGCCGCAGGCGCTGCTCGCCGTCGGGACGTTCGCCGCGCAGGCGCTCACCGGGCTGCAGAAGCCGCTGGGCAAGATCCGGGGCGAGATCCACGGCTACCAGGGAATCCCGCTGGTGGTGACGTACCATCCCGCGGCGCTCCTGCGCAATCCGGGTTGGACGCGCGCGGTGTGGGACGACCTCCAACTCCTGCGCCAGGTCATGGACGGACTCTGATTCGACGACTCCGGTCATCCCCGCGACACTTCGGTGCGCGGGTTCGGGCGTGCGACTAGATTCGGAGCCCCGGCTCGCCGAGCTCCCCGAGAGAGCATCGATGGAAGCATCCCCAGACTTCGCCCAGGCCGTCTTCGACCGGACGCCTCCGTTCTCCCTCGAGGCGGAGACTGCGGTGCTCGGGGGCATGCTCATCGACCGCGAGGCCGTCACGCGCGCGATCGAGCACCTCAACGAGTCGATGTTCTACCGGGAGGCCAACCGGCGCCTGTACCGGGCCATGGTCCGCCTGTACGAGCGCGGCGACGTGATCGACGTGATCACGGTCTCGGACGAGCTGAAGAAGACCGCCGAGATGGAGGCCGCGGGCGGGTTCGACTACCTGGCGGCGCTCGTGGATGCGGTCCCCACGGCGGCGAACCTCGAGTACCACGCCCGGATCGTTCGGGACAAGGCGCTGCTGCGGCGCCTGGTGGAGCAGGCATCGCAGATCATCCGCGACGTCTACGACCAGGGCGAGCGCCAGGTCGACGAGATCCTGGACGCGGCCGAGGCGAGGATCTTCCAGGTGGCGGAGAGCCACAAGCGGGAGGGCTTCGTCTGGATCAAGGAGATCCTCTGGTCGGCCTTCGAGCACATCGAGAAGCTCCAGGAGTCGGCCGGGGGCATCACGGGCGTTCCCACCGGCTTCCCGGATCTCGATCGCATGACGACGGGTTTCCAGAAGGGCGACCTCGTCATCGTGGCCGGCCGGCCCTCGATGGGAAAGACCTCTTGGGTGTTGAACGTCGCGGCCAACGCCTCCATCGGACACAACGTGGCCTCGGCGATCTTCTCCCTCGAGATGTCGTCGGGGCAGCTCGTACAGCGCCTGCTGTGCGCGGAGGGCCGCATCGACGCCCAGAAGCTGCGCCGGGGCCGCCTGAGCCAGGAGGAGCACCAACGGCTGGCCGCCGCGGCGGGACACCTCAACACGGCGCCGATCTGGATCGACGATTCTCCCGGAAGCAACGTCCTGGAGATCCGCGCCAAGGCGCGCAGGCTGCAGTCCGAGCTGAGGTCCGACGGCAAGGATCTGGGGGTCGTTGTCCTCGATTACCTGCAGCTCATGTCGGGCGCGTCCCGGTCGGAGAGCCGGGTCCAGGAAGTCAGCGAGATCTCGCGGGGCCTGAAGGCGCTCGCCCGTGAGCTCGACCTGCCGGTGATCGCGCTGTCCCAGCTCAGCCGCGGTCCGGAGCAGCGCACGGACAAGCGGCCCATGCTCTCCGACCTGCGCGAATCGGGCTCCATCGAGCAGGACGCCGATCTGGTCATGTTCCTGTACCGTCCCGAGTACTACGCTCCACCCGAGAAGCGCGAGGAGCTCGAGGGAAAGGCGGAGCTGATCGTGGGCAAGCAGCGCAACGGCCCCACGGGGGTGGTGGAGCTCTTCTTCCAGAAAGCCTACACGCGCTTCGACTCCGTCGCCCGCACACCCCAGGACGGCGGGTCCCGCCCCGACGTCGGACACGGCTACGCACCGTGACCGGCCGAGTCCCGCGACCGGGGCCGGCGCCGCGGGTCGGGGTCGCCGTCCCAGCCGCTGGGTCCGGCCGCCGCATGGGTGGGGTGCGCAAGCCGTTCCTCGAGCTCGCGGGCGAGCCCGTGCTCGTACACGCGCTCCGTCCGTTCCTCCGGGACCCGCGCGTCGTGTCCGTGGTGGTGGCTCTGGCACCCGAGGACGCCCAGGCGCCCCCGGTCTGGTTGTCCGGCCTCGACCCGCGCATCCGGGTGGTGGCCGGGGGCGCGACCCGCACCGACTCGGTGCGCAGCGCGCTGGCCGCATTGCCCGAGGACCTGGACGTCGTGGCCGTCCACGACGCCGCCCGTCCGCTCGTGGCTTCCGGGGTGGTCGCCCGGTGCATCGAAGTCGCCGCGGGGGGAGACGGGGCGGTGGCGGGATGTCCCGCCGTGGACACCATGAAGGAGGTCGACGCCGAGCAGCGCATCGTCGCCACCCCGGAGCGGGCGCGCCTCTGGCACGCGCAGACGCCCCAGGTGTTTCCCGCCGACGTCGTGCGTCGCGCATACGCGGCGGCGACGGACGGGGAGGCCACGGCCACCGACGACGCCGCGCTGGCGGAGCGTGTGGGAGCCGTCGTGCGCATGGTCGACGCCGGGCCCTCCAACCTCAAGGTCACCACGCCCGACGACCTCCCGATGGCGGAGGCCATTCTCGCGGCACGACGGGGCAGGGTCCCGTGACCCGGCCGCCCCGGATCCTCGATCTGCGCGCGACGCCCGCGGCCGACGCCGATCTCGGGCCGGTGGCGGAGCACGTGCGCGGGGGAGGCCTGCTGGCGTACCCCACCGAGACCGTCTACGGTTTCGGTGGGGCGTGCACCGCGGAGAGCGTGAACCGCCTCGGCGCCCTGAAGCATCGCGGGGAAGGCAAGCCGCTCCTCGTCGTCGTACGAGGCCCTGACGAGGTGGCGGGACTGCGCTGGACGGAGGATGCACGGGAGCTCGCGCGCATCTTCTGGCCGGGCGCGTTGACGCTGGTTCTCGGCGACCCCGAGGGTATTTTCCCTCCAGGGGTGCGCAGCCCGACGGGAAGCGTGGCCGTCCGGGTCAGCCCGCATCCGCTCGTGGGTGTGCTCCTCGAGCGGATGGGAGCCCCGCTGACATCTACCAGCGCGAACGTCCCCGGCGAGCCCCCGGCCCGGTCGGGAGCGGAGGCGGCGAGGGCCGCCGAGGCGCTCGGCGCGGGAGAGGAGATGCTGGTCCTGGACGCCGGCACGCTACCCGCGTCGGGGCCTTCTACCATCGTAGACTGCACGGGGGCGCGTCCCGTGGTCGTGCGGGACGGCTCCGTCCCACTGGAACGGCTCCGCTGCGCCTTGCCGGAAATCCATGGACGCTGACAGACCCTCCATCGAGCCCTTCAGGCTCCTGTTCGTGTGCACCGGCAACACGTGCCGGAGCCCCCTGGCGGAGGCCATCGCCCGGCGCGAGCTCTCCGGTCGCGGATGGGGTCGGCTCGAGGTCCGTTCCGCGGGGGTGGGCGCGGCTCCGGGAGGCCCGGCCTCCCAGGGCTCGCTCGATGCCGCGCGACGCCACGGACTCGACCTGTCCTCCCATCGCTCGGCTCCCGTGGACGCGGACACGCTGGAGTGGGCGGACCTGATCCTCGTCATGTCCCCGAGCCACCTGGTCCGCGTCTCCGGGATGGGCGCGGGGGAGAAGGCCACCCTCCTCGGCTCTTTCGCCGCGGGCGAGGATCCGGAGGAGATCCCGGAAGCCGTACCCGACCCGTTCGGGGGGTCCGACGAGGAATACGAGGCCACGTTCGTCTTGCTCGAGCGGCTCGTCGGGCGCGTGCTCGACCGCCTGGCGCCGATCCTGGCGCCATGACGATCACCGCCTCGACGCGGCTGCTGGCGCTCCTGGGCGATCCCGTCGGCCACTCGCTCTCGCCCTTGATCCAGAACGCTGCCCTGCGGCACACCGGGGCGGACGGCGTCTACGTGGCGGTGCGCTGCGCCGCGGAAGATCTGTTCAGCCTCATGAGGGCCCTGGCGCGGGCACGGGGTGGCGGCAACGTGACGCTGCCCCACAAGGAGAAGGCCGCCTCGGTCGTGGACGTGCCGTCGGAGGCCGTCCGGCGGACGGGCGCGTGCAACACCTTCTGGGGGGGGGCCGACGGTCGGGTGCACGGGGACAACACGGACGTCGACGGGCTGAGACAGGCGGTGCGGTCCTTCGTGGGCGCGCCCGAAGGCATGCGGGTCCTTCTCCTCGGGGCCGGGGGCGCGGCGAGGGCGACGCTGCTGGGCCTGCTCGAGGAGGGGGTGGCCGAGGTGGTGCTCCACAACCGGAGCCCCGAGCGCGCCAGGGGGGTGGCCCGCCGGATCGGCGGCCCGCGGGCCCGGGTGGCCTCCTTCCCGGAGGAGCTACGCGGCCAGAGCTTCGACCTGGTGGTCAACGCGACCCCCCTCGGCATGCTCCCAGACGACCGCTCGCCCCTCGACTTCGATATCCTCGATCGGGCCGGCGCCGCCATGGACCTCATCTACGGGAAGAGCCGCACACCCTTCCTAAGGGCGGCCGAGGCCTACGGCGTTCGTACCACCGACGGGCTCGAGATGCTCATCCAGCAGGCCGCCGCCTCCTTCGAGCGGTGGTGGGGAGAGCCGGCACCTGTGGAGCGGATGCGCGCGGCGCTCGCCGAGGCAGGGGAGGCGTGAGACCGGCAGCCTGGGCCTCGGACCTTCTCGACCTCCTGCTCCCGGCCGGCTGCGTCGTGTGCGGGTCGTGGATCCCTGGGGGCGTCGCCGGGTCGCTGCTGTGCGGCCGGTGCCGTTCCCGCTTGCCGCGCGCGCCCTGGCCGCGGTGTCCGCGCTGCCACCACCCCCTCGGGACGGGCCGGCCCGACGCGACACGCTGCCGGGAATGCCGGGAATGGCCGGACGCACTCGCTCGCTCGCGCTTCGCGACTGTGCTCGCACCCCCCGCCGACACGCTGGTGCACGCGCTGAAGTACGAGGGGTGGGCGGAGCTCGCCGTGGAGATGGGGCGTGTGATGGCGGTGGAGCTTCGGTCCGCTTCCGTAGCGCCGCGGGGTCGACGGATCGTCGTGCCGGTGCCCACGACACGGGCGCGCGCCCGTGTGCGCGGCTACAACCAGGCCGAGCTGCTGGCGCGCAGCGTCGCCCGGAGCCTCGATCTGCCGCTCGTCGATGGGTTGATCCGGACCCGTGGCGGCGCCACCCAGGTCGCCTTGCCCCCCTCTCAGCGTCGGGCTAACGTCATGGGAGCGTTCGCGGTGCGGGAAGAGGAGGCGGCCCGTGTCACGGGCGCGCGCGTCGTCTTGGTGGACGACGTCCTGACCACCGGGTCGACCGCCGGTGCCGCGGCGTCGGAGTTGGCCCGTGTGGGAGCGTCGGAGGTCACGCTCGTCGTCTTCGCCCGGGCCATGCCCCTTCGTCGCGACACCGTGCGCTGACCCGTCGCCAGGCGACCCAGACCTCTGCCCCACAAAACCCCAGGAGCCACGAAACCGATGGCCATCCGTGTCGCAATCAACGGGTTCGGGCGCATCGGCCGTCTCGTGCTTCGCGCCGCGAAGCAGGCGGGCCGTACCGATCTCGACTTCGTCGCCGTCAACGACCTGACGGACAGCAAGACCCTCGCTCACCTTCTCAAGCACGACTCGGTCCACGGCCGGTATCCGGGCACCGTCGAGGTGACCGACACCGGCCTTCGGGTGGATGGGGACGACCTGCGCGTCCTCGCCGAGCGCGACCCGTCCAAGCTGCCGTGGAGCGACATGGGCGTCGACGTCGTGGTCGAGTCCACGGGACTCTTCCGCTCGAGGGAGAAGGCCGGGATGCACCTGGCCGCCGGCGCCAGGAAGGTGATCATCTCGGCGCCCGGCAAGGAGGAGGACATCACGATCGTCCTGGGTGTGAACGAGGGTGCGTACGATCCCGACAAGCACGCCATCATCTCCAACGCGAGCTGCACGACGAACTGCCTCGCGCCGGTGGCGAAGGTCATTCTGGACACGTTCGGGTTCCGCCACGGCCTGATGACCACGATCCACGCGTACACGAACGACCAGAACATCCTGGACCTTCCTCACAAGGACCTCCGGCGCGCGCGGGCCGCAGGCATGTCGATGATTCCCACGACCACCGGCGCGGCCAAGGCCACCGGCCTCGTCATCCCCGAGCTGAAGGGGAGGATCGACGGAAGCGCCATCCGGGTGCCCACGCCGGACGTCTCCATCGTCGACCTGGTCGTGGAAGTCGAGAAGGACACGTCGATCCAGGAGGTGAACGACGCGTTCCGCGCGGCGGCCGCCGGTGCGATGAAGGGTATCCTGGGCGTGAGCGACGAGCCGCTCGTCTCGGTGGACTACACCGGTGAGTCTCGCAGCAGCATCGTGGACCTCCCTTCCACCAACGTGCTCGACGGGCGGATGGTGAAGGTCATGGCGTGGTACGACAACGAGTGGGGATATTCGGAGAGGGTGGTGGATCTGGTCGCCTACGTGGGCGAGCGGCTCCCGGCGTCCGTCGGGGGCTGAGCGCGACGCGACGCGACGACCGCGGAACAGGGGGCGAGCCTTCCGAGGAGGCTTCATGGACCAGGTGGACGCGGGCGGCAGTGTCCCGGAGTGGCACAGCTTTCGGTGTCCGGTGTGCGGACATACCGACGAGGTCGATCTGGTCGCGGGTCCCACCAGTACGGTTTCGTGCAGCCATTGCGGGACGGCTCTCGAGATCGAGGCGTGGGCCCGTGACGAGGCTTCGGCGACCGTGAAGGTGGCCACGAGACGACGTCGGAAGCGATGAACGACCAGGGCCCGGATCGCGATCCGGAGGAGGGCCGGCGAGACGATGTCCCGCCGGCTTCTTCGCATGTAACGCCCGGCGAGGATCCCGCGTATAACGAGGCGATGCAGACAGATCGGCAGGCGCCCGACCCGGGCTTGCGCGTCGTCCCCACCCGGCCGACCTCGGACCTTCCACAGGACTTCGAGGCCTGGTTCCGGGACCACAGGGAGGCGGTGTACCGATACGTACGCTTCCGCGTCGCGACGCGGGAGGTGGCGGAGGACGTCACGTCGGAGGTGTTCATGAAGGCCCTCCGCTCCCTCCACCGCTACGACCAGAACCGCGCTTCGCCCCGGACGTGGCTGCTGCGCATCGCACGCAACGCGGTGACCGATCACCTGCGGGCGCTCAAGCGCAGAGGATCGCTGCACGTCTCGCTCGACAGGGTGCCCGATCTGGTGGCGGACGTCCCGTCGCAGGAGGAGCGGGTGGTTCGCGAGGAGCGGATCCAGCGTCTGCTCAACGGGAGTCAGACGCTGCGAAAGGCGGACCAGGAAATCCTCTCCCTGCGTTACGGCTCGGGGCTCGACAACGGCGAGATCGCGGAGCACCTCGGAATCAGCAACAACGCGGTGGCGGTGCGGCTCCATCGGGCGCTCAAACGCCTGAAGGGCGCAGTCGACCGCCATCAGATTGAGATGAACACGGACTCATGACCCATAGATTCGATTTCGAGCGTTCCGAGCTGCCGGAGGATCTCCGGGCGCTCGATGCCGAGCTCTCCTCCATCCGATACGAGGAGCGCCCGTCCTTCGGGCCCGAGCTGCGGGCCGAGCTGGCCAGCGAATGGCGGTCGGTTCGGACGCGCAGGCATTGGCCCGTTCGCCAGCTCATGGCGGCCGGGATCGCCGGGCTCGTGATGGGGGGCCTGGGGGTGCCGTCCGCGCGGGCGGCCCTGGTGCGGCTCGTCGAGGTGGTACGGGCGCCGCGTGAAGCGCGCGTCGAAGCCCCGACCACGATGCCCTCGCTCCCGCTGCTGCCTTTCGATACGCCCGCGGTGGGCGGCGACGAATTCCGTGCGGTGCCTCCGCGGCTGGGCGCCGAGCCTCCTCCCACGCCCGGAACGACCGTGCCGCGCTACGAGGGGCCGGAAGCCACGTTCCCCGAGCTGGTCGACCGATCGGCGACGGAGAACCTGATCCGGGACAACTATCCCCTCGCGCTCCAGCGGCGAGGGGTCGGGGGGACCGTGCGCGTGCGGCTCTGGGTCGATTCGACCGGAGCGGTGGACGTGGCCAACGTCGCCGAGAGCTCGGGCGTGCCGGAGCTCGATCGAGCGGCCGTGCAGGTCGCGCCGTCGTTCCGCTTCACGCCCGCGACACGTCGCGGGAAAGCCGTCGGCACGTGGGTGGAGTTCGACGTGCGCTTCGCGCCGCTTCGCGCCGGGGCCGACACGGCCGCCATCCTGGACGTCGAGGTGCCGGAGGGTCCCTCCATTCCCGACCTCTCGCCGGCGTCCCTCCTCGCCGACTTCAGGGAGGACGTCGTCTTGCCGGTCGCCGGTCGGCGCGAGGCGGGCGACGTCCTGCGCGCCGCCCTCGGGGACGACGCGTTGGTACGTCGCCTGGGGCCCATCGACGCGATCCTCCAAGGGGACCCGCCGGCCGGCACCGCGCCGACGCAGTGGCGCTCCGAGGTATCCTCGGCCCTGGAGGCTGCGATCGTGCGGGCGCCCGACAACCCCGCTCCGCTGCTGGCTCTGGCGCGCATCCGCCGCAAGCAGGGGCTGCGCACCGAAGCGCGCATGCTCTACGAGCGGGCTCTGGAGCGTGCGCAGCGGGCACCCGCGACCGTGCCGCCGGTCATCCTGGCGGACCTTTACTACGAGCGGGGCCTCCTGGTCAGGGAGAGCTGGCTCGGGTCGCGGGGAGCCGGGCGTCTGCCGGCGGACGCGCTCCCGGCCTCCGCCTGTCCTCAGGCACGGTCGTCCGGCGGTGCCGTCTCCGGGTACGCCTCCGTGGATCGACTGATCGCGTGGAACTACCTGTGTCCGGAGGCGTTGGGCGAGGCGTTCCGGACGGCGTTCGAGCCGGCTCCCGGCAGCTCGGAAGCCAACAAGGCGGTGATGATGGCGTCCTTCCGCTCGGCGGTGGAGGCGTACCCGGCCCACCCCGGCGCCAATCTCGAGATCCTCCTCGAGCTGGCCGACGAAGGCCGCTGGACGGAGGTCCTCGAAGGCGCGCGCAGGTTCACGCGTGCCTCGGAAGGCCACCCCTACGGTCTCCTGATGGAGGGCCTGGCGCTCCAGCGCCTGTCCCGGACCGAGGACGCCGAGGGCCAGTTCCGCATCGCCCTCCGGTCGCTTCCGGCCGGAGAGGTCGCGGAGATGGAGGACATCTCGAAGCTCCTCGACCCGTCCCAGACCGCCCAGTACTGGAAGGCGTCCGGCGGAGCGCGCGAGGCATGGGTGCGGGCCTTCTGGGAGCGCCTCGATCCCATCCTGTCCACGCCCGTCAACGAGCGTCGGGTCGAGCATCTGGCGCGGGCGTCCTACGCCCACCTCCGCTTCGGATCGGCCTTGTCCGACCCTGGGGAGGTATGGGTGCGCTACGGGCGACCGACGAAGGTGCGCGTCGTTGCGGAAGGATCGGGTGTGCGGACGGAGTTCTGGGACTACGGCTCGGGACCGGACATCACCTTCCGACGGATGGCGGCGTCCGAGAACCTCGACCTGACGTCCGAGGGCCGGTCGTACGTGGATGAGCTCAGGCAGGTCTTTCCGCACCGGTACGGCACCGGGTCGAGGCTCGTGTTCTCGCTCCCTGGGCAGGTGACGCGCTTCCGCGGCTCCGGCGTCGGGGCGTCCGACGTCGTGGTGAACACCCAGGTTCCGGCGCTGCCGGCGACCTCCGCGCACGACACGTTGGACCTGAACGTCTTCCTGCTCGGCTCGGAGGGCGAGAAGCTGGACATGGTGCAACGGCTCATCGGCGCCGAGCCTTCACCGATCTCCATGGAGGCGCCGGCGGCTCCCGAGGTCTCGGATGTCGTGGTGGAGGTCTTCAACCGCCGCACCGGACAGGCCGCGGCGCTTCGCGACTCGGTCCACGCGGCCGAGTCCGCCGCCGGCGCGACGATCTCGGACCTGCTGCTGACGAAGCCGGCCTCTCCAACGCCGCAGGCCGTACGGCGCGACGCGCCGTGGCTGCAGCCGCTCACGCTCGCCGGGCCGGTGGACACGCACGAGGTGGGGGTGTTCTTCGAGCTCTACGATGTCGCCCCCATGGCTCCCTGGTACCGCCTCCGCGCGGAGGCCGAGAACCGGAACACGGGCACGGTCCAGGCGCTGGACATCCGTCCCGCCGGGGAGGAGCGGCTGCGTGCGACGTGGGATCGGCGGCCGAGGGAGGGCGGAATGACGCCGGAGTACCTGAGCGTATGGCTGGGGGACCTTCCCGCAGGATCGTACCGGCTGCGGATCATCGCGGACCTCCCGGAAACCGGGAGACCCCTGATCGCTGAGCGGAACATCGAGCGGCGCTGACACCGAGGGGCGATCGTTTGTAGCTTCCTGCCGGTCATTCACGTCGCCCCCCGACACGGCTCCGTTCCATGAGCAAGAAGATCGTCTCCGACATCGACCCCGCTTCGCTGGCGGGACGCACCGTCCTCGTCCGGGCGGATCTGAACGTTCCGCTCGCCGATGGCCGGATCTCCGACGACCGACGCGTTCGCGCGTCGCTCCCGACCCTCCGCCTGTTGACCTCCGCGGGCGCGCGCGTCGTCCTACTCTCGCACCTCGGGCGGCCCAAAGGCGCTCCGGACCCGAAGTACTCCCTGAAGCCCGTGGCGGACCGGCTCGCGGAGCTCCTGAATAGATCCGTCCGCTTCGTCCCGGAGTCGGCCGGCCCCGCCGTGCGCACAGCCGTCGAGTCCCTATCGGAGGGCGACGTGGCCCTCCTCGAGAACACGCGCTTCCATCCTGGCGACACCGCCAACGACCCGGAGCTGGCCGCCAGCTGGGCGGCCCTTGGCGACCTGTTCGTCAACGACGCTTTCGGTGCCGCGCATCGTGCACACGCGTCGACCTCCGGCCTGGCCGAGGCGGTCAAGGCACGGGGTGGGGAAGCGGTGGCGGGCCTCCTGATGGCGCGGGAGCTCAGGTTCCTCGGCGAGGCGCTGGAGCGCCCCGAGCGGCCGTTCGTCGCGATCCTGGGCGGCGCCAAGATCTCGGGTAAGATCGACGTGATCGGGGCGCTGCTTCCTCGCGTGGACCGCCTGCTGATCGGGGGCGCCATGGCGAACACCTTCTTCAAGGCCCTGGGGCTCGAGACCGGAGGCTCCCTCGTGGAAGACGACCGCGTCGAGGTCGCACGGCGGACCCTGCAGGAGGCGGGCGAGCGCCTGCTCCTTCCCGTCGACTGCGTGGTGGCTGCCGAGATCGCCGAGGGCTCGACCACCCGCGTGGTCGAGCGGTCGCAGGTCGGCGCCGACGACCGGATCGGAGACGTGGGACCTGCCACCCGGGAGGTCTACGCGAAGGAGATCGCCGCCGCCCGCACGATCGTGTGGAACGGTCCCATGGGGGTGTTCGAGATCGACGCCTTCGCCGAGGGAACGACCGCCATGGCGCGTGCGGTCGCCACGGCCTGTGACGGCGGAGCCACGGCGGTGCTCGGCGGTGGCGATTCGGCCGCGGCGGTCGATCGGGCTGGCGTGGCGGACAGGATCACCCACGTGTCCACGGGAGGGGGCGCCTCGCTGGAGTTCCTGGCCGGCGCCGCTCTGCCGGGCGTCGAAGCCCTCACCGAGGGGAGCGCGGCATGAAGGTCATCGCCGGCAACTGGAAGATGAACCACGGACCGGAGGCGACCCGGGCCTTCTTCAGCGGGCTCGAGTTGCCCCGCGGCGCGGCCACGCACGAGCTCGTGGTGTTTCCCCCTACACTCTCGTTGGCGGCGGCCGTGGCCAGCCCGGAACGGGATCCGCGCATCCAGCTGGGCGTGCAGAACATCCACTGGGAGGACGCCGGCGCGTACACGGGCGAAGTGTCCGCGGCGATGGCCCACGAGGCAGGGGCGGCCTTCGTGCTCATCGGCCACTCCGAGCGGCGACACCTGTTCGGGGAGACCGACCAGGACGTGGCACGCAAGGTGCGCGCGGCCCGACGTCACGGCCTGGTGCCGGTGGTGTGCGTGGGCGAGACGCTCGAAGAGCGGCGCGCCGGGCGGGTCGAAGAGGTGATCCTCGGCCAGCTCGACGCGGCGCTGGAGGCGTTGGACGAGTCGCGTGAGCGGTTCCTCCTCGCCTACGAGCCGGTGTGGGCGATCGGTACGGGGGAGACCGCCACACCCGCGGACGCTTCGGCTGCGCACGCGGCGCTCCGCGGCCGCTTGGACGAGCGGATCGGGCCTGCGCGCGCGACACGCGTTCCGATCCTGTACGGTGGAAGCGTGAAGCCCGACAACGCGGCCGAACTCCTGGGCGCGCGCGACGTCGACGGCGTGCTCGTCGGGGGAGCGAGCCTCGTTCCGGCCTCGTTCGCGGCGCTTGTGGCGGCCGCCGACCGTTGACACGCCTCCGGCGCCTTTCGACGTTTAACGTCTCTCATACGCAAACTCATCCGGCGAAACGATGTACGGATTCCTGCTCGTGGTCCTGGTGTTGGACGGGGTCTTCCTCGCCGTCGTGATCCTTCTCCAGTCGGGGAAGGGGGGCGGCCTCGCCGCCATGGGGGGAAGCGCCGCCATGACGGAGGGCATCCTGGGTGGACGACAGGCCACGACGGTGCTCACGCGGGCGACGTGGGTTGCGGGGACGCTGTTCATGCTGCTCGCCTTCGTGCTGTCGATCCTCTCGTCTCGCTCCCAGCAGCCCTCGTCCGTGATCCAGGTCCAGGCTCCCGCCACAGCCCCGGCGCCCCAGCCGGTGTTGCCGGGAGCGGGTGGCGAGGCCGGAGCGGCGGCGGTTCCCCCGCCCGCGGGCGACACGTCCCGGAACTGACGCGACGGGGCTGACGGCCCGAACGGCCCGTGGAAGCTCCTGACACCGCCCTTCCCGGTGACCTCGGGAGCGACGAGCTTCTCGAGCTCCACCGGTGGATGTGCCTGGTCCGGGCCGCGGAGGAGCGGCTCGAGACCCTTCTCAAGCAGGGGCACATGCAGGGGAGCGTCTACCGTTCTCTCGGGCAGGAGGCGGGCGTGGTCGGCGTGGCGTACGCGCTCAGACGGCGCAGGGACGGCACGGGCGACTTCATCGCACCGTCGGTTCGGGCCGGCGGAGCGCTTCTCCTGTTCGGGGGTTCGCTGGAGGACTTCTTCCGCCAGCACCTGGGCCGCGCGACCTCTCCCTCCATGGGACGCGAGACCCATGTCCACGGGGTGAACCCGGCGACCGGCTTCGTAGGACCGGTGTGGCCGTTGGGGATCATGCTCGAGGTCATGGCCGGGATCACGTTGTCCTTCAGCCTTCGCGGCGAGGAGCGCGTGGGCGCCGTCTTCCATGGGGACGGGGCCACCTCGGCCGGGGCATGGCACGAGGGCTTGAGCGTCGCCGCCGCCCGGCGCTGCCCGCTGATCCTGGTGGTGGAGAACAACCAGTGGGCCTTCTCCACGCCCGTGGAGCGGAACACCCGCGTGGAGCGATTCACGGAGAAGGCCGTCGGGTACGGCATCCGTGGGGAGTCGGTCGACGGCACGGACGTGGTGGCTGTTCACGACGCCACGGCACGCGCGGCCGATCTGGCCCGAGCGGGCGGGGGCGTTCAGATGATCGAGCTCCGCTACTATCGGCGGCGGGGGCACGCACAGCACGATCCGCAGGACTACGTGGACCCGACCGTCCTCGCCGAATGGGAAGCACGCGACCCGATCGATCGGTCGGCGCGCCGCCTCCTGGTCCTGGGTGTGGCTACGATGGAGGACCTCGAGGACGTGTGGGGCGAGGCCGTGGCCCGGTGCGGTGCCGCCGCCGCCCGCGCGCTGGCAGAGCCGGAGCCGAGTGGGGAGGATGCCCTCGGCGCAGTCTTCACCGACGTGTCCGCGACGGCGCCCTGGACGCGCCTCCCGGACCCGGACCCCCGAGCTATTCGAGCGAGACCATGACGCCTCCCGCACCCCCCGCGCACCTCACACGCACCCGCAGGGGTGAGCCGGTGACGTTCCTCGAGGCGATCGGCGAGGCCCTCTTCGAGGAGATGGAGCGCGACGACCGGGTCTTCCTCATGGGGGAGGACATCGGCGCGTACGGGGGCGCGTTCAAGGTCACCAAGGGCCTCCTGGACCATTTCGGGGAGAAGCGCGTCATCGACACGCCCATCGCCGAGGGAGGCTTCACGGGCGCCGCGGCCGGTGCAGCCCACATGGGCTTGCGCCCGGTGGTGGAGATGCAGTTCATGGACTTCGTCTCTCCCGCCTACGATGTCATCACGAACTACATCGCCACCTCGCTCTACCGGGGCGCGGGCCCGATGCCGCTGGTGATCCGTGGCCCGGTGGGGGGAGGGAACCGCGGCGGTCCGTTCCATTCCCAGAACGTGGAAATGGCGTTCTTCCACACGCCGGGGCTGAAGATCGTCTATCCGAGCACGCCCTTCGACGCGAAGGGGCTACTCAAGTCCGCGATCCGCGACGACAACCCGGTGATCTTCGAGGAGCACAAGGGCCTGTACCGCGCACCCGCCCTTCGCGAGGTGCTTCCGGACGAAGACTACGTGGTGCCGCTCGGCGAGGCCCGGACCGTTCGTGAGGGTCGTGACCTGACGGTGGTCACATACGGAGCCATGGTACACCGGAGCCTCGAAGCTGCGGAACGCCTCCGGGAGGAGGACGGGGTCTCGGTGGAGATCGTGGACCTGCGGACCCTCCTGCCGCTGGACGAGGAGGCGATCGTGACGAGCGTGCAGCGGACGGGGCGGCTCCTCGTCGTCCACGAGGACACGCGCACGGGCGGGATCGCCGGGGAGATCGCGATCCGCGTCAACGAGAGGGCGTTCGAGTGGCTGGACGCTCCGATCCTCCGCGTCACAGCGATCGACGCTCCGGTCCCGTACGCGGCCCCGCTCGAGGACTACTTCCTCCCGCAGGTCGCCGACATCGTGGAAGCGGGGCGCTACCTTGCAGGGTACTGAGGACCGACCCATCGTTCGAGTCCGGCAGACCGCAGGAGAAGGGGAAAGCACGGTTGCGTGCCGAGGACACGGACCGAATCGCGCGACTGGCGGGTAAGCCGATCCGGTCCCCCTGTTGAACCCGACAACCGCGGAGCATACGAGCGTGGCTCGCATCGAAGTCCCCATGCCCCAGATGGGCGAGTCCATCGCCGAGGGCACCGTGTCCAAGTGGCTGAAGCAGGTGGGCGACACCGTCGAGCGGGACGAGCCCATCCTCGAGATCTCCACCGACAAGGTGGACGCCGAGATCCCGGCGCCGTCGTCGGGGACCCTGGTGGAGATCGCGGTTTCGGAGGGCGCCACGGTCGAGGTCGGCACCGTGGTGGCCTACATCGACTCCGAGGGCGGTGCTCCGGCGACGAACGGAAGGCCGGCCGCCGAGGCAGCAGCAGCCGAGGGAGGCGCGACGCCGGGGGCCGAAGCACCCGCGACCGAGGTAGCGGAAGGGGGCGTCGCGGTAGCGACGCGGCCCGCCGAGACGACCAGGGAGGCGTCGGTGCCCGAGTCGAGGCCGGCCGAGCCACCGAGCGTGGGCGACGCGACGGGCCCGGCATCCGCGGAGGAGCGGCTGCGCACGCGCTCCACGCCCGTGGTCCGCAGGATCGCGGAGGAGCACGGGATCGACATCGCCTCCGTGCACGGGACCGGTCACGCCGGCCGCGTGACCAAGCAGGACATCCTGGGCTTCATCGAGTCGGGCGCCGTCCCCGCACCCACTCCGGGTCAGGCCGCCGCGGCCCCTGCCCCCGCCGAGCGGCCTGCTGCCCCCGCGCCCTCCCCCCGGGAGGCGGCCAAGGCTCCCGCAGCGGCTACGGCGCCCGCCGCAGCATCCGCGGTGCCGTCGGATCTGTGGAAGCGCTTCTACGGCGAAGTGCAGCACCCCGAGTTCCCGGTGCGGGAGGCCGATCGGGTCGAGGCGATGGACAAGATCCGCCGTCTCACCGCCGAGCACATGGTCGTGGCGAAGCGTATCGCTCCCCACGTGCACTCGTTCATCGAGATCGACTTCACGGCCATCGACCGCATCCGCAATGCGAACAAGGGGAAGTGGGCGGAGCAGGGCACCAAGGTGAGCTACACCGCATTCGTGGCTTGGGGCACCTCCCGCGTGCTGCGCGAGTTCCCGATGGTCAACTCCACCGTCTCGGGCAACAACGTCATCTACCGCGGCAACGTGAACCTCGGAATGGCCGTGGACCTCAATCCGGGGCTGATCGTCCCGGTGATCAAGGACGCCGACGACCTGAGCCTGGTGGGCATCGCCCGCAAGCTCGGCGACCTGGCGGACCGTGCGCGCTCGCGGCAGCTCCTGCCCGACGAGATCCAGGGCGCCACCTTCTCGATCACGAACCCCGGCGTGCTCGGAACGATGGTGGGCATGCCCATCATCCCCAAGGGCACGTCGGCCATTCTCGGAACCGGCGCGATCGAAAAGCGTGTGGTCGTCGTCGAGGACCCCGAGACCGGCGAGGACGCCATCGCCGTCCGCAAGCGGGCGCTCTTCTCCATGGGCTACGATCACCGGATCGTGGACGGGGCGGATGCGGCGCGCTTCCTGGCGCGGCTCAAGGAGGTCTTGGACGACTTCCCCGAGGACGCGTAGCGACGGCCGCCATCCCGCGGACCGGGCCACGGGCCCGGTGACGCCGCCCGGCGTGGAAGAGCGTCGGCTCGGGGCGGCGCGCGCCCTGGAGGTCCGCCGACTCGGCACCGTCGGGTACGCCGACGGGCTGGCGTTGCAGGAGTCGCTCGTGCGGCGGCGGCGCGAGGGCTCCGCACCCGACACGCTTCTCCTCCTCGAACACCCGCACGTCATCACGCTCGGCACCGGCTCCCACCCCGAGCACGTGCTCGCCGACGCGGCGGAGCGCGCGCGCCTGGGCATCGAGCTCTACGAGACCGGCCGGGGGGGCGACGTCACCTATCACGGTCCCGGCCAACTTGTCGGCTATCCCATCCTGGACCTCAAGCCGGACCGGACGGACCTGCACCGCTACCTCCGCGACCTCGAAGAGGCGCTGATCGTCGCCGCGAGCGCCCTGGGCGTGCGCGCCGCCCGCGTGTCGGGGCTCACGGGCGTGTGGACGCCGACGGGGAAGCTCGCGGCCATCGGGGTGCGTGTGTCGTCGGGGTGGATCACCTCGCACGGATTCGCCCTGAACGTCCACACGGACCTGCGCTACTTCGCGTCGATCGTGCCGTGCGGCATCCGGGACCGCGACGTCACGTCCCTGGAGCGGGAGCTCGGGCGCCGCGTGACGCTGGCGGAGGCCCAGGAAGCCGTGGTCGAGGCCTTCTCACAGGTGTTCGGAGTCGGTGTCATGTAGCCTGGACAACACTTCACGACCTCGGGGATCACACGTCCTCCAGACGAGGCGACCCTCTTTTTCTGCATTCCGTCGTCCCGGAGCCGGATGTTTGGGGAAGAGATGTTCCGGAATTCGTTTGTTTACACCATCTACCGAAGAGACCTCGAAGGTTCCTGCAACACATGTCATAAGGTGTTGTAAGATAGTTTGTTACGCTGTCCGGGCGGTTCGGTGCGGGTCTAGCGCACGCGACCCTTGCTCCGCGGGACTGGCCGCGGTAGATATACATCGCGTTTCGGATGCGGCTCTTCGACAGACGATGGCGATGGTCATCCCTACGATGAATCCGAAAGGCGGTTGCCTGGCGCGACGGCGTTACGGCGGCAAGCGAACCGGGGTTTGGGAGACCCGGGGAGCGCGGCAGGGAGGTCGCTGGCCCTGTCGAGCAGGCCCCCAGACGAATTCGGGGGGCGCCCCTCGCCACGGACCGCGTGGCACGAAGAGGGGAGGAAGGGTGAAGGTCCAGCCGCCCGCACGCGGGCGGACCCAAACGAGGACCGTGATCCCGCCAGCGCAGTAGGGAGGGTGCCGGCGCAGCGTGTAGCGGCCGACAGCTCCTTCGAGAAAGAAGCGGCTCGGGCACTTCGGTGTTCGGGCCGCTTCGACTTTGTGGGGTGGCCGCGCCCGTCAGCGCTCGGGCGGCAAGTACTCGTGGAAGTCGAGATACCGCCCTCGCTGGCGTTCCTCCTCCAGCCACGCCTCGAAGCCGGACGGGACGAAGCCACCTGACGAGGACTGCTCCTTCGCCGCCTTGGTCGCCAGGTGGTTGGCGTACTCGTTGCGCGGATGCCCCGCGTGGCCCCGAACCCACTCCGTGCCCACCCGGTGCCGGGAGAGCTCCTGGTCGAGCTCCTGCCAGAGCTCGAGGTTCTCGATGGCGCCGCCCTTGCGGCGCCACCCACGACGCTTCCAGCCCGGAAGCCACTCCCCGATCCCCTTCACCAGGTACTGGCTGTCCGAGACGAAGCGCACCGCACACGAGCGCCTCAGGTCGCGGAGCACTTCGATGGCGGAGCGGATCGCCATCCGGTTGTTGGTGGTGTCGGGCTCCGAGATCCAGTAGTCCCGGCGTTCCCACGTCCCGCGGCGCCAGAGCTCTACGAGCCCCGCCGCGCCCCCCGGCGTCGCGCGATCCCGGAACTGGTTGCCCAGGCACGACTCGTCGGCATGGATCTGGACGGTTTGGAGGGACATGTCGGCGGAGGTGGAGGAAGCGGAATGGCGCAACCTAACGGTCCCGCCGGTACCCCGGGAGGTTCCGCAGCACCCGGGGGCCGGCTTCCCTTGACCCGCATCGAGGGGCCCGTACCTTTCGCCGACGATCCGGACCACCCCGACGCGGAGCCGCGCCAACCCTTGCAAGAACGGGCCTACCTCCTCCTCGAAGACGGGCGCCGCTTCGACGGCGTCTTCGTCGGCACGGCGCGGCTCGCCCTCGGAGAGGTCGTATTCAACACATGCATGACCGGGTACCAGGAGATCCTCACGGATCCCTCGTACACGGGCCAGCTCGTGACGATGACGTACCCGCTCATCGGCAACTACGGAGTCAACGCCCACGACCGCGAGTCTCCCGATCCCCGGGTGGCCGGCTTCATCGTGCGGGAGGCCGCGCGGCGGCCCTCGAATTGGCGGTCCGAAGCCGGTCTGGATGCGTACTTGCAGGACCACGGCGTGACGGGGATCGCCGACATCGATACGCGCGTCCTCACCCGTCACATCCGGAGCCGCGGGGCGATGCGGGGGGCGATCGCGCCGGCGGAGCAGGGCGCCGAGGAGGTGATGGCCCTCATCTCCTCGCATCCACGGATGGAAGGGCTGGACCTCGCGTGTGGCGTATCGACGCCGGAGCCCTACGAGGTGGCGCCCTCGGGTCCCGAGCGCTTCCGTGTGGTGGCCTACGACTTCGGCGTCAAGGCGCACTCGCCGAAGCTGCTCGCCGAGCGCGGTTGCCGGGTGACCGTGATTCCGGCCGACACACGCGTCGAGTCCATTCTGGAAGACCCTCCGGACGGGCTGTTCGTGTCCAACGGGCCCGGGGATCCGGCAGCGGTGGAGAAGGCCGAGCGGGCGATCGTCGAGCTGGCCCGTGCCGACGTCCCCGTGTTCGGAATCTGCCTGGGCCATCAACTGATCGCTCGAGCGTTCGGCGCGACGACCTACAAGCTGCCCTTCGGCCACCACGGTGGAAACCACCCGGTGAGGAACCTGGACCGCGGCGCCGTCGAGATCACCTCGCAGAACCACGGCTTCGCAGTGCGCGCGGGCGACCGCGGCGAGATCCCGGGCGCCGCCGAGTTGCGGCTCACACACGTCAATCTCTACGACGGGACGGTGGAGGGCGTCGAGCACCGCGAGCTCCCGGTGTTCTGCGTGCAGTATCATCCTGAGGCGGCGCCGGGCCCGCACGACAGTCGCTATCTGTTCGACCGCTTCGTCGACCTCATGGAGGTGCGCAAGCAGTCCGACGCCTGAGCGTCCAAAGCTGCAAGTGCGCCTGTCACAACGACTCAGGGGTTCTTGCGGGTGCGCGCGGCGCTCATTACCGTGGCGACGACCGAGCGTACGAACGCGACTGAACCGAGCGACACCTTCTGGAGGAAGCATGACCAAGGCGGACCTCGTCGAGCAGGTGGCCGACGCCATCGGGCCCGGGATCACCAAGAAGGACTGCGCCCTCGTCGTGGACGGCTTCCTGAACGCGGTGAAGCTCGCCATGGCCAACGGGGAGAACATCGAGATCCGGGGCTTCGGCACGTTCAAGGTCCGCAAACGGAAGACCCGCACGGCCCGCAATCCCCGAACGGGGGATCCGGTCGAGGTGCCGTCGCGCAGCGTCCCCGTCTTCAAGCCCTCCAAGCACCTGCGAAATCGGGTGGCGAAGATGGATACCGCCCGGGCCTGATCCTCGCGGACAACGGTCGATCCCGTGTTTCCGCTCGCGCCCCGCGCAGCCGGATTCCCTTTAACGAATCCCGCTGCCGGGGCGTCTGACGTCCGGTGAGCCGTGGCGACCGTGGGAACGCGGTTCCGGACGAGGAACTGGTGCGACGGGCCCGCTCGGGCGACCAGGGCGCGATGAGCCAGCTCGTGGAGCGGCACCATGCTTCGGTCTTTCGAGTCGCATTGTCGCTGGTTTCCGATCCGGATCTGGCGCAAGACATCGCACAGGATGCGTTCCTGAAGGCGTTTCGTGGTCTTGACGGATTCCGGGGGGATGCGGCATTCCGGACCTGGATGCTCACGATCGCCGCCAACACGGCGAGGGGTGCCCTGCGCCGCGTGGTACGGAGGAGGGAGACGGGCCTGGACGGGGTTGCCCCGGTGGAGAGTCCGGAGGCCAGCCCGGAGGAACAGGCCGCCACCGGAGAGGAGGCGGCCCGGGCGCGGGCGATGCTCGGGAGGTTGCCGGACAAGCAGCGGATGGCCGTTCAGCTCCGCATCGACGAGGGGCTGAGCTTTCGCGAGATCGGGGAGATCATCGGCTCGAGCGAAGGAGCCGCGAGGGTGAACTACTTCCATGGGATCCGCAGGCTCCGGGAGTTGATGGAATGAGCGACATGGGTTGCGAACGAGCGCGCGTGGCGATTCCGGACCTCGTCGCGAAACGGCTGGAGGCGGAGGCCCGAATCGAGGCAGAGGCACATCTCGGCACATGCGCGGACTGCAGGGAGGAGGCGGAGCTGGTCGCCCTTCTCGTGGCATCGCGCCCAGAGGTTCCGGCGGGCCTCTCGCGGAGGATCGACGCAGCCGTCCGCGTTCGCGGCGGTGCGGTCCGCCGTCCGTGGTGGGGGCTCGCGGCCGCCGCGGTGGCCGTGCTCGCGCTGGGCATCGGCGTCGCGTCCCGGCAGGGCGGTCCGACGAGCGAGTTGCCCGCCTACGTGGCCGACACCGGGAGCGAGAGCGAGAACCTCTGGCTCAGCGACGACGGCCTGATCGCGGGTGCGCCGGCCCTCGACGCGCTGTCGGACGACGCGCTCGTCCAGCTCCTGGACGAGATGAGCTCGGAGGGTCAGGCATGAGGCGATCCGTGGCGGTCATCGGGCGCTTGGTCTTCGTCCTCACGCTGGCTGGCGCGACCGGCGCGCCGCTGTACGCCCAGCGCGGACCACCGGGGCGCATGGGACAGCAGGACCGCACGGAGCTCGAACGGCGCGTGCGCGAGCGCTTCGGGGAGATGGTCAAGCAGCGGCTGGGGCTCGACGACGAGCAGGCGCAACGGCTCAACGAAACCGTGATGAGCTTCCAGCAAGACCGTATGAGCCTCTGGCGGGAGGAGCAGGCCGTGCGCAAGCGGGTGGAGGCACTCCTCCTCGAGAGCGGCGACAACCAGGCCGAGGCTCGCGAGCTCCTCCAGCGGATGCAGGAGCTGCGCATGCAGGAGGCGAGGCTCGGGCAGACGGAACAGGACAAGCTCCTCGAAGTGCTGACACCGGCGCAGGTGCTCCGCTTCCAGGCGATGCGCGAGGAGATGGGGCAGCGCATCCGCAGGCTCCGGGGTGGGGGTCCTGGGGGGCCTCCCGGCATGGGGCCCGGGCTGCCGCCGGGCATGGGGATGGACCTCTTCCCGGAACGTTGACGAGCGGCGTGGGGTTAGCGTACGGTCGAGCTACTCGTCCCGCGACCTGCCCGCGCCGATGACCATCTCCGTCCGCACGCTCTTCTTCGCGACGTACCGCGACCTCGTCGGTGAGCACGAGCTCGCCGTCGAGCTGGACGACGGGGCGACGGTTGCGGACCTCGTCGCGGAGCTGCGAGCGCGTGGCCGTCCCTTCGACCGGCTTCCGACCGAACCGGCCGTGGCGGTGAACCGAACGTACGCCCCCCTCTCCGAGCGCCTGGGTGTGGGCGACGAGGTGGCGTTCATTCCGCCGGTCGCGGGTGGCTGAGGGGGAGCCCGGTCATGATCCACACCGCCATCGTGTACGCGCCGCTCGACCCCACGGCAGTCCTTGCGCGCGTGGGATCTTCCCAGGACGGTGCGGTGATCCTGTTCGTCGGGGTGGTACGCGACCACGCACAGGGGCGTGCCGTCACCGGCATGCGCTACGAAGCCTACGAGGAGATGGCGTCAGCGGTCCTCGCGGACATCGCTCGGGAGGCAGCGGAGCGCCTGGGAACGGACCGGATCGCGGTGGAGCACCGCGTCGGGACGCA
>Ga0307423_1000052_pt1 | contig 62502 bp, 60 predicted proteins | sample SalMarWE160310MG_FD_202154 | JGI IMG/M metagenome (GOLD analysis project Ga0307423, IMG submission 202154) | Salt marsh sediment microbial communities from the Plum Island Ecosystem LTER, Massachusetts, United States - WE1603-10 | ecosystem: Environmental > Aquatic > Marine > Intertidal zone >...
ACGAGGTGCGTGGTCCGAATCTGCCAGCCCCCCGGCATACTCGTCGGGGGCCGCACGGAACGTCTCGAGGCAGTGCGCCGAACAGAAGTAGACGGTGGCCCCCTTGTGCTCGAGGCTGTACCGGGTCATCGCCGGGGCGACGTCCATCCCGCACACTGGATCTTTCATCATGCCGGCGGCAGGACCTTCCTTACTGCCGTCTCCGCTGTGATCATCGTCATGCATCTGAGCCTCCTCAGGCACGGTAGGTGCGAATCGTCCCTGCGTCTCGTCGGGTCCTCTCAGGGTCGAAGTGATTCAGGCGCCTCGTCCCCCGTTCGGATTTTGACCGCGCGCTCGACAGGTGTCACGAACACGATGCCGTCGCCCGGGTCGCCGGTGCGGGCGGCGCCGACAATGACCTCGACGGCTTCGTCGGCGCAGTCGTCTGCGCAGACCACCTCGATCTTGGCTACCTCCGGGGTCTTCTTGATCTCACTCGGCGCCAGGGTGAAGAGGTACGACTCGTAGCCGTACCCCACCCCGTGAACTCTGCACACGGTAATCCCGGGCGCCCCGGCCGCACGAAGCGCACGGATCACGTCGTCGACCCTTGAGATCCTGATGTACGCCTTGATTTCTTTCATGATTTCTCCCTTCGATCGGCGGCCAACGGTGCGTCCCCGCCGTCGTGAGAGAACAGTGGTGAAGGGTTGAGCTTCATGGATCGCCAGATGAAATAGATCGCCGGGAACACTATCAGCTCGGCAACGAACGACGTGAACACACCTCCCACCATCGGAGCTGCGATGCGCCGCATGACGTCGGCGCCGGCACCGGCGGCCCAGAGGATAGGCCCGAGGGAGAAGAGAATCGCCATCACCGTCATCATCTTCGGACGGATGCGTTTGACGGCGCCGTGGTCGACGGCCTCGACGAGGTCGGAGTAGGTCGCCATCCGTCCCTCAGCGGACCACCTCTCGAACGCGATGTCGAGGTACAGGAGCATCACGACCCCCGTCTCGGCCGACAGCCCGGCCAGGGCTATCAGACCGACCCAGACCGCGATCGACCAGTTGTAGTGCAGGTAGAAGAGGAGCCAGACCGAGCCGATGATCGAAAACGGTATAGCCGACAGCACGATGGCCGTCTTGGTCAACGACTTCGTGTTGAGGTAGAGGATGAAGAAGACCAGGAACAGCGTGATCGGTACGATGAACAGTAAGCGCGCCTTCGCGCGCTGCATGTACTCGTACTGACCGGACCAGAAAATCGTGTAACCCGGCGGGAGAGTGACGTTGTCCGCCACCTCGCGCCTCGCGCGCTCGACCCACGTCCCCACGTCGATACCTCGCAGATCCACGTACACCCACGCGTTGGGGCGGGCGTTCTCGGACTTGATGGCGGGCGGGCCCTGGTGGATGCGGATGGCGGCAAGCTGGGAAAGCGGTACCTGAGCGCCTGTCGGCGTCGTTACCAGCACCTCGGCGAGAGCCGCCACGTTGTCCCGCAGCTCGCGCGGGTAGCGGACGTTGATGGGGTAGCGCTCGAGCCCTTCCACGGTCCAGGAGACGTTCATCCCGCCGATCGCGGACATGATCACGTCCTGCACGTCTCCCACGGTGGCGCCGTAGCGTGCGGCGTCCTCGCGGTCGATGTCGATGTCGAGATAGTTTCCACCCATCACACGCTCGGCGTAGGCGGACAGGGTCCCCGGCAGCGGTTTGACGACCGCCTCGACCTGCTTGCCGATGCGTTCGAGCTCCGTCAGGTCCGGTCCCGCGATCTTGATGCCCACCGGGGTCTTGATTCCGGTCGACAGCATGTCGATGCGGGTCTTGATCGGCATCGTCCAGGCGTTGGTCAGGCCCGGGAACTGGATCGCCCGATCGAGCTCTTCAATCAGCTTGTCCTTCGTCATGCCGGGCCGCCACTCGGACGGATCCTTGAGGACGATAGTGGTTTCGATCATCGACAGTGGGGCCGGGTCGGTGGCGGTTTCCGCGCGGCCCACCTTGCCCAGCACCGACTCCACCTCCGGGAACGAGGCGATGATTCTGTCTGTCTGCTGCAGCAGCTCGCGCGCCTTAGTGATCGAGATCCCGGGGAAGGTCGTGGGCATGTAGAGGAGGTCGCCTTCCCACAAGGGGGGCATGAACTCCGAGCCCATCCGCTTCATGGGAACCCAAGTGATCGCGACGAGCGCGACCGATATCAGCACCACTGGCCAACGCCAGCGAAGAGCCAGGTTGAGGAAGGGTGTGTACACGCGCTGCAGGATCCGCGAGACCGGATGGTTCTCTTCCGAGTAGATCTTGCCGCGAACGAACCAGAACATCAGGACCGGAATGACGGTGACTGCGACAAGCGATGCAAGCCCGACGGAGTACGTCTTGGTGAACGCCAACGGTTTGAAAAGTCGTCCTTCCTGAGCCTGCAGCGTGAAGATGGGCATGAAGGATACGGTGATGACGAGGAGGCTGAAAAACAGCGTCGGCCCGACCTCCTGCGCCGAGCGCAGGATGATCTCGAAGTGCGATCGTTTGCCCTTCCACTCCTCGACGTGCTTGTGGGCGTTCTCCACCATGATGATCGCCGCGTCCACCAGAACTCCGATCGAAATCGCGATCCCGCCGAGCGACATGATGTTGGCGCCGAGCCCCTGGACCCGCATGACAATAAAGGCGAGAAGAATCGAAATCGGGATCGAGACGATCGCCACGAATGCCGAACGGAAGTGGAAGAGAAAGACGATGCAGACCAGGGCGACGATGATCGATTCCTCGACGAGAGTGTGAGTCAGCGTCGTGATCGCGTGGTGAATGAGCTCCGTGCGGTCGTAGGCCACCGAGATCTCCACGTCGTCGGGCAGCCCGTGCTTCAGCTCTGCCAAACGCTCCTTGACGCGGGCGATTGTCGACAAAGTGTCTGCGCCGTAGCGAACGACAATCACACCGCCGACCGTCTCGCCCTCGCCGTTCCAGTCGGCGAGGCCGCGCCGTATCTCGGGTCCGAGCGAGACGCTCGCGACATCCTTGAGCAGAATCGGTGTACCACCGGGCCCCGATCCGAGCGGGATCAGCTCGAGGTCCTTGATCTCCTTGACATAGCCGAGGCCGCGGATCATGAACTCCCGTTCGCCGCTCTCGATCAGGCGTCCACCGACGTCGTTGTTGGATCGCTTGATCGCCATCGAAACCTTGGTGAGTGGAATGTTGTAGGCCCGGAGCTTGACCGGGTCGACCTCGACCTGGTACTGGCGGACGAATCCTCCGATCGAAGCGACCTCGGACACGCCCTCCACCGACATCAGCCCATACTTGAGGTACCAATCCTGGTAGGAACGGAGATCGGCCAGGCTTCGCTTGGGTGAGTTGAGCACATACATGAAGGCCCAACCGACCCCGGTCGCGTCGGGCCCGAGCTGCGGCGTGACGCCGTCGGGAAGCTGGCCGCCGAGGCCGTTCAGGTACTCGAGCACCCGCGACCGCGCCCAGTACAGATCGGTGCCGTCCTCGAAGATCACATAGACGAAGGAGAAGCCGAAGAACGAGTATCCGCGCACCACCTTGGCGTACGGAACTGCGAGCATCTTCGACGCAATGGGGTAGGTGACCTGGTCCTCAATCACCTGCGGTGCCTGACCCGGGTACTTGGTGTAGATGATGACCTGGACGTCGGAGAGATCGGGGATCGCGTCGAGGCGAATGGATTTCATCGCCCAGATACCCCCGAGGATGGCAAACAACACTCCGATCACGACCATGAACTGGTTCCTCAGCGACCATTCGATGATGCGGTTCAGCATGTGATGCCTCCCGTGCCCGTCTCCGTTTCCTTGCCCGTGCCCGAAATCAACGTGGCGTCACGCCCCTCCAACTCACCCGTTCGGGTACGGAGACGGACATTCACGACCCACCTCCCCCACGCTTTTCGGTGATCATTTTCTGGATCGCCTCGCGGAGGTTGGACTCGGAGTCGATCAGGAACTGGGACGAGGTCACCACCTCGTCGCCGTCCGTCAGACCGTTGAGCACCTGGACGATACCGTCGCCGGAGGGGCCGAGCGTCACCTTGCGCGGGGCGAAGCGTCCTCCACCGAGGTCGACCACCACCAGGTTCCGCTTGCCGGTTCGGATCACCGCCTCGCTTGGAATCGTCAGGGCGTTTTTCACCGCGACCGGCTCGAAGACCACGGTGGCGTACATGCCGACCCGGAGCTTCCCGCCGGGGTTGGGCACCTCGAGGGTGAGCTGCACGGTGCGTGTCTTCTCCGAGACCTCGGGCTCGATATAGCGCACGCGGCCGCGGAAGGTCTCACCCGGGAAGTACGTCAGGCTGACCGTCGTCCGGCTGCCGACATTGAACCATGCGAGCTGATCTTCGAAGATCTCCACTCTGAGCCAGAGATCGGAGAGGTCGGCAATGTGGAGAATTTCCATCCCCGGACGAACCGCCATGCCCTCGAGACCGGGCATCCGCAACATGACCACGCCGCTGGCTGGTGCCAGGACCTGAAGGGTGCGGAAAACCTCGCCGGTCTCCTCGAGCCGCTGGACCTGCTCAGGGCTGATGTCCCAGTAGGCGAACCGCTGCCGCGCCGCTTCGACCAACGCCTCGGCACGGCGCCTGGTCTCTCCCGACGCCGAGCTTAGGCTGGTCGCGTACCGCAACGCCGACAGCAGCTCCTGCTCGGTCTGCACCAGCTCGGGCGCGTAGATCTCGAACAAAGGCTCGCCTTTGACCACCGGCTGGCCGATGTGGTTGATATACGTCTTCTCGATGAACCCCGGGTACTTGGTGGTCACCGAAACCATCTTTTCCTGGTCGTAGTCGAGGTAGCCGACCGTGCGGATCTCGTGTGAGATATCCTGGCGCTTCGCAGGCTCGGTCACCACATTCATGTTCTGCTGCACCGACGGGTCGATCGTGACCACCGCCTCGTCGGCGGCGGCTGACTGCATCTCGTCGGCGTAGACCGGCACGTAGGCCATGCCCATCTCGTCCTTTCGCGGCACCGGCGACGTGACTCTGGGATCCATCGGGCTGCGGTAGAACAGAATCTTCCGCTCCCCACCCTCGCTCTTCGCTTTGTGCCCGGCCTCGGTCTTGACCGGCACAAGGTCCATGCCACAGATCGGGCACTGGCCGGGCGCGTTCTCGATCACCTGCGGATGCATCGAACAGGTCCACAACCCTGCTTCGTGCATTTCTCCCTGCCCGTCTCCGCCTCCGTGTCCGACGCCCGCCGTTCGCTGAACTCCCAACCACCCATCCACCGGGCTCACGCCAAATGGGTCGACCACAAGCAACACGGTGACTGCGGCCCCCACCAACAACCACACCAGCGCCCGAACGAGCGCGCTTCCGCGCTGCCCCGGACGACCGCTCCTCCGTTCAACGACGACTCGATGTTCTGTCATGGCGTCACCTCCAGGGGCGCGCCGATTGCGCCCTCGAGCTTCGCATCCGAGATCGCGAGGTCGGTCCGCGCGCGCGCCGCGGCGATCCGGACCTGGAAGAGGACGCGCTCGGCGTCGAGCAGGTCGAGGGCGCCGGCGGTTCCGGTCGCATACGCCGACTCGGCCGACTGCAACGACTCGCGCGCCTGCACGATCAGTACGTTCTCGTAGAGATCCACCTGATCCTCGAGCAGCGGGATTCGCTGCAGAAAATTCCCCAAATCTCCGTCGATTGATGCCGTCACTTCGCGAACCGACTCTTCGGCGGCGAGACGCCTGGCCGTGCCCTCCTCGACGCCGGCCGCGAGCTTCGATCGCCAAACCGGCAGGTTGACTCCGGCCGTCAAACCGAGAGTGTCCTGTCCGTTTTCCTCGGGTGGGTTGAGGCGTCCAACCGCGTCGTCACGGTTACCCACAAAGCCGTAGCTCAAACCCACCATGAGATTCGGGCCGTAGGCTTTCTTTGATCGTTCCACCCGAGCCGCTGATGCCTCGACCATGGCAGTGGCCGCCGCCACCTCCGGCCGCGCCATGAGCGCTCGCCGCCGCAACTCTTCGGGCACGAGCTCAACAGATTGCCGGGGCAGCGGCCCGGCGACCGCTACCGGTGTCGTTTGCGGTTGATCGCGCAGCGCGTTGAGTTGCGCGACCACCTCGGCCCGGCGTGCGGCGATCTCGAGCAAGCGGCTCTCGGCGCGGGTGATCTCCGCCTGAATCTTGATCACCGCCTGGTTGAGACCGACACCCGACGCGTAGCGGGCGAGGGCGAGCTCGGCATAGTGGTCCAGGGTCGTCCGGTCCTCGCTGACCACGTCCCGCTCGATATCGAGGAACTGCAGCTCGTGGTACGCGGTCCTGGCTTGGGTCACCGCATCGAGCCGTGCCGCCTCGACCCGAAACCGGCTCGCCGCCGCCTCCAACATGGCAGCCTGCTCCTCGAGCCCGAGGGTGCCGAACCAGGGCAATGACTGGGTGATGTTGACCGACGCCTTGAGCGGACCGACCCGGGTCTCGGGAGACATCAGAAACCACGTCAATGACGCCGTCGGGTCGGGCAGGGCCGTGACCTGCGGCGCACGCTGCTCGACCGCCGCCGCCTCCGCCGCCAGGCGAGCCAGTCGCGGATTGCGTTGGAGCACCTCTTCGAGCAGCAGCCGAAGCTTGTCATCGGTCACCGACGCCATGATTTCGTCGGCGCCGGTCAGCCCTGCCGGTTCTTCAGTATCCGCGGCCACGAGGCACGCAACCAAAACAACGCCGGCCACGAACAGTGCCACGCGAGCTCTTGAAAAGACATGAGTTCTCTTCATTTCTGACCCCTTTGGTTGTGGGAAGAAGATACACCTCTCCCCCGTCAGCAATTCGCGAAGTGAACTGCCTTAGGTCAGGAATGCACAGTCGATCAGGAATGCAGGTGGGGATGGTGGCGGTGCCGGCGGGCGGCCGGAGTGCGAGGTCTTCACACCAGCGGGGGATTCCGGAGGAGTCTTTTCCAAAAAAGACGTTGCATCGGCGACGGTGTCGACCGTGAGTGGCGCATCGGCGGCGAGCGCCGGTGGCGTCTCGCGACCGCACGTACAGGCCGAAGTGCCGAATGATGGCTCTGGAGGGGTCTCTGATTCCGTTTCACAGCACGAGTGGCTCTCGGTGGCCGGCCGCTCAGCCTGCTGCATGTGGCAAACGTCCCCGTCGCCGCACAGGCCGCAGGAGCCGGCAATCGGGATCGCCAGCGCCAATCCCGGCAGGAGCAGCGCGACAACAGCGATGGTGATCATCCGATTCATACGCACACTTGAACAATATTGCACCGGCCCATATTTCGTCAACGGCAGGCCCGAGAATTGACCCGTTCTTGACAACCGAGGTCCGCATGCTCAGGATGCGGGCGCAACGCGGCGTTGGAGGCGCAGTGACGGAGACCGACGGCATCGTCATCGAAGGATATGAGCCGGGACCCGTAGAGGTGTACGGACGGCGACTGAAGATGGAGTACGTCGGCATGGCGTCGGTCTTCGTCGTCATCGCCGTGCTCATCTTCGGTGGCCCTCCATGGCTGCGGACCCTCGAGGCGACTACAGGTTCGTTCTTCCTCTTCCTTGGCTTGAAGAAGAAGAATCGCGACCACCTGGTGTGCTCGGTACTGCTCTTCGGCGCTGCCGCGCTCGCCCGGCCGGCGGTGCTGGCCGCGGACTGGGCGCCGTCGTTGATGCTCTTTGGAGCGACTGTCTTCTCGGCTGAGCGTTACCTCGAGAAAAAGCCACAACAGGTCGCATTCCTGCCGGCGATCCTCGGCGTATGGGCGTGGCTTGACGGAGTCTGGCTCCTCGGCCTCGCCTACACGGCGGCCTACATTCTGTGCCCGCGGAGCGACCGCGCGGGTGCCACGAAGATCCTCGTCCGCTCAGTCATCGGCGGCGCGGCCACGGGCCTGATCGTCACCGCAGTCCGACTTCTTGGCGCCGGCGCACCGGCCAATTACTGGTTCGGCGCTCGGATCGCCCCGGTTCACTGGCTCCTTCTGGTCGTTGCCACAGTCATCGTCGCGGTCGTCGTCGTCATCGCCTCCTACCGTCGTCGCCTGATCGTGCCCCACATGATCAACCCACTGCTCTTCGCCGCCCTCGCTCCATGGGACATCAGACTGACCGCGATGTTCGCAATGGTCGCCGCAATCTTGTTCTCCGCCTCGATCTTCAAACTGAGCATCGATTCGGACCGCCTACGCCCCTACATCTGGCATGCCGAGTGGCATTATTTCTACCTGATGCTGGCGCTCGCAGTGTGGGCGGTGCTCTTCCGTTGAGGTATCCTCGATGCCGCGCACATAGCTGGTGAGATATCCGGGCTAGGAAGGGATGACCAATGAAAAAGCCAGTGATTCTCCTCGTCGTTGGGGTCTTGTTGTTTGTCGTCAGCCTGGCTGCCGATGCCGTCGGCATCGGTGAGGGAACCGGGATCGGCTGGAAACAGATCACCGGCGCGGTTATCGGAGGAGTGATCGCCGCAATCGGAATGTATCGCCTGCGCGAACCAGGCGGAGAGTGACGCGCCGCGGATCTTCCGGGTGATCCGACGTCTCGCGACGACCCGCTGAACACGCTCATGACCCTTTGATGGGGCCAGGAACCGGAGCCGGCTTTTTCCTGCTATTCTCCGGGGCTGACGAAAGAGCAATGACACACAAGGAATACCGCGACCCGGGTTACAAGCTCAACCAGATCGAGGCGACCGCCATCTGCGGCAACGACATCACCTCGTCCTGTCTCTACGTGTCGGCCTTGACCATCCTCCAGGCTGGCAAATGGGCGCCGGTTGCGCTGCTGATCGTCGCCGCGGTGCTTTTTCTCTACCGCAAGATCTACGCCGAGGTGGTGGGCGCGCTGCCGCTCAACGGCGGCGCCTACAACGCGCTTCTCAACACAACCTCGAAGAAGGTAGCCTCGCTGGCCGCATGCCTGACACTGCTCTCCTACATGGCGACCGCGGTGATCTCGGCATCCGAAGCGATGCACTACGTGCACTCTCTGTGGCACGGCCTGCCGGTGATCGCGGCGACCATCGTCCTCCTCGCAGCCTTCATGGCTCTGACCATAATGGGCATCGGCGAGTCGGCCAGGGTTGCAGTCTTCATATTCATCATCCACGTTGCGACCCTTCTCATGCTTTTGGGAGTGGGTGTTCTTTTCGTGCTGCGTGGCGGGCCAGCGACCCTGGTCGCGAACCTCGCCGCCCCCATGGAGATCAGCGTGCCGCAGGCGCTTTTTTTCGGTTTCGCGGCGGCCATGCTCGGGATCTCCGGTTTCGAGAGCTCTGCCAACTTCGTTGAGGAACAGGACCATGGCGTGTTCCCCAAGACCCTGCGCAATATGTGGGGCGCAGTGAGCTTCTTCAACCCGTCGATGGCCCTCCTCGCCCTGGCGCTGGTGCCGGTCGCGGCGGTGCCGCACAACCAGGAAGCCCTGCTCTCCCACATGGGGCTCATCGCAGGCGGAAAATGGTTGTCGATCCTGGTCTCGGTCGATGCGGCCCTGGTCCTCTCAGGCGCAGTGCTGACGTCGTACGTCGGGGTCACCGGCCTGGTCAAGCGCATGACCCTCGACCGTTGCCTGCCGCAGCTCCTCCTCAAGACTAACCGGATGGGCACCACCCACTGGATCATCATTGCATTCTTCCTGCTCGCGGTGTCGGTGCTTCTGTTGACGCACGGTAACCTCGGCGCGCTGGCGGGTGTCTACACGATCTCTTTCCTGGCGGTGATGGCGCTCTTCGGCGTCGGCAACATCCTGCTCAAGGTTAAACGGGCGCGCCTGCCGCGGCCGACCATAGCGTCCTGGCCCTCGGTCGTCATGGCGATCACGGCCGTGGCCGCCGCGCTGGTCGGAAACATCCTTCTCAACCCGGCCTACCTCAGGGTCTTTCTCGGCTACTTCGTGCCGGCAATCCTGATCGTCGGCATCATGCTAAGCCGGATCGAGATCATGCGGATCATGCTGTTCGCGATCCGGGCGGTCAGCGAGGCGATCCAGAAGCGCACCTCGCGGGCGACGAAGGCCATTCGTGCCAAGATCGACCAGATCAACTCGCAGCGTTTCGTCTTTTTCACCCGCGGCGACAGCATCGCCAACCTCAACGAGGCCATGCTCTATGTTCGGCGAAACGAGCACACCAACCGCATCAGGGTGGTGATCGTTTACACCGACAGGAAGGAGATCCCGTCGAGGCTGGAGCAGGACCTCGCATTCCTCGACGAGGCCTACACCGAGATCGACATCGAGTACGTCGAGGTGGAGGGGGAGTTCGGTCCCGCGCTCATCGACAAGCTCTCGAAGCGTTGGCGGATACCCAAGAACTTTATGTTCATCGGCTCGCCCGGGGACCATTTCCCGTACCGGTTGGAAGAACTCGGCGGGGTGCGGTTGATTATTTGATGAAACCGATCGGAGGTGATGCGCATAGGTGGGTCTGAATCCAAGCCAAGGAGGCAATCATGGAATTCAGAAACGCCCTCGGCCGTGCCAACAGCCTGGTGGAACGCATCACAGGCCATCTGGCGTTCATCGCACCGTTGGCGACGCGCATCGTCATCGGCCTCGCCTTTTTCCAGACCGGAATCGGCAAGTTCCGCCACTTCGAGAACGTCGTCGGTTTCTTTCAGGGACTGGGGTTACCGTTTCCAACCTTCCACGCAGGACTGGTGGCGTCAATGGAGACCGTCGGCGGCATCATGCTGATCCTCGGCCTCTTCACGAGGTTCTTCGCTGGCGGTCTGTCGATCACGATGGTGGTCGCCCTACTGACTGCGGACACGGCGGATTTTCTCGCCTCGTGGGGCGGCAATAGAGAAACAACCCCGACCGACATCGCCTCCTTCACCTTCCTCCTTTTCCTGCTCTGGCTCGTCTTCTACGGCGCCGGCAAGCTCAGCCTCGACGCCCTGCTGCGCAGGATCATGCGCTCGGCGCCCGCGCCCATCGCCTCGCTGAGCCCCGAATCTCCCTGAGATTTCTCAACCGTCTGTAACCTTTGGTGAGCCACACAACAAACTCATTTCAGAAACACACTGAGACGCAGACTCAATCATGTTAGACTCGGGTCTATCAACCAGAACTCAAACGAATGGAAAGGAGACAGCATGAACTCGAAGATGAAAAAGCTCCTGGTCAACGCAGCAATGGCGGGGATGATCGCGGGTGCCGGTGTGATGGTGCCGGCCGCCGGGTCGGCGAGCACCCCCACCGAGGTGAGCCAGAACGGCTGCGGCGGCAAGGACGGTTGCGGCGGCAAGTCCGGCGACCAGGCTCAGAACGCTGAGCGCCACGCCTGCAAGGGGATGAACGCCTGCAAGGGCCAGGGCAACTGCAAGTCCGGTGACAACGGTTGTGCCGGCAAGAACTCGTGTAAGGGCAAAGGCGGCTGCGCGTCCGAGGACGCCAGGCACGCCTGTAAGGGCCAGAACGACTGCAAGGGCCTCGGCGGCTGCAAGTCCGGCGACAACGGCTGCGCTGCCAAGAACTCCTGCAAGGGCAAGGGCGGCTGCGCCGTCCCGGTCAAAGACGCCTGAGAACCGACCCGGAGCGGGCCCCGGGCGTGAGCTCGGGGCCCGCAGCCACTGAGGTGCCACGTTCCGCACTGATGCATTACAGACGTGGCGTGCCGCAAACGCTCCATTCTTCCGGAATGCATCAATGCGGAACGTGGCACCTTGAGGGGGATTGAAATGAATGACAACCGTTGGGGTTTGCCGGATCTCGGGCTCGGAGTCGGGCTCCGCACCACCCACTACGCCCACATCCTGTCGGAACGCCCGAAGATCGGTTTTTTCGAGATTCTGACCGAGAACTATCTCGACACCGGCGGCCGGCCTCTCTTCATGCTCGACCAGATCTCGGAGCGCTACCCGACCGTCATGCACGGGGTTTCGATGTCGATCGGCTCCACCGACCCCATCAACTTCGACTACCTGGCCAAGGTCAAAAACCTCGCCGAGCGCACCGGCTCGCTCTGGGTGTCGGACCACATCTGCTGGACCGGGGTCCTCGGCCGCAACACCCATGACCTCCTCCCCCTGCCCTACACCGAAGAGACCCTCGCCCACTCTGTCGAGCGCATCAAGATCGTCCAGGACTTCCTCGAACGGCCGCTGGTTCTGGAAAACCCCTCCACCTATCTCGAGTTCGCCGACAACGACATGACCGAGTGGGAGTTCGTGGCGCGGCTCGCCGGAGAGGCAGACTGTGGGCTGCTCTTCGATGTCAACAACGTCTATGTCTCAGCCTACAACCATGGCTACGACCCGGTGACCTACATCGACGCCATCCCGGCGGACCGTGTCTGCCAGTACCACCTTGCTGGCCATACGAACAAGGGCACTCACATCATCGACACCCACTCCGATCACGTGGTGGACCCGGTGTGGGAACTCTTCGGCTACACCATTCGTACCGTCGGCCTCCGCGCCACCCTGCTCGAGTGGGACGCCGACATCCCGCCCTTCGAGGTCGTTCACCAGGAGGTTCTCAAGGCCGGCGACTGGCGTCGGCAGGAGGTGGCCAATGTCGCTTGAACGACCCGAGCTCGCGCGTCTGCAACACTGGATGCAGGAGGTGGTGGTCCACCCCGGCACCGTCGAAGAGGCGATCGAGTCCGACGCCGCCAAAAATGAGATCCCGAGTGAGCGGCTGAGCGAGGTGGTCCTGCCGTCGCACTCCATGACCTCCGCCGAACGTGTCGACGTCTATCACGGCATGTACCTGATGCGGATGGAAGAGGCTCTCGAGACCGACTACCCGGTGATCCGCTACCGCCTCGGCGATCATCAGTTCGCTCATCTCGTGCGCGAATACGTCCAGCGCTACCCGTCAACCAGCTACACCCTCAACCGGCTTGGTGACCACCTGCCGCAGTTCTTTCTCGACCAACCGAATTGGCCTGAAGCCGCCTTCCTCCACGATCTCGCACGACTCGAGTTGGCCATGACGGAGGTCTTCGACGAGGAGGAGTCGCCGGTGCTCGGCGCGGCTGAGCTGGAGGCCGTGCCTTCAGAAGCGTGGGAGGAGGCGAGGCTGCGGCCCATTTCCGCCTTCCGTCTGCTCGCGTTCAGACACGCTGTGATTCCGAATCTGGTTGCCTTCCATGAAGACAGGCCGTCACCGAGCCCGCGTCGTCGCGCGACCTGGGTCGCCCTCTACCGCCGAGACTACTCGGTCCTACGCCTTGAGCTGAGTCGCGCGGAGTACGACCTCCTGAAGGCGATCGTCGATGGTGCGCCTCTCGGCGAGGCCCTCGCGACGGCCGCTGCTTCAAAATCCCAGAGGCAGCAGGCGAAGGTCTTCCGTTGGTTCAGAACCTGGATTTCAGAAGGGCTGTTTTCAGCGATCGAGTCTTAAAACCAGCTGACAATCTCAGGATTTGACGACGGTCCGAATTCTTGAGAATATGAACGCATGAACAAATTGGGGGATTCCTCATCCGTACCGGAGGCGCTTCCCGAATGGGTCGTTGAGTGCCTGGGCCGTCTTTTTTCATCGATCTCCGATCCCACCCGGATCCGCATTGTTCATGCTCTCACCGAGGCGGACCGCCTCAATGTTTCCGAGATCGCCGAGTACACAGGGCTCTCGATCTCGGCCATCAGCCACCAGCTGCGGCTGCTCAGGGACCGCGCGATGCTGCATGCGACCAGAGAGGGCCGATCGGTGTATTACACCCTTGCCGACGAGCACCTGCGGGCCCTGATCCGGACCGGCGTTCAGCACGCCTACCAGGACTGTACCAACAACCTCCGTCGAGAAGCCGAGCCAAAACCCACCAAAAACCGATAGTCGGGTTGCCGCCAATTCACTCTTCGGTCTGAGCCCGTCCTGAACGCAGGATCTTCGGAGAGGCAATCAACGCCGCGCCGTAGGCCGCAAGTGCGATCACGAAGACAACCGTCCGGCCGGACGCGAGATCCGCGAGGATGACCCGGAGACCGGTAAGAGCCAGGAGTGGATACACCACCCAACCGGCCTCCCGGATTCCCCACCGAGCGGCGAGCACGGCGGACAGGAGAGTCATCGCCGAAAGAGCGACCGTCCCCATCCACAACGACGAGCTCGGCGCCACCAGCGACGCCACCGAAACCAAAGCCGCCGCCAGCACGATGCCGGTCATGACGAGCAATGCGGTCAACGGCAATCGTTGCGCCCAACCGATTGTGGTCGATCTACGGACGAGGAGTCCGACCAACGTCGTGATCACGGTCAGGACGGCGACGATCATCGCGACGGCGCCCGGCACCTCGTTGAAGCCAGCTCGACCGCTGAGGTCTGCCACGGCTTCAGCTGCCACGCCGCTCGCTATCCACGAGGCCAATAGCAACGCCACCGCATGCGCACGCAGAGTCATCCGATCCCATCGGCTGCCCGCGGCTGCGGCGATCAGAGCCAGCACGGCCCACACCACGGCGCTCGCCGCACCCACCGCTCCCGGCAGGGCGAGCAAAACCAGGGCCAGCCCGAGGGACGAAAGGAACACGAAGGATCGATTTCTCCCGTGTCTCCGATCCACTACGGTGAAGGCCACGGCGTAAGCGGCGACCCCGACAAGGAGAGCGACCACTGCGAGAATTCGGATCCCGGAATCGTTCGCGCGCGCGAGCTGGACAGCGCCCCCCCAGCCAATTGCCACCGCCGCCGCAGTCTGCAGATAATCGAACAGACGGACAGCATTCCGCCCCCGAACGGCTCTCAAAAAAGACGAACCCACATATCCCATAACGAGGACGCCTTGCAGCGCGGCAACCAGAACCAGTTGTGGTGGATCGAAGCCGTGCGGTCCGCCCGGCGCCGTCGCCATGGCTGTCAAACGGAGCACTCCAACATCGGCCCCAATTGCGGTCAGCCATCCCAGGGAGTCCCAGCCGTGGCGGCCGGCCAACCAGACGGATGCCAGCCCCAGCGCCACCAACACAGCCGTGGCTGCTTCGCCCGGCGGGCGGACGAACGCCAACGTCACCCCGCTGACCGTGGCGCCCACGACGAAGACCCAGGCCGATTCGTGGAGGCGCCAGCGCGAGGCAATGACCAAACCGGCAGCGGTCATGACCGCAAGAGTGACCGCGCTTCCAGTCGGTGACAGCACGCCAAACTCGGTCGATGCCTCGAAAATCAGGGGATCCGCGATCAATGCCGCGCACACCGCGAAGAAGCCCGCACTCCCCCTCGCACCCTTGCCGGCAGCCATCGCCGCCGCTGCGATCCAGCTCGCGGCATAGACCAGGCCGAGAACGACCCCGGTCCCGTTCGCAAAAGTGCCCGCTTCGGTCAGGGCGCGGAGGAGAAACGCGCCGGCCAAGATCAACAAGCTTCGCCCGATGAACGCGGGTGTGCCCTTGAGTGCCGAAATCGGCCACTGGTCCGATAGAGCCGCCGCCACCGGGATGTCGGGCTCGAGGGTTTCGGGGGCATCTCTCCCGAGAGCTGGAGTGTCAGCGATCCCGCCCTCGAGTGCGGCGATCCGTCCATCCTGTTGGCGAACTGCGGCCTCCAATGCCTTGACCGCTTTTTCCAGCTCCTCGAGCCTCTGGTTCATCGATCGCTCCTGAGACACAGTCTTTAATTCACACAAGGGTCTTGAAACTGTCCGCCTTCGAAGATACCATGCTTGCGGCATTGATCAATTGATTATGAGTTGATTGATTGAAGGGTAATCTGAGGTGAACACTCAACCGCGCATGGCCGCCGGACGAAGCCGATTCTGGGAGCAGCTTCTGGCATTCGGGAGGTGGATTGCCGAGGGCGACGAACTGCCTCGAGACGAGGAGCAGGCGCCAGCTGGTCCCACCGGGTCGTCCCCGTTCGCCTGGTTGACGGCGTCGGATCCGCTTCCGAGCCGTACGGAGTATTCGTCTCGCCACCGTGGATTCCTCCGCTGGTTGGCGTCGCGTGACCCACTTCCGAGTCGTGTGGGTTCGCCGCGCGATCGCCGTAGTGTCCGCCATCGGCTGGCTTCTCCTGACCAGCTCCCAAGACTCGAGGAAGTGCAGCACCGTCACCAGGGTTTCATCTCTTGGTTGGCAGGAGGTCAACAACTTCCAACGAGATCACCAACAGACGATTCCGCACCTCGCTCATTCCTCCGCTGGCTACTGACATCGGAAGACCATCATCGCCTCAATCGTGTCGACTCCACCAAGGAGGTCGCGCCGCATGAACCCTGAGAGTCCGCTCATTCACACCAAGCACGTCTTCCGGGCGGCCATCCTGCTCCTCGCAGTTTTGATCGCCATGGTCCTGGGCAGATCGGCCTTCGTCCCGAAGACCTGGGGCGAGTTCGGTCGCTACCGCGGTGCGGCTGTCACCGACTTCCGCCAGAAGCCGATCCGGCACGGCGGTGACGAAAGCTGCGCGATGTGTCACGACGAGGAGTACGCCGAGCACGCGGCCGGAGCTCACGCCTCGGTGCAGTGTGAGCTGTGCCACGGCCCCGTCACCGTCCACGTCGACCTGGAAGAAGGCAAGGTGCTGGCCGAGATGCCGGTGCGCCGTAGCCGTGAGCTGTGCGAGCTCTGCCACCGCCGACTCGCGGCGCGACCCGCCGAATTCCCCCAGATCGACATCCGCGAGCACGTGACCGACAACGGCGGCGAGCTGACGGATGATGCCTGCTTCGCATGCCACGACCCCCACTCACCACTGTGATCGCCGGAGGACACACCATGGCACCAGACGACACGAGGCCCGATCGCTCACACTACCCGATCTCACGGCGGCAGTTTCTGCACCGGTCAGGTGCGGCGTTCGCGGGCGGCATGGTCATCGCGCTCATTCTCCCCGAGGGTTCATCGGCCGGAGTGGCCGGAGCGGATTATGACTGGGACCGCCACCGCTGGGTTTATCTAATCGATACGACGAAGTGCATCGGTTGCGGTGCCTGCGTCCGCGCCTGCCGGGCCGAGAACGCGGTCCCCCAAGGCAACTACCGAACCTGGGTCGAGCGATACGAAATCCCACCCGAAGCCGAGCCCTACGTCGACTCCCCATCCGGAGGCGAGCACGGCTTCGACCCCGTCACGACCTCCATGAACGTCCGCAAGGCCTTCTTCGTGCCCAAGCTGTGCAACCACTGCAAGGCAACCCCTTGCATCCAGGTATGCCCAGTCGGCGCTTCATTCGCCACACACGACGGAGTCGTCCTGGTGGACGGGGAGCACTGCATCGGCTGCGGTTACTGCGTTCAGGCATGCCCCTACGGCAGCCGCTTCATCAACCCCGAGACCCGCACCGCCGACAAGTGCACCCTTTGTTATCATCGGATCACCAAGGGTTTGAAGACGGCCTGCATCAAGATCTGTCCGGTCGGCGCGCGTCGGCTCGGCGACCGCGAAAACCCGGATGACCCGGTGATAGAGATCCTCGCAACCAGCCGAGTCGAGGTCCTGCAACCCGAGCTGCTCACCCGTCCTAAGTGTTTCTACCTCGGCCTCGACATGGAGGTCCGCTGATGTTCCCCGAGCTGACCGGATACCTGTTCCCGAACGATGTTCACATTCACTGGAGCCTGATGATCGTGATGTACCCCTACATCACCGGGCTGGTGGCCGGAGCATTTCTCGTCTCGTCGCTGTACCACGTCTTCGGGCGCGAGGAGTTCAAGCCGCTCGGTCGTTTCGCCCTCGCCACGGCCCTCTGTTTCCTGGCGGTGGCCGGCCTGCCACTTCTCAACCACCTTGGCCATCCCGAACGCGCCCTCAACATCGTCGTCACGCCCAACTTCACCTCGGCGATGGCGGGCTTCGGGATCCTCTACGCTTCCTACTTCGTCGTTCTGCTCTTCGAGGTGTGGTTCGTCTTTCGGGTCGACATCATCGACACCGCGGCCCGCTCACGAGGTCTCAAGCGCCGGCTCTTCGCCACCCTTGCCCTCGGGGTCTACGACACGTCCCTCGAGGCGCGCGAAATCGACCGCAAGATCATCCGAATCCTGGCGGCCATCGGCATCCCGATGGCCTGTCTCCTGCACGGCTATGTAGGGTTCCTTTTCGGCGCGATCAAGGCCAACCCGTGGTGGTCGACGCCGCTGATGCCGGTCATATTTCTGTTTTCCGCTATGGTTTCGGGCATCGCCCTCCTCATCGTCCTCTACCAGGTCGCGATGAAGCTCAAGGGCATGCCGATCGACCGCCGCGCGATATCTGCGATGGCGCGTTGGTTGTGGCTGTTCATGATCATGTCGCTGACCCTCGAGCTGCTCGAGATCATGATGCTGGCCTACGAGCGGGCCGAGGAGTGGGAGGTCATCGGCCACCTCCTCACCCACCAGCTTTCCTTCTCGTTCATCTCGCTGCAGATGGTAGGCGGGGGACTGATCCCGCTCATCCTGCTCGGCATCGTCGTGATCATGGATCGCTACATGGACGACCGGATCCGCAATACGCTGACCATGGTCTCCTCGCTTCTCCTGCTGCTGCAGGTGTTGGCCATGCGGTGGAACGTGGTTATCGGCGGCCAGATGTTCTCGAAGAGCATGATGGGTTTCCGCGAGGCCTACGTGCCCGGGATGTTCGAAAAGGAGGGCATTCTCGCTGCGGCCGTAATCCTTTTCATCCCGTTCGTGCTGCTGGTGATCTTCGAAAAGGTCCTACCAACCTTTCGACATCTGGATCAACGAGGTGAATTGACCTGACCGTCACGGCTGCGGATTCCCTTCCGGATCCGATCGCACGGCATCGAATACCCAGGCGATCGCAAGCAGCAGGCCGAGGATCACGACGATCGCCGGTCCCGTCGGCATGTCGAAGTCATAGGACGCCACCAAACCGAGACCGGATCCGGCCACACCCACGATCCAGCCGATGACCAGACGCGACCGCATCCCTGCGTGCACCAGGATGGCGACGCAGGCCGGAATGACGAGGTAGGCAAAGACCATCAGGATGCCGCCGATCTCGACCGAAAAGGTGATCATGACGCCGAAGCTGAGGTAGAAGAGAAAGTCCCACCAGCGAACCCGCCAGGCCCGGCGATAGGCCTCGTCAGGATCGGTCGTGATGAGCATGAAACGATGGCGCAGCAGCCAGTGGAACACGCCAATTCCGATGTAGATCACGAGCACTTTGATCACCGTCGGCCAGGTCACCCAGAGGAGAGTCCCGGCAAGTGTCTCCTTGATATGCTCGGCACCCTCGGGCGCCCGGTCCGCTACCAGAATCGTCGCCGCCGAGGCGACCACGAAGGTGATGCCGATGATCGCCTCTTGGGGCAGCTTCTCGATCTGGACCCTGGTGATGGCGAAGAGCGCGGCCGCCAGCGTCGCGAAGCCGAGACTGAAGAGAGTTGAACCGAGTTCTCCCGGGTGCTGGCCGAAGGCGAAGCCCACCACCGCGCCCAGCGCGGCGAACTGCGCCACCGCGAGATCGACGAAGAGGATCCGCCGCTCGATGACGTGGATCCCGAAGTAGGCGTGCAGACCCACCAGCAACAGACAGGCGGCAAAAGGCGCGGCCATGAAGCTCATCATCTCAGTCATCACGTCACTCCGTTTCGACGAAAGCAGTCTTCAAACGCGCAACCCAGAGATCGACAAGATCGAAGTAGGTTTCGATGCCGGGCTCACCTTGCACATACATGGGCACGACCACCGGCACGATCCCAGTTCGCTCCGCGATCAGCTCCGGCTTGCGACGCTCGAAGTAGTTGGCGGTGAGGAGCACGCGAATATCTTCGTTTTCAATGCGCTCGATCAGCTCCGCCACGTGACGGGCGGTCGGCGGGATCCCCGGTTTGGGTTCCACATAGTCAACGACAGAAAGTCCGAAGAGGGTCGTGAAGTAGATCCAGTTCTTGTGATAACAGACCAGCTTCTGACCCCGGAACGGCATCGCATCGCCGAGCCAGCCGCCGAGTTCTCCGAGCAGCCCGTGCTCCTCGAGAAAGGGCACCAGGCGACCGCTCCTGGCGAGCGGATCGAGGGCTTCGACGCCGAGAAGCTCGACCAGTCGATCGCCATACAAGCGTCGTGCGATTCGGCCGTTGAAATCGGCGAGGTTGGCACGATAGGTCTCACATCCATCGGGATCCACCTTGCACAGACCGGTGGCGATGTTGCGGGCGACCACGGTGATATTGAGCGGTGAGGTCGTGATGTGAGGGTTGCCGTATATGTGAACATCGCCGGCCGAACGGTCCATCGACGCCGGCTTCTCCAACAGCTCGAGTCCGTGGGAAGCGGAGACGTACCCCTCCGCCCCATCGACGATCTTCCGGTTGCCCGCTTTGTTGACGAGCACCGGCGCCCACAGCTCGAGGTCGAGACCGGTGCTGACGAAGAGATCGGCATCACGCAGCATGATGGCGTACGACGGTTTCGGTTTGATGAAGTGAGCGTCGGCGTTGGCGGCGACGATCGCCTCGACCTCGACCCGGTCCCTGCCGATATCGCGGGCGATGGAAGCGTAGTCCTCGACGGTAGTGACGACCTTGACGGTGGCTTCGCTCGCCGACGCAAGGGCGAGGATGACGGTCATCATGAGTATCAGGTGTGGTTGCTTTCTTTTCATGGCGCTCTCCTCAGTAGCTTTCGTGCTTGTGGGGACCGGCGGCAAAGGTCAGCTGAAGCTCGAATCGCTGGTCGGTTCCGTAAATATTGTCGTCACGGTATGAGTATTGACCGCGAAGGCGGACAAACTCCGATTGCCAGAACGTGAGATATGGAGACAATCCCCAAAACTCGTGCCCGGCTTCGCGTTGGTCCTCCACCCAGTCCCAGCGCAGGCCCGCGAACCACCGCGTGGCAAACTTGAGCTGGCCATAGAGGTAGCTGCCCCAGGTGTCCAGGCTGGTCCCATCCTCCAGGTCGAGCCACGAACGGAGCACCATGCCGCGCAGCTGAAAACCGCGATAGAGCTCTCGCCCGGCGGGGTACCAGTCGTAGGTGAGGTCGAGGGAGAGGAAATCGTGGTCGAGGTCGCCTTCATGATCGGTGACCCCGTGCAGTCCGGTGACATCGAGCTGGAAGTACGTGTTGGTGCTCAGGTCCCAATAGCTCTTCAAGTTGGCAAGCACCGTCGGTTTTTTCCAATCGGAACCGGCAAACGCGATCTCGTTATCGCCGTTCATCACCTCGACCACGAGTTCGTTGGTGTCGGCCCACAGCCTGGGCATCAGCCACTCGAGCGAGACCCCGGTTCCCGACAGGCCGTGCGGTCCGAAGCTCTCGCCGATAATCCAGGGATAGTCGGTCTGCGGCAGGGCGTGCATATGCCAGCGATTGAGGGTCCCGAACTGTTGCCGCTTGCGGCCGACCGTCAGTGACGTCGGGCCGAGCTGCAGCCAGGTGACATAGCCTTCTTCGAGTTCAAAGCCCTCCTCGTGTTCGTGTTCCTCGCCATCTTCCATATGCGCGTGGTCCTCGTCTTCAAAACCCCACGCCGCATGGGCCCCTTCGTAGCCGAAGACCACGTGAAACTTGGTGTAGGGATCGAGGTAGGACTGCAGGTCGAGCTCGAAGTGGCGCGCCTGTAATTGTGTCTTCAGGTGATCGCCTTCGACGAAGAAGATATCGCCGGTGACCGAGATTTCCGGATTGAGCTGCGGCTGCATGCGGGTGCCTGACGCGAATTCGGTGCCGGTGTCGAGCGTCTCGGACGGACCTTTTTTCGCGGCTTCGGCCACCGCTGCCTGCCGCATCGTGTCGAGCTCAGCCTGCTTCTCCTGGGCCTCCTGTTGCGCCTTGATCGCCTCGAGCTGCTGCTGAACCGTCTGCAGCTGTTGCGTCAGCTCTTCGATCTGGTGCTGTAACTCTTCGATGGTCGGCGGCGTCTCGGGCTCGGGCGCCGACGGCTCGTTATCCTGCGCGAGGACCGGCGCCACGGCCAACAGTGCGGCTGCCAACCACGGGCTTAGGCCACGAAAGTATCGTGTGCTCATGTTCCCTCCCCGTTTGTCCAAAACCGATCGTTATTGGATTTCGATTCAGGAGGTGACGGGTGGGCCTCGCAACAGGGGAAGATGGGTATGGAACCGTGCACGGAGATCCGAGGACGTCGCTACAACAGTCGATCTATCGACCGCCGCGCCTTCGACCTCTGCAACTCCCGGCGCTTCGGCGACTGTCGTTCCGACGAGACACGCGAGGCAGGGGTGCGGAGACAGCAAGCGCCCGGAGCCGTGCAGATGGAAAACCTGCGACGACGAGCCTGAGGCCGAACAGGCGATCTCCTCTTGCGGAACGGCGTTGTCGACGTGATGGTGCGGTATCGACAGCAACACCCCGTGCCACGCCAAAAGCATGGCCGCCGTAAGAAGGATGGTCACCCTGGCCGCTGATTTCACCGGATCATGATGAATCGCAGACGCGCGGAAGTCAAATCACCTGAGATCAGCTACTTTTAAAACGTTCGACCCCGACGCCTGCTTTGCGAGCTATCGCCTCGAGGGCTGACCACGCGTTGTCAACCAGGACCACATCCTTTGGCAAATAGGCCACCAGCCAGGCCTTCTCGGTGTCTGCCTGCACTTTGACCCGTTCGCTGCCGGTGATCGGTGTGTCGATCGGACCGATCTCATCCAACAACAAGGGCTTAGCCTCAGCGTTGAACGGCCCGCGCAGGGACTCGTAGCTCTCGCCGGCTCTTCCGACCCGAAACACGAGCGAGGTCCCGAGACTCCCTTCTTTCATCACACAGCACGGCACTACGAGCTCGGCCGACAGGCAGTTGTTGACATCGACCAAAGGGTGGATCGCGGGAAGCTCGGCTCCCTTCACCAACCGGCGAAGCAGGGCTTCGGACGCCGGGCGGTAGCGAGTGGGGTCACAACCTGCCGCGCGAAAGAGCTTTCGCATCGCCGCCACCGGGGGGTGGGCGGCAATTGCCGCCGGCTCGGGGAATCTCTCTTTCACCCCGCCGGCGATCCGCGATCGGAGTTCGGCTAACTCATTTTGCCTGTCACCCACCGCCAGAAACGCCCAGAACAGATCCCAGCCATACAGCTCGACACGGACTTCAAAAGGCAACGTTTCCATGCGGTTACTTTAACCTGCTCTCGTTTCAGCATAGGGGATCACTGACTTCTGCGACGTTGAAAACGCAAACGCGCAAACACATCGCAAAGAATTCCCCTTACCCACCCAGAAATCTTCTTGGCGGGCTTCGCTTCTTTGCGGTTACAAAGTGAACGAAAGTCGGCAGAGTTCATCCGCAAGCGGTTTCGACCTTCATCTCTCGGCACGCTACAATCGCTGAGACGCTCGGGACCGGAGGCCTGGATGGACAAGGACGAAATCAAGAGGATGTACGAGTGGATTCAGAGCAGAGTGACGCTCGCAGACACCTCGGACGGGATCGCCATTTCCTTCGACGAACCCGACCCCGACGATTTCTCTGACGCCGACTTCGATCCCGAACTCGTCGAGCTGACCCTCGAGTCCGACTGGTGGGAAGAGATGGTGATTGACATCGTCGAAACCCCCGACTACGCGGAGCCGAACGAATCCGCGGACCAAGTTCTGGAGTACGCCCGCGACGTGGTGAAGGAGTACGTCGCGAAGAGGCTGTACACCTAGCTTACATATCGGTCGATTCGTCCTCGGGTTCGCCAGGAGGCGCCTCGACCCAGAACCAGCCGCGGAGATCTCCCTCGACAAACCCGACCGCCTGGTCGTCGGGATAGGCTTCCGAGATCGCCGCCATTACGCCCTCGTCGATCTCTTCGGCGGGACCGTGGCACATCTGGCACTCGGCTCTCAGCTTGATCGGCAGCAGCGCGCCAAGCTCCCCATTCGGTCCGATGACGTAGGTGGGATCCTCGACGAGATCGGCGATATAGGGATCTGCCCATGCCGGAGCAACGTTGGCCGGGTTGCGCAGCCTGAACGAGGTGCGGCCAATTTTCACACCGTATGTCTCGTGCACGTTTTCCGCTACAGCCGGCGCCTTCTCCTTGCAAACGGCGATCGCAGCACCGGCGTCACCCGAGTCGAGGGCGGCGGTCAGTTCTCCCATCGTCTCGGAGGCCAACGCATTGACCGCGGTCGCCACCAGCTCCTGCTGCGCCTTCTGGGTGTCGGTCATCGAACCGGGAAGGACCTGCTCCCACTGGCTCGCCGTCACCTCCTCGACCTCCGCTGGTTTCTCCGCAGGCTTCGTGCAGCCTGACATCATCAGTCCGAACACCACAAGTAAGACGGTCCATCGCTTCATCGTGCCCCCCTCTCAAACAAAAACGCAGCGGCACCCAATCGGGGCCCACCGCCCCCGCTGTCTCAACGACGGTCGAGACGTTCCTCTTGTTCGATTTGAACGCGAGATTTCACGAAATGATGATGGGCCGTCAACTGGCTGATGTCAAACCGTCCGGCCGCGGATCTCCGGCAGTAAACGGTCGCGAATCGCATCTCGCACCGTCCGAAAGACTTCCATGACCTCCTCATCGGTCCCCTCGGCCTCGGCGGGGTCGGGAAACGAGATGTGGAGAGTTTCGATCGGCTGAGGAAAGACCGGGCAGGTCTCTCGGGCCGAATCACAGATCGTGATCACAAGTTCCCAGGGCTCATCAAGATAGACGTCCACCAGCTGCGGTCGTCCAGCCGATATGTCGACACCGACCTCGGCCATCGCCCGTACCGCCAACGGATGAACGGCCTCTGCCGGCCGCGTTCCAGCCGACCGTGCCTGCCATGTCTCACCAAACTCGTGGTTGACCCAACCCTCCGCCATCTGCGAACGGCAGGAGTTGCCGGTACACAGGATCAGAACTCGTCTCTTGTTGGACATCGCTCCTCCGCAGTTGACAACCTGCACACACAATACTACATTTCGCGAGATGACGAAATGAAATCTCTCAGTCTCGATTCCTCCGTCGCCGCGGCCCGTGCGCTCGGCCATCCAGCTCGCTTGCGGACGTTGGCCATGCTCCGATCGGGCGAGCTCTGTGTCTGCCAGATTACCGAGGTCCTCAAGCTCGCACCGTCCACCGTATCGGCCCATCTCAAGGAGCTGAAACAGGCTGAGCTGGTTACCGAGCGCAAGGATGGAAGATGGGTCTATTTCACCCTGAACGACAACGTCAACACTCGTTCATGGATCGAAGCCGCTCTTTCCGCAGTGGTGAATGATCCGCAGATCGAGGCCGACAATCGACTGGTTCAAGAGCTGCGTCGGCTGCCGGTGGAAGACCTCTGTCGGTTCGGTTACGAGGCGGCCAAGGCCAAGGCAAACGCGGCTGAATCCCGCAAATGATCGACCCGCAAAAGGAGATGAAGTGACAGCTCACACCAGCGTTGCCCGGCGCCTCTCCCTGCTCGACCGCTTCCTCACCCTGTGGATTTTCCTGGCCATGGCGGTCGGTGTCGGCGCAGGTTGGTTGTGGCCCGGCATCGCAGCCTTCTGGAACCGGTTTTCGGTTGGCACCACCAACATTCCGATTGCCGTCGGCCTCATTCTGATGATGTACCCACCCCTGGCCAAGGTGCGATATGAGGAGATGGGCCGGGTCTTCAGTGACTGGAAGGTGCTCGGGCTGTCGCTGGTCCAGAACTGGATCGTCGGGCCGGTGCTGATGTTCCTCCTCGCGATCGCCCTCCTCGCCGACAAACCGGAGTACATGGTCGGTCTGATTTTGATCGGTCTTGCCCGCTGTATCGCCATGGTCATCGTCTGGAACGAGCTGGCGGGCGGTGACAGTGAGTACTGCGCCGGTTTAGTGGCCTTCAACTCATTATTCCAGGTGCTTTTCTTTTCCCTCTACGCCTGGTTTTTCATCACCGTGTTGCCGCCACTCTTCGGCCTCCAGGGCACCGAGGTCCACGTCACCATCTCTCAGATCGCCAAGAGTGTGTTTATCTACCTTGGCATTCCGTTCCTTGGCGGCGTGATCACGCGCTTTTCTCTGATCGCGCTCAAGGGCAAGGCGTGGTACCACGAGGTCTTCATCCCGAAGATCAGCCCGATAACCCTGATTGCTCTCCTCTTCACCATCATCGTCATGTTCTCGCTCAAGGGGAAAGTCATCGTCCAGTTGCCCTTCGACGTCGTTCGCATCGCCATCCCGTTGCTGATCTACTTTGTCCTGATGTTCCTGGTGTCGTTCTTCATGTCGAAGAAGATCGGGGCCGACTACGGCCGCTCGGCGACCCTTTCGTTCACCGCAGCGTCGAATAACTTCGAGCTCGCCATCGCAGTCGCCATCGCCACCTTTGGCATCGATCACGGCGCGGCATTCGCGGCGGTCATCGGCCCGTTGGTCGAGGTGCCGGTGCTGATCGGACTGGTCAACGTTTCCCTCTGGTTCCGCCGGCGCTTCTTCGCACAACGAACCGACGCCCCGACCGGATGACCGATTCCAGATCAGATCAGGTAAAGGGTCGAACGCAGGGTTTCGTAGATCCCGACACCGATGAAAACCACCGCCGTCACGTGCCGGGCCCAGCGCTCGAAGACCTGGATCCGGTCGATGGCGGCACCGAGGCGCCGCGCGCCCGCAGCCAGCAGGGTGGCAAAGACGATCACCGGAAGAGCGGTGCCGATGCCGTAGATCAGGGGCAGCAGCAGCGGCGAGCTCCGCTCCACCGCCAGTGGCAGGAGTCCACCGAAGAAAAGACCAGCCGACACGGGACAAAAGGCGAGGGCGAAGACCAGACCGAGAATGCCTGCTCCCCAAATGCCGGCGCGATCAACCCCCGCTTGCAACCTGTCACTGACGCCGACCGACGGAACACTGAGCTCGAAAACGCCGAGCAAGAGGATCCCGAGTACGATCAAGATCGGGCCGAGCAGACGCGCAAACGTCCCCTGAAAGAAGCTCGATACCGAAACCATCGACATCAGCGACCAAACCGAAGCCGCGCCGAGTAGCAGGTATGCGAGGCTGCGGCCGCTGGTGTAGAGGGCGCCGGAGAGGAGCACCGCGCGGCCACTGCCGACCCGCCGTCCGACATACGACACAGCCGCGATGTTGGTGGACAGCGGACATGGGCTGATCGAGGTCAGGATCCCGAGCCACAACGCTGCGCCCATTGCCAACCACAACGAGCCCATCAGCCCTCTCCGAGAAACTCGCGAGTCTCGCTCTGTATGTAGTCGACGAAGCGGTCCTCGTCACGCACCAGCTGCCACACCTTGTCGAGGTTTTCCCAACGGACCACTTGCCCTTCGCGGTACTCTGCCAACACGACCGACTTCGTTACGAGCTGGAAGTCCTGGATAAAGTGCGCGTTTTCCGCCTCGTCGACGTTGATCACCCGCCATGCCAATGAGCCTTCCTCGAGCGCTTCCGAGAAGCCCGATTTGACGGCCTCGTGCGCGTAGGATTCGATCTTCCTGCACGTCGCGCAGCGGACGTTTCCGTGGAAATAGATGGCGACTACACCGTCCGCAATGGTGCCCGACTTCACATCCGTATCTGGCTCCTCCGCCGACGTTGCGGGCGTAAACAACGACAACGCGACGGCCGCAACTGCGGCCAGAACGACGATCTCGAGCGCGGCTGTTCTTTGCATATCAACTCCTAAGCCAGCATGGCCTTGATGTCTTCAACCGACGGCACCTTGCCCTGGACTTTGAGCTCGCCATCCACGACGAGGCCCGGGGTCATCATCAGCCCGAAGTCGGAGAACTTCGTGATGTCGGTGAGCTTCTCGAGGTGGTACTCGATGCCGAGCTCCTCCGCCGCCTGGCCGGTGAACCGAAGCAGCTGATCACAGCGTGGGCAGCCGGGGCCGAGAACTAACAGCTTTTTCATGACACGCCTCCTAGGCAACGAATGTTCCGAAAATCAAACCGGTGACGGTGGCCATGACAACCACCAGGCCGATGTAAACCGAAGTCTTCCTCCAGCCGATGACGCTGGCAATGACAATCATATTGGGCAGCGACAACGCCGGGCCGGCAAGCAGCAGAGCCAGGGAAGGCGCCGGTCCCATACCGGCCCCGATCAGACCCTGGAGAATCGGCACCTCGGTGAGGGTTGCAAAGTACATGAATGCCCCCGCCACCGATGCAAATAGCGTTGCACCGAGGCCGTTGCCTCCGACCGCACCCTCCACCCAACCCGATGGGATCAAGCCTTCGTGCCCAGGCCTGCCGAGCAGCAGCCCGGCGACCAGCACACCACCGAGCAGCAGGGGCAGAATCTGCTTGGCGTAACCCCAGCTCGAGGCGAACCACTCTCCCAGCTCACCCTGATCGCGCGCGGCTACCAGCGCCAGGCCGACGACGCCGGCGGTAAATGCGAGCTCGGGATGCCGGGGCAGCGCGAAAGCGAGACCGGCGGCCGGCACGCCGATGGCCACCGCCTGCCACAATTTGAGCCCAAACCACCGAACCAGGATCACACCCAGAGCCAGGGCCCCCGCTGAGGTCAGCCACCACTTGGCGCGCCATATAGCAAACCACAGCCCGGTCGGATCGTCCGGGCGCGCCCAATTGGCGAAGACCAGGATCGATACCTGTGCCGCGAAGAACGCAGCCGTTTGACCGAGCGGCCGTATATCGTCCGGCTCAGGCATCGCCATCGCGGCAGCAACACGCTCCTGTTCCGAACGCCGAAAAATGAACGCCATCAACACGCCGACAACGACCGCGAAGACCACAGCGCCAATTGCCCGTGCTGCGCCCAGCTTGGCGCCAAGCACGCTCGAGGTGAGCACCACGGCCAGGACGTTGATGGCCGGGCCAGCGTACAGAAAGGCTGTTGCAGGTCCAAGCCCGGCACCCATCTGGTGGATGCCCGCGAAGAGCGGCAGCACCGTGCACGAGCACACCGCCAGGATGGTGCCACTCACCGAAGCCACCCCGTAGGCCACCGCCTTGGGCGCTCTCGGACCCAGGTACTTCATGACCGCCGCCTGGCTGACGAACGAGGCAATGGCGCCGGCGATGAAGAAGGCCGGCACGAGACACAATAGGACGTGTTCGCGCGCGTACCACCGGGTCAGGGCGAGTGCCTCGGTCACCGCGCCCTCGAAGCGCGGCATCCCGATCGGCAGCCAGAAGAGCACGGCGAAGACGCCGACACCCCAGGCCAGGACTCTCCACTCAGTTTTCCAATCGATCACTTCACGTCTCTTGATCAGGATTCATTGGCAATCTCGCCAAATATTCCTCAAAACGACACCAATCAGCCGCCGGCCACGGTTCGTACCCGAGCCGTCTCCTCGAGCACCGCCTCCACACAACCGAAAAAGTTGAGTATGCACGGCACCCGAAGCCGATAGAAAATCTGAACACCCCTTCGCTCATCCAGCACCAGCCCTGCTTCCTTCAACACCGCCAGGTGCTTGGAGATCGTCGAAACGTCGGCGCCGATCATCTCGGTCAGCTCACAGACACATCGCTCACCGCGCGAGAGCTCGTCGACAATAAAGAGCCGACTCGGGTGGGCCAGCGCCTTCATGACTCGGGCCCGACGCTCCATATGAGCCTTGAATTCACCCTCGAGCACGTTCTTCAACACCATATTTGGCAATATAGCCAAATAACAACAATTGTCAAGGAAGGCCGCCCCATTCCTGAATATTTCCTCGGAGGTGCGCGTAGAATCGCATAAGCATATTGGAGGTCCCATGTCTCCCACAAGCAGCAAGCTGCACCGTTCGACGAAGAACCGCGTCATCGCTGGCGTCTGTGGCGGCTTCGCCGAGTGGCTCGGCTGGAACCCGACCACCTTTCGAGTTCTCTACGTCATCGTTTCGATTCTCTCCGCCGCCTTCCCGGGGCTGCTGGTCTATCTGGTCCTGTGGCTGGTAATGCCGAAGGACTGACGGCCCAATTCGGAAGTCGGAAGTCGGAATTCTGAATTCCCCTCCACCCCCCCTTTGGTTTTGCCCGCCCCCAAAAGGGTGGCCGGGCGGCATTCCGAATTCCGAATTCCGAATTCGTATGCGAACCTTTTACCTCCGCTTCCGTTGTGATCATTGAGAACGGTCGTTAATAAAGGCAACGATCGGACGTCTTAGAGACAACACGGAGGTGACGCATGAAACGCAAAGTACTGGTCCTGGTTGCCGTCGCGGCGCTGTTGGCGGCCCCGGCAGCGTTCGCCGGCGATGACACCCGGTGGGTCAATGTCCACGTGACCGAGAAATCGAGCAACACCAATGTCGAGGTGCACCTGCCCCTCAACCTTGTGCTGACCGTTCTGCGTAACGTCGATGTGGAGAACTTCCACGGCGGGAACGTGGATCTCGAGATCGACGACGATATGGACATCAACTTCCCGGAGATCATGGCGGCGGTCAAGGACGCCCCGGATGGGAAGTTCGTGACCGTCACCTCGGACGAGGCCGATGTCAATGTCCATAAGCAGGGGGGCAATCTCTACGTTACCGTCAACCAGAAGGAAGACGAGATGGCCAAGGTCGAGGTCACCATGCCGATGGAACTGATGGAAGCCCTCAGCTTCGGCGAAGAGAACTCCCTCGACGTCGCCGCCCTGCTGCAGAGCTTTGACAAGCTGCCCAACGGTGAGATCGTGAAGGTCACCTCCAACGACGCCAACGTCCGCGTCTGGATCGAATAATGAACGGCCAACGCGGGATATCGACAGTGGGCGCGGTGCTGCTCGCCGCCACGGCGGGGCTGCTCACCGCGACCCTGTTGATGGACTGGATGGTGGTCGACGTGCACGTGGTCGACGTGTCGGAGAATGACGACCTCCAGGTCGACGCCCCGCTCCACATCAAGGTGCCGTTCCCGCTACTCATAGCGGATATCGCGACCGGTTTCATTCCTGACGAGGCGTTCGAGGAGGCACGGATCCCGCCCGAAGCCAGAGCCCAGAAAGAACTCGTGCTGGAGACCCTCCGCGCGCTGCTGGACACACCGGATGCCGAGCTCGTCAAGGTGCGGACCGACGATGCCAACGTCGATATCTCCAAAGACGGCGACACCCTGCGCATTGCGGTCGACGCCGACGACGCGGTCGTCCGCTGCAACGTGCCCATCGACGGGATCCTCGAGGCCCTCGAGAACTGGGATTGGGAAACCGTCGATCCGCAAATGGTCTTCGACGTGCTGCACGCAGCTGAGAACGGCAATCTGGTCACCGTGGCGACCGACGACGGCGTCCGGGTCGCGATCAAGATGTGGTGAGGCAATTCAGCATCGAATGCTGAATTGCTGGATATGAATAGTGATTCCCCCGCCCGCGCGGCGGGGGTTTTATTGTTCCAGGTGTGTGGTCGGTACTTCCGAATTCCGAATTCCGAATTCCGAATTCTCCTCGGCTGGCTGGTAGGGTTCAGGCATCGCCCACCCACCCAGATCCGCGATCTGTTCGGCTGCGCGCTGTGTAGTGAGGTTCTCGGGCCTGATCGGCTCCCCTACCCGGATCTCCACCCGCGACCAGAAGCGCCGGAATGGTCGGCTCATTGCCCTCCCACCTTTGCGGCTGAAGAAGCTTCCCCACAGACCCACCAGAGCTATTGGCACCACCGGCACCCGCGTGCGTCGAACGATGTGCTCGATGCCTCGATGAAATGGGGCCAGATTGCCGTCCGAAGAGATCTCACCCTCTGGAAAGATGCAGACCAGCTCGCCTGCGACAAGCTCCTCGGCGATGCGGTCATAGGCCCGCTCGAGGAGGCCCGGATCGTTGCCGGTCGAGGAGATCGGGATGGCCTTGGCACCGCGAAAGAGGAATCGAACCAGCGGCATGCGAGCGTACGCCGCGTCCATGATGAATTGCACGGGACGCGGCGAAGCCGAAGCAATCAACAGCGAATCGATAAAGCTGATGTGGTTGGCCGCCACCACCGCAGCCCCGTGAAGGGGGATGCGCTCGGGATGATCCAACCGCACCCGGTAGAGAATATTCGCCAGACACCACGCAACGAATCGGAGAAGGAACTCGGGAATCACCGTGTAGATGTAGATCGCCACGGCCGCGTTGAGCAGGGCGAGAATCAGGAAGATCCCCGGAATCGATACTGCCGCTGCGAGCAGGCCGACCAGCAGGAACGATGACAGGACCATCAGCAGCGCGTTGAGGATGTTGTTGCCGGCGATGACCCGCGACCGCTCGGACCTTGCCGACCGCTGCTGGATGAAGGTCATCAGCGGCACGGTGTAGAAGCCCGAGAAGACCGCGATCATGAAGAGATCGATCAGAACGTGCACGCCGCCGGGCTGTCGCAGGTACTCGGCGACCGTGAGCAACATACCGTCGGCCGGCGCCACGAAGCGCCATCCCGAAAACGCCAGATCGACGGCGAAGACGCTGATACCGATCGACCCGAGGGGTACGAGACCGAGCTCGAGGTGGCGGCGCGACAGCCTTTCGCACAGCATGGAGCCCGAGCCGATGCCGACGCAAAACGTGGCCAGGCAGAGGGTGACGACCGTCTCGCCGCCGCTGAGGACATCCTTGGAGAAGTTGGGCAGCAGCGACAGGAACGAGGCACCGAGAAACCAGAACCACGAGATCGCCAGGACCGACAGGAAGACCGAGTGTACACGGCGGGTCAGCCGAAGGATATCGATGGTCGGTTTGACCGGGTTGAGTCCGACCGGGAGGCCAGGGTTGGCGGCGGGAAGCTTCTTGATGAAGACGCTGGTCACGAATCCCAGAGTCGCGACCGCAACCACCATCAAACCGAGCCTCGACACCCACCGCTCCCCACCCGCCACCACCAGACCGCCCGTGATCGTTCCGAGGAGGATCGCGAGGAAGGTCGCCATGGCGACCAGCGCATTGCCTCCGACCAGGGTTTCGTCATCGAGGAGCTCGGGCAGAATCGCGTACTTGGCGGGGCCGAAGAAGGTCGACTGCATGCCCATCAGAAAGAGGACCGTCAGCAGCAGCGCCAGGCTGTTGATGGCGAACCCGACGCCGGCCAGGGTCATGACGCCAATCTCCCAGACCTTGACCCATCTCATTAAAACCCACTTTGGGTAGTGATCGGCGAGCTGCCCGGCGGTCGCTGAGAAGAGGAAGAAGGGAAAGATGAAGATGCCGGCGCAGGCAACGACGATGGTCGCCGAGCTGATGCCGAGGAGGGTCATCGACCGGTAAGCAATAAGAATGACGAGCGCGTTCTTGAAGAGATTGTCATTGAAGGCGCCGAGGAACTGGGTCCAAAAGAGTGGCCAGAATCGCCGTTCAGCGAGCAGGTGGAGCTGACTCAATAAGTCCTCCAAGACGATGTTGAGGTCTCGATACTACACAGGTTTGTGGAGCGGACGTCGATATGGAGTGTATGGGGATGAGGGTGCGTGGGGATGACGGGCTGACAGGATTTCGAAGCGACCACGGTTTCGGTTGTGTTGTGCTGGTTGGAACGACCTTGTATCCGCCAAGACGCGAAGACCGCAAAGTTCGATTCTGGGTGGGTTGAGGGAATTCTTTGCGACGTCTTTGCGTCTTTGCGTTTTCAATTCGCGGTGAAACAGGTACAACATCGCTGGAGCGAATCCGCTTTTGATTGTCGTCGCCAGCCTGCATATCTCACCAGCTTTCGTCGCGAGGCCGGGAAGCTGTAGTGAGATGTGGGGTTTGCGACCCGAGGGGCGCGAGCGCGTACTTGCAGTGCGTCGAGCACCCCGACGGGGGCAAACGCCGCAGATTGCTGCAGATTCCCGGCCGCAGCAGATCGTTGGTGAGATATGCGGGCTAGTACCTCGACGGCGTAGACGACGAAAATGTACCTCAGTGTTCGGTATACTGCTCGAGAATCAACAAGGAGAATCGGATCATGAAAACGAACATGGGCGGAGCAGATCGCGTTATTCGGGTTGTCCTGGGCCTTGCCATCATCGCGGCCGGCTTCTACTACAAAAGCTGGTTCGGTGTCATCGGATTGGTTCCTCTCGTCACCGCAATCGTCGGCTGGTGCCCGGCGTACCTGCCGTTCGGGATTTCCACACGCCGGGCGCGCGAGGCCGGCGACGGCTCTTGACTCTCAGGCCTTGCCGTCCGGATCGCGCTGGCGCCGGCGCTTCATGGCGTACATCCGCTCGTCGGCCTCGGCGAGCGTGCGCGAGATAGCCGAAGCGACTGCACAGGAGGATACGCCCCAGTTGACCCGCAGCGGCTCAGGGTAGGGAAAATCGGTCGTCGCTTCCTCGAGAACCCGGATGAGACCTGTGAAACGTCGCTTGGCGGCATCGTGGCCTGCGCCTCGCAGGACGGTCACGAACTCGTCCCCGCCCCACCGCACGACCAGATCGCCCGGCCGGATGGACTGCTTGAGCACACCGGCGACCAACCGTAGGGCTTCGTCACCGGCATCGTGACCATGGCGGTCGTTGATGCGCTTGAGCTCGTCAATATCAATCAGCACGACCGACACCGGTTCGGCCGCGTCCCATCGCTCGAACCAGGCACGCAACGCCTGCCGGGTGGGGCAGCCGGTCAGTGGGTCGGATTCGGAGAGCCGGAGGAGGTGACCATGTTCGTCTTCGAGAGCAGCGAGACGTCCCTGCAGCGTGTTGATCTCGGAGCCGACGAGCGCGAGCACCGTGGCGACGGCAAGGGTCGCTATTCCGCCAACCAGAAGCAGACCGACCGCCGCTTCAGGTGCGATCGCAAACGAGGGTCGGATCACACCGAGCATGAGACCGATTCCGGCGAAAGCAATCGGGGCGACAGCGAGATCGAAGACCAGTCGCCGGTCGTCGCCGCGCGCCCGGGTCGCCAGCCACACGGCGGTCAGAAACAGCACCATGCCAAAGAGACCGCGCCACGCAACCGCCGGCAACATCACGGCACTGGCCGTCAGGAGAACGGCGGTGCTACAGGCCCAACCCACCACGTGTCGGCCACCGTCCGAATCGGAAGGCTCCATGGTCAGCGCCAGCATGACGAGACCGGCGGCGATGAACGCCTCGCCGGCTGCGTAGGGGGCGCCGACCCAGAGTAGACCGGCGAGGCCGACGGCGGCGCCGAAACCGATCACGAGCCAAGCCATCCACGACCGGCTCTCCTTCCTTTCGGGCAGAATCCGCCCGACAGAGCGGAGGATCAGGGCTGTGGTCATCCCTATGCCAACCACCCCAGCGAGCGCCCACGATGCAACGGTTGCGATCAACACTCGCCCCCCGCATGGAATAGTGGCGTAAAACGCATCGTGTCGATTATGTCAGAGTTTAGTCGTATCCCGTTACCACCGCTGAGGGATCAAGGAACTGACGAAATATGGTGGCGAACGATTTGCGGATGGGTTGTACGCAATTGGATGGCGTTGGACCCGCAAAGACGCGAAGTTCGCAAAGTCGAATATTCAGAATGGGTTTAGAAAACCCTTTGCGGCTGCTTTGCGTCTTTGCGTCTTTGCGTTTTCAAATGGCTTCGAAATCGGTTCGGACATCGGGTGAGCGGAAGCCCCTCACGGCGAGGCCCGGCTCAGCAAAACCTATTCAAAAACTTCAGGCATAGCTCGACGATGCGCTTCGGTTGCTCGACCACCACCGCATGGCCGGCGTCCTCGATGACCCTGAAGTCCGCACCATCAATGGCCTCGGCGAGACCGCGTGCCCGGTCCAGGGGTACGAAGCCGTCGAGCTCTGCCGCGATCACCAGGGTCGGACAGCGGACCCGCGCCAGCTCCTCGCGCAGCCGCAGTGAGTGGGCCGAATCGAGGAGACCGATGAGCCCCTCGAACCACTGATCGGGCAGGGCAGAGATCTGCGCACGGCGCTGCGCCCGCTCGGCCCTGTGCGCCTCGACCCATGCCGGCGAGTAGACCACCGGCTCGAGGATGTCCGAGAGGTGGCCGCGGTCGGTGCTTTCGAGAGAGGCGACGCAGGCGGACCGCCAGCGGGCGACCTCGTCCGCCATGACCTCATCGAAACCGTCGGCGGAGGCGATGGTGATGAGGGACCTCACCCAATCGGGGTGGCGCGCTGCCAAGAGGGTGCCGACAACCCCTCCGAAGGAGGTGCCGACAATATGCGCCGAGTCGAGCCCGAGTCGGTCGAGCAGGAGAGCAACATCGTCTGCGTGCTCGGCGACATCGGCGGGTGGCGGCGCCGGAGTCATCAGCTGGCCACGAAAATCACATCGAATCACCCGATATTGCTTCGCCAGCGGTCTTGCCACCGCCTCCCACGACACCGCCGTCATCGCGATGCCATTGAGGAGCACCAGCGGTTTGCCGGCGCCGTCACTCAGATGGTAGAGAGGGGCGGGTCCGTCGCTCAAGCGGCGACCTCTCCGGTCGGCATCTCGAAATTGACACTTTTGGCGGCCATGAAGGCTTTGAGCGCCGGAAAGAAGACATCCGGGCGCTCGATGTAGACCACGTGTCCGCTTTCAGGCACGAGCTCGTAGCGGCTGTTGGGGAAGATATCGGCCAGCTTCTCCTGCTGCCAGAGGGGGATCGCGCGGTCGTGGGCGCCAGCCAGGATCAGGGTCGGCGCCGTGACCTTGCGGTAGCCCTCCACGCGCTCTTCGATGTTTTCGAAGAACGGGTTCTGCGCCTCGGTGAGCCGGATCAGGCAATAGCGATATTCGATGTAACGGTCGTAGAAGCGCTGCCGCATGGCCGCCAGCTGTTCGTCGGGGATGTTCTTTACGAAGCGCTCAGAGAAGATCTTTTCGTACATGTAGTGGGTGTAGAGCTCGAACTCGCCCTTGGTGCCGCGGTAGAAACGCAAGGAAATTTCCTGGTACATCTGAAAGAGCTTTTCGCGACTGGCCAGGATCCCCGACAGAATCAGCGTATGGAGCCGCTCCGGATAGAGGCGGGCGAACTCGAGCGCGATGAAGCCGCCGTAGGAGATGCCCATCGGGTGAACTTTCGCCACCCCGAGCTCGTCCATGATCAGCGCCAGGTGGCGGGCGAGCTCGTCGATGAAATAGGGAGTGTCCTCCTTCGACGACTCGCCCTGACCGAGGAAATCGTAGAGGATCACGTCGTAGGAGTCAGTGAGCTGCGGCAGGAAGCCGTACCACGCCTTGGTATGCATGGCGAGGCCGTTGAGCAGGCATACCGCCTCGCGATCGCCCTTGCCGTGATACTCCCACCAAATCCTCTGCCCGTCGACTTCGAGGTGACCGCTGCGGTCAGGTAAGATTTCCTGGTTCATGAGCCCCCCTGTCCCAAATGAGGCATTAGGAGTTAGGAATTAGGAATGCCGCCCACCCACCCGTGTCGAATTCCGGGGGGAGGGGTGGGAATTCCTAATTCATCATTTCTCATTCCCAATTCAGTTCTCAGGCTCGCCTGAGAACGGTACAAACCGATGCGCAAATCGGCCCACCGATATTGAAGGTCGCCGCCATTTTGGGATCGGGCACCTGAAGCCCGGCCGGCGCCTTGCCCTGGAGCTGCCATGCGGCCCAACCGATCATGGCCACTCCCGATGCCCCGACGGGATGGCCCTTGGCGATCAGACCGCCCGAGGTGTTGATGCCGCATTCGCCCGTGGATTCGGCCCTGCCGTCGGCCCAATATCGCGCGCCTTTGCCGTACTCTGCCTTGCCGATGACCTCGGTGCCGATCGCCCCCATGACGGTGAAGCAGTCGTGGATTTCGGCCACGTTGACGTCATCCGGGCTCGCGCCGGCCATCTCGTAGGCGGCATTCATAGCGCGGAAGGCGCCCTCGGGCTTGAGGATGTCGCGGCCCTCCTTCTTCAACGGGTCGGTCGCCTGTCCCCAGCCGGCGATCTCGACACAATCGGATTTTGCGATGCCGAGCTTGGCCAGCCCCTCCTCGGTGGCGAGGATCATGCCGGCGTAACCGTCGGTGATCTGCGAGCAGTCGTAGGTCTTGAGCGGCAGGCCGTCGACGATGTAGCGGTTGCGGCCCTCCGCAGTCGCCGCCTCGTCGAGCGAAACCTGGATCTTCTGCATCTGGGCGTACGGGTTTTTGTTGCCGTTGGCGTACTCGCGCGACGAGATTTCGGCGAACTCGCGCTCCGTGGTGCCGTGCGCCGCCATGTAGTCGCGCATGACCTCGGCGAAGAGGTGGGGAAAGATGTAGACCTTGCCCTCGCGCTCGTCGGGGTGTGAGAAGTATCCCAGCACCTTACCGATGAGAGCGCCGTCCATCTTGCCCTCGTTGTCGCGCATCTTCTCGAAGCCGACCGCGAGGCCGACGTTTCCGAGACCCATTTGGATCTTGCCGATCACGCTCAAGACCGCCTGGCCGCCGCTCGCGCAGGCATTCTCCACCGCCTCGATCGGTTTGGCGCCGAGGCCCGGCACCATCGCCACGAGGCCGGCGAGCAGGCCCTGCTCGTTGAGCGAGAAGTTGCAGGTCGCGCCGACCGACGCGACGTCGATCGTCTGGGCTTCGGCGCCGATCTCGGCGCAGGTCTCGTTGACCGCGTTGGCCACGATCTCCGGCACCGTCATGTCGAAGAGCTTGCCGAACTTGGATTGATGGTATGAAGCTATGTAGACTTTTTTCACGATACCTCCTTGGATGTCCTCTGCTCCGCCGCGAAAAGGCTCCGGCAAAGCGTTGCTGATTTCAAAGTGCTCTTCTCACAACGCGCTCCCCGAGAGGGTGCCAGGCACGCCGATTCGCGGCGAATCGGGATGCCAGGCACCTCCGGTCATCGCGCCCTTGCCCTTCCACATTGCATCTGGGGTGGGTGGGCGGAAATCCGAAATCCGAAATCGTCATTCATGCTCCTTCTTCCACTCCTCCACCAGCTCCCCCTTCACCACTTTGCCGTAAGGTGTCCTCGGGAGTACATCGACAACGCGAAATTCTTTCGGAATCTTGTATCGCGCGAGGCGTTCGCCGGCGAAGCGGCCGAGGTCCTCGGGAGCGACGGTCTCACCCTCTGCCGCAACAACGAATGCCACCCCAACTTCGCCCCAGGTCTCGTGGGGCACCCCGACTACCGCCGCGTCGGCGAGCGATGGGTGCTGGAGGAGGACGTTCTCGATCTCCGCCGGGTAGACGTTGACGCCACCGGAGATGAACATGTCCTTGGCGCGGCCGGCGATGTAGAAGAAGCCGTCCGCGTCGTACCGGGCCATGTCCCCGGTATGGAACCAGCCGTCAGCGTCGCGCGACTCCGCGGTCGCCTCCGGGTTGTTCCAGTATCCGGCGCTGACGTGAGGCCCGCGAAAGCAGAGCTCGCCGACCTCATCGGGCGGCAGCCCCTGACCGCCCTCGTCGACCACCTTGGCTTCGGTGAACATCAGCGGACGGCCGATCGAGCCTGCCTTGGCCCACGCCTCTTCGTTCGACATCGCGAAGCAGTTGACTCCGACCTCGGTCAGGCCGTAGCCCTGGCGCATCACCACACCGCGCTTTCGATAGATGTCGATCAGGTGGCGGGGCAGCGGCGCGCCGCCGGAAAAGAAGCACCGCACATGCTTGAGATCCGCCGTTTCGAACTCGGGCGCATCGGCCAGCATCTTCCAGATCGTCGGCACCCCCAGCACCACCGTGCAGCGCTCCTCCTCGATGACCCGCCATACCTCGGCGGGGTCGAAGTCGCGGTGAAGGACGATGGTGCCGCCGGCAAGCATGATCGGCATCAGGAACGCACCGAGGCCGCCCGCGTGGTAGAGCGGTGTGAAGATCGAGCTCACGTCGTCCTCGGTGAGCTGCCAGCAGGCGACCGTGTTGTAGGCGTTCCACGCCACCATGCGGTGCGGCGTGATCACACCCTTCGGCCGGCCGGTCGTGCCCGAGGTGTAGAGCAAGCAGTACGGCTCCTCGGGACTGCACGCGGACGGCACGTACGCACCCTTACCAATCGACGAAAGGAGCGCATCCCACGTCAGGTGGTCTCCTGCGCCCTCCGCGTCGAGCGCCACCAGCCGGCCCACGTCGGCCAGCGACTCGAGCTCCCGCACGGTCTCGGCGTGTTCGGCGCCGTAGATCAACGCCGACAGCTCGCAGTCGGAGACGATGACCGCCAACTCGCCCGCCGTCAGCCGAGTGCCGAGCGGCACCAGAATGACACCCGATTTACCGGCCGCGAAAAACGCGTCGAGGAACTCCAGCCGGTTGCCGGACAGGATTCCGATGCGATCGCCGTGCTTGAGGCCGAGGCCGTAGAGCCACGCGCGCGCAGTGGCTGCAGCCCGGCGATCCATTTCGCGATAGCTGAGGCGGGCGCCAGTCGCCACATCCACCACCGCGATGCGGTCGGGCGACAAGCGAGCTCGCTCACCGATGATGTTGGCGCAGATCACGGCTGGGTCTCCTCGATCGCTCCGGCTGTGTCCTCCTCGCGTTTCGCTTCTGGGGGCGACATCGCCAACGCCGCCTGAATCGCCTCCAGCGTCTTGTTCGGGCACTCTCGCTGCGGCACGTGGCCACAGCCCTTGACGACGTGAAGCCGCGCTCGTGGCAGACCATCGAGCAACCGTTGCGCGTAGTCGAGGGTCAGCAACCCGTCAGAATCGCCCCACACCAGCTCCACCGGCACCACGATTTCGTCAAGACGCCCGTCGAGCAGGTAGGGTTCCATCTCGTCGGCGGTCTGGGCGAGTCGCCCGGCGGGACCGACCCGTGCCCAGCGGATGACGTCATCGAGCACGAAGTCGGGCAACGGAAGGGTCGCCGGACCCATCAGTGCCTTCATGGTCTCGCGCGCTTCCTCCCTCGTCTGCGGGTAGAGATTGACAGCCGGGTTCCCTTCCTTGATGGCCCCACCGTTGATTGCGACCAGCCGCGAGACAGAGGCAGGATAGTCATGGGCGTACAGCATCGCGACCCAGGCGCCGAGAGAGTTGCCGACCAGCACCGCCTGCTCGCCGGCGCAGACCGATTCCATCACCACCTCGACCCCCCGCAATACTTGATCGACACCCAACGGACCCTTGCGCGGATCGCTCTTCCAATGGCCGGGGAGGTCGGGGATCACGACCTTGTAGTCGTCGAGCAGTGGCGGCACCATCCGCGCCCAGGTCCCGGCCTGGTCACCGGCGCCGTGGAGCAGCACCATGCACGGCCCCTCGCCACCCACCCAGACTGTCATCCGGCCATCCGGGGATGGAACCTGGATCTTTTCGAACCCCAGCTTGCCGAGTGCCATACGGCTGAAGATGGCATCGACCTTGAGCGGCCGTTTCCACACCATCCACACCGAGATGATGATGCCGATGACGATCAAGATGCCGAGTGCGAGGAGGATTCTCAGAACCATTTTGCCCATGGGCTGCTCCCGAGGTCGAAATTTCGGATTTCGGATATCGGATTTCGAATTTCCGCCCCCCCGCGCGGCTCGAATTCGGAATTCGGAATTCGGAATTCGGCATGCCACCCCTCCACCCTGCACGCGAGACGCGTGCCCCATCCGGCTTCGCCCGTCGGGCTTCGCCGTGACAGGCTCACCGGATTGCTTGTCACGGCGGAACGCGGAGCGCGGAGCCGGAAGGGGCAGCCGTCCCGGTTGCTGGGTGGGTGGTAGGTGTCGGATCGCTTCACTCTTGACTCTTCACCCTTCACTCCTTACGAGCTCGTTTACGGCATCCGAAACGCCGCTCCCGCCTGGTTATACCCTACCCCTGAGCCGACTATTACAAGCAGGTCTCCCGAGGCGATTTTTCCCTGTTCAATTGCATCGTCCAACGCGATCGGCACGCACGCCGACCCCGTGTAGCCCCACTTCTCCATCACCGTGTGGGTGCGCTCCATGGGCAAACCGAGGTCCCCCATCACGAGCTCGATCGACGGCTTGCGGACCTGGGTAAAGATCGCGAAGTCGATGTCCGACACCTCGAAACCACCGTTGGCGGCCAAAGACCGCACCACCTTCGGCCAGCCCTCGTGGTTGACCTCCGGCGGGTAGCGCTCGATCATTTTGACTGTCGTGCGGCCCTCGCGCACCGCCTCGTCGGTCGCCGGCTCGAAGGTGGCGCCGGCGTAGATTCCCCAATGTCCGTGATAGCTGCCGTCGGCGCGCATCGCCGACGAAACGAAGCCCGGCTCATCGGCCGGCTCGAGCACCGCGGCGCCCGCGCCGTCACCGTAGAAGAAGACCATCGGATCGCCGTCGGCGGCCAGCTTCTGCATGTTGTAGACGCCGACCACCAGCACCGTTTTGAGCGCTTCGTTCGCTGCAATCAGACCCGAGGCGATAGCTGCTCCGGTCGGGAACGACGCGCACGCGCAACCGACGTCGAAGGTGCCGGCGTTGACTGCACCCAGCTTGTGCTGGAGAACAACCGAGGTCGCCGGCGTGATGTAATCGGGCGAATCCGTGCCGAGGATGATGAGGTCGACGTCCTCCGGCTTGCGGCCTGCCTTTTCCAAAGCCTGCTGCGCGGCCGGCAGGGCGATATCCGAGGTGCACCAGTCCTCCGGCGCCCACCAGCGCGTGCGGATCTCGGAGGACTCCTCCATCTTGTCGACGAAGTCGGGGATGTGGGCAAAACGTTTGCGAAGCTCGTCGTTGGAGACCTCGATCTCCGGAATGTAGCGACCGGTCGAAACGATCGTCGCGTAACGTGTCATGTGCGCTCCTTACTTCGGCGCGACCTCCTCTGAACGCGCTCCCCGAGAGGATGCCAGGCACGCCGATTCGCGGCGAATCGGGATGCCAGGCACCTCCGGTCAACGCGCCCGCGCCCTCCCGGCTCTCGTCGGGGTGGGTGGCATTCCTAATTCCTCATTCCGCATTCACGTGCCAATAACCAGCCCACCGTCAACGCTCAGCGTCGTCCCGGTGACCCAATTCGCCGCATCGGACGCCAGCCACAGATAGGCCTCGGCAATGTCCGAAGGATCGCCGATCCGCCCCATCGGGGTGTGGCCGACCATGGCGTCGAGGACCTTGTCGGGCATGGCGCTGATGATCTCGGTCGCGACGAAGCCCGGCGCGACCGCGTTGACGCGGACGCCAAACTTGCCGAGCTCGCGCGCCCAGGTCTTGGTCATGCCGATGACGCCGGCCTTGGTCGCCACGTAGTTGGTCTGGCCGAAGTTGCCGTTGAGGCAGGCGACCGACGAGGCGTTGAGGATCACCCCGCCGCCGCCAGCGATGAGGTGGGGCGCCACAGCTCGGGTGCAGTTGAAGACTCCCCGCAGGTTGACCCCGATGACGGCCTCCCAGGCCTCGTCGGTCATCTTCGAGACGACCGCGCCATCCTTGTACTTGACGAGCTGGGCGTCGCGCACGATGCCGGCGTTGTTGACCAGCACGGAGATCGAGCCCCAGCGGTCCACGACCTCGGCGACCGCCGCCTCGACCTGGCCGGCGTCGGCAACATCCACCTTCTGGAATGCTCCGGCGCTCGCAGGCGCCTCGTTGACATCCCACGCCGCCACCTTGCAGCCCTCGGCCATGAAACGCTCGGCCGTCGCTCGCCCGATGCCCGCGGCCGCCCCGGTGACGACGACAACTTTGTCTTTGAGCCCTGTCTCGATCATGGTTCCTCCTCGATACGCGACTGATCCCGGCGGCGTACAGCGTCGCGCCAAACCGGGCGGTGAAAAAACCAGGGGGCACCGTCACGCGGCGCCCCCTGGGAATCAGATCAGAAGAACCGGAACTCCAGTGTCGCCACGAAGGTGCGCGGCATGCCGTAGGAACCCGTGACTGCGCCCAGCACCGGGAGGTTGTAGCCGTTGGTCAGGTACTCCTCGTCGGTGAGGTTCTTGCCGCTGACGCCGAAGCGCCACTTGGCGTTGCCCGACAACCATGAAATCCATGCGTCCACCAGGCCGTACGCCGGTTGCACGAGCGGTAGAAGCGGCTGGGTAGCATCGAAGGGTTGGGTTCCGCCCTCGTTGGTCAGCACCGAATCGTCGCGATAGGCGTAGCCAACGCTGCCGGTGATCAGGCCGCCAAAGGCCGGGAAATCGATGTTGGCGCGGATGGCGCCGGTCCACTCCGGTGCGTTGGTGATCACCTGGGTGTCGACAAAACCGTCGTTGTTTTCGTCCAGGAACGAGTCAGGCTTCGCGTCAAGATAGGCGAGGAAACCCGACAAACCGAACCAGGATTTCGAGGCCCAGTTGTACTCGAGCTCGACGCCCTTGATCGTGGCGTCGCCGGCGTTGAGGAAGTTGCCGAAGAAGGCATCGTCGAGACCGTCGCCGTCCGAGTCGTAGGAGGTGAACGTGCTGACCTGGATATCGGTGTAGTCGCCGTAGAAGACGGCGGTGTTGAGGACCAGCGACCGGTTCGCGAGCACCGACTTGACGCCGACCTCGGCCACCGTCATGACCTCGTCATCGAACGGAAGAGCTGATTCCGGGAAGAGGGTCGACTGGGCGCGGACGTTGTAACCGCCGCTCTTGAAGCCCCGGTTGATCTTGAAGTAGCCCATGACGTCCGGGTTGAACTGATAGTCGAGACCGATCTTCGGAGCCCAGGACGTGAAGGTCGTTTCATCATCGAAGTCGGCCGCAACGAAATAGTAGTCGCTGAAGTCGTCGGGGGGAATGTTGTAGACGTTGAAGGCCCTGCCGTGCTTCGTCTCCCGGGTCGGCCGCAAGCCGAGGTTGAGGGTCAGATGGTCGGTGAGCTTGACGCTGCCGTCGGCGTACACGGCGTAGGATTTGGTACCCATGTCGCCAGTCGTCGTGTTCGGGAAGTTGGTGTAGAAGATGGCCTCGACCTGGCCTCCCGCCAGACCGTCGAAGTAGAAGAACCCGAGGACACCGCTCCACTTGTCGCTGCCGGTGTAGACGAGCTGGAACTCCTGCGTGGTCTGATCGTCGTAATAGGTCGCCTGAGAGTCGGCGATCGCCGCCGGTGTGGTATCGAAATCGATCCAGTTCCTGGTGTCGGTCTCCCGGTAGGCGGTGATGGACTTGAACTTCAATCCGGGGTTGATTTCCCAGGCCAGCGTCAGGGAGTAGCCGGTGGATTTCGTGTCGTTGACCGGATCGATGCCGCTCTCGGTGTCGAAGAGGTTCGGCAACGGATCGCAGGCCTCGCCCAGGTACACCCAGCAGAACGGGTTGGATTCGAGCCGCGTGAGGCCGACCGGCTCGGCGTTGTCTTCGGTAGAGTCGTAGTCCGCCCGCAGCGACACCTTGTCCGACGGCAGCCACTCCAGTGCGAAGCGGTAGGCGGTGGTGTCCTTGTTCGAGACATCTCTATTCTGGTAGAGGTTCCTGCCGTAACCGTCGCGGGTGAGCTTGGCGAAGGAAGCCTTGCCGAGCAGCTTGTCCTTGACGATCGGTCCACTGATATTGAACCGGAACTCTTCGGTACCAAAGGTCCCCGGGTTCCAGGTGATGCGGCCCTCGGGCGTGTTCGAAAGCGGCCTGGTCACGTACTTGATCGCGCCGCCGATGGTGTTTTTGCCGTACAGGGTCCCCTGTGGGCCGCGCAGCACCTCGACCCGCGAAACGTCATACACGTCGAGCAGCGCGCCCTGTGCGCGGGCGATGTAGACATCGTCGATGTAGAGACCGACGCCGGGATCCACCCCCCACAGCGGGTCCGCCTGGCCGACCCCGCGAATGAACGCGGTCAGCGTGGTCGACTGGTTGCGGCCCTGGTAGATGGACAGATTGGGGACATAGCCCTCGAGCTCGTTGATGGCCGACGCAGCGACGTCATTCAGCTGATCGCCCGCCACCACCGAGACGGCGATTGGAATCTCCTGCAGAGCCTCTTCCCGCCGCCTCGAGGTGACGGTGATCTCGCCGGCGAACGGCTGCCGCGCGAGGGCTTCCTGGATGGCCTGTTCCTCTTCGGTCGTTGGGCCTCCTGGCTCCTCTGTCTGTTCTTGGGCCAGTGCCGGGATCGCCAACACCAGCATGACGGCGAGGGCCGCCACCATCACCACCCTGTTGATCCATCGATCGCTCATATCTTCCTCCCCTTTTTCCCTAGTAATTGGATGCCAGGCCTCTCACATCGCGGCGAAGCACCCCGTTGCGCAAAATGCGGATAAAACCATCGACAGCTTGCTGCGCCTCCATGCCGAAGTGCATGGGAACGCCGAAACACTTCTCGACCGTGTAGAAATAAAAGAGCCAGCGGGTGGCAACCATCACCGCCACCATCGGGTCGGCGTCGGCGAGCCGACCGTCGCGCTCGAGCTCTTCGAAGTGGGGGCCGTACTTCTCCCGGAAGCGGTCGGCCATGGTCTCGTAAAAGGAGCGAATGTGGCGCCCCTGGTGCTCGATAACATCGACGAAGACGAGCAGGATCGAGGCCTTGTTCTCCTCCACCGTGAGCTCGATCGCGGCCGCCAGCTCCTCGAGATCGTCGGGGAAGTTGGCTTTCGTGAACAACTTTTCCAGCGGGTGTTCGGGGTCGAGGAGCCGCTCCCAGTAGTCGTCGATCAGACGCTGGAAGATCGCCTCCTTGGAGCCGAAGTGGTGGTAGAGATTGCCGGTGGATTGATCGCAGGCTTCGGCGATCTGGCGCATCGACGTCGCGCCATAGCCGTGGGTCGAGAAGAGCTCGAGCGCCACCTCCAACACCCTGGCGGTGGCGACCTCAGACCTCTCGGCCTGGCGTCCGTTGGTTCCCCTCGGCATTTTCTTTTTACAAACCGAACGTTCGTTTTGTAAGTTACGCCGCGAATCTGAAGATGTCAAGGCAATTCGCTACGCGAATTGCTAAACAAGGACTTCGATTGAGATTTGTGGTGCAGGCGTCTCGCCTGCACAATGTGGACGGTTCAAATGTGCGGCCGAGACGGCCGCACCACAAAGGCGCCACCGGATTTTGTGGCGCACGCCTCTTGCGTGCGGGCTGGGTGGGCGGAATTCCTAATTCCGAATTCCTAATTCCTATTTTGCGGCGCGCGGTTTCCGCGGTTTCAGTTTGCGGCCTTTCCCCGCGCGCGTCGCGCGTGCATCCGGCTTCATGCCGACCGGCACCAGTTGCAGCTGCATCGCGTCGAGGTCGACCCGCACCAGCCGGACCTCGATCGGGTCGCCGAGCCGCCACACCCGTCCGTTGCGCTCCCCCAGCAACCGGTGGCCACCCTCGTCGTAGCGGTAGTAGTCGTCAGTCAGCTCCGAGATATGGACCATGCCGTCGACCGAGAGCTCATCGAGGCGGACGAAGAGGCCGAAGTCAGTGACGCCCGAGATGTGGCCGGCGAAGACCTCGCCCTCGCGCTCGCGCAGATAGATCACGGTCTTCCACTCGACCGCCGCCCGCTCGGCGGCCTCCGCCCGCCGCTCGGCCGAGGAACACGTCTCTCCGAGACCGACAAGCTCGGTCTCCAGGGCCTCGCGCTCCGCACCCTCCGGCATAGCGCCCTCGGCCTGCAGGCGGCGCAGCATGCGGTGGACGATGAGGTCCGGATACCGCCGGATGGGCGAAGTGAAGTGCAGGTACTCGTCGGTCGCCAGGGCGTAATGGCCGCGTGGCTCTGGGGTGTAGAGGGCGCGGGCCAGGGTCCGCAGCACCAGCATGTCCACCAGCAGCTCCTCGGGCCGGCCGTCGGCCGCCTCGAGCAGTGCCTGCAGGGCCTCAGGAGGCATCGATTTGGGATCGCCCTTCAAGCGCAGACCGAGGTCGGCCACTACGCTCTTCAGCTCCTCGACCCGCGTCGCCTCCGGCTCGTCATGGACCCGGTAGAGCGCCGGCTGGTCGGCATCCATCAGGATTTCCGCCACCGAGCGATTGGCCGCCACCATCAGCTCCTCGATCAGCCGGTGGGCTCGGTTGCGCGCGGCGGGTTGGATCGACACCACCCGTCCCTCGGGGTCGAGCAGAAGCTCGGGCTCGGCGAGGTCGAAGTCGAGGCTCCCCTGCTCGCACCGCCTCCGACCGAGCCGCTCCGCGGCCTCCGCCAACAGCTCCAGCGAGTCTGCAAAAGGTTCGACGTCGCCCGGCCAATCGCGACGCGGAAGGTCGAGCCACTCCGCAACCTCCAGATACGTGCACCGGCGGCGGGAACGAATCACCGAGGACGACGCCTTGCGTCCCCTCAGCTCTCCATCCGGGTTTACCGAGTACCACACCGTCCACGTCAGACGATCCTCGGCCTCGCGCAGTGAGCACAGGTCGTTCGACAGCTTCTCGGGCAACATCGGCACGCACAGCCCCGGGAGGTAGACCGACGTCCCGCGATTTTTCGCCGCCTCGTCGAGGGCCGAGCCGGGGCGCACGTAGTGGCTGACATCGGCGATGTGAACTGCGACCTCGATGGACCCTTTGGCGCCCGGCCTCGCGCTCACCGCGTCGTCGAAATCGCGCGCGGTGCGACCGTCAATCGTGATCGCCGGCTCGGATCGCAGATCTTCACGGCGGCCGATCTCCCGTTTCGATATCTCGGACGGCAACATCTCCGCCTCGGCCAAGACTCCTTCATCGAAATCCACCGGGATGCCGTGGGCTCTGAGCACCGCCTGTTCGACCACGCCGGGATCGGTGGGTTGACCGAGTCTTTCGAGCAACACCCCTTTCGCGTGATGGCCACGGGAGTCGACCGAGTCGACGGAGATCACCACCAGCTCGCCCTCCTCGGGCTCGCCTTCGACCCTGGATCCAGTCGGCACGACCGTGAATCGCAGCCGGCGCTCGAACGGACGCACATGGGGCCGACCACTTCCAACCGTCCAACGACCCAGGACCTCGCGCCGGGCGCGTTCGAGCACCCTCACCACCACACCCTCGCGAACGCCGTCGGCCCGGGCTCGTTTGCGCGGTTTTTCCAGCCGCACGAGCACGGTGTCCCCCTCGAGCGCTCCCCGGACTCCCTGCGGTGGGACCCGCACTGGCGCTCCGTGCGTTCCCTCCACCACGACCTCGACTTTCCCGCCGGCCGCACGGCGCAATCGCCCGGTCGCCAGATCCGAAGCCTCGGACGCGAAATAGCGCTTGCCGCGGCCGAGCACGATCTGGCCGTCGCGCTGCAGCGCCTTCAGGACCGGACGCAGCAAATGCCTCACTTCCGATCTCCCGAGCTTCCGCTCGGCGGCGAGTTGATTGACCAGCTGCTGGACGGTCAGACCGCGCGGGCCGCGTTTTCGGATCGCGGACAGCAGCTCGGTGGGGTTGAATTCACTGTTGGGGGATTCTTTTCGCATCCTGGTTATTGAAGCACAGCAAGTCGAATTTGGAATGAGGAATCAAGAATGAGGAATTCCCAACCACCCCCGATACACCCGGGTGGGGGGAGGTAAATTCGAAATCCGAAATTCGAAATCCGAAATCGACGCGCTACTGCGCACCGGCAAGCTTGTTGTAGAGCCAGGCGAAGATACAGCCGCCGATCGCACCATCGATGAAGCCCCAGATGCCGCCGATCACCGCTCCGAGATAGCTGAAGCTATAGCCGAAGTAGAAGTGGTCGAGGTTGCTCATCACCTGGCCCTCGAAACCGAAGAGCAGCAGCCACACGGTGGCCAGGAGAACCGTCGCTCCCCAGAGAATCCCGCAGGTCAACGCGAACGCCTTGGTGTTCAAACGCATCTCGAACCCTCCTCCGTTTCCTCTCGTCGATTGTTTCCTCTGCGCAAGGGTAACACCGCCTGTGCTCGGTGAGAAATGTCTATTCAGCGATTCGCCCAGAGAATGGTGCCTTGACACCCGTCCGGCCCGGATCTACCATTCACGTCCCGCCTGTGTGCGAAAGTGGCGGAATTGGTAGACGCGCAAGATTCAGGATCTTGTGGGCGCAAGCCTGTGGGGGTTCGAGTCCCCCCTTTCGCACCATTACGAAGCTCCCCAGCTATCGAAGAGTCTCGAGTGCGCTCACGACGAGGAGGCCAGGGGACTCGTCTCACCCCCGCCTGCGCGCTCATCATGACCTCGTCCTTTAGACGAGGCCTGATTCGCATTGCGCAGTCGTGCGCGAGTTCGGGCCCCCCTTTCGCACTATTCCAACCCGGATTGACCAAACAACCTCTGGGGATCAGAAAGATGGCCTCCGAATGGCCGAAGGGCCGGCCACAGATGGCTGCCGAATGCACGTGGCCTTTCGGATGCCTGCCAGTTCGCGGCGGCTGTTTGTTTCGGTATGATCCGACCATGCCACGACGACCGAAGATCGTGCTGCCGATCCTTATCGCGTGGCTGGTCCTCGCCGGACTCTTCGTCACCAAGTTGGGCGGTGGCGGTCAGGACGACATGTTCGTCACCTACCACTACGCACGATCCGTGGCCCATCGAGAGGATCTGGTCTTCAACAGCGGCGAACGTCATTTCGAAGCGCCTGAGCCGGGAATGGCTCTTCCGCTAGCCGGCGTCTAAAGGCTGACGGGCTCGCCCATCAACGACTGTCAACCGCTCTGCTCGGCGGCACACTCCTCGTCAGTTCGACTTCTATCTAGATCTGCCACGGCGCTGGCGTGTCTCATGGTCGCTGCACACGCGGCGCCAAAGAGGCCAGTCGTCGCAGGTCTTCTGTCGGCCATCGCCGTCTGGCTGCGGCCGGATACCGTATTGGGTCTCATGGCGCTCGGGCTTCTCCTGTGGTCGCAGAAACGCCGTTTTCCGCTGAGGTTCAGCCTTTCTGCAGCGCTCGTGGTGTTGATCGGGTTGGCTTCGGTGTGGAGCTATTTCGGCCACCCGTTGCCTTCGACGCTGGCCGCCAAGCAAGCGATGGCACAGTGGCAGCCGCGGACCTGGCCAAGCGGCGCCGACTTCTGGAAGGCCCTCCTGCCCCGGTAGCGCTCCCACCTCGGCGGTTTGGCGCCGGTAATTCTCATCGGGGGAATGATCGGCTGGATTCCCCAGTGGAAACGGGGAGGCACGCCGGCGCGGGTTCTTGTTTTGAACGGTGCCGCGCTCGCCTTCCCGATTCTCGGTGTGCCGTTCAACCTCTGGCACGTGATACCTGTCATTGCTGCCTGGTTTTGCGGATTCTCCTACCTGGTTCCCGAGCTGTGCCGGCGGCTTGCGAAATATTCGATAACGGAACTCGCCCGAGGCCGAGCGGCAAATCGAATCGAAGCGGCCATCTCAGTTGTCGTAGTTGCCGCGGTGGCACTACGCGTCGTCCCGATTATCAGCGGCTGCTAAGAAGCGGGCCATCTTGACGCGTACCGCGAGGCGGCGCTCTGGATCCGGGACTACGCGCCTCCCGACTCGACGGTCGCCTACTACGAGGTGGGCGTGATCGGCTGGTACAGCGAGCGGCCGATCCAGGATCTGCTGGGGCTCGTGACCCCCGCGATGATTCAAGACCTGGCACACGGCAGGAGTTTCGGAAGCGCGCTCAGGGAGCGCCCGACAGCGCTTGTTCTCGATCACACAGATCGCCGCATCTGTAATCTGCCGAGCCGCAAGTATTTCCGAAAGATCTACGAACCGGTCGCCGTATTCCCAGATGCTGGGGGCGGCGAGCTAGTGGTCTTCCGCAAGCGACCATCAGTGCCAGGCCAGACCTGGCAAGTGTGCCACGTCTCGCATTGATGCGCTGCCATCGTGCGAGAGGACTCACCATCGAGGTGAATGATCATCCCATGAGCGAGGTGGCAACAATCGCTTCAGAGTTCTTCGATTTCACGGCGACGCCGGTGCCGCCCACCCGCTTTGTCCTTACGCTTGCGGCCGCGTTTTCCACGCTCCTGCCGCCACTCGGCGTATTCGTCGCGTTCGTCACGATCGACCCTCGGGCGCCGCATTGATTCGTCGTCGTCATTCGGCACGTCCTCGTCGACGAGACGTCGCCGATTGATCCCTTGTTCGCCGCTCATGATGGCTCCGATGCCTGTTCCCGTTCAACGTTCTTCTACGATATTACCGAATGTCGGACCTCAGCACCACCCGGATTCGCGGGATCTCACGAGGACCGTTTTGCGAGAACCGTTTTTCAGGGACCGGCCACGTCGTCGTCATTGGGAAACTCGCTCTCGTCAAGGTGATGAAGTGCTGTAGCGAGTCCATCAGGAATCAACCCCTCAAAGATACGCTTTGACCCGGCGAGCGACTCTGCGGCAGGCCTCCTCGAGCTGTTCCATATCCTGCTCGGTGTGGGCGGTCGCCGCCGCTCCGTGGCCGTGGACGAGGTGGATGTCTTCGAGCAACAGGGCCGGGCTCAACACCCGATCCCTCAGGGCGACATCGCACACCCCGGGGTCACAGACCATCTCGGGCCGGTCGAGCACGGTGGTCGCGTCATAGGGAAAGTGCACCATGCCGAGGGAGCTGCCCGCCGAGAGCTCGTCGATTAAACCTGTTGCGTGTGCGGGTATGCCCTCGTCGACGAAACCCCGCACCATCGCCTTCCGCATCTTCCGGCCGAGCTCTCCAAGCCACGGGTAGATCTCGTCCTCGTGTTCGACAAGGTGGGTCATATAGACCTTTGCTGCGATCAGCGACGACGGATGGGCGCAGTAGGTGCCGCCGGAAAAGAACACCCGGCATCGCTGGTCGCGACCCGCCTGAGCCATGATATCGGCTCGACCTGCCAGGGCCGCCACCGGCATGCCGCCGCCAATCGCCTTGCCGTAGATCGCGAGGTCGGGCTCGATCCCGTAGAGAGCTCCCAAGCTTCCGGCATGGAATCTGAATCCGTCCACGACCTCGTCGAAGACGAGAAGAGCGCCGTACTGTCGGGTGAGCTCGCGGGCGAGATCGAGGAACTCGCGAGTCGCCGGGATCAGCCCGCCGGCGCCGATCAACGGTTCGACAACGAAGCACGCGAGCTGATCGCCGTCGCGTTTGAAATCGTCCTGCAACCGCTCCGGGTCATTGAAACCGGTCACGATCACCTCGTTGGTGAGGGCCGCCGGAATGCCATCGGAATCCACGCCTTGAAAACCGACTCCGTCAGTACTCTGGAAGAACGACCCCTTGAGGCCCCAGGGATGTCCACCCTGCCATCCACCGCCGACCTTCATCACCCGCTTTCGTCCGGTAAATGCGCACGCCAGGATCACCGCATACATGTTCGCGAGGGTTCCCGATGTGGTCAGCCGGATCTGCTCTGCGCCGGTCTGCCGGCAGAGGATTTCGGCGACCTCGCCCTGGAGACGGTCGACCATCCCCATCTGGAGTCCGAAGCCGGCACCGAACGTGCGCGCCAGCTCAGAGGTCACCACCTCGGGGTTGTGGCCGAGGAGGTTGGCCAGGTGTCCCTGCCAAAAGTCGAGGATGTCGTGGCCGTCCTCATCGGTGACGCGGCCCCCCCGCGCCGCGACGATCCGCGGCGCGAAAGGCTCCATCAGGCGGATGGTGTGACTACCGCCGTCCACCAGATTCGCCCTGGCGGCCTGGTTGAGGGCCGCAGATTGCGGCGATCGCGCGCCGAGCTCATCGGCGAGCTCGGTCAGGAGCGCGGAGTAGTCACGTTTCACCACCTCGTCTCCTCCCGAATGAACCGGGGGCCTTGACGCTACGGACACCGATGGGTCTCCCCTCCCGGCACCGAGAGGGGAGCCCGATGGTCTATCGCGTGCTGGTCAGCTGACCAACTCCTTGCCGCAGTCGCAAGTGCCCGGCTCTGCGGACACGTAATTGCAGGTGCAGGAGCCGCCGCAGTTGCAGAAATAGAGCCCGCTGCCCTCGAGGCTTACCGTCCTGACGTCGGTACCGCACGTGCATTTCGTGTCGTCTTCAGCGTCGATCGTGCAGGTGCAGTCGGCGCCGTGGGTGCACAGCTTCGCGTCGTGACCGTCGATCTTGACGACGTGGGCGGCGGCCAGCTCACTGCCGCAGCTGCAGGTGCCGGGCTCAGTGCTGATCGAGCCGCAGTCACACGCTGGACCGCAGTTGCAGACGTAGACGACGTCGTGACGAACTGCGGGAACCGTTTCGTCGACCATTGTCTCGGTCTCGACCGCCATCTCGGTCTCTGCGGCCGGCTCGGTCTTGGTACAACCCAGGACAGCGATCATCGCAACACAGACAACCATCAACATAGCGCATTTCTTCATGACCCCTCCTTCTGACCCGTCGGCGTTTGAATGTCGTTCACCGCCCGGCGGGCGCATCGCGCCGCCTATCCTATCGCTTCTCTGTCGTCGACAGGGCTCGGCGCAGGTTTTTTCTGATCTCGACGTTTGTGGAATGGATCTCAGTTGATCACAGGGTCGGCAAAGGCCTCGTCGAGTACGGCCTCGATCTTCTCCTTGCCGTCGCCCGCGAAGCTGAGGAAACGGACGCCGATGCCGTCGACGCCACCCCGGTCATTGTGGGCCTGTCGAACGACCTCGGCCTTGGCGGAAACCGACCCCTGTTGACCGCCCAGGTTGATGGTCACAACCACCTGTTCACCCGGCTCGAACGAGGTCTCGGTCTCGACCAGCATTCCCGAGGCAGACAGGTTGACGATTTCGCCCAGGACCTCAACGGCGCCGTCACCAACAGATGTCTGAAGGTGGGTCGAAAATCGGAGGTTTGCTCGGGGTGCGATGTTGAGAAGCTCCGCCACCTGCTGACCGATGAGCTCCGGAGGATCGTCCAGGAGCATCACCCGGTTGACGCCGCGACCGATGAGATCCCGGGCCGCGTCCGCCTTGCCGGGTTGCGCGAGAACGAGGAGAGAAGTGTTACGGCTCGCGGACATCCCATGGCGGATGGAATCCACGACCTTTTCGAGCGTTCCCTCTTTGACCTCGGAATCGAAGATCACGAGATCGAACGGTTCCGAACGAGCCAGTTCGACCGAGTTTTCGGGTGCGGCGACCTTCACGACCTCCAGCTTCTGGCGGTCGAGCACCGGCGCGAGCGCCTCGAAGGGACCCCTTCCGATCCCTGCCACCAACACCAAGGCTCTTTTTTCCAACACCTGTCCGACACCACCCTCGCTGACAGTCACCTCCATCATACCGCGCGTCTACGCGAGCTTGTTGTTCTTGACCACCCGCGAGATATTGTCGGCGTCCCACAAGATGAGCTTGGTGCCTCGGGCGAGGTATCTGGTGCGGGCCGGAATGCCCTTCGGCCAGACGAGGATTGCGGCCGTGCACGCGGGATGGGCACGAACAGTCGTCAGAAGGTCCTGGGCGGCCGCAGTCGCACCTCCCTTCGGGCCCGCGCTGCACTGGACAATGGCTTTGTTGTCGATCACGAGGTCGAATCCGCGATAGATCGAATCCCCTGACCTTTGGACCCGGCGCCCAAGCATCTTCAACAGGCGAACAACCTGACTCTTGAGAGCCGCATCGTCGAGTGCGCGCCAATGGGCCGGTTTGGCACTCGCCGGCGGCAACCGTGCGTCCTTACCGCCCCGCAACTCGGCTAGGAGTTTTTCCTTCTCGGCATCCCGGTCCTCGGCATTGGCACTCGCGGCATCCTTGCGCGCGGCGGCCTCCAGCCATTGTTGCGTCTTCTCGTCGTCCGGGAGACCACGTATTGTTTCCACCGTCTTGATCACCATGAACGTACCAAAGACCGCCAGCCCAATTGTGGCGATCAACACGTACTGGTTGAGCATGCGATTGACGAAGAAGAGACCCAACACCAGAAAGGTAGGCAGAAGTATGAGGGAAAAATATCCGGCCGACTGAATTGCCAGGCGTAACCTCAGATCCATTTCGGCCCCTCCTTCGGCGGGTCACGTTGCGAATCTCCGAGGTCCCCGCTAGTCGCCGAGTGGATCTGAAAAAGCGTCCTCGATGACTTCGTCAAGAACATCCTTACAGTTGTCCCTGAAGCCGATGAATCGAACACCGATACCGCTGACGCCCTCACGGTCCTTCGAGGCATGGCGAACGATTTCCGCGTCACCGATCACAGAGCCACCTCGATCCTCGATGAGGATTTCGAAAACCACCCTCTGGCCCGGCTCGAGAAGAGTCGGGGTTTGGACCAACATGCCGGAAACGGAAAGGTTTGCGGTCTGGCCGAAGATTTCCTCGGTGCCGTTGTCGAGTGAAGTATAGAGGCGCGTCGCGAACCGCACCGCCGCTCGCGGCGCAATGTGAAGCAAGTCCGCGACTTGCTTTTCGATGAGATCCTCAGGATCGTCGAGCAACATAACCCGATTGACACCATTGCCGATGAGCTTTCGCGCACGTTCATCGTTCCCGGGTTCGGCCATGACCAGAAGCGAGGATTTGGCGCTCGCAGATCCTTCGGCTCGAAGCTTGGCGACAACCTCCTCGAGCGGCATCTCGTTGGGCTCTGCGTCGAAAATGATGAGGGCGACCGTCTCCGAAACGGCCATTTCAACGGCCTCTTCGGGAGAGCCTACCCGTTCGATCTCGAGCTTCTGCCGCTCGAGCACAGGGGCGATCGCTTCGAATGGTCCCCGACCGATTCCTGCCAGCAGAACCTTGGATCGCTTTTCGGACACGGATCCTCCTCGCCGCACCGAATGGGACCGTTAGAGACGTTCGGTGCGCTCCTTCCACTATACCCGCAACATCCCGAGCCCGCATTATTCATGAGCGCGGCGAGTGATACCCTGAATCTGATGAAGAGTCCGGCGACGGCCCGCTACTCATTCGGCGAAGAGGTCGCGAACAGCGTCACCCACGGCGTGGGATGGCTCCTGAGTGTGGTCGGGCTGGCCATCCTGGTGACATTCGCAGCCGTCACTGGCGGGGCGCTCCGCGTCGCCTCCTGTGCCGTGTTCGGCGCGACCCTGGTTCTGCTCTACGCGGCCTCCACTCTGTACCACGCTTTACCTTCCGAACGCGCCAAGCACATCTTTCGCGTGCTCGATCACTCTTCTATCTTCCTCCTCATCGCAGGAACCTACACACCATTGTCGTTGGTGGCCGTCGGAGGACCGTGGGGCTGGTCGCTTTTCGGCGCCATCTGGGCACTGGCGGCGACCGGAGTTCTGCTCAATACGTTCGCTCACGGTCGGTGGCGCTGGTTGTCGATCACCCTTTACGTATCCATGGGTTGGTTGGTGGTCATTGCCATTCGCCCACTGGTAGCTTCGGTGAGCACCGGAGTCCTGGTGCTGATCGTTGCCGGTGGCCTCGCTTACACTCTCGGGCTGGTGTTCTACGGCTGGCGTCGACTCCCCTATGGGCATGCGGTGTGGCACGTGTTCGTGCTCGCCGGCAGCGTGCTCCATTACCTGGCCGTCTTTTTCGCGGTAGGGTTGGCGTCGTAGCTCTGTTCGTCCACGATCAGGGGCGGCATATTTGCCGCCCCTGCAGGTGTTTCACTGGTGATTTTGTAGGGGCGGGATAAATCCCGCCCGCAATTCCAGCGTTCACTCAAACTCGAGAGTGATCTTTTCCTCACGCTTCTTTTTCTTCCGCACGGATACGGTCGAGGGAGCGTTCCTCGGCGCCGGCTGCGGCCCGTTTGTCGGTCTCGAAAGGACATCCGTCAGAGGCTCCGGTTCCGGCTCGGCGGTCAGTTTTTCCATATAGTCCTGGAGTTGCTGGGCGCCATCTTTGGCGAAGCTGACAAAACGGATGGCGACGCCGTCGACTCCGCCTTGACTCGTGGTGGCGTGGCGGATGATCTCGCCGCGTCCAAAGATGGTGCCAACGGCATCCGAGAGGTGGATCTTGAAGACCACCGGCGTTCCGAGCGGCGGACGGTGCTGGGTCCTGATCAACATCCCGGTCGATGAAAGGTTGACCGTCTGGCAAAAAAGCTCGCGGCCGGTGTTGCCGAGAGCGGCCTCGACGTTGGTGGCCAGTCGAATCTGGACCCGCGGCGCAACCTCGAGGAGATTTGCCATCTGATCGCAGATGATCTCCGGCGGATCCGTGACCAGCATGACGCGGTTGACACCACGGCTCCTCAGGGCCCGCGCCACGTCAACCTGGTCCGGTTCGGCGAGCACCAGGATCGCTGCGTTGCGGCTTGGCGATGAGGAATCCCGAAACGACCGTACCACTCTCTCCAGCGGCCAGTTGCAGGGCACCGCGTCCATCAGAATGACATCGTAGCGGTGCTCGCCCGCAAGATTGACACCGGCCTCCGGGGTCGCGACCCAGTCGACCTGGACCGCGTCACGGCGCAGGACTGGCGCCAGTTTTTCGAACGTCCCGCGCTCGATGCCAGCGGCCAACACCTTGGTATCTGCGTGTTCCACGTGCCCTCCAACGTACCACCGGCAGAACCGGAGGTCCATCCCGTCATCGACACGGCCTTCGAGTCGGCGTAGCTCCACCTGCGCCGTAGCCCGTGCCGGGCGCCTCTTCCATTGTCGCACTATTTCTATCGAAAGGCGTGATCTGGATCATTTTCCGACCGCAATTGGTGCCTGGGACTCCAACCATCGCCTGCGCAGAACCTCCGGCGGTTCCTGCCCCGTATCCAGGGCGAGCAGGAGTGGATAGAGCCAGCCGGCATCGACCGAGAACAGGTCCCCTCCGGCCTTCAGTGCTGGGTGAGAACGCGGCACAACAACGCCCCCTGCGATCCATCCGGCAGGACCCCGACCTTCGCACAGGCTCACGCTTTCCGGAGACATGGCCGAGCGGAGAGCTTCGAGGATGTCGGATTCGTGTGGTCGGAGATCGTTGGGCGGTGTCTTGCGGTGCGCGAAAACACCGCGAAATCGGCGCCGCAGAAAGTCGGCCGCCGCGCGGATTCGATCTGCAACGCGCTTGTGAAAACGCCGAAGACGGCGCGGGGGTGACTGAAACCGAATTCCCGTCAGCTCGGCGAGAAGTTGACGAATCTCACTCGACGCGAGCAGCGTCGCATGTGGATCCACGACATCTCCAGCCGTTCCCTCACCGGTCTCGATTGCCGCCAGCACCCCACCGCGTTCTTCCGCCAACTGTCGAATTCCCTCGACCGACAGTCGGAGATCATCGCTCGAGGCCGTTTCCAGGAGCGGGAGCCGGCAGATCTCGCGGGCCCGAATCCCCTTTCGGGCCGCCCGCAGGAGCAGGATGCCGAGCCTCTCGCGGTCTCGCGCTGCCATCTCGGGCAGTCGGTCCGAAACCTGTACCATCATCCACACCGCTCGATCCACCAACTCGTCGACAAACGGCGTGACCACACGGCGCATGTCGGCAGCGCTCGCACCGGGCGCCACCAAGCCGCCGAGCTCCAGAGCCGCCTCGAACGGTGGATAGCCGGGAACACTGGCACGGGCCGACACCACCCCATCTCGAAGCAGCCACAGCACCGGATCATCTCCGTTTCGCGTCAAACCCAACCTGCAGGGCATCGGTTCCCCGAGCTGGAGATGAAAGAGACCGCCGGCAAACCCCGTTGGGAGGGCAGTCCCATCAACCAGAATTCGGGCAGGTGCGAAACGTGATGCAATGGCCAACCATCTCGCGGCGCGCCGTTGGTCGAGGCCGGCGCATCGCCATTGGATCACGACGGATGCCGTGGCGTCCGATCCCATTCGGTTCGTCGCGTGCGATCGGCGGCAGCCCCGCGTTTCGAAGGACCATCGTCGACCCGCTTCCGAGCATACGATCCGCAGGCGAGCCCCCCGCAGACCGCCGGCCCATAGCAGCGCCTCCATTCCCGATCGCTCGAGCTCCGCAATGGCCCCTTGCCGAACGTCTGGTCCGAGTTCAACATCGAGGGCCGATCGAAGATCGGCACATACGCGATTGTCGATGGTCGGCCCTTGCCAGGAGATCTCGAACCTGCGCCTCCGGCTCCGAACAGAAACGTCGGCAGCGCCGATTCGCAGGGCCAATCGAACGAGCTCGGCCGGCACCTGCCACGTCCCCCTGAGCTGAGCCTCGCACAGGGTTTCGAGCTCGCTCGAGACGTCAATGGTCAGAAACTGATCACTCATGACAAACCTCGGCCCCCTCGAGGATTGCCTCCAACGCCAGCTTGGAGAGGCATCGGTGCCGGACGGTCGCACGAACCCCCCGTTGGTGGACGACTGCGTCTGCCAGCAACAGTGCCGCCCTCGCGGGACAGCGACCGGCCCAGCATCGAATCGACTGCCACAGGCGTCCACCTTCGTCCAGGACCACCCAACAGACACCAAGCCCAATCGCCGTTCCGTCGAGAATCGTCGTCTCGAAACCCGGATTTTCGGCGACGAGAATTCTGCACGGCTCGCCCGCCGCAGCCAACCGGACCTCGACGTGGGCCGTCAGCTCATCACCCGCAGCGCGATCGAGAAGCTCCTGCCACTGGTCGAGGTTGACCGCCGCCAGCACTTCGGCCACCGCCGAGCTCTCGGCCTGGTCGATATCAAGAACAACTCCGCCGCCTCGGGCGGCTCGACGCGCCAGCTCAGAACGACCCCTGCCACAGGCGAGGCGACCCTTGCTCGCTATTTCGCGTACCCGTGAGAGCGAGATTCGCCTTCCTGGGACCCGCCTCAAGAGGCGACGTGCGAAGAGCGCGTGGATTTCCTCGAATGAGCGGGGCCTGATCGCGGCTCCCCGCACGAGGCCCACGATGTCGTCGGCTTCGCCTGCGTGAAAGCTGCGCCGCCACCGAAGCCTACCGCAGACAAACGCAAGCGCTGCCAACGCCAGGGTCGTCGCGATGGCTATTTGGAAAAAGACCGCCGTTCGAGTTGGCGATGGGTCCGATTCAACCGTGACAAGAGGATTCGCTTCTGCAGCCGACTTCTCAACAACCTGAATGGCGCTCGCGTCAACGGCCCGCCATCTCCCATCCTCGCCCTGGTACTCCGCCCAGGCGTGAAGGCCCGACCGAGCCCGGCCGACTTCACCGATCCAGCCCACCGCGAGCCTCGATGGAACGCCAATGTCCTCGAGCATGGCGACCACGAGTGAGTTCTGAACATCACAGTCACCGGCTCCGATGGCCGCGGCGCGAGTAAAGAGTCCGATCGAAAGCTCCCTCGCCTCCATATACCTTGCTGCCGTTTCCGCAGAGGTGTCATAGTCGACGCGCTGCCTGACATACTCGGCCGCCGCCAACGCGCTTGCCGTAACCGTCGGTTGCTCGAGCTGGCGGGCGAATTCGGCGAAATCCGGAGGCAGCGCCGGCCAGGCGCCTCTGGTTGCGACTCCCCCCGATCTACCGGGTCCAGATCGATAGCGCAGCCGACCGATGCGAGGCGCATCCAGCCGCACTGCCGGCTGGCCGGTCGTGACGGCAACGACCGCCAGCTGTTGATCGTCCAGGCGGACACTTTCCGGGTCGAGCAGATGACCCGTGGCAACCGGAATCCGTAACAGGCCTGCCGGAGAATCGACACCGAGCTCGACGTCGAGACACCCGCCGTTGCACCTCGCCCCCTCGTACGGTCCGATCACTCGCTGATCGTCCGCATCGGGCTGCCCGTCGCTGAGGAGCCCGGTGACCCAGAGCGCAGCAAAGAGCTGCCTGCCGAACGTCGGTCGGTAGCTGAGATCGACGGTCGTTACAGAGCTGCCGACGCTCTCGACGTCCGGGCCCCGATATCGGCCCCAGAGGTCCCGATAGGGGATCGCCGGCGGCGATGCCACGGGTGTCGCAGTTTCGGATGCCATGACTGTCGATCTCGGGTCGGAAAAGCGCAATATCACCCCCCACAGCCCGAGCCCTGCGAGCACCGCGGCCAGGGCCACCGCGGCGGTGATTTTCTGAACCTTCGAGTTCGACCACGCGTCTCGCCAGCGCTCGACCAACCGCACAGGCACCGACAGACCGGCGTGCCTGTCAAGCTCCGCCCGCACCAGCCGACTCAGCTCGCGCCGGCCGACCGCAACCAAACGTCTCAGCGCTCGGTCTTCCCGCGCATCCCCGCGGGCCATCATCACCTCGAGATCGCGGCTGTCGATGATGATCCTCGGCGACAGCCCGTCGGCCGCCCCGGCCAATGTCGGTGGTTGGGGCCTCGCTTCAACCAGGAGCTCGTCAAGGTTCGCCGCGTCACGCACCCGAAACCCGTGAGCGAAGATCTCGGCCCGGGGTTCGGGTCCGAGACCAACGACTCCACGCAGTCCTCGGCGACGAAAGCTCATGCTCGGTGGCGGCAAGGCCGGTTCCGCTCGCACGAGACGACCGTTAACCCGCACCTCGAGGAGTCGCCCGTCTCGGTGTCGACAACGCAGCCAGGGCGCGTCGCGGAGGATCGACGTCGTCAAACAATGTTCGAGATCATCAGTAGAAGGCTGCCGCTCGAGCACCACCTCGGTGCCCCGTCGCATCGTCGATTTTTCACGACTCACCGCCTCGAGATGACCGTCGACATGCACTTGCCAGCTCCCGCCGCGTCGAGGTCGCGAGCGCACCACGATCTCTGTCGGTCCGAATCGGAGCACCGACCAGAACCCGATCCCGAAGCGTCCCGCGTTTCGCGCGCGGCCCCTCTTGGATGAGGCGTAGAGCGTGAAGAGGTAGCGCTGTGCATGGTCGAACGTCATCCCGGCACCGTCGTCGCGGCAGCTGATTCGCTCGCTCCCACTCGTGATCGAGGTCTGAAACCAGACACGTTGAGCGCCTGCGTCGCGCGCGTTTTGCAGGAGCTCGCGCACGAAGACCCAGGGGTCGGTGCCGTACCGCTCAGCTTCCAAGCGCGCACGTTGCAGGAAGGCACTACCGGTCGTGTTGGCCACGAAGACAGTGTAGGCCGACCCGCGCACAGGCCTGAGGCTTGGGGCTTGCGGCTTGGTCTTCTGGCTGCTGTGATCTCAGGCCCCAGGCCCTAGGTTGGTGGTTGGGCGGGATACAATTGAACCAGTGACCACCGAGCAGACCATCCGCTTGCGGACCTTCATCCGGTCGACCCTCGGGTGTGGGTGTCCCGACGACGTCCTGGAGTGGATCCAGTGTACCCATACCGAGCTCTCCCAGGAGGAGGACACACGGATCACGCGAATCGACGTCGGCGGACGGCTCCTCGTCTACGTCCTCGAGATTGAACGTCCCGACCGCCGTGCCGAAGAGGCCCTCCCCGCGGTTGTTGCGGCCGCGACCGTCGACCGGGCAACCAGCTGCTTCAACCGTTTACGGGTCGTCGTGGCGGTCGACGATCCTGAGGAGATGAGGTCC
>Ga0307423_1000053_pt1 | contig 62165 bp, 47 predicted proteins | sample SalMarWE160310MG_FD_202154 | JGI IMG/M metagenome (GOLD analysis project Ga0307423, IMG submission 202154) | Salt marsh sediment microbial communities from the Plum Island Ecosystem LTER, Massachusetts, United States - WE1603-10 | ecosystem: Environmental > Aquatic > Marine > Intertidal zone >...
CACGTTTCCGGAGGGAATCTGCCCCCATTTTTGATTTGACAAGGAAATGCCTGCATCATAGTCTCACGCGTGAAGACGACATCAAGAATCCTAAATCCTTATATCTAAACCCGCCTCGTCATGAGGCGTTAGCCGTAAACAAATTCTAAATTCAAATGATCCAACTCCAAAACCACTATTTAGAACATTAGAAATTTTGAGTTTTGATATTGTTTAGGATTTGCGGCTGACGCCTTGAAACGAGAAGCATCTGGTGCTTAGGATTTCCCATTCTGCCAAGCCAGAATGCCGGATTAAGCCTGGTTTGGTTTTTATCAAGTATTTCCGATACGGGACACTACATCAGGCCGTGTCTGACATGGAGGGGGCATATGACCAAAGTCGCAGTGGTTGGCGGAACGGGCTATGCAGGGGCCGAACTGGTCAGGATTTTGTGGGGCCATCCCTTTGTGGATCTAACGATGATCACCTCACGCCAGTATGCCGGACGACCTTTTGCGGAAGTTTTTCCGGCCATGGCCGGAATCGTGAACCTGACGTGCCAGGCCTATTCGGAAGAGGCGGTATCTGAAGCGGCCGATGTCGTATTTGCGGCCCTTCCCCATGCAGTGTCCATGAGCGTGGTGGCGGGGCTCGTTGCCCGTGGTAAGAAGGTCATCGATTTAAGCGCCGATTTCAGGTTTAAGGATCAGGCAACGTATGAAGCATGGTACGGACCCCATGAGGCGCCGGACCTCCTCAAGGTTGCCGTCTATGGCCTTCCTGAAGTCTATTTTCAGGATATTGAGAAGGCCTCCCTCATCGGCAACCCGGGTTGTTACCCCACGAGCGTCCTGTTGCCCCTGCTGCCATTTATTGAGGCGCCCTTTATTGACAGGGAACGGATCGTGGCGGATTCCAAGTCGGGCACGAGCGGCGCCGGCCGTTCGGTCAGCCTCGGGACCCATTTTTGCGAGGTGAATGAAGGCTTCAAGGCGTACAAGGTGGCAGAGCACCGCCACAACCCCGAAATGGATGAGGTGCTGAGCCGTGTCTCCGGCCACGATGTCCACATCACCTTCACACCGCACCTTGTGCCGATGACGCGGGGCATGCTGACAACGCTTTACGTTGGGCTGAAAGATGAGGTTTCGCTACAGGATGTGGGTTCCCGGCTCACGACTTTCTTTGAGGAGAAACCCTTTGTGAGGATCTGTGCGAGGGGGGCGTGGCCGAACACCGTGTATGTGCGAGGGACCAATTACTGCGACATCGGATTTCAGGTCGCCAAACGGACAAAGTGCCTCGTTCTGATTTCGGCCATCGACAACCTGGTCAAGGGGGCTTCAGGTCAGGCCGTCCAGAACATGAATATCATGCTCGGATTCCCGGAGACAGCCGGCCTGGCTCAGTGCCCCTTTCCCATATAGAACCACGCTCTCTCCGTGGCTAAATCAAAGATAGGTCCTCTAACGTAGGATTCTTCGCATCTCCTTTGGGTATTTCTTTGCAGAACTTTAAACTCCTCCTTGAATATGACGGCACGGCTTATTTGGGTTGGCAGCGCCAGAGTACCGGACGCACCCTCCAGGGGACCATAGAGGCCGCGTTAAACACGATGACGGAGCGATCCGTCACGTTGATCGGATCGGGACGAACCGATACGGGCGTCCATGCCATGGGCCAGGTGGCAAACTTTCGTTTGGAGACGAGGCTGACCGCCGGCGTCTTTCTGAAGGGCCTCAACAGCCTCCTGCCTTCCGACATAGTCATTAAGGACTGCTTGCCGGTCGATGAGCCCTTCCACGCTCGCTATGACGCCAAAAGCAAGATCTACGATTATCGGATCTTGAACCACCCCATTCGTGCCGCCCTGTTCCGGCAATATGCGTGGCACATCAGCAAACCTCTGGACCTCGAGGCCATGAGGCGAGCCGCGCTTCATTTGAAGGGCGAGCACGACTTTGGGGCCTTTCAGGGCGCCGGCGGCGGGATATCCAACGCTGTTCGCAACGTGACGGACGCGACGTTGTCTGAAAAGGACAGCCGGGGTTACGTGGTCTTCCGCATTGAGGCTGACGGGTTCCTTCGGCATATGGTCCGGAATATCGTTGGAACCCTTGTCGATGTGGGACTTGGGAGAATATCGCCGGAAGACTTCAAGGAGATTTTATTGTCAAGGGACCGGCAACAAGCCGGCATCACCGCGCCGGCTCACGGGCTGTTCTTGACGGAAGTGAAATATCAAAATGGGCGTTGATTCTGATTTGCCGGGAATCATGTGCACGATTTTGCACATGCGTTGTACTTTATTGCAATCCAAGCCCCTTAAGCCTCATGAACTCGTAAAGAGTCCAAATTAGGCGTCAAGTAAAAAGCTCCAAATTCAAGGCGCACAAGTTGGACTTTTTACGAAGCCGTCAAGCCTCTCGGACCACTTTCTTGATAATTATGTCATCGTATGTCGACATGATGTCCCTTCGGCTGATGACACCAACGAGTTCCCTGGGGTTCCCTTTGTTCACGACCGGGAGTATGGAGTAATCACCCTGAACGATTTTGCTCAAGGCGGAAAACAGGCTGTCATCCTGGGTCACCGTGACGAGGTTACGCGTGGCAAGGTCTTGCGCCGTGGTTGTTTCATCGGCGCCTTCATCAAAGGCTTTATTACAGTCGGATAATGAAAGGATGCCGATGAGTTGGCCCAGGGGGTTCACGACGGGGAAACTGTTGAACTTGCTCCGATAGACGAGATCTCTGAGTTCCAGAAACGGCATATTTGACGGGATCCTCTGGGTTTCTCGTCTCATGGCGTGACGGACGGGAATATTTTTGAACTGGCTGATCTCACGATCGGATTCAATGTCGACCCTGGGATGCCGGGACTTGATTTCTTCAACCCGCTCGTTGTAGTACTGAATCACCTCCCGACGATCCAGCATGCCGAGCAAAACCGAGTGATCGTCGTCTTTAACAACCGGGAGGCGCTGTATGTTTCGAATGGTAAACTTCTTGAGCACTTCATTCAGGTCCTCGGAGGGCGTCGTCACAATGACATCCGGGTTTGCGATGTCTTTCATGATGACAAGCTCCCCAATTTCCTGATCAAAGATGACCCCCCGGACATCGTTAATTGAGAAGATCCCTGTGAGTTTCTTTGTCTGGTCAACCACCGGAAAATAATGCTGGTCGGTGGAGGAAAACATTTTCCTGAACGACGACAAAGGCATGTTCTCGGGCACCAATTGAACGGTTCGCAAGTGAGGCATCAGTTCCTCAACGCGAATCGTTCCAAGGACATCCACAAAGAAGTCTCCGCGGTGGGCATTGGAGTCGAGACGGTTTTGGACCTGCTTCACATAAATGGTCCATTTCCGCGAGAGTAAATAAGCGAGTGTACACACCAGAAGACTGGGCAGCAGCAGGTGATAGGAGTTGGTCATCTCACTCACAAAGATGATCGTCGAGATGGGGGCATTCGAAACGGCTGCAAAAAAACCGGCCATGCCAACCACCACAAAAGCCCCGGGCTGGGAGACAATCCCAGGAATAATGGCATGGAAGGTCCGACCCACGGCCCCGCCCAAAGCGCCGCCAATGACGACGGAGGGGCCAAAAACGCCTCCGCTCCCGCCGGATCCGATCGAGAAAGAGGTCGTAAAAATCTTGCCGACAGCCAGGCCCAAAAGGAGGAGCGTCGGGAGCTGATTGTCCAGCGCCATCTGGGCAAAGCCGTAACCAAAGGCGAGCGTTTGAGGTAGGAAGAAGCCGATGGCGCCCGTGCAGAGCCCCCCGATGGCCGGTTTGATATGGTTCGGTAGCTTGATCGATTGGGCAATGTGATGCACCCCGTAGAAGGCTTTGATATAGAGGATGCCGCCGACCACCAGGACAAAGGCAAGGACCACATAGGGGCCGAGTTCCAATGGATTTTGAAAGACAAAGTCCTCGGATGCAAAAAGGGAGCCCCATCCAAAGACCAGGCAGAAAATGCAGTACGCGACCACCGAGGAGATGCCTGCAGGAATGATGACCTCGGATTCAAACTCGGGGTCACGGTAAAGGACCTCCGCTGCAAAGAGGGCCCCCGCCAGGGGGGCTCGAAAGATACTTCCTATACCGGCCCCCATGCCGGCGGCCATCATGATGCGGCGTTCACGCTCGGAGAGCTTGAGTCGGGTGGCGAGGAAAGAGCCGAAGCCGGCCCCGATTTGGGCGATGGGGCCCTCACGACCCCCGGAGCCGCCCGAGGTGATGGTGAGTGCTGAAGCAATGGTCTTGATAAAAGGGATTCGTCCCCGAATAAACCCCCCTTTGTTGTGATAAGCATCAATGGCGGCATCCGTCCCATGCCCTTCGGCTTCGGGTGCAAAGGTGTATACAAGCCACCCGCTGATGATGCCTCCCAGAGCTGGAAGGAAAAAGAGCACCCATCGGTTAAAGGGTGTGGTGGTGGGGTGGAAGAGGTGGGATTCTCCTGCGGGTTGAGGCGGACGGTAGCCGGCCATCTGGTCCATAAAAAAATGCAGGCCCACCTGACAAAGATACTGAAAGGCAATCGAGCCCAGTCCGGCAATGACGCCGATGAGAACGTAATAGAATATCCATTTGCCGGCCGTGCGAATCTGCGTGGTTCTGGTCTTGAGGGTAGAGTCGCTTGATTGCTTTTTCCCGTTCAAAAGAATTGCCTTTTAATTCGATCTCTGATACCGAGCATGGAATGAATGCCGGTTTCGATGCTGTGAGATGATGAAAACAATATTTATAATGAGCGCGGGCGCTTAGGTCAAGAAAAAAGGTTTGCCCCGTTGGCAATGAGGAGGTCGCCATGTCCGTGTCTGAGCGAATTAAAGGAATCAAGCCATCGCCGACGTTGGCCATGAACGCGAAGGCCCTTTCCATGAGGGCGGCCGGTGTCGATGTCATCAGCTTCGGGGTTGGAGAGCCTGACTTTGAGACACCCAAACATATCAGGGAAGAAGCGTTTCAGGCCATGGAGGGAGGGTTTACCCATTACACGGCCGTCGGGGGGATCCCCGAACTGAAGCAGGCCATTGTCGAGAAGTTTCAGCGGGACAACAACCTTCAATATGAGCCGGCGGAGGTCATGGTGTCCTGTGGCGGCAAGCACGTTCTTTACAACCTGGCTCAAGCCTTGTTGAATCCGGGGGATGAGGTTATCATCCCGGCGCCGTACTGGGTGTCGTATCCGCCGATCGCCGTGTTGGCGGGGGCCAAACCGGTTATTGTTGAAACACAGGAAGAAGACGATTTCAGGCTTCGTCCGGAGGCTCTTGCGGCCGCTATGACACCAAAAACCAAGCTTCTGGTTCTGAACAGCCCCTCAAATCCCACCGGGTCCGTTCTAAGCAAGACAGACCTGGAGTTCCTGGCCGAAGTGATTCTCAGGCACAATGTCATGGTTGTCTCAGACGAGATTTACGAGAAACTGATTTTTGACGACACACCTTTTTACAGCATCGCCCAGGTGAGTGAGGCGCTGAAATCGAGGACCTTTGTGGTCAACGGGGTATCCAAGACGTATGCAATGACCGGGTGGCGGATCGGGTACGTGGCCGGCCCCCGTGAGGTCATCGCAGGGATGACAAAGATCCAAAGCCAGAGCACATCGAATCCGAATTCCATCGCCCAGAAGGCCTCGGTTGCCGCTCTGAGGGGGCCGCAGGCCGGTGTGCAGGAAATGGTTCAGGCCTTTGACGAGCGCCGAAGATACCTGGTGGACCGACTGAATGCCATGCCGGGGATCCACTGCAATATGCCTAAGGGGGCCTTTTACGCCTTTCCCAATCTCAGCCATTACTGGGGCGCTAAGACCGAGGGTATGACTGTCGATGGGTCAACACAGCTTTGTGAATATCTTCTGAGCGAAGCTCGGGTGGCTCTTGTGCCCGGGGAGGCCTTTGGGAGTGATGATTTCGTGAGGTTTTCCTACGCAACAAGTCTTAAAACCATCGAGGAGGGGCTTAACAGGATAGAAAAGGCCCTTGGCAAGCTGGGTTAGTCAGTGGTCATCAGTCAAAAACACATACGGCGGTTCACTGACCCATGACCACTGACTGACACCAGGACTTAGCGGGCCCCTCTTTTGGATGCCTTAATAGGATTGAGCTTATTCGTGACGCCATGAGTCTCCTTGACAACATGGGTGGCAAAGTTACACGGCCCAAGTTTCCACTTGACCACAGGCTCGGGACAGGCCGTGCAATACCATCCGGCTGAAAACTCCACCGCGCGGCTACATCCATGGCATGCCTCCACAATCGGGTGACAAATCCCCCCATTGAAGGAACAACCTTTCTTGGTCATGAAGACGCAATCAAAATCCTTTTTTACCGTTGTACAAACCATAGAACCACCCCCCTTTCAAATTCGCAGTGTAATCGTTGCCGCCGAAAGGCAGGCAAAAGTTTAACTTGAATATCAAGATCTTTTCCTGCTGTCAACTCTATTCTGGCAAGAATCAATTTTTTTTGTGAAACACTTTTTGTTCGGATCCATGACGATTGGCACGATTATCGCATTTGGATGGTCGATTAAAGACGACGCCCCCTTGCAATTTGCCGGACACGCATGATAGAAGTTAAAAATATTGGGCATAAGGGTGTTCAAACCGTCTCAGGCACCAACATAAACCCAGAGTGAGGTGACGTATGCCGATTTTCGTTTGGAAAGGAGAGGACAAAAAAGGCAAAGCCCAGAAGGGCGAGATGGAGGCGCCAAGTGAGGCGGTGGTGCGGACACAGTTGCGCCGCGCAGGCTTACAGCCGAGCAAGGTCAAAGAAAAGTCAAAAGACCTTTTTGAAAATGTCTCCTTTCTGCAGCCCAAAGTCCAAACCAAAGATGTGGTCGTGTTTTCAAGGCAGTTTGCAACAATGATTAATGCCGGGCTGCCACTCATTCAGAGCCTGGATATTCTGCAAGCCCAGGAACAGAATAAGACCTTCCGAAAAATCTTGAAAGAAATCAAGGAAGACGTGGAAAGCGGCTCCACCCTTGCGGATGCTCTGGGAAAGCACCCGGAGGTGTTCGATAATCTGTTCGTGAATATGGTGGCGGCCGGGGAAGTCGGAGGTGTGCTGGATACCATTCTCAACCGCCTTTCCGCCTATATGGAGAAAGCCCAGAAGCTCAAGAGGCAGGTCAAGGGGGCCATGACGTACCCGATTATCGTTCTTATTGTGGCCGTGTTGGTGGTGGCGGTGATCCTGATTTTTGTTATCCCCGTTTTTGAGAAGATGTTTGCGGACTTTGGGGGAGCGCTTCCCGGTCCCACCCAGATCGTCGTCAACATGAGCCGGTTTTTGAAGGCCAATATCGCCTACATAGTGGTCGCCTTCATCCTTTTCGCCATTGCCTTTAAACGGTTCTATGGGACCGAAAAGGGACGCACCATAGTGGACGCCTATACCCTGCGACTGCCGGTCTTCGGCCCCCTGTTGCGAAAGGTTGCGGTGGCCAAGTTCTCGCGCACCATGGGTACCATGATCAGCAGCGGCGTGCCGATCTTGGACGCTTTAGACATTGTGGCAAAAACCGCTGGTAACAAGACCGTTGAGGCGGCTGTCTTCAGCGTGAAAAAGGGTGTCACGGAAGGGCGAACCATGGCAGAGCCCATGGGCGATAGTGGCGTGTTTCCCTCCATGGTGGTTCAGATGGTTTCCGTGGGCGAGTCTACAGGCGCTTTGGATGCCATGCTCGGTAAAATCGCCGATTTTTACGATGACGAAGTGGACGCCGCGGTGGAAGGCCTTACGGCGATGATTGAGCCCTTCATGATGGTCTTCTTGGGTACAACGATCGGTGGGCTGGTTGTCTCCATGTATCTGCCCATCTTTAAGATGGCGGGTGTCGTTTCAGGCGGATAAACCAGTGGCTTCAGTCAATTTGCACGGAGAGGTGTCGCAGGAACATATGTCCAAGAGACTCCAGTGGCTGATGTTCTTGCGTCTGATATTTATTACCGTCCTGCTTGGTTCGAGCATCCTCGTTCAATTCAAGGATCGTAATTCCCTTATCTCCCCCCCTCTTTTGTCCCTTTATGGCCTTGTTGCAACAATCTACGTCCTCACCTTTTTATACATCGTCATTTTCAACAGGATCGGGCCCAGTCTCAGATTTGCCTACGCCCAGATTGGCGTTGACACGTTTTTTGTCACGGCGCTGATCTATGTCACCGGCAGCATTGCCAGTGTGTTTTCCTTCCTTTACCTGGTGGTCATTGTCTATGCCAGCATTCTCCTTTACAAGAAGGGGAGTCTCATCATGGCCACCCTGTGCAGCATACAATACGGGGTCATGATCGATCTCGAATACCTGGGGATATTGAAGCCCTTTTATGCTGCGGGAAGTCCCAGTATACAAGGCTACGACGAGCCGTATGTTCTTTACAAGATTGTCATGACGATGGTGGCTTGTTTTCTTGTGGCCTTCCTGAGCAGTTCCCTTGCTCAACAGACGCTTCGCACGGAGAAAGAGCTTAAGGCCAGACAAAAAGACCTCGCGCAGCTGGAAGCCATCAATGCGAGTATTGTACACAGTATGGACAGCGGTCTTCTCACGTTGAACTCCGCAGGCCTTGTGAGCACCTTTAATCGTGCAGCAGAGGCCATCACAGGATTTGCCCAGGATGAGGTGTTGGGCCAGCCCCTTTCAAATCTGTTTCCCCGCGAGGTTGAGGAACTGGCCTCATCAGGGGTCCTGGTCAGGAAGAAGCCGTACCGTTATGACATTCAGTTCAAGAAAAAGGATGGAACCTTCGGGTATCTCGGTTTCTCCATGTCATCGCTGAAAGAGCCCGATGGACGGTCTGTAGGTAAGCTGCTTATTTTTCAAGATTTGACCGCTCTCAAGAACATGGAAGAGCATGTCAAGCGGGTAGAGAAGCTGGCCGCCATCGGGGAGATGGCCGCAGGCATCGCCCATGAGATAAAGAACCCGCTGGCATCCGTAAGCGGAGCGATTCAGCTCCTCAAACAGAGGATCAGTGGGACCCCGACCGTTGGAAAATTAATGGACATCGTTCTGCGGGAGACGGACCGGCTCAATGCGCTGGCCAATGATTTCCTCCTGTTTGCCCGTCCCAGTTCAGAAAGAATAGAACCCGTGGAGCTGAGTTCAGCCGTTGGCGATACCCTGGAACTGTTCAGGAAAAACGGCGTTTGTCAGAACAGGATCACCGTCGAGCAGGATCTTGCAGATGACGTCTGGACGGAGATGGATCCGAAGCATGCACGCCAGATCCTGTGGAACCTTTTCTTGAATGCGGCTGAGGCGATTGACGGCATGGGTACCATATCTGTGTCATCCCGGAGCCGAGAAGACACCGTGGAGGTCACGGTAAAAGACAACGGCTGCGGTATGGCCCCGGAAACGGTGAAGAAAATCTTCAATCCGTTCTATACGACCAAGACCCAAGGAATCGGATTGGGGCTCTCCATTGTCTACAGGCTTTTGGAATCCTATGATGGCCGCCTGGACGTTCAAAGCCAGGAAGGCAAAGGGAGCACTTTCAGCCTGTACCTCAAGAGAATGTCCCCGCCTGCCCGACCTTCTGGTTTTTCTCATGCAGACCAACCGGTTGCCTAAATAGATCCCGGTCTTTCTTAGCAGGTCGGTCCGCTCGCTAACGAAGCGAATCCTGTGGCTGTTCGTAGCCTTCGAGAATAGGCCCGCCTAGGGTTTTAGCTTGACACCTCCGGATAAATACGTTAGCTCGTTCGCAAGTCGTCGACCGCCGGATCGTGGGTTGAAACCCGCAAGAACGGGAATCGCCCCAGAGGCCCGGCGAGAAAAACACGAAAAAGGGATCTGTTCATCATTGGACAGGGCCTTCACATCCTCCCTTTTTCGTGTTTTTGTCCTTTCACGACGTCATAACAGCGCATTCGCAACCAAGCGGGTTGAACTCAAAAAAGCCAGGTCCGTGGGACCTCGATTCTTTGCTGGAGCATGATGGACGAAACAAGTGAAGTCATTCGCCAAAGGCGTGAGAAGGCCAAAGCATTGGCTGAGCAAAATGTTGAGCTTTACCCCAATGACTTCAGGGTCTCTCACACTGTTGCCGAGGCCCAGGCCCATATCGAGGAGAAAAAGGGCGCCCTGGAGGATGGCGATATGTTTGCCATGGCCGGCCGGATCATGGGGATCCGGTCCTTTGGACGGGCAGCCTTCATCCACTTTATGGACTACACCGGCCGGCTGCAGGCCTACATAAAGAAGGACGAAGTCGGCGAAGAAGCATACGCATTGTTCAAGCATCTGGACGTCGGCGATTTTTTGGGCCTCAAAGGGAGCTTTTTCCAGACAAAGACAGGGGAATGGACCTTGCTGGCCAAGGAGGTCAGGCTTTTGTGCAAGGCCATGAGGCCTCTGCCCGAGAAGTTCCACGGCCTGAGGGACCCCGAAAAACGTTATCGCCAAAGGTACTTGGACCTGCTCATGAACCCGAACGTTCGGGCCATCTTTGTCAAAAGGGCTCAGATCATTCGGGCCTTTCGAGAGTTTCTCTACGAAAAGGGTTTCTTGGAAGTCGAGACCCCGATGATGCAACCCATACCCGGGGGTGCAGAGGCCACCCCTTTTACAACGCATCATGACGCCCTTGGGATGGAGCTTTTCTTGCGCATCGCACCGGAGCTGTATTTGAAGCGATTGGTGATCGGAGGATTTGACCGCGTCTTCGAGATCAACCGCAGCTTCCGAAACGAGGGAGTTTCCACCCAACATAATCCCGAGTTCACCATGTTGGAATTCTACCAGGCCTACGCAACCCACGAAGATCTCATGTCACTGACCGAGCAGATGTTTCAATCGGTGGTCCGGCAGGTTCTGGGTAAGATACAGTTTACGTATCAAGATCACACGATCGACATGACGAGTCCCTGGCGGCGATTGACCCTCCATGGCGCATTAACCGAGCTGGGTGGTCTTGAAAGTTCCATGTTGAATGATCAGCGGCGGTTACTTGATTTTGCGGCATCCGAGGGGATTGAAATCAAGAAGGCGAAAAAACTCGGCAAGATTCTGGCCAAGCTTTTCGACGTGCTGGTGGAACCCAAGCTCATTGAGCCGACCTTTGTGGTGGGTTACCCTGTTGAAATCTCGCCACTGGCCAGGCGAAGCAATTCAGACCCCGGCGTGACCGAGAGATTTGAGCTTTTCATCGGGGGGAGAGAGATCGCCAATGGGTTTTCGGAGTTGAACGACCCGGTTGACCAGAAGAAGCGCTTCCTGGATCAAGTCGCGGAACGAGAGGCGGGTGACCGGGAAGCTCACTACATGGATGGGGACTACGTGCTGGCGCTCGAATATGGAATGCCGGCTACGGCTGGCGAAGGCATCGGGATTGACCGGTTTGTCATGCTGCTGACCGATGCGGCTTCCATTCGGGAGGTCATTCTCTTCCCACAGATGAAAAACCCGGGTTAATAGGTTGATCTTGGATCCGTTGCTTCTCACCAGGCCCTTCTCCGTGCAGCGGGATTTTCGATGGGCGTGGTCAGATATTCCACTTAAATCGAACAAGCCCCCCTTTCGGGGCCAAACAAAGCCAGATTCTTGGGGCCTGGATTCTTTGCTGAAGATGACGCATCATGTCCTTTGAGCTATTTGTCGGTTTACGGTATCTGCGGGCAAAACGAAAGCAGGCTTTCATATCGGTCATCACGTTCATTTCCGTGGCGGGCGTCACGCTCGGGGTCATGGCCATGATGGTCGTGCTGGCCGTGATGACCGGATTCGGCACGGATATCAAGTCAAAGATTCTAGGGGCAAACGCCCACATCAGGGTGATGAACCGTAACGGCAGGATAGATGAATACCGAGAGGTCATGGCCAAGATCGACAAGGTGGAGGGCGTCAAAGCCACGGCTCCTTTTGTCTTTTGCCAGGTGATGCTGCGTCACGGCTCCTTCGTCTCGGGGGCTCTGTTGAGAGGTATCGATCCGAACAGGGCTGGACAGGTGGTCGCTCTTGAAAAAAGCGTGAGTGCGGCGGCTCTGAAAGACTTGACGGGAGTCGCAGACGATCACGATGAACAAAACGTGGAAGATGCAAACCCGCCGGGGATTATCCTGGGAAAGGAACTCGCCCGAATTTTGGGGGCGTACCCCGGAGACGAAGTGCATGTCATATCGCCTTTTGGCGGGAGCCTGACACCTTTTGGCGGTCGCATCCCCCATATGAAGAAATTCAAGGTTGTGGGTCTATTTGATTCGGGAATGTATGACTATGATACGTCTTTTGCCTACGTGTCCATTGACTCGGCACAGCAGCTTCTCAGGCTCGGCAAGGGGGTCGACGGCATCGAGGTTCGCGTTGATGACATTTATGCTGTAGATCGGATCTCTCACTCGATCTTGGAGCGCCTTGGTCCTTCATATTGGACCCAGGATTGGATGCAGATGAACAAGAATTTTTTCTCGGCTTTGAAGCTGGAGAAGACGGTCATGTTCATCATTTTGGTTCTGATCATCCTGGTCGCGGCCTTCAACATCATCAGCACCCTGATCATGATGGTCATGGAGAAGACCAAGGATATCGCCATACTCAAATCGATGGGCGCTACGAGTAGAAGCATTATGAAGATCTTCATGTTGGACGGACTGGTGATAGGTGCTCTTGGAACCATCATGGGGATAGCGGGAGGGAGTCTGCTTTGTTTTCTTTTGAAGCGATATGAATTCGTCAAACTTCCCAGCGATGTTTATTACATTTCAACGCTTCCGGTCAGGGTCGAGGTCTTGGATGTGGCCCTCATAGCCCTGTCTTCGATCGCGATCAGTTTTGTGGCTACACTTTATCCCTCCTATCAGGCGTCCAGGTTAGATCCCGCGGCAGCTATCAGGTATGAGTGACAGACAGCCATTGATAAAGGCCACACAGATCAGGAAGTCCTTTGTGACCAATGGCCACAGCGTGGATGTCCTTATGGGCGTCGACCTCGACTTTTACAGGGGTGAAATGGTCGCCATTGTGGGGGCTTCAGGCGTAGGAAAGTCGACCCTTCTCCATGTCCTCGGAACGCTGGAAAAACCTGACCATGGGGAGGTCCTGTATGACGGACAAAGCGTCCTTGCCTATGACGATGAGAAGTTGGCCGCTTTTCGGAACCGGACCATAGGTTTCGTATTTCAATTTCACCATTTGCTGCCAGAATTTGACGCCCTGGAAAATACGACGATGCCCGCCTTGATCAGTGGTATGAATGTGACAGAGGCTCGCGATCGGGCGGAAGCGATCCTGGTTCGGGTAGGCTTAGGCCATCGTTTGCGGCATCATGTCGGCGAGCTATCGGGAGGCGAGCAGCAAAGAGTGGCCGTGGCCCGGTCCTTGGTTTTAAAACCCTCTGTCCTGCTGGCGGATGAGCCGACAGGCAACCTGGACAGCCGGACCGGTGAGTCCATACATGATCTCCTCGTCTCGTTGAACCGTGAGGACGGCATCACCGCAGTCGTTGTGACGCATAACATGAAATTGGCGGAAAAGTTGGCGCGACGTGTGACTCTGACAGATGGCAAGGCCTATTCCGTAGACTGAGATGAGAACGTTTAGAAGCCATTTCAAAAATACGTCTAAGCCCCCATGGTGGCGTTGTGGGCTGGCTCAAAATACTCACGTACTACCGTGTATGCTCCGTTTTTTCGCCACCCTGCGCCTTGCCCTGAGGACTGATCCATATTTTGAGATGGCTTCTAGAGTCTTTTTGATGGTTGTTGCGGCGCTGTTTGTTCATGGAACAGCTGCCTTTGCCGATGCCGAAATCCGGGTTGTTGTTTTTCCTTTTGAAGTTCACGCCCTTGAAGATCTTGGTGATTTGCAGCAACAACTCAGGTATCTTATTGAAAAGCAGCTGAAGGACGAAGGCGCCGCTGTTATAGAGCCGAGTGAACACTTCGAAGAACTGTCCGAAGCCGGAAAAGGCATTGACCACCTGCGGGAGATCGGGGTGAGTGCGGCGGCTGACTTTGTCGTATGGGGGAGTTTTACGAAGATTGGCAGGCGCTACAGTCTGGATGTTAAAGTCCTGAAGTCGCACGGCGACGCCCCACCGGAATCGGTTTATGTGGAAGGCGAAGCGATGGAGAACCTGTTCGATTCGGTGCAAGGGCTCGCCAGCGATGTTGGGATGAAAATTTTCAAACGAGAAAAGGTCGCCGCTGTTGTGATCAATGGGAACAAAAGGATAGAATCTGAAGCGATCAAAAAGGTGATAAAGACCAAGGAAGGCGATATCTTTTCAGAAAAGACGCTTCAGGAGGACCTCAAGTCAGTTTACAAGATGGGCTATTTTTCCGACGTCCGGGTCGAAACGTCTATGACGCCACAAGGCAAAGAGGTGACTTTTCAGGTGGTGGAGAACCAGACGGTTCGCAATGTGAAAATCACGGGAAACCGCCAGCTGGATGAAGAGAAACTTCGGGAAGCTGTTACGACCCGATCCGGTTCCATTTTGAACGTGAGCCGGCTCAAGGGAGACGTTCAGCAGATAGAAAACCTTTACAAGGAAAAAGGCTATCATCATGCCGTGGTAACCTTTGAGATAGAGCCGGTGGAAGAAGATCGTGCTGATATTACTTTCACCGTCAGTGAAGGTGAAAAGGTTCTGGTCAAGACGATTACCTTCGAAGGCAACCAGGCTTACGACAGTAAAACACTGAGGGGCTTGATGAAAACCAAGGAAAAAGGGTTTCTGTCCTGGTTTGACTCTTCGGGCGACTTGGATGATGAAATCCTGGATCAGGATATGTCGAAAATTACTGCATACTATTACAATCACGGTTACATAGCCGCTAAGGTGGCTGAGCCGGAGGTGACCTACGAAGACAAATGGATTTACATTACGATCAAGATCGAGGAGGGGTCCCAGTACAAAGTCGGAACGGTGGACATTGAAGGGGATTTGATCCTGCCCAAAGACGAATTGCTGAAAAAGATAAAGATGCCCACAGAGGAGGTTTACAACCGAGAAGTCATACGAGAAGATATTCTAACCTTGCAGGATATTTACTCGGATTCAGGCTATGCCTATGCAGAAGTCTCGCCCCGGATTGATCAGGACGCCGAGAAACTGACTGCAAATATTGCATATTTGATCAACAAAGGGCCTGTCGTATATTTCGAGAAAATCATTATCGCGGGCAATACCAAGACCCGGGACAAGGTGATTCGAAGAGAGTTAAAGGTCTATGAGCAGGAGCCTTTCAGCGGACAGCTTCTTAAGCGGGGGACACGAAATTTACACCGTCTTGATTTCTTTGAAGAAATCAAGGTGAACACGACCAAGGGAAGCGCCGAGGACAAGATGGTGCTGAAGATTGACGTAACCGAGAAACCGACGGGTGCGTTCAGCTTTGGTGCAGGATACAGCTCTTCGGAGAAGTTGTTCGGGGTGGCCTCTATTTCGCAGAGGAACCTGTTCGGGCGGGCGCAGGTTTTGAACCTTAAGGCTCAGGTGGGCGGATTAAGCACCAATTACTCCCTGAGTTTCACGGAACCCTGGCTCTTTGACATTCCCCTGGCCGCGGGTTTTGATATCTACAACACCACCCGGGACTACGACACGTACGACAAGAACAGCCTTGGGGGCACGGTTCGGTTTGGCTATGAGATTTTTGATTATACGAAAGTCAATTTTTCCTATAACTATGACGAAACGGAAATTGACAATATCACGGACGATGCGTCTTCGGACATCAAGGATTGGAAGGGAAGCAGTGTCGGACACACCGTCGCGGGCCTTTTGCGTCGTGACTCACGAGATCAGGTTTTTAGCCCGACTGAAGGCTCGGACAACAGCCTCATGATCAGGCATGCCGGCACACCTTTTGGCGGTGACATCGGCTACACGAAGTACATTGTCGATACGGGATGGTTTATTCCCATTTTCTGGGACTTGGTCGGCTCCTTGCACGGGCGAACCGGGTATATAGCCGATGACGACATCGGCAGGATGCCGCCGTGGGAGCGCTTCTACCTGGGTGGTATTGATTCCGTTCGCGGTTATGGGTGGCGGGATATCAGTCCGAAGGATCCTGAAACCGGCGATGAGATCGGCGGGAATAAGATGCTTCAGTTTAACGCGGAGCTTCTGTTTCCGATCGTAAAAAGCGCGGGTCTCATGGGCGTTGTTTTCTACGATACGGGCAATGCCTATGATGAAGGAGAGGACCTTAATCTCTCCGATTTGAGAAAAAGCACCGGTGTCGGTTTTCGATGGTACTCCCCGATGGGGCCCATGCGCTTGGAGTACGGCTATATCCTGGAGACCGATTCGAGGGGAGACGGAAAAAAAGGTGACGGGGGCTGGGAATTTGCCATGGGGATGGCATTTTAGATGATTGGTTATTACACAAAGGAGGCTATTCATGAAACTGCGTGACCTGTTTTTAATGATATCTGTTTGTCTGCTTGTTTTCAGCGGGATTGCTTACGGGGCGGAAGTGCCGAAAATAGCTGTCATTGATCTTCAGAAGGTGATCGACAATTCGGAGGCCGGTAAACGCTCCAGTGAGGAGATCAAGAGCCAGGGCAAGAAAATGGAGAATACCCTCAAGGACAAAGGGGCTGAGATAGAACAACTGCAGACCACATTGGATCAGAAGGCTTTGGTGCTGAGCGACGAGGCCCGGGGAGAAAAGGAAAAGGATCTACGGGAAAAGGTCAGTGACCTGAAGGCCCTCCAGAGGCGATATCAGGATGCCCTGAGAGATCTCAATGCGAGTTTTTCAAAACAGATTATGAAGGATGTCTTTGAAATAGCAGAAGGCATCGGAAAGGAAGAAGGCTACACACTCATTATTGATCGCCGAGCCGGTGGGGTCATTTACTCGCCCGACACCATTGACATCACCGATAAGATCACAGAAAAATACAATGCTATGGAAGCAAAGCGTTCCAAGGAAAAGAAGACGTCGAAAGAGGGGGAAAAGAAATAGAACGGGCGCTTCGTCCTCGCGTGTCGCAAGCCGACCCATGAGAATTTGAACAACGAAGAAGCCATGAAGAAGAAACAGACAATGGCCCTATCCGTCCGGGAAGTTGCAAAACTCATAGGGGGTGAAGTTGTCGGCCGGGGTGATCGGGTGATCAAAGGCGTGGCTTCATTTGATCAGGCCGGACCGGATGACATCACCTTTGCGGCTTCTGCCTCGCACAAGAAGCGCGTTGCTGAAACGGAGGCGGCCGCTGTGATCGTGCCCCCTGACGTTGATGAGCCGAAAAAGACCCTCGTGCGAGTCGAAAATCCTGCGTTGGCCATTGCCAAGATATCTGCGCTGTTCCATCCGGTTCTTCGTCCCGGAATAGGAATAAGCCAGGACGCTCATGTAGGAAACAAGTTCAAGTGTGGGACGGACCTTTGTATCTGTCCCGGTGTGTTCATTGGAGATGGTGTAACGCTGGGTGACCGGGTCACACTGCATCCCGGGGTGATCCTTGGCCGTGACGTGCGGCTGGGTGACGACGTCACGGTGTATCCCAATGTATCCATTTTGGAGCGCTGTCAGGTCGGCAGCAGAGTTATCATTCATGCCGGTTCAGTCATCGGCAGTGATGGTTTCGGGTTCGCTTTCGACGGAAAACGTTATCACAAAATGCCGCAGACCGGGATCGTGCGCATTGATGATGATGTGGAAATTGGTGCTTGCAATACCATTGACAGGGCCACTTTCGGGATGACTTGGATCAAGCGGGGGGTCAAGACGGATAATCTTGTCCATGTCGCTCACAACGTCGTGGTGGGTGAGGACACCGTGTTGGTTGCACAGGTCGGCATTGCGGGAAGCGTGACGATCGGGGACCGCACGGTCATAGCGGGTCAGGCAGGCATTTCAGGGCATGTGACGATCGGCAGTCGTGTGACGGTCGGCGCCCAGGCAGGCGTGGCCAAATCGATCCCGGACGGTCAGGTCGTATCCGGCACGCCGGCAATACCCCACCGGGATTGGCTGAGGGTGGCTAATATCGTTCCTAATCTTCCGGAGATGAAGAAAAAGATAAGAGACCTCGAAAGGCGCATGGAAAGGTTGGAAAAGGCCAAACGATAGAGGGGAAAAATGGACATTGGGTATGACATCCGCAAGATCATGGAATTTCTGCCGCATCGGTACCCTTTTATTCTGGTCGATCGGATCTTGGAAGTGGTCCCCGGCAAACGGATTGTCGGCCTCAAGAATGTCACGATTAATGAACCGTATTTTCAGGGCCACTTTCCAGGGGAACCTGTGATGCCGGGTGTTCTCATCATCGAAGCCATGGCTCAAGTGGGAGGCGTCCTTGCGTATGACTCCATGGCAGAGAGGGGAACCAAGGCGTTGATCTATTTTATGGGCATCGACAAGGCGCGTTTTCGAAAACGTGTTGTGCCGGGGGACCAGCTCATTATGGAAATGGTGGTCCTGAAAAGGCGTGCCAGCGTTTTTAAGATGGCCGGCACGGCAACCGTGGAGGGTGTTCCGGTCGCTGAGGCAGAAGTTATGGCGATGACAGGAGAGGGTGGATGATACATGCCACGGCCATTGTCGACCCGAGGGCTGAAATCGATTCCAGCGTGGAAATAGGACCCTATGCCGTCATAGACGGTAATGTTCAAATCCACGCCGGCACCGTTATCGGCTCACACGTGACCATCCGGGAGTATACGAGCATCGGGCCGGACTGTCATATATTCCCCCATGCCGCCATAGGAGGTGTTCCCCAGGCTCTGAAGTTTCGCGGGGAGAAATCATTTCTAAAGATCGGTCGGGGATCCACAATCCGAGAATTTGTGACCATTAACCGTGGGACGGACTTTGGCGGCGGCATTACCGAGGTCGGCGAAGAAAATTTCTTAATGGCTTACACCCACATTGCCCATGACTGCTTCACCGGACGCAAAGTCATCTTTGCCAATGCTGCCAGCTTGGCAGGACATATCAGGGTGGGAGATCATGCCACCTTGGGCGCCTTTGCAGCGGTTCATCAATTTGCGCGCATTGGAGAGTACGCCTTTGTCGGCGGTATGACGGGCGTTACGAAGGATATTCCGCCCTACGTGCTTGCATCGGGCACGCCCCGCGCAAGTCTCTTTGGTCTCAATATCGTAGGCTTGAAGCGCCATAATTTCTCAGCCAAGACCGTCAGTGCTCTCAAGAGAACTTATCGGATTCTGTTTCGACTGGGATTGACGCTCAACGAGGGGATCGAAAGGGTCAAGGCAGAGGTGGATCAAATACCGGAGGTCGTGACGTTCCTGGAGTTTATCAAAACATCAGAGCGAGGAATAACAAGATAGTATAATATAGGGTCATGTCTTACCAGCCATTCGTCATGTGTCATGCCCTTTTCTCGATTCATGGTGCGTACGATGACCTCACTTTTTAATACCCCGCTGCTCGTCGAAGATCCCGTTACGATACCCCCTCCGCTTGTCAGAGCTCAGCGGACTTGTCCGCCGTTGGTGTGGCGGACTCGTCCGCCGGAATTGTGGCGGAGATCCCGTTCAAGCGGGGTGATTGGGTAATGCGCTATGCATAAGGCACGTCCTTCCCCGCATGGGGGGATCTTCGATGGGCATGGTCAGAGACAACTTCGTTGGGAGGGCTGGAATAATGGAATGTTGGAATAATGGGTTTGGGAAATCTGCTCTTACCCCCAACATTCCATTGTTCCAGTATTCCAATATTCCATTACGGGTCCAATACTCCACCAAACGGCTGTATTTGCAACCAATGCTCAGAAGCCCCCTATGGGGGCCAAACAAAGCCAGGTCCTCCCGCGCACGGAGGGATCTTCAACGGGCCTGGATTCTTTACCGGTGACAATGAAACGAATTGGACTCATTGCGGGGGGCGGTCAGTTTCCTAACATTTTTGCTGAGGCCGCAAGAAAAAAAGGCCTGGAGGTCGTTGCCGTGGCCCATGTTGGGGAGACTGATGCTCGGCTGGAAGGCCTTGTTTCAGCCATAAAGTGGGTTAAGATCGGCCAGATAAAGAAACTCATCGGATTTTTCAAAGAAAAGGGCATACGGGATGGGGTGATGGTGGGAACCATCACCAAGACGAGGATGTTTGGCGGGGTCAGACCGGACGTCAAGGCCCTGAAGCTGCTGGCCACCATGGATCACACCCAGGATGACGGGCTCCTGCGCGCCTTTGCCGCGGAGATGGAAACGGAAGGCATAACCATCCACGCTTCTACGTTTCTTGTGCCTGAACTTCTCGCGGGGAAAGGATGCTGGACCCGGCGAAAGCCGACCAGGTCCGAGATGACCGATGTGCGTTTCGGATGGCACATTGCTAAGGAGGTCGGACGGTTGGATATCGGCCAGAGTGTGGTGGTTCGAGACGGCTCCGTCCTTGCCGTGGAAGCGATAGACGGCACCGACGCGACGATCAGGCGGGGCGGAGAGCTTGGAAGGCAAAGAGTGGTGGTCGTCAAGGCGAGCAAGCCCACGCAGGATATGCGATTCGACGTGCCGGCCGTGGGTCTCAGGACCATTGAGACGATGCGAGACGTCAAAGCCGCGGTCCTTGCAGTTGAGGCCGGCAAAACCGTTGTGTTTAACAGAGAAGAAATGGTGGCTCTGGCCGACAAGCACCGCATAGCCATCATCGGCGTCGAATAGACTACCACCAATACAGCCCGAAGGTCGGTGGGAGTTTATTTCTTTGGCATAGTCATTGTGTGGGAGAGCCATGAAACCTTTGCGTGTTGGCGTCACAGGTGTGGGATATTTAGGAAAGTTTCACGCTGAAAAATATGCCCGCATGAAAGATGTGAACCTCGTCGGTGTGGTCGACATCGTTTCAGAGAGGGCGGAGCGTGTCGCAATGCAACTCGGAACGGCCGCGTATACAGATTACCGGGATCTCATCGGTCGGGTCGATGCGGTGAGCGTGGTCGTGCCTACCCGGCTTCATTTTCCCATCAGTCGGACCTTCTTGGAGAATGATGTGGATGTGTTGATCGAGAAACCCATGACCGAGACTTTACAGGAGGCCGATGAGCTCATTAAGATTGCAGATTCCGGAGGTTCCATCATTCAGGTCGGACACCTGGAACGATTCAATCCTGCGGTCATAGCCCTCCAGGGGGTGGTGGACAAACCGCTCTTTATAGAGTCTCACCGCCTGCACCTGTTTAAGGAACGGGGAACCGACGTCGATGTGGTGTTGGATTTAATGATTCATGACATCGACATCATACTGAGCTTTGTCAGGTCAGAGGTTGAGAGTATTCATGCCGCCGGGGTCCCCGTGGTCTCTCCCCGTGCAGATATTGCTAACGCCCGCTTGATTTTCAGGAACGGATGCGTTGCCAATGTGACTGCAAGCCGTATTTCCTTGAAGAATATGCGAAAAATACGAATCTTTCAAAGAGATACCTACGTTTCAGTCGATTATGCGAACCACGAGATCAACATCATTCGAAAGGATGCAAATACGACCGGACTGGCTATTCCGGGCATGTCCTTCGAAAGGAAGAGCTTTCAGGAAGCAGACTCTCTCGAATGCGAACTGGAAGCCTTCGTCCGGTCGGTCAGAAATCGAGAGACGCCGCTGGTGTCGGGAAGGGATGGGCGCAATGCCCTTGGGGTTGCCCTGAGTATTATGGAGCAAATTGAGGCAGCGACAGAAAAGCACTTCGAAAAGGGAGGCCGGCAGTAGGCGTCGCATCTCTTTAACCCGGATTGATCCCGGGTAACCCCCCGGTGTTGTCGGACGGTATGTCACTTATAGATTCTCAGAATAACGTTCCATTATACAGAGGTTGCTGAATCTAAAGCGCGGCGATATCAGGCGGCGAGTAGATTCACTTCACTTCGGCCTCCAATGCCTTAAGGTGATATGCAAATCATGCTGCAGAAAATGGCTGTAGGGCTTCATTCAGTGAATCTGCTCGCCGCCAAGCAGCTTGTGGCAATCGGAACATATTTTTGAATCACTATAACATTAAGGGGATAGCATGCCTCTGATTTTTCTTGATATCATGACGACTAAAGAGGCAAACTGTCCTTTCTTAACGATTCGTAAGGCATTGAGACCCCGCCCATGGCGGGACGCGATAACGTGACTGATCATCCATCGCGCTGACTTCTTGGCTTCAGCAAAAAAACACTTCGACCGCTTAAGTATTTCAGAGCGGCCAGTGGGTTCGCTGATCACGGCCTACGGCCATGTCCTGCAACGATCTATGCAAGCCCGCTAAAGGCATTGGAGGCCGCGATCAGGGAATTCACGGCCGCGAGTTCTCACCAGACTCTGGCCTTGGTTAGAACAGACAATACCTTGAGGGACCAGCCTATCAATCAGCCATCCGCACATAGAAAGCGAGGGATCATGGTCGTTGCCGGGGAGGCTTCCGGCGATTTTCACGGAGCCCACCTGGTCAAGGCCATGAGGGCCCTCGACCCGGACCTCGTTTTCTTCGGCATCGGCGGCAACGCGCTGCGAGAGGCCGGCGTTGACGTTCGGGTTGACAACGCACAAATAGCCGTGGTCGGGTTTTCAGAGGTTTTTTCCAGAATCAATATCCTTCGTAAGGCCCTCAGGCAAGCCAAGAAAGATCTTGAGAAGTTTCGTCCCGCCCTCCTCATCCTGATCGATTTTCCAGACTTTAATCTACGCGTGGCAAAGGCTGCAAGAAAGCTGGGGATCCCCATTTTGTACTATATCAGTCCACAGATCTGGGCTTGGCGGACGAATCGAGTTAAGAAGATAAAGAAGCTGGTGGACCATATGGTCGTCATATTTCCATTTGAAGTCGATTTCTACGAGAAGTGGAATGTGCCGGTCACCTTTGTGGGGCATCCCTTGCTGGACACCATGGAGCCGAAGCGGGGCGGCGAGACGACCGAAAATCGGAAGCAAGAAGGGATCCTGGTGGGGCTGCTCCCCGGCAGTCGGAAGGAGGAGGTTGCCCGCCTACTGCCGACGATGGTCAGGGTGGCGGAGATTTTGTCACAACAGATCGAGGGAATTCACTTCGCTATTGCCGTGGCTTCATCGGTCCGCGAAAGGGTCGTGGAAGCCATGGTTCAGGGAGCAAAAGCAAATGTTTCGATCACCTCTGGGGGACTTCGTCATCTTCTTGATGAAGCGACTTTGGTTATAACGGCTTCAGGGACTGTCACATTAGAGGCGGCTATTGCGGGCACGCCGATGATCATCGTCTACAAGATGTCCCCATTGAGTTACTGGATAGCAAGGCTTCTGGTCCGGGTAGAACATGTTGGTCTGACCAATCTGGTCGCTGAAAGGCGAATCGTGCCGGAGTTGATCCAGCACGAAGCATCCGCTGAAGAGATTGCTCGTCAGGCCTTCAGGATGATACGAGATGAAAAGGGGTTGGGCCGGATGCGTCTTGAGTTGCATCGAGTGGCGGAAAAGCTGGGAGAAACGGGCGCATCCAAACGAGCTGCAGAGGTGGCCCTGAGGTTGCTCTGAAGGCGTCGATTTTTTCATTCCCCCCCCGGGGACTTGGGCCACTGAATAAGCCCGTCGTCATTTGCAGAGGGAAGGTTGTGGGCACTGAGAAAAAGAAAGACCAGTCGGAGACATGGCGGCGGATCTTGCAGCTTGTGAAGCCTGAGTGGTTTCGCCTGCTTGCGGCGATGGCGTGTATGTTGGTCGAGGGCGCCCTGACAGGTGCGGTCGCCTATCTTGTAAAACCCGTCCTGGACGACATCTTCTTCAAGAAAGACATGGGGATGTTGAAGCTGCTTCCCCTTGCCGTCATGTTTGTCTATGCCTTGAGAGGTGCGGCTTATTTTACAAATGCGTATTTAATGAATTATGTGGGGCATAGCGTCATCAAGCGGTTACGGGACGATCTCTACGGACGCCTTCAAATGCTGCCCCTGTCGTTCTTCCATAAACACAACACCGGCCTGCTGATGGCAAGGATTATCAATGACGTTGGTTTAGTCAAGTCGATGGTGTCTGAGGCTGTCACGGCGGGGCTGAAATATTGCTTTACTATTGTATGCCTTCTGTTTGTCATCTTTTATCGAGACTGGCTCCTGGCGTTGATGGCCGTGACGGTTTTGCCATTGGCCGTGATCCCGATTGTGAAATTTGGGCGGCGCACGCGGAGATTGAGCACCCGCACGCAGGAGGCGGTTGCCGATATGAGCCGGCTCCTGCACGAGACCATTACTGGAAACAGAATCGTCAAAGCCTTCGGCATGGAATCTTATGAGACGGAGAGATTCTTCGACAAGACCCTTCGGTTGTTCAAGTACGAAATGAGAACAATCATGGTGAAATCCATGTCTTCACCGGTCATGGAGCTTCTCGGCGGCCTGGGGATTACCCTCATTATCTGGTACGGCGGGTATAAGGTTATCCTGGGCACGGCGACACCCGGCACCTTTTTTTCTTTCATGACCGCTCTGATCATGCTGTATGAACCTATTAAGAAACTCAGCAAGCTGAATAATATCATTCAGGAGGGATTGGCCGCCAGCGTCCGAATCTATGATATTCTGGATACTGAATCGGACATTGTGGAGCGTCCCGATGCAGTAAGCCTTGAACTGGGAGATGACTACTCGGTGGTTTTTCGTGACGTCTCTTTCAAATACGAGGACCAGCTGGTCCTGAAAAACATCGATCTTGAAGTGAACAGGGGCCAAATCATTGCCTTGGTTGGGATGAGCGGCGGCGGCAAGACGACGCTGGTGAACTTGATTGCCCGTTTCTATGATGTCAGCGCCGGAGCGCTCTTTATCGGTGGACATGACGTCCGGGACGTGACGCTCAAATCCCTTCGTGAAAAGATAGGGATCGTGACCCAGGATCCGATCCTGTTTAACGAGACGATTCGCAACAACATTGCATACGGGAATCTGAACGCCTCGGAGTCTGATATCGTGGCGGCGAGCAAAGCCGCCCACGCCTACGAGTTTATCCAGGGTTTTCCCGACAAGTTTGAAACAGTGGCGGGTGAGCGGGGTGTGCGGCTTTCGGGAGGAGAAAAGCAGCGCCTTTGTGTGGCTCGAGCTCTTCTGAAAAACGCGCCCATTCTGATTCTGGATGAAGCGACCTCCTCGCTCGACACAGAGTCTGAGCTGGCGGTCCAGCGCGCTCTTGAAAACCTGATGAGGGGGCGCACAACCTTTGTGATTGCGCACAGGCTATCAACCATTCGGCACGCCGATCGAATCGTTGTGATTGTGGACGGCAGGATTGTGGAAGAAGGTCGCCACGAAGAACTGCTGTCCCGCCGTGGCGAATATTGCAAGCTTTACGAAATGCAATTTGAGAATGATCGCCGCCGACCCCGGGATGTATGCCAAGGTGAGGGATAGCTCGCCTTGCAGCTGCGGCATCCTCAACTCTCGCTCAATGAGGTGATAGACAAGCCCGCGGCACAAGGGAATGAGGATTATGAGGATCGGTGGCATCATAGGGCGATATGTCTTTAGGGAGATGATCCCTCCTTTTTTTCTCAATCTGGCCTTGTTTACGTTTGTTTTCCTCATGGCCAAAATCCTGGATATCACCGACTTGATCATCAACTATGGGGTGAGCGTCTCATCCGTGATGCGCATGTTGGTCTACTTCGTCCCTTCTTTTCTGGTCTTTGTCCTACCCATGTCGATCATGATGGGCGTCTTGCTGGCCTTTCTGAGATTGTCTCATGACCATGAAGTGGTTGCCCTCAAAGCAGCCGGCTTCAGCTTGTACAGGCTTTTGCCCCCGGTATTTGTCTTCTGTCTGGTCGGGTGCCTGCTGACGGGTTTGATGACGCTTTACGGGTCGCCGCGGGGAAGAGTAGCTTTTAAGGATTTGCTTTATGAAACGGCCATGTCGAACGTTGACAGGGGCCTGAAAGAGAGAACATTCAACGATAGCTTCAAGGGTATGATGCTCTATGTGAATCAAATCGATCCGAAGGACAAGCGCCTGACCGATGTTTTCATCGAAGACCGACAGACACCCGGGATGGTGAGCACCGTCATCGCGCCGACAGGGAAGCTTTTTTCCGACCCGAAGAAATTCCGCTTCCGGTTAACACTGTACAACGGGATCGCCAACCGCGTCGATCTTCAAAACAAGATGGTGCATGCCTTGAGCTTCGACACGTATGATGTCGATCTTGACCTGCATCAGGTGTTTTCCGCAGGGAAGTTCGGCCGAAAGGCTAAAAAAGAGAAAGAGATGACTTTGGGAGAATTGCGTCAGGCTCTCAGGGAAGCAAGGAATGACAGCACCTATGGCGCCATTCTCATGGAGTACCACCGGAAGTTCTCCATCCCCTTTGCATGCTTCGTCTTGGGACTCATCGCGGTCCCACTGGGCAGTCAGTCCCTGTTTGCGAAGCGGTCTTTTGGCATGGTTCTTGGCTTGTTCTGCTTTCTCATCTATTATGTTCTGATTTCGGCGGGGTGGATTTGTGGTGAATCCGGCATCATTCCCCCAGCCGTCGGCATGTGGGGACCCAACGTGCTACTCGGACTCCTGGGCATATACCTGCTCATAGGGACGGCAAGGGAGCGACCCATTGGAGTCTTTTTCTTTTTGCCAAGGATTCTGATGTGGCTCAAGTCGTCGTGACCCTATGAGTATTATTCACAAATATCTCACGACCGAAGTCCTCAAGTATTTCTGCCTCGTTCTAACCGCTGTCGTGGGCATTTATACGGTCGTCGATTTTTTTGAGAAGATCGATGATCTCTTTGCGGCGAACCTGTCCGTCTCAAGAAGCCTCGTCTTTTTTGGACTTAGGATTCCTCTGATCATTTCGCAGGTGGCGCCGGTTGGCCTGTTTCTGGCCGTGATCATCGTTTTTGGCCTCATGGTCAAACACAGCGAGACAGTCGCCCTACAAAGCGGCGGGGTGAGCATCTACTACCTCCTCAGGCCCGTCTTGGGTATGGGCTTGATATTCGGCGCTCTCGTTTTCTTTTTTAACGAGGCACTGGTCCCTATCAGCCTGGCCGGTGCAAACAGTATATGGACCCAGGAAGTGAAAAAGAAATCTTCGGTGACGGCCAAGAGGAGGAACCTCTGGGTCAAAGGTCATCGTTCTATTTTCCACATTAGCTATTTTAGACCGTCTGATAAGACCATATTCGGGGTCACACTGAATTACTTTGACGACGATTTTCGTTTGGTGAAGCGAATTGATGCTGAAAAGGGTGTTTATACCGGGGGAATATGGCGCTTGTCAAACGTGATCCAGCAAGACCTGGTCAAGACGGACGGCAGTTATGAGATCACGCAGCGAACGGACCTGCCCGTGCGGCTTGAGTTTGCCCCTGAAGATCTCAGTAAGGTGGTCAAGAAGGGTGAGGAAATGAGTTACAGCGATTTATCCGCTTACATTCGGGACATTGAAACAGAAGGGTACGACGCCACAGGTTACCGGGTTGACCGATCTGCCAAGATCGCCTTTCCCTTTGTTTGCGTGATCATGGGTGTCGTAGGAACAGGGTTGTCTCTGTGGAGAAAAAAGAAAGAAGGCCTTGCCGGCACCCTTTTTTGCGGCATCGGGCTGGCCTTTGTCTACTGGACCTTATACAGCTTCTGTCTGTCATTGGGATATGGGAAAATGTTGCCGCCCATTGTCGCCGCGTGGCTGACCAATGTTGTCTTCATCTGTTTTGGCACCCTCTTGGTGTCCAAAGCCGCTTAAGAATTTTTTCCGGCGGCGCTTTGATGGGGGAGGCACGCTGTGGTGATACTTTACAATATACTGTCTTTGGCAGGCGTTGTCCTGGGGTTTCCAGTTATCGTTGCTCACATATTGAGCAGTGAGAAGCGACGGAAAACGGTTGAGAGTCGTTTAGCGGCAAAAGGCCTTACAAAGATTTCCGGGAAAAGACCGATCTGGGTGCATGCCGTCTCGGTCGGAGAGGCTATTGCCTCGGCTCCCCTGATAAGAGCCATGCGCGAGAGACACGCGGACCGGCCTATCGTCGTTTCGGTTTCCACGCTGACGGGGCGTGATGTCGCGAGGCGGTTGTTGGAATCGATGAGTGATGGGGTTTTCTTCTTTCCCTTCGATTTTTTCTGGTCTGTGAGAAAAACCATTCGTCGTATCAAGCCAGGCCTCTTTGTACTGGTGGAGTCGGACATTTGGCCCAATGTTGTTTTTGAGATGAAGAGACACCACGTCCCTTTTGTTCTCGTAAGCGCAAGAATGTCTCCAAGATCTTTTCGGGGATACGGCCGCCTTTCTTTTTTCATGAGAGAGGTGTTCGTGAACATGTCATTCATCTGTGCCCAGACCGAAACCGACGCCGAACGATTCATGGCCGTCGGTGCCCCGCGGGAGAAGGTGTTTGTCACTGGAAATATTAAGTTTGACCAGCCGTTGGATCGGTTGTCAAAAGGGGAGATAAGGCAACTCAGAGCCTCTATGAGCATCAAACCAGATGCCCGGGTGTTGCTGGCCGGGAGTACCCATCACGCAGAAGAGGGAATCCTGTTGCGTACCTTCAAGGGATTGAAGAAGGACTTTGGGGAGCTTGTTCTCGTTCTGGCACCCCGGGATCCCGCTCGGGCACACAGGGCAAAAGAGCTGTTTCAGCAGGCCGGGCTGGTGACTTTTCTCAGGACGGAATTATTGTCCATGGCCCAGGACGCCCGGCCCGAGGTTGTGATTGTGGATACCCTGGGCGAGTTGAGACGACTGTACGCCGTGGCTGAGTTGGTTTTTGTGGGGAAAAGCCTGGTCAACCTCGGGGGGCAGAATCCCCTCGAACCCGCGGCGCTGGGCAAGGCGATTCTTTTTGGATCCCACATGTTCAATTTTGAACTGATTGCCCGGACGCTTGTGCAGCAAGGCGGCGCGGTGGCGGTGGCCGGTGAAGAGGAATTGTTGGAGAGAGCCCGCGAGCTCCTGAAAGATCCCCCAAGTTCGGAGGCCATGGGAAAAAGGGCCTACGACGTGTTTATGACGAACCGTGGGGCTGTTGAGAGAACGTTGAAGATCCTGGATAGGTTCCTGGCCCCATGACATCACTGAGGCGGAATATAGAACGAGTCATGATGCAGGGGGATCCGGAGGACCCGGCCTTTTGCTCGCCTTTTGAAGGGCTTCTTTACGCAGGCTCGCGAATATACGGGTTGGTTGTGAGATTAAGAATCTGTTTGTACCGGAGGGGTGTTCTTAAACGAAAGAAGCTGCCTTGCAAGGTCGTATCGATTGGCAATATCACGGTGGGGGGTACGGGCAAAACCCCCATGGTGCATTATGTGGCACAGCTGCTGAAAGAACTTGGACAAGAGGTTGCCGTGATCAGCCGGGGCTACGGTGGCTCCGGCCAGCGTCTTGGAGGGATTGTTTCAGACGGCCATACGAGGTTGATGGACGCTCGCGTCTCAGGCGATGAACCCCAGCTGCTGAGTTCAAGACTCCAGGGGATCCCTGTATTGATCGGCAGAGATCGTTATCGAACGGGGAAATGGGCCGTCGAGAAGTTTGGCTCATCGATCATCGTCCTTGACGACGGGTTTCAACACTTGTCGCTGCATAGAGATTTGGATTTAGTTTTGTTGGACAGCGTTCGGCCCTTTGGCAACGGCCACTGTCTTCCCAGGGGCGTGTTACGCGAACCCCCGGGACAGATAAAACGTGCCGATGCCCTCATTCTAACGCGATGGAAAGAGGGGGAGCGGGCGACCGGGTTCCGGGATGCGCTTTTGGCGAGAGCCCAGGGGCGTCCGGTGTTTAGATGCAAGCACGAACCGGGCGGACTTTTCACGGGCGGTCGGAAAGAATCTATAGAGCTGCATTACTTAAGGGGGAAACGGCTGTTTCTATTTTCCGGCATTGTTCGAAACGATAGCTTCTTGGAGGCTGTCTCTATACTCGGGGCACAGATCGTCGGCTCGACTGAGTTCGGGGACCATTATCGATACAGCGATCATGATTTGAGGCTGATCTGGGAGAAGGCCAGGCCGTTAAAGGCAGACCATATAATGACGACCGAGAAAGACCATATCAACATCTCGTGTCAAATTCCATCGAGTCCCGAACTGCTGGTGCTGAGAATCGGCATCTCTTTTGGGGAAGACACGGAGGCCTTTAAGGCCTATATCAGGAACCGGGTATTATGATCCTTGCCGAGCGAATCATCGTACGCTCTCCCAATTGGGTCGGAGACGCCGTGCTTTCGACGCCTGCTGTTCGGGCCGTTCGAGAGAATTTCCCGGCAGCGCAAATCACGCTCGTGGCCAAGCCCTGGGTGGCGCCTGTTTTCTTGCACAATCCCTGCGTGGACAACATTTATCGCTACGAATCGGAAGGACGACACGGGGGATGGCTGGGAAAAGTGCGCCTGGTGAAAGAATTGCGAAGGGAGAGATTTGACCTCGCCGTTCTCTTTCAGAACGCCTTTGAAGCAGCGCTGCTGGTTTTTCTGGCGGGCGTTCGGGTGAGACTCGGATATGCGACCGACTGTCGCCGGGTCTTTCTGACGCACGCCATCGACGTCGATCAGTACGACAGGGACGGCCATCAAATCGGATACTACCTGGGGATTTTGGAAGGGGCTTCTCTTGAGTCGAAAGGCGAACAACTCGCCATAGTCGTATCGGACCGTGAACGTGTCAGGGCGGAAGAGACTTTAAGGTCATGCAAGGTTCGGCCGGAAAGCCCGTTAGTGGGAATAAATCCCGGCGCTGCATATGGGTCTTCCAAGCGGTGGCCCCTGGCACGGTATGCGGCCCTGTGCGAGAAGATCAGACGCTTGCGGGGGGCTGAAATTATCATTTTCGGCGGCCCGGAAGAACAGGCCGTTGGACAGAAAATTTCGTCATTGATGAAGGGCCGCTGCACGGATCTTTGTGGCAGGACAAACCTTCGTGAGGCCATCGCCCTGATCGAGAAGTGTCGGCTCTTTATCACGAACGACTCGGGTTTGATGCATGTGGCGGCGGCTTTGGATATTCCTCTTGTTGCCATCTTCGGATCCACGGATCCCAAGGCCACGGGACCCAGGAATCCAAGGAGCCGGGTGGTTCAAAGCCCGGTCTCTTGCGCTCCATGTTTCAAACGGGAATGCCCGGAAGATCATCGCTGCATGAAGCGGATTTCTGTTGATCAGGTGTATGCGGTTGTTGATACATTACTGTGACCCCGCAGCGTCCAAACCGGTGTTCTCTTGAGAGGCATTCTTAAGAGCATGATCACGAAAACACGAAGGACGGAAAGCGCGAAAGAAATACAGAGACTTTCGTGTTTTCTCCGTTTCGTGTCTTCGTGATAAATGTCTTTTGTTTTTGGTCTTGTGCACAGTGCTTTGGGTGACAGAGCATCGGCGGTTCACAAAGGTGAGATGAAAATACTCGTTGTCAAAATGAGCGCCATCGGGGACGTCATCCATACGCTGCCTGCGGTGAATGCCCTGAGACGCGGCTTGCCGGAGGCTCACATCACCTGGCTGGTGGAAGAGTCGGCTTCCGCCATCGTGGCGTCCCATCCAAGCGTGGATCGTGTGCTGGTCTCAAAAAGAACGCGTTGGCTCAAGGGCTTATTCGGCCCATCTTGGCTGAGAAACCTCCGTGAGATCCTTCACTTCCTGGCGGCCCTCAGGGATACGCAGTATGATGTTGTGATAGATTTTCAGGGGCTGATGAAAAGCGCCGTCATGGTCGCCTTGTCCCGAGGTGTGCGAAAGGTCGGCTATGATAAGACCCGGGAATATAGCTATTTGGTTCTAAATGAACGGCTGCCCCCCTACGACATGGACAAACATGCTGTTTTGAGATACCTGAACCTTGTGAAACGACTGAACGTTGAAACAGACGTGGTGACATTCAACATCCCTTTTGGCGAAGCAGAGAAACAGGATGTTCTGTCAGTCCTTCGGCGGAGAGGATGGGTCGGTCAGCCGATCGTGGCAGTGAACCCCATGGCGAAATGGAAGACAAAGCTTTGGCCTGCAGCGAACTTTTCCGAGTTGGCGGACAGGCTTGTTGAGGAGCTTGGATGCTTCGTCGTTTTCACGGGAAACGGCGCAGACCGAAAAGAAATTTCCCGTATTCTTTCCCACATGCGCCATGGGGGCTTGGACCTGTCAGGTCAAACCGGTTTGAGGCAGCTTGCAGCCCTTTACGGGATGTCGAGTTGCGCGATCACCACAGACACGGGTCCCATGCATTTGGCTGCGGCTGTTGGAACGCGGGTGGTTGCTTTGTTCGGTCCCACCGCACCCTGGAGAACAGGGCCGCTGGGTGAGGGCCATGAGGTCAGACGGGCCGGACTGCCATGCAGTCCGTGCTTCAGCAAGCAGTGTGATACGGTGACCTGTATGGACGACATCTCACCCGAAGAAATTTTTGAAGCGGTCGCGAATGTGCTGAAAAAGCTTCCGTCGGGTAAAGAATTCGAAGATGAAGCAGACCGTCTAGAACGAAGGAGGGGCATTTGAAGACTCTGGTTACAGGAGCTGCGGGATTCATCGGATCGCATTTGTGTGAATATCTGATTGAACAGGGATGCCGGGTCTTGGGGATCGATTGTTTTATGGATAACTACCCTAGGGCGATCAAGGAGGCGAATATCTCCAACCTGAGGTCACATCAGAATTTTGAATTTGTTGAAGGGAGCCTTCTTGAGGTAGACATAACCGGCCTCCTTGACAGGGTTAATCTGGTTTTTCATCAATCGGCTCTGGCGGGTGTGCGCACAAGCTGGGGTAAGAATTTCAAGGTGTACACGGATAATAATATCCTGGGCACGCAGACCCTGCTCGAAGCATGTAAAGAACAGCGCGTTGAAAAATTCATCTTTGCTTCTTCCTCCTCAGTCTACGGCGAAACGAGAGACCTTCCCATGAGAGAGTCTTCCCTTCCGTTTCCCGTCTCCCCGTATGGCGTTTCAAAGTTGGCGGCTGAGCATCTTTGCTTGCTTTACCACAAGAATTTCGGGATCCCCATTGTTGCTTTGCGGTATTTTACGGTTTACGGGCCTCGACAGCGTCCGGACATGGCCTTTCATCGTTTCTTAAGATGGGCCCTGGAAGACAAACCCATTGAAGTGTATGGTGACGGCAAGCAAAGCAGGGATTTCACGCACGTCAACGATATTGTCGCGGCCAACTGGCTCGCCGTTGAGAAGGCGCAAGCCGGCGAGGTCTATAACGTGGGCGGGGGCTCACGAGTCACCTTGAACCAGGTTGTTGAGATTATGAAGGAGTTGGTCGGGCGAGAGATCGAGGTTCGCTATATGGAGACTCAAAAGGGAGATGTGCGTCACACCTATGCGGATATGACCAAGGCTAAAGAACGGCTTGGATATCAACCGGGGGTGTCCATTCAGGACGGGCTCCGCACGGAGTTTGAATGGATTCAGGGGCTCCTGTCCAGGTGAAACCAACATTCCATCGCAGGTCTCCCCGGCCAGAGTGTCGTGGGAACTCGCGGCCAGGGGATTCGCTGATCGCGGCCTCCAATGCCTTTAGCGGGTGTGCATGGATCGCTGCAGGACATGGCCGTAGGCCAGCGTTCAGCGAACCCACTGGCCGCTCTCAAGTATTTGAGCCGTGGGGTATTTTTTGCTCGAGTCAAGAAGGGAGCGCGTTGGATGATCAGTCACGCCAGCGTGCGCTGTCTGAATGCCTTACGGATCGTTAAGAAAGAACAGCTTGCCTCTTTACTCGTCTCGATATCAAATAAAAACCAGAGGCTTGCTATCCCCATAATTTGATATATGTTTCCTGGTCCTTCATGTACGAGCCGTTAGGCATGAGTTTGCACGATGGTGTGACTGATTATGCATCGCGCGCAATCAGGGGTGTGAGAGTTGATCTATAAGTAATTCGGCTGTTGAAAGGAGGCAACGATGACTGTCAGCAAGGAGCTACTGGATATTTTGGCCTGCCCGAAGTGTAAAGGGGATATTCATCTCAATGAAACAGGGGATGGACTCATCTGTGAGAAGTGCCGGCTCCTCTACGAGATCCGGGACGACATTCCCATCATGCTTATCGACGAGGCAAAGCCTCTATAGGCATAAACCTGAGTGCAAAGCCGCGGGAGGCCCTTCTGGTCACTACAACCGATGACCGAACTGACGAACAGCGTCATCTATCAGATCTTGCTCACCATGGTCAAGTTGCTCGGCTTGCTTCCAAGGGGGGTGGGTCTCAGCGTGGGCAAGTGGTTGGGTTTGACGGCCTACGTCCTTGACAGGAGACACCGACGGATCGCCCTCAGAAATCTGGCCATGGCTATGCCCGGTGTGCCAGGAAAGGCAAGAATTGCCAGAGAGGTCTTCGTAAACCTCGGGCTCCTCATCGCTGATTTCATCTATTTTCATAGCGGCGGCCCCGACCGCCTCAGAACTTTTGTCTCGATTTCGGGATTCTCCCATTATCAGAGCGCCAAAGAAAAGGGACGAGGCGTATTATGTTTGACGGCTCACTTTGGCAACTGGGAACTCCTGGCGTTATCCTTTTCAGTGCTGGTGTCTCCGGTATGGATTATCATAAGACCTCTCGATTTTGAGCCGCTGAACCGGATTGTGGCATCTCTCAGAACGAGCCGTGGGAATCGCCTTATCCCAAAAAAGGCTGCCCTGAGATCGTCCATCCGAGCGTTGAAACGAGGAGAGACGATTGGGGTGTTGAATGATCAGAAGGATAGCTGGAGGCTCGGGGTCTATGTGGAGTTCTTTGGTCAACCAGCCTGTGCGAACAAAGGGATGGCCCTCATGGCGCTCAGGACCGGTGCTTCCGTGGTGCCCGTATTCATCATCAGAAAGAAGGGTTATCGTTACGAAATCGTTTTCGAACCGGAGATGGCATTGATTCGTACGGGAGACGTGACCAGGGATGTGGAGGAAAACACGGCTCTCTTTACCAGGGTCATTGAACGGTATGTCAGGAAATATCCGGGCCAATGGCTCTGGGCGCACAACCGATGGGAGAAAAAGCCTTATGAGGTGTGGCCCCGGAGATCGTAAGTGAACCTCAAGAATATCCGGAATCCACTCATGTAGCCAAAATCTGGATGCCCCCGCATCACGATGCGAGACAGGCTCCTCAAGTCCGGCACGACGGACTTATTTCCTTGCAAGTTATAGTGGTTCTCATAAGAATGTTCCATTACGAAAGAGGTGTTGGTCAAGAGTGGAATAGCGTCAGGTGGCAGAGGGACTCGCTTCACTTCGGCCTACAATGCCTTCAGTAGCCTTGCGGGTCGTGCTGCAGGAAATGGCTGTAGGCCTGCGTTTACCGAATCCCTCTGCCACCCTTCGGCTCGTCTAATCGGAACGTATTTGTGAGAACCCCTATAGTCAACCGAACGTTATTTTGGAAACTTATATGATTGAGGGGTCGGGGAGTTTATCATCGAAAGCTACGAATTTAGCGGAATGGATGATCTGTCACGCAATCGCGCGCTGTCTGAACACGTTAGGGATCGTTGGAAGGAACAGGTTGCCCCTTTAATGATATTCGGGAGAGAGTCTCACGCAGTTTTTCTATCCTATTATTTTCATGATATTTACTGTGCCTTCTTTACGAGCCCTTACGTGTGAGTTTGCACGATTGGGTGATGGATTATCCATGGAGCGTGAAGATGAGCAAAACTCCGCGACCGCTAATATAACCGAAGCAAGTGCGGACGGAGATATCACCCGGCGCGCCGGTCTTCAATCTTCAACGCGCGGTCTACCAAGTCTTTTGGGGGTGCAGTCATTCCTAACCGGGTTGGTAGGCCTGACAAACAGGCCTCCACAAAGGCAATGAGTTCTGCTCGACCGACATACGAAGAAAGCGCTCGTGTCATTCTCAGAAGACTCCTTCTTAACAAGGCCTGAGAACCTTTCCAGAAGATTGCTATGCCATCGGTATCGATCAGGCAAAAGTGAAGGTCACGATCAATCTGCCGGACCAGGATATTCGACCCTTTGAGATCCCGGTGATAGACACCACGGTAGAACATCGTCTTGAGGAAAGATGAGAGCGCCTGCAGGCATGCCTCCCTTCCCGCCGGCGACACATCCCGGAGATGCTCCACCAGCTTTTCAGCCGAGTCTGCAAAGAGACACAGATAAAACGAGTCTCCCCTTGGACCGTCCAGGTAGCACAATGGCTCAGGCGTTGGGATGCGACGATAGAAAAGGGCCAAAGCCCATCGGAAACTCTTTTTCCCTTTGCTCAGACCGAGCCAGCCCTTGAGCACGTCTTTTGGACTCCGACGCTTATAATATTTGACGCAAATATCACGATATCTGACGACTCTCACAGATCGGGTATCTTTTAGAATGTCGACATCATTCCGGTAAAGAAAAACCAGGGGTGAGGACAGGAAAGATGGAGGGATCCTATCTCGATTTTCTCGGAAATACGTCCCCTTGTATGAAGGTTTCTGCGTCGTGAGGCGCTCAAAGTACTTATTGACTCTGCGAAATCTTCGAACCTTTCGGTCGGCCACCCGACTTGACCGCCCAAGAATAAGCCATTCCAGCCGTTTCCCCTCCCGTCTTACGAAATCGAAAGCCGCCGCGCGGCCGCCCCAGTATCCGGTAAGGAACGCCAATCGCTCTCTGACTCCCAGATCAAAAAAACGGGAAACAGCCAGGTCGGCCAGATTTTTCAGCCTTTGTCTGTGAGAGAGCCCCCAGAATCGGCCCCGTTGAAAATCGACCATTCTGACCTCGGGCCGGCTTCCATTCCAACGGGCAAGGAAATTGCCACCGTGCAGATCTCCGTGATAGAAGCCGGCGCGGTGCATGGTTCGAATAACCTCGCCCAGCTCTTGAAGCAGACGTACTCTATGCCTCGGTCCCGCCGCATCGAAACTCTCATAAAGTCCGGTCCAGTCATGATGAGCTATGGAGATGAGGTAGCCATAGTCTCGAGAAACGCCCAGAGCAACCGGGGTTATGGTCGGAACGCCTTTTTTGTGGAGTCTCTTCCAGTTTCGCCATTCCTTTTTTGCCTTTCCCGGACGCATGCGCTTGATATAGAATATGTCATCCTTGTGGCGATATACGGTCCTTCGATGACCTTCCTTGATGACCCGGGCCTCTTTGATGATGCGCTCCGGGTGCTCAAGGGCATGCCGGTGGAAAAACTGGGCCTGAGCCTCCAAAATCTCCCAGTGTATAGGGTTCTTTCCCGATCTCATCGATGATATCAGAGAGAACTTCGTTGGGTGACTGGAATAATGGAATACTGGAATAATGGGTTTTGTCAGATGAACTCTTCCCCCCAGCATTCCATTGTTCCAGTATTCCAATGTTCCATAATGGGTCCAATACTCCAGAAAACGGTTATATTTGCAACCAATGCTCAGAAGCCCGCTATGGGGGCCAAACAAAGCCAGGTCCTCGGGGCCTGGATTCTTTACATCTTTTCGGTATGACGTGCAATCCTTTTGGTCTTTTTGAGAATTTGTCGAAGCAGCCGTTGATCTCTTTTTCCCAGGTCGTCTTTCCGGAGATAGCTTTTCAGAAAACGCAGGCGATCCGTTGTATGGATGGGAAGCTCAAGGGAGGAGTAGTTCAGCGCTGCCAGATCTTTGACGACCCAACGCTTTCCCACCTTGTTACGAATGTCAACGCGATGCAGGTCAAGGACAAAGAGCTTACTGCTTTCTCCTTGTTTCTTTTCCCGAATGAATATGTGACACAGATAGTAATCTCTGTGATTGAGGCCTGAAGAATGCATCTTTTGTGTTAAATTTCCCATCCGCTGGATCAGCTCTCTTTTTTCGAGGATTTGTTCTCGTGAAAGTGGAACCTTCAGCCGTGTCGCTAAATAATGATCCATGCGCTGCGCATCTTCTACCGCCTCGGTCAAAAGGAAGGATTGTGTGACGATACCTAATCGGCCTCTTTTTTCCCCTGCCGCCACGGGCACCATCGTGGGAAGTCCCACTTCGTGAAAACGGATAATCGCCCGCCACTCGTTGAATGCGGACTTTGGCCAGGAGAGCCTTGAGAGCAGCTTAAGGTACTCTTTCAAGGAAGGGGCCGTGTGCCGCTTGAGAAAAAATGTCCGTTTACGGCGACCATCGTCTAAAACCAGCCTTGCTGTGCTTCGTTCTTTAACCGCCTGTTTAACGACCTCGGCATCGGGGTAAGTCATGAAGGATTCAAGGGTGTCGAGCCTGTTTTGAAGCAACAGCTCTTTGAACGCTTTGTTCACCTGTAAATGATTCAGGTCTGTGATCTCAATGGGTCCCGGCAATTTTTCCCTCGCCATTTTGTCGTGAACCGGTCAAGTTCCCTTGAAACTGAAAAGCTACGTCTTTCCCCGCACAGCGGATCTTCGATGTCGTGGGTGAATGGCATTCTTATTGAATCCCCGCCCCGGTTTCAAAAACCGAAATGCTTTTGTTTTTTCCCGGAAAGCTCTGGACCTCTGTGAGGGGAGAGGCGTCTGAGAAGCGAGACAGCTCTCGGTGTGTGCCGCTGATGATGACATAGGCGGCCTTGTGCCTGAGAATCAGCTCCTCCAGGTTGTTGCGATCAATGTCAAGCCGGACATGGTTTCTATGGGCGTAAAAGGTGATGCGATCATCGTTGGTGAGGACCGTTGTCGCTGTCGTGCTGTGACGCGCAAGCCATTCACCGGCCCGCAAAATGTTTTTGTCTCTGCCGGCTTCATAGGTGACGGATTTCAGCGCGGGTGAAAGGAAAATCAGCGAAATCGTTATGGTGGCTATCCAGCGCTTCAAGCCGGCGTTCCATCGCTGACGCTGCCATTGCCAGATGAACACGAGCCCCTGGCCGGCGCCGAGACTCCAAATGAGAACGGGGACCAGAATAAAACGATTACTGTGCCAGGCATCCTGAAATCGCACCAGGATAGCGAGGCATAAATAAGAGAAAAAGACCCAGCCTATGATCCGACGAAACTGGACGGCGACGGCTCTTGAATGCTTCAGCGCGATCACGGACGCGAGAAATATCACGGGAGATGCCACCCGAACAAAGCTTTCCGCCAATCCGACCGTATAGATGACCGGAATATAGTGTCGGGCAAGCTCAAAAAAACCGTGTTGACGTTCACCACGAGGCAGCTGGCTTTCCAAATCCTTCAGCATGTCGTGGTATAAACGGTATTTTTCGACGACAAGAGACAGATTTTTCTTCACCAACAGTAATTCCGGAAATCTGCTGGCCGGCAATTCCCCGAGGCGCAAGGCGATCCAGGCAGCTATCGGGGAGAGACAAAGGGGACCCGAGACGATCAGGATTATGACCATGGCAATCCGGCGCTTGACGGACATCCCGGAACCGCCTGTCAGGCAGGCACCGGAGAATGCCGGAAACAGAAGGGCCCCTTCGATTCGGCAGAGCGTGGACAAGGTGGCCATCAGACCCGCCAGGACGGCCCAACGCCAGAGGCCTGTTTTCAAAAGGCGCCAGGTGGCCCATGTTCCCCAGGCCAGGAAGAAAAGGTATGCTGGATCCCGAAGAACGTCAGCCGCGTGCTGATTTAAGTAGGGGCTGGAGGCCAGCAGGGCGCCTCCCCAAAATGCCGCTTTCTCATCCCAAGCCGTTCTCACCAGCAGGCAGAAAGGGACGAGCACACCCGCAAGAAAAAAAACAGAGAGCAACTGTCCGGCCAATACAAGATCAGGCAAAAACTTTGCTGTTGCGGCAATCAGCATCGGGTAAAAAGGCATGCGGTAGTGCTGGAGGGCGCTTTTGATATCTCCAGACAGGTAAGCTTGGGCGGCCTGGAGATAATCAACGGCGTCTGAGTTGATGACCTCCACCCGTAAAAGGATCCAGAGTTTGAAGCAGAGGGATAGAATCAGCAGCAGGCTGAGCTTTTTCCACCAAGCATCAAAATATGGCAGCCGGGAGAGGCTGTAAAAATCGCGTGTCATCGGGCAGTTACCCCGCCGGCATGAAGTAGGGAAGCCGGGCAGTGTGCAACGTTAGAAGCCATTTCAAAACCTCCTCCATTGCTGTCTTGCGGCTTTTGTAAAGCGCTAACCCCTCTACACTGAATCTTGAGAACTCTCCGCCCGAGGCGGATCAAACAGCTCAAGATTTTGACGCTCCGCTTCGCTAAGCGCTTTTAGACAAAAGATCGCAAAATGGGCTCGAAGGAGGTTTTGAGATGACTTCTAGGGGAAATATGGTTCTTCGTCAAGGCACAAAGCAGGAAGGACCTCGCTTCTATGTTTGATTAAGGGCAATGTGCCGGATTGACAAAACCCCAAAAGGAGACTAAAAAGTGCCAATTATAGTGGTTCTCATAATAATGTTCCGTTACGAAAGAGGTGTTGGGCCAAGGGTGGAAGAGCGTCAGGCGGCAAGGGACTCGCTTCACTTCGGCCCACAATGCCTTCAGTAGCCTTGCGGGTAGTGCTGCAGGAAATGGCTGTCGGCCTGCGTTCACCGAATCCCTCTGCCGCCCCGCGGCTCGTGCCAATCGGAACGTATTTATGAGAACCATTATAAATGGGCCTTTCCGTAAAGCGCAGCCTTGCCCCGCGGGGGGGAGGGCAGGTTAAAGCGCGATGCTGGGGGCCCGGATTCTCTATCAAGTTTCTATCGAGGTGCCGGTTAATGAACATTTGTGTGGTCGGTGTTGGCTATGTCGGGCTTGTCACAGGGGCGTGCTTCGCTGAGTTCGGGCTTCGGGTCACCTGCGTGGATCGTGGTCAATCGAAGATTGACCTGCTCAATCAGGGCGGCGTCCCCATTTTTGAGCCCGGGCTTGGAGAGCTCATCAACAAACACTTGAGTGAAGGGCGTATTTCTTTTACCACAGACATCAGGGAAGGTGTTCGAAATGCCCTGGTCATTCTTATCGCTGTGGGCACGCCGCCGGATGCCGCGGGCGGTGCTGACTTGACCTTTGTCCAAGAGGTGGCCAGGTCTATCGGTCAGACCATGAACGGTTACAAAGTGGTGGTGACCAAAAGCACGGTTCCCGTCGGCACGGGCAGACTTATCGAGGCCATTATCAAAGAAAGCCAGACTGAACCCTGCGCTTTTGATGTGGCTTCTAACCCCGAATTCTTAAGGGAGGGCTCGGCTATCGAGGATTTCATGCGCCCCAACCGGGTTGTCATCGGTGCGGAGAGCGAGCAGGCCGTGGCCATCCTGCAGGATCTGTATAACCCGCTCTACCTGATTGAAACCCCCTTTGTGATTACCGATGTGGCGACGGCGGAAATGATAAAGTACGCCTCCAACGCCTTCTTGGCGACCAAGATATCTTTTATTAACGAGATGGCGACCATTTGTGAGCGAGTCGGCGCCGACGTTCACCAGGTGGCCAGGGGGATGGGCCTTGATGGGCGAATTGGCCGCAAATTTCTGCATCCCGGTCCGGGTTTTGGGGGATCTTGTTTTCCAAAAGACACGAAAGCCATCAGTCAAATTGCCAAGCGGCACGGATACGAATTTAAGATCGTCGATGCCGTCATTCGGGTCAACAATGAGCGTGCCGAGTTGATGGTTGAGAAGATCGTGGGCGCTCTTGACGGTGACTTAAAGGGGACAACGATCGGCATCCTTGGTTTGACCTTTAAACCGAATACGGACGATATGCGAGACTCTCCGGCAGTTTCAATCATTCAAGGTCTTCAGAAGAAGGGCGCAAAGATTCAGGCCTATGATCCCGCGGGGATGGAACAGGCAAGAGAGGTCCTTCGAGACATTGATTACAAGAAGGACTTATACGCCTCGGCTGAAGGGGCCGATGGGCTCGTTCTGGCAACGGAGTGGAATGAGTTTCGCAATATTGACTGGGATCGGGTGAAGAAGCTCTTGAAACGCCCGGTGGTTGTGGATTTGCGAAATATTTACGATCCGGATCGAATGCGCGCCCTCGGGTTCCACTACACGAGCGTCGGGCGGCCGTGACGCCCTGTTCGCCAAACAAAGCCAGGTCCTTCACCGCATAGCGGGATCTTCGACAGGCCTGGATTCTTTACTCGTCCCTATGAGCAGGCCCCGTGAACCAAAGCCCGCCAAACTTGTCATCGGCATGTTCATGAAGAACAAGGCCCTGTGCAGGGACGTTGTTGGTCACTTGTGTGAATCCTTTGGGCCGATTGACATGGTGAGCCGCTGGATCCCTTTTGTCGAAACGGATTATTATGCAGCCGAGATGGGTGCTCCCCTTTTCAGGCGTTTGATCGGCTTTCTCACCTTGGTTCAGCAAGACGCCCTGGCGGGTATCAAACGGCTGACCAATGAGCTTGAGACTCGATTTGCAGCAAATGGGAACAGAAGGGTTAATATTGATCCGGGGTACCTGGTAGCGGAGCGCTTTGTGCTGTCAACGGGGAAGAATTTCACGCACCGCATTTACCTCCGGGAGGGGATCTATGCCGACTTGACCCTTATTTATCAAGGGGGGCGGTTTCTTCCGCTGGATTGGACCTACCCGGACTATGCCGGTGAGCCTATCATCAGTTTTCTAACGGCCGTTCGAGAGAAATATTTCCGCCAGCTGAGAGCGTTGAGAGGCTGAGAGACAACACGGGGGGATCGTATGCTTAAGAGTATGACTGCGTTTGGCAGGGCGGAAAACACGGCAGAGGGACGGGCCTACACCGTCGAGATACGCTCTCTCAACAGGCGTTACCTGGAGACCGCGGTTCGTCTGCCTCGGGAGCTGCTGCCCCTTGAGGAGCGGATAAAGAAGCTGGTAGCCCAAAAAATCTCCCGAGGTCGGGTCGACGTCACGGTGTCGGCCAGAAAGACGCATGAGGCGACTTTTGAAATTGAAATCAACTTGCCCCTTGCAAAAGCCTACTATGATGCATTGAGGGAACTCAGCGAGAACCTGGGTCTGGATGATCAGGTCAAGTTGGAGACAGTTCTCGGCATGGAGGGGATCGTCACAGGGACCGAACCCGAGATGGATTTGGAACAAATTTGGACAGCCCTTTCATCCTGCGTGGGTGATGCCCTTGACGAGATTGATGCCATGCGGATTTCCGAAGGGGAAGCAATCCACCGTGAATTCCAGGAGCGCCTGCAACATGTGGAGACGGGGTTGTCCGAGGTAAGAGCCCTTGCCCCGGATGTGCTGTCTCAATGTCACGGCCGATTGAAGGAACGGATCTCTCTTCTCACGGAAGGGAAGGTCGAGTTGGATCCAAGCCGCCTGGCTCAGGAGGCTGCCTTTTTGGTTGACAAGGGCGATATTACAGAGGAGATCGTCCGCGCTGCAAGTCACTTGCAACAGTTTCACACGATGATGGAATCTGACGGCCCCACGGGGCGAGCCCTCGATTTTCTCCTTCAAGAACTGAATCGAGAGGTCAACACCATGGGTTCCAAGGCATCGGACGCTCGGTTGGCCCACATCGTGGTGAACGTAAAGAGTGAACTTGAGAAGATACGGGAGCAGGTTCAGAACCTGGAATAGGGACCAGGGTCGTGTCCCAGGAGCATCTTATATAAATCTCACTATGGCGCGTCACCTGCGAAGATGACGTTAGAAATGCGAAATCCTAATATCTAAATTCTAAACAAATCCGAATATCAAATGACCGAAATTCAAAACAAGTTTAAGAGATTTGGACATTTTGATTTTGTTATTGTTTCGAATTTAGAGCTTGGGATTTGCGCCTGACGGCTTGAAACGAGATGGATTTGTATTCCCGCAAGCCTGGGTGACCGGTCAAAGTCGGGTTGACTTTTGTACCCCAATACTTGGAGGAAAGCATGGATGTCGCTTTGTTGAACATTGGGTTTGGAAACACCGTCGTTGCTGGCCGCATCGTTGCCATCGTAACGCCCGGCTCAGCCCCCATGAAACGGCTTAAGGAGGATGCCAAGGAGGGGAAACGTCTGATTGATGCCACGCAGGGACGACGAACCCGCTCCATTATTATTACCGACAGCAACCATGTCATTCTCTCGGCCATCCAGGCCGAGACCATATCCCAACGGTTCGTGATAGGCTTTGACAAACCAGCACCCGCTTGAACGGATAGCCGTGGCAGCACATTTATTTATTGTTTCCGGCCCCTCCGGTGCCGGGAAATCAACCATTCTGAGCGCGATCCGCAAGAAAAGGCCACAGATCAGATATTCTATCTCGTACACGACCCGTCCCCCTCGTGGCAGTGAGCGGGACGGCGTTGACTATCATTTTGTCAGCGAGTCCACGTTTCGCGACAAAATGGAAGCGGGAGATCTGGCTGAATGGGCCGAGGTGCATGGCTACCTCTACGGCACCTCGGCGTTCTATATTGAGGATTCGATTGCCGATGGACACGACATTTTGCTGGACATCGACGTTCAGGGCGCAAAGACGCTTGGGGCTCGGTATCCTGAGGCGATCACTGTTTTCGTGATGCCGCCCACAATCAAGGAACTTGAAAGGCGGCTGATCAAGCGGGGCACGGATGACCCTGCGACGGTGGCGCGGCGCATGAAAAATGCCGAGGTGGAAATGGGTGAGGCTTATCGGTACGATCATGTGATCGTCAATGAGGATTTGGCCGAGGCCATCCTGAAGTTTGAGACGCTTATCGGGGAAGCATCGACTCATGGGTAGTCTTCTTTATGGCATACATCCCGTCCATGAGGCACTGTTGGCGGGCCGGCGTGAGTTCAGGGCCCTGTATGTGTCAAAGAGCCGCGGTGTGAAGGGCGTTGAGGCGATCCTCCAAAAGGCCCGGGACCGGGGCATTCCGATTCACATGAAAGAGCCGGACGATTTCAGGGCGCGCCTTGGCGATACCGTGCACCAGGGGGTTGCAGCCGAGGTGGGTGACCTGCCCACGGTCGATGAATCGACCATCCTGAAGCAGGCTGAAAAGAGAAATGAACAGCCCTTCATTCTGGCCCTTGACGGCCTCGTCGACCCGCAAAACCTTGGATCCATTGTCCGGACGGGTCTGGCGATGGGCGTTCATGGTATCGTTTTTCCTAAAGCGCGTGCGGCCCCCTTGTCGCCTGCGGTTTCAAAGGCATCCGCCGGGGCCATGGAGCACATGCTGTTCGCACGGGTGGCCAATCTCGTTGCCGCGTTGAAGGGTCTCAAAAAGGCAGGGGTTTGGGTGGTTGGCGCCCACCCCGGTTCGAAGACACCGGTGAGTCAGGCCGATTTCAACATCGGCCTCGTGGTGGTGATCGGGGGGGAAGGAAAGGGGATACGCCCCCTGGTTGCCAAAACGTGTGATTACCTGGTCTCTATTCCACAACGAAGAGAGATCGATTCGCTCAATGCGGCCGTGGCCGGCGCCATCATCATGTATGAAATCGTGCGGCAGCGGGCAAAATGAACCGCCACGGCGCGCTTAACTTTGCTGTCTGATTTGTAGTGGTTCTCATAATAATGTTCCGTTATGAAAGAGGAGTTGGGCCAATGGTGGAAGGTGGAAGAGCGTAAGGCAGCAAGGGAATCGTTTCACTTCGGCCCACAATGCCTTCAGTAGCCTTGCGGATAGTGCTGCAGGAAATGGCTGTGGGCCTGCGTTCACCGAATCCCTCTGCCGCCCCGCGGCTTGGCCCAATCGGAACGTATTTATGAGAACCACTCTATTTTGTGCGAGTTCATCAAATTTAGCTCACTTTAGACACTTTAGCTCACTCTAGTCACTTTAGACACTCTAGTTCACTTTAGGCACTTGCGTGTACCATGGATTCATCGCCCAAAACATATGACGTCATTGTCGTTGGGGCCGGTCACGCCGGATGCGAGGCTGCATTGGCCGCCGCGCGGATGGGGCATCGGACGCTGGTCATGACGGTCAATGTGGATCATATCGGAGAGATGTCCTGCAACCCGGCCATTGGGGGTCTTGCCAAAGGGCATCTGGTTCGTGAGATCGATGCCCTGGGCGGGGAGATGGCAAAGAATATCGATGCGACCGGTATTCAGTTCCGCCGTTTGAACACGAAGAAGGGGCCGGCCGTGCAGTCATCCAGGGCCCAGGCAGATAAAGAACAGTATCGCCTTCGCATGAAACGCGTCCTGGAGCGGCAAGATCATCTGGATGTCAAACAGGGCATGGTCGATGCCCTGATTGTGGAGGACGACACGGTCGGGGGCGTGATCACGAGTATTCAGGAAAGATTTTTCGGGAAGACCGTGATTCTCACCACGGGCACTTTCCTCAAAGGGCTCATCCATATCGGGTTGAATAATTTTCCCGCCGGGCGCATGGGCGATCCTGCGTCCAACAAGCTTTCAGACCATCTCAGGGCGCTGGGCCTGGAGGTGGGTCGTCTCAAAACAGGGACCACGCCCCGGCTGGACGGCCGCACCATCGATTTCTCCGGGCTTGAGGCGCAACACGGAGACGACCCGCCGATTCCCTTTTCCTTTGAGACAAAGTCGATCCTCCAGCAACAGGTCCCGTGCTACATCACCTATACCAATCCGGAGACCCATGAGATTATTAAAACAGGTCTTGATCGCTCGCCACTATTTACAGGGGTCATCAAGGGGACCGGCGCCCGGTACTGTCCCTCCATCGAGGACAAGGTCGTTCGATTTCCGGAGAAACTTCGACATCAGATTTTTCTTGAGCCTATCGGGCTTGGAACCACAGAGATCTATCCCAATGGCGTGCCCACCAGCCTCCCCATCGACGTGCAACTGAAGATGCTTCACGCCATCGAAGGGCTTGAGACTGTGGAAATTGTTCGGCCCGGTTATGCCATCGAGTACGACTATGTCGATCCGATTCAACTGAAGCCGAGCCTGGAAACCAAGAGAATCCGCGGGTTGTTTCTGGCAGGCCAGATCAACGGGACGTCCGGTTACGAAGAGGCGGCGGGCCAGGGTCTTATGGCGGCCATCAATGCGGTTCGCCAGGTGAGGGGCGAGGCTCCGATCATCCTGCGGCGGGATCAAGCCTATATCGGCGTTATGATCGACGACCTGGTCACCAAGGGCACCAAAGAGCCGTATCGTATGTTTACCTCGAGGGCCGAGTATCGTCTTCTCCTGCGGGAGGACAATGCGGATCTCAGGCTTCGCGAGGTTGGACATCAGGTCGGTCTGGTCCCCGATGCCCTCTACGAGACATTCAAGCAGAAGCGAGAGGCCGTTGGGAACCTTCTGTCTCTGCTTGCGGGGGTTCGGCTGACCCCGACGCCGGATGTGAAAACAAAGCTGCAGGGCTTGGGGCTCGGCAACATGAATCAACCGTTGACGCTCGAGGATCTGCTGAGGAGGCCGGAGGCCGGCGTGAAAGATATCGCGCCGTTTGATAGCCGAATTCTTTCCTTTGATGAAGCTGTGATCGAACAGGCGTCGATTCTGGTCAAGTATGATGGATACATCCGGCGTCAGATGGAACAGGTGGAACGGGCCAAGCATCTGGAGGGCGTCAAAATTCCGGAAGGGTTTGACTATCGCGGCATTCCGGGGCTGTCCAACGAGGTGCAGGAGAAGCTTTCGAGGATTCGTCCCGTCTCTCTGGGACAGGCTTCCAGGATTTCCGGCATCACCCCGGCGGCTGTTTCGATTGTTCAAATCTATCTCAAGAAATGGGAGGCTGGGAGATAAGGGGACCGAGGGGGATTTATGTTGCTCAAAATCATAACCCGGGCGCTGTTCGATGCGGTTTTCCCGCCCAGGTGTCTCATCTGCAATACCTATTACGGTGGACAGGTGTCAAAGAGCGAGGTCTCATCTGAGGCGGTTTGTTATCTGACAGCGCCTTTCTTTTGCGGGTCCTGCCAGGACCTTCCACGGATCGTTTCGCCATTTTGTTCAAAATGCGGTCTGCCTTTTGTTTCCCGGGAGGGAGAAGACCACACCTGTTCAGAATGCCTGACCCATGAAAAATATTTTAGAAAGGCGAGAGCCTTCGGGGCCTATGATGGGAACCTGATGACGGCCATCCATCGGCTGAAGTATGGCAAGAAGCTGGCTCTGGCCAGGCCTTTGGGCGAACTTGCCAGGCGAACTTTTTTCCAGTGCTGGGATCGGGAAGACGTCAACCTGATCGTTCCCGTTCCCCTGCACATCAAGCGTCTCCGTGAGCGAGGGTTCAATCAGACCTACCTGCTGGTCCGGAGATGGGCAAAACAAGACGGGATCCCCCTGAACGGCCTGGCCTTGGGCCGTGATCGGTACACGGCACCTCAAACGCTGCTGAGTCGGGCTGCCCGGAAGAAAAACATCAGGGGGGCCTTTTCCGTGCGCCGGCAGGAGAGCGTCAGGGGTCGAAAAATCCTCTTGGTGGATGATGTCTACACCACAGGGGCGACGGTCAATGAGTGTGCGAGGGTTTTGACGAAGGCAGGCGCAGCGTCGGTCGATGTCTTGACGCTGGCGCGGGCAGCGTAGAAGTGATTTCACTTCCTCAGGCCCTTGTGTCTCGTTCATCACCATGCTATAGCGGTTCCCAAAATAACGTTCCGTTTGACTGACTGACTTGCAAGGAAATAAGCCCGTCATGCCGGACTTGAGGAGCCTGTCGCGCATCCAGATGCGGGGGGGCATCCAGAACTTCTTCAGATGACTGGATGGCGCTGATGGTTGCGCCTGACGGCTTAGAAAGAGGCACTACGTGCCCGGCGTTCGCCGGAATGACGCCCCTCTTTGATTCTGACGCAGTTTCATCAATGATCGATCCCAATCGGAACATATTTATGAAAAGCTCTATAAGGGACGCGGAGCGCCGATAAATTGCGAGAAAAGACCGGGAGCGTTGTGATGCGAAAACATCCTCTTACATTCTATCTGGTTTTCTTGTTTTTCGTATCTTGGAACACCGGGGCGTTGGCGCACACAGACGTCACCGTTCAAGAGGCAAGAAGCATGATCGATATCGGCCTGATCCCTCCTGCACTGGGTCTTCAGGTCATGGTCAGTCCGGAAGTGATGCACGATTTCATCATTGTTGATGTGAGAGAGGCAACAACTGAGTTCTGCAGCAAAGGACACATTCCCGGCGCGGTCAATTATCCGTGGAATTCGCAGGTGCTCCAGCAAAGGTACAATGAACTTCCCAAGACAGGTGACATTCTGGTCGTTTGTGGCAGCGGCACCAGGAGTAATTCTGCCGCCGAGTTTCTGGACGGGAAGGGATTCACTCACGTGTATGACATGAAACGGGGGATGGGCGCCTGGAACGATGAAGGATGGGAGACCGTGAAGTGCGGGCATGACGATCCGGGCATTGTGGACATCATTGGAGATTTAGACGGGGACGGGAAGGTGGGTCTGCAAGAAACCATCTATATTCTTCAGCGTGTCAGAAAATTCAGGTAGACAGCTATCTCGCGTTCATTCTCTATAGATTCTCAGAATAATGCTCCGTTTACAGGGTTTGCTGAGTCTGAAGCGTGGCGATATCAGGCGGCGAGCACATTCACTTCACTTCAGCCTCCAATGCCTTAAGTAGATATGCAAATCGTGCTGCAGAAAATGGCTGTAGGCCTTCGTTCAGTGAATCTGCTCGCCGCCATACAGCTCGTGGCAACCGGAACATATTTGAGAATCTGTAAAATCCCCCTCGGTCCCCCTTTTTACAAAGGGGGAAGATTGAAGGACTCTGTCCCTTTTGAAAATCTCTTTTGAAAGAAGGACGATTCGATTTTCCCCTCGCTTCTGAATTTGACTTCTCCCCTTTTTAAAGGGGAGGTGGAGGGGATTTCTCAAGAAATCTTCGGTTCAATGAAGGCATTAGGCAACGGACTGCGGAAACGACAAGCGATATCCGGGCGATGACTTCATTGGCAGTTCTCCAGAAGTTTGATTCCAAATCTGCAGATTTTACACGCCCGGAAGCATTCTTTTGCTCTATTCTGCAAACCTTTCCCAGAACCCTGTTTTCCGGAACTGGCGCATCTTTGGACAGGAGGGCGTCTCCCTTGGTTTGAAACACCATCCGACCGTCAGCCGCGCATCTTTTGCGTATGAGCCGGTGCAGGACGGGCGAGCCTTCAGCGTTTACAAAAAATACCAGATCCCCCACGCGGAGAGAGGAGGGCAGTGCTTTCTCTATGGTCACCACATCTCCATCTCGAACAAGGGGCCACATACTACGCCCGGTCACCCTCACTCGAAGCCTCGATCCGCCATTGAGAAGGTCTTCAAAAAGTCCGGTTGCCGCCTCGGGGTGAGGGGGACACTCAGGGCTTTGCGACGAATGCTTCAAAGGCATCAACGGCCTCATGAGTCGGCTCAAAATGGAATTCATAGGCAGGAACCCGGGAGATAAGTTCTTCACAGAAAACGAGGATCTTGGGAAAGGTTTCCTGATCGTACCAGGGGACGGAAATCACCGGCAGGAGCCGTTCCAGGGCCGCCTGCGGCCTGATCTCTTTGATGGCGTTTTTGGACCCGTGTTCGATGAAGAACATGCCGGCAAGGGGGACGCTTTTGTTCACGGCAATTTTTGCCTCCCCCGGCCACGGGGTTCCAAAGGCCCTCAGAACCCCATCCATCTTTCTGACCACCATGCGATCGTCACTGAGCAGTCCGATAGGCTCACGGGCAGCAAACTGGCGCGTCAGGGTACTCTTGCCGGCCCCGGATTTGCCCGGAAATATGAATCCCTGCCCGTTGATCTCAATTCCCGCAGCATGGACCAGAACCCCGCCCCGTTGTGCCAGGAGGTACATGAGAAGAATTTGATCCAGGGGATAGCAGACAGGGTTCGACAGCACCGTTTCCCCGTTTCTTCTGCTTACGAGCTTATCGCTGCAGTAGACGGTGACGCTTGTAAAACCGGAATTCGTTCTGGCCAGCCAAAGAGGCTGTTTAAAGGTTGGCGGGTGAAACGCGATCCAGTATTCTTGATCGTCGCGAAACATCGACCAGGACTGCCCACTGTCGAAAAACCTATCCAGCGTCTCGGTGCTTGGGATGTCTTTCGAAGAGACACGGATTTCTATGCTAATCGTTTCAGTGTCTTCATCTTCTTTTGTTAGAAATGGTTTGTAGGCCGGCTCAAGTTCTTGGAGTGTCATCGAAGCGTTGCCCCATATCTTGAGTCGGAGCCCCGCAATTACGAACTGGGTCAAATCCATCACGGGCTCGCTATGAACCTCGTTTTTGACATGAATTGGCCATACAGTTGATTGGAGATAAAGGGGCCGTTAGCGAGGGTGTTTTGCAGCCAATCGCGAGGACTTCTTCTGCGACCAATTCAATAACTCTGACCCGCGGTTTTTCATAGGCCCGTTTTGTTTTCTTTTCAGTGTGTTCCGTTTGCATGCCCATCCTCCATGGAAGTAACACCCTTTATTTTGTCGAAACGACCCTGTCCCACAGCGCAGAGATACTCAGAGCAGAGGTCTTCCGCCCCATTCTCAAGTCTGAAAAAAGCCGGACAGAAACCGCAGAGCATGCGCTTTTCACATCGGTTGCAGGCAAACGAAGCCGCGACCTTCCTGTCCATGATTTGAGACATCACACCCTCCCAGCCCTCCAGAAAACTGCCCCCCATGAGATCATATCGAAGATCAGTAATCATCAGACAGGGCTGAAGGCCGCCATGGGCGTCTATGTGAAAACTGGTCACCCCGGCCCCACAGTTGTAAAGCTCCTCCCCTGCGGGCAATTGTCGCGTTCTTTCGAAGTATTCTCTCCATTTCCTTAGCCGTTCATCGTCAGAAAACTCCTTTTCAACGGCCTCTCTTGCGCTGACGCGAAGCCTCATCGGGGTCTTATCTCCATTAAAGCGCGGAAATACGGCGGGGTCAAACCGGAACTTGACACCATAGTTCCTGGCCATATTCTTCATATCGAAAAACTCATGGCGGTTATAAGTCATGAGGACGGTTTTCAGTTCAAGGTTTATTTCATGAGCAAGAAGGCGTCGAATGCCTTGAAGACATTTCTTATAAGAACCCTTGACGCCCGTAATCCTTTCGTAGGTGGAAGCGGTCGCCCCGTACAGGCTGATCTCAACGACCTGGGGGGGGAGATCCTTGAAAAGGTCCAGAACACGATCTGTTATCATCGTCCCATTCGTGAAGACCGTTACGACAAGGCCACTCATCTTGGCATGGCTGTAAATTTTGGCAAAATCTGCTCGAAGGAGAGGTTCGCCGCCGGTTATGAGAAGGTAAAGACATCCGGCCTCCGTAATCTCATCAATGAGGGCAAGCCATTCTCCGGCGCTAAGCTCCCTCTCATGACGCTTTCCAGCCTCGTGTGCACCCCCAAGATAACAGTGTACACATTTCAGATTACAACTTCGCGTCAGATCGAGGCTGCCGGACAGGGGAATGCGGCTTTCTATGACCTTTCTGTTGAAAAGTTGCAGGTAAGCTTCGTTTGAAAGCCATTCAGTTTGGGTGCAATCCACGGCTATTGTACTTCAATGATGAGGTTGGCCTCCAGCAGTTCCGCAACAAAGTCAGACAGGTCGGCCTCTGCCTGCTCTTTTCTGATGTCAAAATCATCTAAGATGCTGTCTCGAATATTCTCCAGGTTCCGCTTGCCATCCAACCGCTCCCAGACATGTTCAGCCACCGGATTCAATGAAAAGATCCTTTGCATGTCAACGAGTGTTCCACGGACCGGCACCAGCAGAATTTCATCGGCAATTTTGCGAGAAACGACGGATTCGTTCTTCTTAAAGACTTTTTCTCTGGAATCCTCACCCGAAAACACAGCCCCGGTTTCCTCCTGTTGTCGCTTGTGGCGACAACTATCGTGATTCTCAAAAGAATGTTCCCATGGTTACAAGCTGTTTGGCGGCGAGCAGATTCACTGAACGAAAGCCTACAGCCATTTTCTGCAGGACAATTTGCACAGCTATCTAAGGCATTGGAGGCCGAAGTGAAGTGAATCTGCTCGCCGCCTGATATCGCCGCGGTTTAGATTCAGCAACCTTTTTATAACGGAACGTCATTCTGAGAATCGCGATATCCATATCCTTCCGTCATCTGTGCATAGCACACAGGCCCCTGTGTAGGCAAGGCGGCCCACATCGAGCCAGGATAAAAAAACAGCACCTGATCGTGATTCATCCACGACCAGGTGCTGTCTCTTGCCTATAGGGCAATAAGAACGGTTCTGCTTTTTCTCACTTCATTTGCAGCGCGGGATCGCCAAGGAGGTTATAAACCTCCAGCATGAATCTCTCGCTGCCGAGCCTGCTGTACACTTCGAGGGCGCCCAAGATCGCCGTTCCAAGTGTTACGCCTTTCTCTGACAAGGCGGACTGAAAGAAGGCCTCGTCAAGGATCTTAGCCTCGGCATTAATGGACATACCCGTGGGAGCCCAGAAGGCAATAGCGCCGTCGGCCTCTTTCAGGACAAAGGCCTCACCCAAAACATCGTAGCCGGGGATGGCAAATCGTCCCGCACCGCAGGTCATGGCGGTCATGACAGGCAGGCGGTCGCCGTTCGATAGAAGATCCGTATCGCTATCCAGCAAGAGGCCTTCGTCCGCCAGGCGGTCCAGGGCGGCATGGCCGATATAATTGACAAGGACAGCCCCCTCGTTGATGGCGGCCAACGCTCTCTGTCTTGCCTCGCCTACCGTGAGGAGCTTGGAGAGGTAAATCTTTTCCGGCACGTATCCCGGGGGGATCAACCGGGCCACATCGTCGCTGTCCGATGGAAAGTTTCCGCCTACATCGGCATTGTCCGCCAGCATCAGGACGCGGCTCGTCCACTCACCCCCTGCGCTTTCATAGGCGATGATTTTGTCAATGACAGCGCCCAATTCCTCTTCAGTGAGAACCGGCAGCCTTCCAACGGCCATCTCCGGGACCCCGTCGTCGCCCGCTACATCCGCGAACCGGTTATCCGAGGCAAAAAGCCCATAAGGCGTGGCGACCATCAGCGGGGGGACCAGGTTGTCAGCACAGCCCAGATTGTCCTTGTAGTCGTACGCGCCGTCTCCTGTGAGAACCACATACCTGGGAGGGATATCCCAATATTCGTAAGCATAAGAAAGGAAATCCCGAATGGCGTGCGGCGTGTAAATGCCGTGGTTGAACTCGTCCATGACATCTTCCAGATCCACGACCATGGTCAGGAGGCCGTCTCCTGCCCGGTAATCAGCGAGTCTATCGGCCCCGTTTTTCAGTTCCGCCGGGGCGATCACCAGGTAATCGGCGCCGTTATTCTTGCCGGTGAGGCTGGAGGGCGTGTCAGCCCAGAGCGTCAGGTCCAAAGTTGCGGCATTCGTGGTGACCGCCAGATAAAGCGCGTCGGGCGACGCCGGTTCGATGCTGACGCCGTAACCTTCAAGGGCCGGCTCGATGGTCTTTGCTTCGACCAGCTTCACCCGTTTCGGGTCCGTGACGTCAAAAACCAGGATATCCGGGCTGGTGAAACCCGAGATGGTCACGACCGGGTTTTCATCGCCCCGGAAGAACAGCCGGTTATCACGGGCTTGATAAAGACACGGATAGGTCAGGTCAAAGGAATCCACATAAAAATAACTGTAGGCGGCGCCGGTATCCAGCAGCCCCCGCACCTGAATGGCATTTTCGCCGTCATTCAGCAGACCCTGGTCAAAGGGGAGTTCAAGCTTGCGGGCCGCCGTGCCCTCCCAGAAGCCACCGCCGATCTGTGTCCCATTGACGCTGACGACCACATGGTGGTCCGGGCTAACGTCCGGATCATCGCAGATACCCTTCAAATAGACCGTCAGCATTGCCTGGCGAGAATCACCGGAGGCCCCGTCAGACCGGATGGCAAAAGCCTTCTGATCCCCGCCGGCGATGATGAAATCCCAAAGCCAGTAATCCTCTTCGGGATCAGAGAAAAGGCCGGTGGCCGGGTAACGGTCTTCTTCTGCATGGACGGTCCTGTCAAAGGTTTCATGACCCCAGGCAGCGCCGGGCCCGTCTCCAATCACGGCACCCATCTCAACACCTCTGCCCTGTTCGAGCCAGTAGATGTTTTCCCGGGTGTAAATGCTATCAATCCCCTCAGCATAGAAGTAAATCCCCGAGTCCTCCTGAGCCGGGATATAAGCGACTTCTGCCCCCTGGTTGCTCAAGGATAGCCCGCCGCCTGCGATCAGCCTTTTGGTTTTGCGCAGCCGGAGTCCAAACAAATCCGAAATCTCTGCGGCATCCAGGTAATAAAGACCGTCTTGAGAGACTGCGATCTTTATTCTACTGCCGACTCGCCAGCTTCTTGACAGGGCGGCACCGGCCCTGGCCATGTTTCGATTCTCCAGCCGGGCCTGCTTGGCTCCGGAGATCTCATGGGCTTTGTAACTGTACAGGGGGGAGACTTCAGAGGCAGTCAAGACCCTGGAGGTTGACTGTGAATTCAGGTCCAAGCGACTATCCTTTATCCGGGCCTTTGTCGTTGCGTTGGAGCCTCCGGCGTTGTTGCGACGCCCCGGGGTCGCCCCCTCGAAGGCGGGCCCCAAGCCCTCTTGTCCAAGGCTCATGGTAAAGGGGCCATACGATCGACGCTTGCCCGTGGCTTCCACTTCAACGAGCTTGTACGTATAAGTCTTTCCCGGCATGGCCGTCTCGTCCACGTAGCGATAGGTCCCGCCCTGAGGCGAGACCAGGAGGCCGGGAAGAAGTTTTTGGTTGAGGCGGACATATTTGTTTCCTGCCTCGTCTTTTCGGTAGAGGTAGAACCCGACCGTACCGATCTCGGCGGCTGTTTCCCATTCAACGGATATTTCGCCCCCATCCTCATAAGCCCGAAATGAACTCACGATGGCCAGGGTGGGAACCGGGTACTGATAACCAAAGTAAAGATCGGTTTGATCGCCGCTGCTGAGATCCACGGCTTCAAAATCATTGAATGGACTCGTGGTCTGCTCGGTTGTTTCATAGGTGGTTTCATAGCCGTTCAGCACACTGGTGTCGTCTGTGACGTAGACCCAGTAACTGTCCGGCGGCAGACCGGTGAACGTGTAGTCGCCATTCGCATCAGAGCTGGTGGTGGTAACGAGCGTGTCATCCGAGTCCGGCTCAAAAATATCGTCTCCGTCATCCAGGTACAGGACGAGCGTCACATTTTCAAAACGAGGCTCACCCACATCGATCAGCCCGTCTCCGTTCTCGTCTTCCCACAGGGTGCCTGATGCCGTGCGGGGATCCACGGTGACCTGATAGCCGAAGTCGGCATCAACGACGCTGGTTCCTCCTGAGACGGTCACTTCTCGCTGGTGTCCGGCAGCCGCGTCATCATCACTGGTGGTCAGGGTGTCGTAGCCGGTGAGCGCGGCCTGGGTGTTGTCCACATGCACAAAGTAGATGCCGTCAGCGAGCCCGGAAAACAAATACTTGCCGCTGGCATCCGTTGTCTTTGCGGCCACCAGGGTATCGTCCGTGCCGGGCTCGAACGTGCCGTCCCCATCATCCAGATAGAGGGCGGCGCTGACGCTGCTGATGCCCGGTTCCCCGGCATCCTGCGACCCATCGCCGTCAATGTCGTTAAAGACCGTGTCGCCGATGCTTTTTGAGATGTTGTAGCCAAAATTCGGGTTCGAAGTGTAGTCCAAATCACTATCAAGGTCGTTGATGGCCATTAAATGGGCAACAGCCTCCGCTGTCGTCCCGTAGTAGTCATTCAGAACGCCGCCCGTGTCTGTGATCCTGACCGTGTAATCAGCGTCATTGCCCGGTACGCCGCTGAAAGAAAAATAGCCATCCCCATCGGTCATGGTGCTGGCAATCACGTTGAGGCTGTCATCCAGCAGATCCACCGTCACGCCGGAGATCCCGCTCTCACCGATGTCCTGTGTCCCGTCACCGTCCGAATCCAGCCACACGGCATCCTCGATGGTGTATGCCGTGCCGCCGATGTTCTCGAAGCCGAAATCAGAGGTCAACAGCACATCCCCCGAATCGACATCCGCATAGTGGACGGGATCGCCCGTGGTCGGGGTGTAATCGGATAATGCCGCCTGGGCGGGATCCACGAAGACGAAATAGTCTTCTGTGCCGGTGACCGTGATGCCGGTAAAGAGATAGCTGCCGCCGGGGGCCGTGGTCGTCGACGCTTCCAGGGTGTCTCCGGACCCGCGATCGAAGATCCCGTCACCGTTTACATCCAGGTAGAGGTCAACGGTGATCCCCTCCAGCCCGGGCTCGACGCCATCACGCACACCGTCGCCGTCCGCATCGCTCCACACCAGGTCCCCGAAGGTGGCTGTGCCCGAATCCGGGGCGTACCCCAGATCCGCGCCCTCATAGGCGTCGCCCGCAGAAAGATCAAAGGGATCGGTCCGGTGGTCAGAGTGGCCGCTCGGGGCACTCTGGGTCAACCCGGCCGGCAAGCCCGCGGTCAGCTCCACGTAATAATCATTGCCCGGTTCCACATTCGTGAAAAGGTAATGGCCCGTGGCGTCCGTTATTGCGGTATCGATCGGGGCGCCCCACTCATCCACGAGAGTCACTTCCATGTTGGCCAGACCCGCTTCACCCACATCCTGCACGCCGTCGGCGTCCGAATCGAGCCACACCCGGTCTCCCACGGTTGCGCTCTCTGAGCTGGGGTTTACGACAATGTTGGTGGCATCATCGCTCAACGGAAGCAGGATCTCGTTGCAGGTGACCCATGCGGTATTGGTAATTTCCTCGATGCCAGTGGCGAGCGGATCGTCGATGGTTACCTGAAAGGTCAACTGCAGGGTCTGTCCGGGCACAAGCGAATATCCCTCGCTTGCTCTGACCAAGTTGGGCGGCGGGTTGCCCGACGCGCTGATCGGCGTCCCATGGCGAAAATCTATGCCTTGCACCCAGGCCGGAAAGTCCTGCCCGCTATACCCACGTTCCAGCTCAACGGTGTCGCTGGCCGTGTATCTGGCGGAAAAAATCGGACGCGGATAGAGCGGCCCGGTCCCGTTGCAGCCGTTATAAACAAGGGCCATGCTGTTTGAGGACGCCGTATCGACCGTGACGTTCACGGTGTTCGCGGTGCCGTCCCCGTCTGCCTTAAACCTGTAGTCCACGTCAATATTCGGATGCGTGAGCGCGTACACCTCAAAATTAATGGCATTGCCTGCGTACTCGATTCCAACGGCTACCATGCTCTCGCTGGGGTTCTGAGTCACCCCATCACCCAGGGTGACCAGCACGCCCTCAGGCCCGTCACCGAGGCCCTCCTGGTTGGTGTGGCCAGTGCCCCACACCCACGTATTGTCCCTGGCAACTGAACTGCCGAGGTTCCCGGTGTTATACTCTCCAACAGCATCTGCGCCATCTCCGCCGTTAGATCCGGTCACATGGACCCTTTGTACGGTCCATTCGCTTCCCCACTCCAGGACCATCACGGTACTTGTGGCTGCAGCCAGGGTTGCACCCCCGCTGTCCCGGGACCAGTTGATCACGTTTCCCGGATTGCTGGGCCATATGCGGGCGTGGCAGGTTTTGCTGTTTAGGGAATCGGGCTCAGAAGTGTTACACCCTGCGCCGTAAAATCCGCCCATGAGCATTACCTGGTTGATATCGCTCCAGGCGGCAGCGGAATTGTCGGTGCCGCCCGTGCTGAAAGCGGGGTGTGACACCCGCTGTACGTCAAGGAGGGTAAAGCCCCCACCGGTGGGATCGGTGACCGATTCCACAACGGTGACCACACCGACCCAGTCATCGGAGGTGCCGCCACGCGTCAGGCGTATAACATCAGTGCCCGAGGACACGGAGAGGTCGCCCGTCCCCCACGGGTCCCCAGTGAGGGCCGGGTAGTTATCATCGGGCCCTCTTGTGGCATTTCCTTCGGCCCCACCCCGTATGATCAGAAAATAATTCTGTTCGAGGTCCTGGTTCAGGGTCAAATCATAGGTGAGTCCGGTAAAGTCTCCGGTGGCCACATAGTACTCGGTCACGCGAATAGGGGGTCCCTCCACAGCCGGCACGGTAACCGTGGCGGTTCCGGGCACATAGCCAATTCCATCAGGCAGGGGATCATAGAGGGCAAGTCCGGTCAGGGTGCCCGATGCGTCTGCCGGGTTGGTCACGGTTACCGTATAAGTGTAAGTGTCGCCTGGATAAAGGGGGTCAACCCCGCTGGACGTCTTTTCAATCTCAAGATCCCCGAACGCGACAAAGGCAAAATCCGTGGTTGTAAAGGTCTGGGTGACGGTCTCCACAGTGCGGGTGCCGCTGACTTCCACCAGGTTCCGGGAAAGATCCCCGGTGCTGAAGACCTGGGTCGTTTCGGCGGTGAATACAATGGTGATCTCCTGGTTTTCATCCATGTCGCCGAGCAGGGTATTGGCCCAGGTCAGGATGGATCCTCCTCCGGTAATCGTGGGATCGGCAGCGTTGCCCGTGATCTGGCTCTTGTCGGGCAGCGTGATCGTGGTGCTGTCATCCACGTATTGCCAGCCGGCGGGCAGCGTGTCGATTGCATTGATAGCATCCACTGAAAACGCATGGGAGTCCACGACCAGGGTAAACGTGGACTGGGAGCCGATGGCCGTGTCCATCATGACAGGATCTGCGGACTTCTCCACGGTCAGGACCAGTTCAATGAATCCAATCCCGGGCAACGTGGTGTAGCCCACGTCAAGGGCTGGATTGGAGTCGGCTGCCGTGTCCGGGTTCTGGCCGTAAGCCAGCGCGTAAGGCCCGGTTGCCCAGATATTCGCATCCGACATGTCGCCGTCCAAGCTGTCATAAACATACTGGGTTTCCAAACGATCAAGGTCATAAGTGCTTTCCGCTATACCGTCATTATCCCTATCCACGAAAATCCGGATATTGTCCTGGGCTGGCGCGATAAAGATGCCGGAATCATCCGAATTTGCCATATTTATGGGATACGAACACGGCGCCCAGCCCATGAAGTGCTCATTTCCCAGGAGGAAGGCCGGCACCAGGCTGTATCCCCAGTCATGCGTGGTTTCGGCAACGTCAATGGTGGAAACGCCCCAGAACACGTCCGTGCCCTTCAGATAGACCGAGGAATTCTCGGGCACATAGCCTCCGGTTTCCAAATAAAAAGATGAGGTTTCATGCGCGGAAAGCGTGAATGTCCCCGATCCTGCAGTCGTCTCATAGTTAATCGTCAGGTCCGTGGTGTGCGGGTTATGGAGATAAATGTCCGTGGGGTCACCCCTCCAGGCCGCGGCACTGTCTACCGGCGCATAATACTCATCATCCCAGAATCCCCTGGGAAAGGCGCTCAGCCCCCGGATTTCAAAATTGGTCCCTTCATCGCCGATCACATACTGGACCTGGAGGGTTTCAGTCCCTTTTACAGTTGTGCCCGTGTCAAGCGTCCCTGAAGTGGGACAGATGCTGTGGTCGTCAAGAAGAAAAACTTCACCCCGGGCTAAAATGATCGAGGTAACGGAATCAGAACAGTTTTCATCCCGGGTTGGATCAATCGGGTCGGGCGTGCCGTCTCCATTGTAGTCGACGGTTACCGTCGTATTATCTTCCGTGGCCTGGATCAACGCATAAACCCGATCGAAATCCGCCAGAGGGGGGTCGAGATCTTCGCCAAAAGGGAGGATATAGGTCGTCAGCTGCGGCCGGACCGGATACACTTCCCAGGCCAGAGACTGATTGGGCCCCTCAGTCTCGGTCCAGCTCGCCCGGGTGACGGTTGTGGCGCCGCCGGCGACATAGATGTAGTCGCCGCCGTCGTAGTAAACCGAAGTGCCTCTCGGGTTGGTAGGAATATTCGAACTTTCAAAGGTTTCACTGTCGCCGCGATTCGATAGGGTGAAGGTCTCGTCAGCCGTGGCCGGATTATCCGGGTCAAAGTCATACCCGTCCTCCCAGTGGTCGTAATAGACTGTCGTGTTGGCGGACCAGGCCGTGATTGTGATGACTGAATGCATCAAAGTGCCTTGATCGCCGGCTCCGACTTCCTGGAAGATCCGAATCATGTTTTCTTCATTACCCGGGATATAATATTCGGAATAGCCTGCAGAAGAAGCGCCGAAAGCCTGAGAAGGCCCGGCCAGCATCATGAGTATAAGAAACACCAGCCCGTAGCGGCGTTTTTCAATAATGGATTGACCGTTCATCATGCCCCCTCCTTCTCGGCAGCCGAAGCCATCCTGGGTCTATTCGCTATAAACGGCATAATTTTGACACGAATGATACGCACGGGTGTGTAGACCAAGTTCGGCGCCAAGACATCGACTTCCTGCCCGCAGCTGGCTATAAGTATTTGATTTCATAGGGACTAAATAAAATAAAGACTCAAGCAGGCTGCAGACCCTCCGAGGACGTCCCGGCCCACGATGATGTGCGCTCAATAAAGCGATTCTCTCATGCGCACCCGTGCCATGCAGCTCTGCCAAATTTGTGCCATACCGAAGGCACCGGTCGCTGCGGGAAAGAGGGCTCGTCATCGAATGTTGGTTGAAGACAGCTGAATTACACGCCCAGTTTCGATAATGTTGAAGAGCCTGACAATCTGGCAAGTTAGGATTCTTGGAAGTAGCTATCTCGGAGACTTCTAAAAAAAATATCTGAAGGTTTTAGCTGGGCCAACTAAAATTCACAGCTTCTGGCATTCTTTGTCACCCACCTTGAAACCATCGGAACCCATTATGGAGACGTGAATAGACGCGACACGATTCGCCTCGTCCATGAGGCCATCTTCAGTAAAAACGGGCCCAAAGGATGACTCGTCTGCCAAAGGCCGGAAGCCACGAGCCAGGGTCCGCGATCAAGCCGAACGACCTTTTGGCCTCGCTGTACGCCCACAACTTTGCCCACCACCTGGATGGCAGCGACGGTCTCGTCAGGCCTGAGCAGAGCATCTCCTCGCATGGTGAGCAGGGTCCGGCCGTTCCGGACGTGTCGCCTCACCACACGATGTGCCCCAAACCTGTTTTGACTGCATCGGTAGAGGGCAATCGTCCCCACGCCCAGGGCATCTCCTGCCACCGGTTCAACCCGCAGGACGTCACCGTTTCTTATGAAGGGATACATGCTTGAGCCGTGCGCCTTGAAGCTGAAGGATCCGCCCTGATGCAGGACTTCGCCGGCCAGACCGAGAAAGTCGTTCTGCTCAAGGATCAGTTCACGCATCGGATGAATTCCACAATGTCATCATGGAGGGTGAAGTGGAGGTCATGACACGGAACGGCTTCAACCAAAGACACACAGAAGTCGAGGGAGAAGCGCATTCCCTCCGGATCCCAAAGAGGTGAAAAGGAGCGAGTCAACAGCGAGGAAACGGCGGAAGCTCCCTCTCGCTGGCACGTGTCGTTGGTCTTTGCCGGACGAAGAAAGAAGACCCTCTCTAGTGGCACCCCGCCTGGCGAGACGGTGCTGTGATCCCCGTGCCAGGGCGTACCATACATCCAGAATCGGCTCCCGTGACGGCACAGCACGACACGATCGTCGTTGAGTATTCTGGCATGGTCTTTCCAGATTCGGGCCAGACTGCTTTTACCGTGGGTCGAATTCCCTGCGAGCAG
>Ga0307423_1000054_pt1 | contig 61906 bp, 63 predicted proteins | sample SalMarWE160310MG_FD_202154 | JGI IMG/M metagenome (GOLD analysis project Ga0307423, IMG submission 202154) | Salt marsh sediment microbial communities from the Plum Island Ecosystem LTER, Massachusetts, United States - WE1603-10 | ecosystem: Environmental > Aquatic > Marine > Intertidal zone >...
GAGGAGGAGGTTTTCGAGATCGGTGCGCTCGCGCCGGATGCGGAGGTGACGGAGGCGGAGGAAGCGGAGGGCGCCGAGGAGGAGGTCTTCGAGGTCGCCGCGCTCGCGCCGGACGCGGAGGCTGAGGATGCGGAGGTGGCCGGGGACGAGGAGGGAGCCTTCGAGATCGCCGCGCTCGCACCCGAAACCGACCTTTCCGCCGACGAGATGCCTCTGATCACCCGCACGATGGCGGAGCTCTACGCCCGTCAGGGGCTCACGGACCGCGCCCTGGACGTGTTCCGTCAGCTCCTGGAGGCCACGCCGGGGGACCCCGGCCTCCGGCGGCGCATCGCGGAGATCGAGGCGGCGGCAGCGGAGGAGGAGGAGCCTGCGAAACTCCCGGAGTTGGAGCCGGCCGGCCTCGACGAGGATGTGCGTGGGCATGCCTGGGACGCGTCGGCGCAGCGTGAGCTGCACGAGGTCGACACGCCGTTCGCCTGGACGGAGGAGGATCCGGACGACGTGCCGGCCCCTGGTCCCTCCATCGGTCGCTACTTCGAGCGCCTTCTCGCCTGGAAGCCAACGGACCGCGAAGGGGAACCCGGGTCCCGGGCATGAGGATCGCCGTCGTTCACGGACCGAACCTCCGGCTCCTCGGGCGCCGGGAGCCCGCCGTCTACGGGACGGATACGCTGGAGGACGTGGACCGGGCCGTCGAGGCGCTCGCCGCCCAGCTGGGGACCGAGGTGGAGTTCTTCCAGTCGAACCACGAGGGCGCGATCCTGGACTTCGTCGAGGAGGCCGCTGGGCGCGTGGACGGGTTCGTCGTGAACCCCGGAGCGCTCACCCACACGTCGGTGGCCCTGCGCGACGCGCTGCTCGGCGTAGAGCTCCCGTTCGTGGAGGTCCACCTGTCCAATACGGCCGCCCGCGAGCCGTTCAGACGGCACTCGTACCTGGCCGACGTGGCGGTCGGTGCGGTTTATGGATTCGGGGTGCACAGCTATCTTCTTGGGCTTCGGGGGCTGGTCTCCCGTATCGACGAGAAGTAGGGGCCGGCATCGCACCGGCTCCTCGAACCCGAGACGCGAGGCTGCATGGCGAGCACCGCGGATTTCCGCAACGGCATGGTTCTCGAGATCGACGGCGGTCTCTGGACCATCACGTACTTCCAGCACGTGAAGCCCGGGAAGGGCGGAGCCTTCGTGCGGACGAAGCTCAAGAACGTCCTCACCGGTGCGGTCGTGGATCGGACCTACCGCGCCGGGGAGAAGGTCACGGACGTTCGCCTGGAGCGCCGCCCCGTGACGTACTCGTACACCGACGGCCAGCTCTACTACTTCATGGACGCCCAGACCTTCGAGATGATCCCGATCCAGCACGACGTGATCGGTGACGACCAGCTCCAGTACATGAAGGAGAACATGGAGTGCGAAGGGCTGGTCCACGACGAGAAGGTCATCAGCGTGGAGCTGCCGAACTTCGTCGAGCTCGCCGTAACCGAGACGGAGCCGGGCGTGAGGGGCGACACCGCGCAGGGCGGCACGAAGCCCGCCAAGCTGGAAACGGGGGCCGTGGTCCAGGTGCCGCTCTTCGTGGAGGAGGGGGACGTGATCCGCGTGGATCGCCGCGAGGACAAATACCTCACACGGGTGTGATCGGATGATCGACCTCGAGTTCATCGAACGACTCATCCAGGCCATCGACAACAGCAGCCTCGACTCGATCGAGATCGAGCGGGGCGGCACGCGTGTCCGCCTGGCGAAGTCCCCGCCGGTCGTCCAGGGGCCCACCCCGCTCGCGGGGCCGACCGCGCCCGTGCCTCCGGCGGCGCCGGCGGGCGTGGGCTCCGGCGCGGAGCCCGCCTCCGCCGCGGGCGGCTCGGGGGGGTCGGACCTCCTCGAGATCACCTCGCCCATGGTCGGGACCTTCTACCGCGCGCCCGCCCCCGATGCGCCGGCATACGCGGAGAAGGGCAAGCGCATCGCCAGGGGCGATACCCTCTGCATCATCGAGGCGATGAAGCTCATGAACGAGCTCGAGAGCGAGGTGGAGGGGACCATCGTCGAGATCCTCGTGGAGAACGCCCAGCCCGTGGAGTACGGGCAGGTGCTCTTCCGCGTGGATCCGGCGTAGGCGAAGATCGGGGGAGCGCCGGGACCCTCGGGAAGGGCGGTCGAGCTCGCACCCGGCGGCGCCGGGCTCGCGAAGGAAGTCGGGCGCGCTTCGACGATGGAGAGAGATCCGTGTTCCAGAAGGTCTTGATCGCCAACCGGGGCGAGATCGCTCTGCGTATCATCCGCGCGTGCCACGAGCTCGGCATCGAGACGGTCGCCGTATACTCGGAGGCGGACCGCGAGTCGCTGCACGTCCGCTTCGCCGACGAGGACGTGTGCATCGGCAAGGCGCCCGCCAGCGAGAGCTACCTCAACATCCCGCGCATTATCGCCGCCGCCGAGGTCACGGGCGCGGAAGCGATCCACCCGGGCTACGGTTTCCTGGCGGAGAACGCCGAGTTCAGCGAGATCTGCGCGCGCTCCGGGATCACGTTCATCGGCCCCACCCCGGCACAGATCCGGGCGATGGGGGACAAGGCGACGGCGCGGCGCACGATGATGAAGGTCGGCGTTCCGACGGTCCCCGGCTCCGAGGGAATCGTGGAGGACATGGACGAGGCGCATCGGGTGGCCGAGCAGATCGGCTTCCCGATCATGATCAAGGCGTCGGCCGGCGGTGGAGGGAAGGGGATGCGGGTCGCCCCCGCCCCCGAGGACTTCGCGAAGCTCCTGACCGCCGCCCAGAACGAGGCCAAGGCGGCGTTCGGAGATTCGGGGGTCTACCTCGAGCGGTGCATTCTCAGGCCGCGCCACGTCGAGTTCCAGGTCTTCGGCGACCAGCACGGCCGCGTGATGCACCTCGGCGAGCGCGACTGCTCGATCCAGCGCCGTCACCAGAAGCTCGTGGAGGAGGCTCCGTCGCCGGCGCTGACCCAGGAGCTGCGCGCCGAGATGGGCGCAGCGGCGGTGCGCGCGGCGGAGTCCATCGACTACGTGGGGGCGGGCACCATCGAGTTCCTGCTGGACGAGGACGGCTCCTACTACTTCATGGAGATGAACACCAGGATCCAGGTCGAGCACCCCGTCACCGAGGTGACCACCGGTTTCGACCTGGTCAAGGAGCAGATCCGGATTGCCGCCGGTGAGCGGCTGGGCTTCCCGAGCAACGGGGAGCCGGTGCGGCACCGCGGACATGCCATCGAGTTCCGCATCAACGCCGAGGACCCGGACCGGAACTTCGCGCCCGGACCCGGTACGATCACGACGTTCCACCCGCCCGGAGGACCCGGTGTACGCCTGGACACGCACGTCTACACGGGCTACACGGTGCCGCCGAACTACGACTCGCTCCTGGCCAAGCTCATCGTGCACGGAAGCACGCGCGACGAGGCCATCCTCCGGGCGCGCCACGTCCTCGACCAGTTCATCATCGAGGGCGTGCCGACCACGATCCCCTTCCTGAGGCGCATCGTGGACGACGCTCGGTTCGTGGCCGGAGACGTGGACACGGGTTTCGTGGCTCGCATGCTGTCCGAGGCGAAGGAGGAGCGGTGAAGGCGCGCGTTTGCTTCAACCCGACCGAGCTCGACCCGGCGCTTCTGCCGGGCGCCGCGGTGGTGGTGATCGACGTCGTTCGGGCCACCACCTCCATGGTGGAGGCCCTCGCAAACGGCGCGCGCGCCATCTACCCGACGAGCTCGGCCGAGGAAGCCGTGAAGCTCGCCTCCTCGCTCGGCCGCGAGGACACGCTGCTGTGCGGCGAGCGCAAAGGCGTGAAGGTCGAGGGTTTCCACCTGGGCAACTCTCCGTCCGAGTTCGGACCCGACGTGGTCCGGGGCAAGCGCCTGGTCATGAGCACCACGAACGGGACCGTCGCGTTGGCGGACGCGGTGGAGGCTCGACGTGTGCTCGCGTGCGCCCTCACGAACCTCGGCGCCGTGGCCGACGCGGTCCGGGGCGAGGAGGACGTGATCGTGCTGTGCGCGGGCCGCATGGGGCGCTTCTCGATCGACGACGCGGTGTGCGCGGGACACCTCCTGCGGCGCCTGGGCGCGGACCCGCAGGAACCCGAGCACAACGACGCAGCGCGGGCCGCCCTCGCGCTGGCCGGGGCCATCGACCCCGATCGCGCCTTCCTGGCGGGAACCGAAGCCGGGCGTGCGCTCGCCGCCATCGGTCTCGAAGGCGACCTGGAGGCGTGCGGGGCGGTCGACCTCCACGCCGTGGTCGCCGAGATGAGGGACAGGGCGCTGATCGCCGCGGAAGGGTGACGGAGGGGGGATGGTAACGCGGGAGCAGCGACGTGAGATCCTGGCGATCGGCCTTCTCGCCCTGGCCTGCTTCGTCCTCCTCGCCCTCGTCCCGGTCTCGGTCCTCGGGGAGCGTGGCCCGCGGTGGTTCCCCTCCGGAAACGCGATGGGCTTCGTCGGTGGCACGCTGAGAGCCCTCCTCCGGGCCTTGCTCGGCGTGTCCGCGTTCCTCGTGCCCCCGCTGCTCGCCCTCGGCGGACTGCGCGCCGGCGGGTGGATGGGTGCCGAGCGGTCACTGCGTCTAGCGCTGCTGAACGTGGGGCTGCTCCTCCTGATCCCACCGAGCACGTGGATCGTGGCACCGGACCCGGTCGCGGCCGGCTGGCTCGGCACGCATCTGGGGGCGCCGCTCGTGGGGTTGGTGGGGGTCCTGGGCGCCGGGTTGGTCAGCGCGGCCGCCCTGGTGATCCTCTCCGTCGGCACGCTCGGCTGGAATCCGCTGCGGACCGTGGGACGGGGCGTCGTGGCCGGAGGCGAAGCGGCGGGGCGCACGGCCAGGGCCCTGAAGGAGAAGCGGCGTCTCGCGGCGCTCGAGCGCGCACAGCGCGACGCCGAAGCCGCGGCGGCCGAGCCCATCGAGGAGACGCCGCTGATCGAAGAGGTCGCGGCCGACGGCGACCCGACCGGGGGACCCGAGTTCCCCGAGCCGGTGCCCGATGTCCTCCCTCCCCCTCCCTCCGGCCGGAAAGGGCGGCGGAAGAAGAAAGGCGTGGACGAGCCGGCCGCGGGACGGGACGAGGACGACGGCTCCGGGCTGCCGGACCCTCGTCACCCCGACCAGGCGTCCGACCTGTGCATCCCGCCAGTGGACCTCCTCGAAGCCCCGGAAGAGGTGGACCGCGCCAGCATGGAGCGGCAGCTCGACGAGCTCGGCCGGATCCTCGTGGAGAAGCTGGGGACGTTCAACGTCCAGTGCGCGCTGGGCGGGAGAACCACCGGGCCCATGGTCACGCAGTTCGAGGTGATCCCGGCCGCCGGCGTGAAGGTGAACCGCATCGCCAACCTCGACGCGGATCTGGCGCTGGCGATGAAGGCCTCGAGCGTGCGCATCGTCGCGCCGATCCCTGGCAAGGGCGCCGTGGGCGTGGAGATCCCCAATCCCCAGCCCGAGATCGTCAACCTGCGGGAGATCCTGGAGACCCTGGCCTTCCAGAACGCCAAGGGCGAGCTGCCGCTCGCCCTTGGCAAGGACCTGAACGGGCGTCCGTACGTGGCGAACCTCGCCAAGATGCCGCACGTCCTGATCGCCGGCGCGACCGGGTCCGGCAAGTCGGTGTGCCTGAACACGATCGTCACGAGCCTGGTGTACAAGCACACGCCGGAGACGCTGCGGCTCCTGATGATCGACCCGAAGATGGTCGAGCTGTCCGTCTATGCCCGGCTCCCCCACCTGCGCCACAACGTCGTCACCGACCCTCGTGACGCCGCCGGTGTACTCAAGTGGGCCGTGCTGGAGATGGAGCGGCGATACGGGCTCCTGAAGGCCAACCACGTCCGCTCCATCCAGGAGTTCAACCGGAAGGTGAAGGACGGGGTCATGCTCCGGCGCGTCGAGCCCGTGGGCCACGAAGGAGACGAGGACCGATGGATCTACGCCGACGGCCTCATGCCCTACATCGTGGTGGTGGTGGACGAATTGGCGGATCTGATGATGACCGTTCAGAGCGAGGTGGAGAAGCCGTTGACACAGCTGGCCCAGAAGGCACGCGCCATCGGCATCCACCTCATCGTGGCCACGCAGCGGCCCTCGGTGAACGTCATCACCGGGCTGATCAAGGCGAACTTCCCGACGCGCATCGCCTTCCGCGTGGCCTCCAAGACCGACTCGCGCACGATTCTCGACCAGAACGGCGCGGACGCGCTCCTCGGTAACGGTGACATGCTGTTCCTGCCGCCCGGGCAGAGCGAGCCCGTGCGCGTCCAGGGCGCGTTCCTCCCCACGGAGGACACCGAGCGGCTCATGCAGTGGTATCGTGACCTCCAGGAGCGCCACGAGGACGCCGGAGAGCCGGCGCGCGCGCCCTCGGTGCTCGAGCCCGACATCCTGGAGGAGGTACGCACCGCCGAGCTGATATCCGTGGAGGAAGCCGTCGAAGCGATCTCCGGCGATTGGGACGAGCTCTTCCGGGCGGCCGCCGAGGTGTGCATCCAGAACCAGGGAGGGTCCACCTCGCTCCTTCAGCGGCGGCTGAGCATCGGGTACGGGCGCGCGGCACGCATCGTGGACCAGCTCCAGGACGCGGGGGTGCTGGGGCCCTCGGAGGGCGCCAAAGGGCGTGAGGTGCTCGTGGGCCTCGACGAGCTGGACATGCTGCTGAGCGGAGGAGGGCAATGATGCGACCATTCGGGCTCTCGGCGGCGATCGCCGGGGCGATCCTCGCCCTCGCTCCCGCTGGTGGCACCGCGCAGGAGGGACGCGGCCTCTCCGCGCTCGAAGCGGCCTCGGCCCGCTACCAGGCGGCGTCTGCCGTGTGCGCCGATTTCACGCAGACGCTGTCGGTGCCCCTCCTGGGACAGGAGAGCCATGGGAGCGGCAGGCTGTGCCAGGCACAGCCGAATCTCTTCGCCATGCGCTTCGACGATCCGGCGGGCGACGCCGTGGTCATGGACGGGACGTACGTCTGGATCTACTACAAGAGCGCGGACCCCAAGACCGTGATCCGGTTGCCCGTCGCCGACGCACCGGGCGGGTTCGACCTCCACCGTGAGTTTCTCGAGAACCCCGCGCAGAAGTACGAGATCTCCTTCGAGGGGACGGAGACGCTGGGGGGGAGGAGCACCGACCGGATCCGTCTCGTCCCCCGGGCGCCGGCCTCCTACCAGGCGGCGGTGGTGTGGATCGACGAGGGCGACCACGTGCTGCGTCGTGTGAAGCTCGAGGAGGAGAACGAATCCGTGCGCACGGTGACGCTCTCGGGCGTGACGCTCGATCCGCGCATCCCGGACGGTTGGTTCACCTTCACGCCGCCCTCCGGGGTGCAGATCATCTCGCGATGAGCTGATGGCGCGCCTTCGCGACCTTCCCGTCTTCCCGCTCAGCCCGGAGCCGGTCCGTCCGGGCGTGGGCCCGGACGCCACCGCCGTGCGCCTGCACATCGAGCCCACCGGCGACGACGGAGGGCCGAAGATCGCCCTCGTCACGCTGGGCTGCGACAAGAACACCGTCGACTCCGAGCGCATGATGGCGGCCCTGGTGGGCCACGGCGCTCGCGTCTCGTCCGACGTCGAGGGCGCCGACGTGGTCATCGTCAACACGTGCGGCTTCATCCAGGCGGCGAAGGAGCAGTCGATCGAGACGATCCTCGAGGCGTGCCAGCTGAAGGACGCCGGGGCGCTCAAGGCCGTCGTCGCCGTCGGGTGCATGGTCGAGCGGCACGGCGACGAGATGCGCGCGGAGATCCCCGAGGTCGACCTCTTCATGGGCCTGAGGGACCTGGCCGGCCTCGTGCCGGCGCTCCGCGAGCGGGGCCTGCTCCCCCACGACGACGAGGCGGTTCCGACGATGGAGCGGCCGTTGCGCATCCTCTCCACCGACACCCCGCACACGTCCTACCTGAAGATCAGCGAAGGGTGCGACCACACGTGCGCGTTCTGTGCGATCCCGCTCATGCGCGGGCTGCATCGGTCGCAGCCGGTGGAGGAGCTGGTGCGGGAGGCGGCGGGGCTGGGAGCGCAGGGCGTGCGCGAGATCAACATCGTCTCCCAGGACACCACCTGGTACGGCCGCGATCTGCGTCGTGGGGGGTCACGGGGCGCGGGCGCCCCGTCGGGCGCGGCGGCGCCCACCCTCCCCGACCTCCTGCACGCGCTGCTCGCCGGCACCGACGTGCCGTGGTATCGCCTGTTCTACATGTATCCGTCCGGCATTACGCCCGAGATGGTCGAGCTGATCGCGAACGAGCCGCGCATCCTTCCCTATCTGGACATGCCGATCCAGCACGGGAGCGACCGCATGCTCACGCTCATGCGCCGTCCGGAGCGGCGAAGGACCATCCTCGAGCGCGTGGCCTGGCTGCGCGACACCGTGCCCGACCTGACCCTGCGCACCACGGTGATCGTGGGCTTCCCGGGGGAGACGGAAGAGGATTTCCGCGAGATGCTGGAGCTGCTCGAAGAGGTCGAATTCGACCGGGTCGGCGGCTTCACCTACTCGCTGGAGGAGGGGACGCGCGCCGCGGCGATGGACGGCCATCTGGACGAGGAGGAGAAGGAGGAGCGGCTCGAACGCCTGATGGAGGTGCAGCGCGGCATCTCCTTCGACCGGAACCTGGAGCTGGTCGGGCGCTCGACGATCGCGCTGGTGGATCGTACGGTGGACGACGATCCGGAGTTCGGCGCGGTGGCGCGCACGCCGTCGCAGGCACTGGACGTGGACGGTGTCACGAACATCCGGGGCGGCGAAGGGCTCGCGCCCGGAGACATGGTGCGGGTGGAGATCGTGGACGCGCTCGATTACGACCTGGTGGCGGAGGTTCGACGGTGAGGATGCGCATGAAGCTCTCGAGCGGCACCCTGGCGATGGCGGCGGGACTCCTGCTGGCGGCACCCACGGCCGGCCATGCCCAGGACGTGGCAGACTACGACTACGAGAACCTCTCGTTCCGCGGATTCGGCCCCGAGTGGGGCTACATCTGGCCGAGTCGTGTGGAGCCCACCCAGACGTTCGGCCTGCGCATGGACCTCGGGTACCTCGGGCCGGGCCTGCGGATCGTGCCCGGCATCACGTACTGGAAATCCGACTTCAAGGCCAGCGAGATCCGCGAGCTCGAAAATCGCGTCGCGTCGCTCATCGTGTCCCAGACGGAGGGTCCGCCGCCGACGGTGGACCTCGGGCGCATCGACTGGAGCGACATCGCGCTCTCCGTGGACGGACAGGTCGTCTGGCGGGTGCCCTACGACCTGCTGACGTTCGTCGGCGTGGGCGCCGCCGTACACCTGCTCAACGGCAACGGCACCGCGATCAACGGCACCTTCGTCGAGGATCTGCTCGACTCGGTGACGGCCGGATTCAACCTGAACACGGGCGTCGAGTACACCCTGGCACGCAGCCTGCGTGCGTACGGTCAGGCCCGCTACGAGGTCCTGGGCGACCTGCAGTACTTCGGCATCCGCCTCGGTGCGCAGATCATGCTCGCGCCCCCGGCCCCGGGCGAGGAGCGGAGCCGATGACGGACGGGGCGATGGCGCCACGGTTGGCCGTGGTGGGTACCGGCGCCATCAGCCAGGTGATGCACATCCCGATCCTGGCGGAGCGTGAGGACGTGGATCTCGCGGTCCTGGCCGACCTCGACGTCGCGAAGGCCCGGACCATCGCGGATCGGATGGGCGTTCCCGAGGCGCTCGACCCCGACGAGGTCCTGCGCCGCGAGGATCTCGACGCGATCGTGCTGTGCACCCCCAACGGCGTCCACGAGGAGATGGCGGTACGGGCGCTCGAGGCCGGCAAGGACGTCTTCGTCGAGCGGCCGGTCGCCATCACCCCGGAGGGTGTCGAGCGCGTGCTGGGGGTGGCACGGGAAAGAGGCCGCCGCCTGGTGGTCGGGCAGCCGCACCGTTTCCGCGCCGACGCCACGGCGCTGCGGAGCTTCGTCGCCGGCGGCGAGATGGGGGAGATCTATGCCGTGCGCGGAAGCTGGCTGACCCGCAGGATTCCCATCCTGCGTCCCACCTGGAGGCAGCGGAAGGCCGAGGCCGGAGGTGGGGCCCTGATGGAGCTGGGTGTGCCCTCGCTCGACCTCTGTCTCTGGCTGGTGGGCTACCCGACGGTGCGGCGCGTGAGCTGCGTCACGATGCCGGGCGATTTCGACGTCGAGGACGCCGCCACGCTCATGTTCGAGGCGGACGGGGGGGTCGCGTTCACCATGGAGGTGAGCACGCGGCTGTTCGCCGGCGACGATCGCTACTACGCCCGCGTGATGGGCACCGAGGGCTCCGCCTCGCTGCCGCCGCTGGAGATCTACAAACAGCTCGGTGGGCGCCCGCTCGAAGTGACCCCCCGCCAGCCCCGCCCCCGCGGCGGGGAAGACCGCTACACCAATGCCTACCGGCGCCAGCTCGACCACTTCGTCCGGGCCGTGTCCGGCCGCGGCGAAGCCGAGCTACCCGACGAGCAGGCGGCGCTCATGCGCGTCATCCAGATGGCGTACCGGGCTGCCGAGGAGGGACGGGAGGTGACGTCATAGCGGAACGGTTCCGGGCCCTCTTCCGGCTCCTCGCGCCCCGGCCCGGAGAACGGCTGTTGCCTGTGGCATCGGCGTTGCTCCTGGCGGCGTCGTTCCCCCCCCTGCACCCACTGATGCTCCCGTTCGTCGGGATGGTGCCGCTCGCGATCTGGGTGGCCACCCTCGGACCGGATCGTGAGGGCCGGCGCGCCGCGGTGCGTGGCAGCATGCTCTTCGGCCTGCTCTACTTCGGCGTCGTCTTCTACTGGATCCTCATCGCGCTGATCTGGTTCACGAAGCTCGCGATCCTCGCCTACGTGTCGACGATCCTCGCGCTGATGGGCTTCGCCGGGCTGTTCGGCTGGATGCTCCACCGGGCCCTCAACGAGGTGCGGGCCCCGCTGTGGCTGGCGCTGCCGGTCACGTGGACGGCCATCGAGTGGTCCCGCGCCCATCTGCCGGGCCCGATCGCGTTCCCGTGGCTGGGGCTGGGGACCTCCCTGACGGGCTTTCCCGAGCTCGTGGGGATCGCCGAGATCGTCGGCGCCCGAGGGGTGACCTTCTGGCTGGTGCTGGTCAACGGCCTCGTGGCTACGGTCCTGCTCCGCTGGCGGTCGGGGAGACGGTGGGTGCCGTCGCTCCTCGCGGTCGCGTTGGTCACCGTCCTTCCGGCGGGGTGGGGCGTCTGGCGCGCCCGGACGCTCGATGTGCGCGAGGCCGGGCGGGTGGCCGTGGTTCAGCCCAACATCCGCGAGGACCTCAAGCTGAGCGGCGACGAGGCCCTGGACAGCACGTTCGCGGCCCTGGACCAGCTCCTCCCCCGCATCGCGCCAGGGTCGGTGGACCTCGTCGTGATGCCGGAGGTGACCTTTCCCGTATACCTGCGGGTCCCCTACGAGCAGGCGGAGTACGTGCGCGCCCGGGTGCAGGCCTATTCCCGCGAGGTTGGGGCGCCGATCCTGTTCGGCGCGCTGGGCACCGAGGCCGTGAAGGGTGGGTACGTCCCCTTCAACTCCGCCTTCCTCATGAAGCCGCAGGGGCTCACCGACTACGAGTACGACAAGCGCTACCTGGTGCCGTTCGTCGAGCGCGTCCCCTGGGTGCCGTCGACGTGGCTCCGGGGCCTACGGTACTTCGGCTCCTTCGGGGTCGGGCAGGGGTGGCCGTTGGCATGGGTCGACGAGACCGCCTACGCACCCCTGATCTGCTACGAGTCGACCTATCCTCAAGGTGCGCGTGCCTTCCGTCGCGAGGGGGCGGACGTCCTGGTGAACATCACGAACGACGCTTGGTACGGGCGGGAGCCGTGGTACGCACGCACGACGGCGCTGTGGCAGCATCCCGCGCACATGGTCATGCGTGCGATCGAAAACCGTGTGGGCGTGGCGCGGGCCGCCAACACGGGCATCTCGATGTTCGTGGACCCCCTGGGCCGCGCGTACGACGCTACGCCGCTCTTCCAGCGAGCGATCCGGGTGGACACCGTGTACACGACCGACGTGCGCACCTTCTACACGCGCTTCGGCGACCTGGTCGGCAACGGGTCGGCCGCGGGCGCGCTGCTCCTCGTGCTCATCGCGTGGCGGGCGCGGCGGCGCCTTCCCTCCCTGGACCCGACCGGGGCTCGCGATTAACTTTTCCAGGCTATGGAGGCGAACGCCTGCGGGGGATTCGCCTCCCACTCCGTTGAAACGCCGGGCCGGCTGCCGCTTCCCGAGGGCGCCAGGCCCGTTCCACTTCGGCACGTGGAGCTGGACATGAAGCAGGGCATCCATCCCGACTACAAGCCGGCGACGGTCGTCTGTTCCTGCGGCAACCGCTTCGAGACGATGTCGACGGTGGAGGAGGTCCACGTCGAGATCTGCTCGGTGTGTCATCCCTTCTACACCGGCAGACAGCGTCTCGTGGATACCGCCGGACGGGTCGATCGCTTCAAGAAGAAGTACGAGAAGGTCGGCAAGTGACGCAAACGGCCGGGCCTCGGCCCGGCCGTTTGCGCCCGTCGACGATCCAGCCGCGGTCTGCCGATCCGCGGGCCTCCCATGAAAACCCCCGAACTCGACCCCCGGCTCGATCAGCGCCTCCGCGCGGCGGAGCGGCGTTTCGCGGAGCTCGACCGCGCGCTGGCCAGCCCCGAGGTGTTCGCCCACCCGGACCAGCTTCGGGAGCTCGGGCAGGAGCGGGCGCACCTGGAGCCCGTCGCGGAAGTCGCTCAGCAGCTTCGCAGCGCGCTGTCGGAGCACCGCGGCGCCGTGGAGCTCCTCGACGAGGCCGACGAGGAAGAGATGCGCACCATGGCGGAGGACGAGGCCGCCAGTCTGGAGGAGCGCATCGAGGCTCTCGTCAAGCGGGCCCGCGAGCTGCTCATTCCCCGCGACCCCCTCGAGGACCGCGCGGCCGTGGTGGAGGTGCGGGCGGGCACCGGTGGCGACGAAGCGGGGCTGTTCGCGGCGGACCTCATGCGCATGTATGAACGGCTGGCCGAGCGACTGGGATGGTCCGTGGAGCTGCTGAGCCTCTCGGAGGGCATTCCCGGCTCGATCAAGGAGGCGATCTTCGTGGTGCGCGGGCGCGGCGCCTACGGTCGGCTGCGCTACGAGTCGGGGGTCCACCGCGTGCAGCGCGTGCCGGAGACCGAGAGCCAGGGGCGCATCCACACCTCGGCGGCGACCGTGGCGGTCCTGCCGGAGGCCGAAGAGGTGGATCTGCAGATCGACCCGGCCGACCTCCGTATCGACGTGTTCCGCTCCTCCGGTCCCGGCGGCCAGTCCGTGAACACCACGGACTCGGCGGTGCGCATCACGCACGCGCCCTCGGGCCTGGTCGTCTCGTGCCAGGACGAGAAGTCGCAGCACAAGAACAAGGCCAAGGCGATGAAGGTGCTGCGCAGCCGCCTCCTCGACAGGATGATCGCCGAGCAGGAAGCGGAGCGTGCGCGGGAGCGCAAGACACAGGTCGGCACCGGCGACCGCTCCGCGAAGATCCGGACGTACAACTTCCCCCAGAACCGGGTCACCGACCACCGTATCGGCCTCACGCTGTACAGCCTGGGCGACGTGCTGGAGGGTGACCTGGACGAGCTGGTCACGGCGCTGCGCCTGGCTAAGGAGGAGGAGCGGCTGGAGACCTCGTCGGCGTGACGGAGAGCGTGCGGAGCCCGGAGGCCGGTCGAGGCCGGGACGAGGAGGTGTGGACGGTGCTCCGGCTCATGCGCTGGAGCGGTGAGTATCTGGAGTCGAAGGGTGTCGCGCGAGGTCGGCTCGATGCCGAGCATCTTCTGGCCCACGCCGTCGGGGTCCCGCGGCTGCAGCTGTACCTGCAGTTCGATCGTCCGCTGGAGGCCGAGGAGCTCGACCGATTCCGGCCCCTCCTGCGGAGGCGGGCGGAACGCGAGCCGCTACAATACATTCTCGGGCGAGCCGCCTTCCGGGAGCTCGAGCTCACGGTGGATCCGCGCGTGCTGGTGCCGAGGCCCGAGACCGAGATCCTCGTGGAAGAGGTTCTCGCCTGGGCGGCGGCGCAGCACCGAGACGATCTCACTGCGGTCGACCTGGGGACGGGTTCGGGGGCCATCGCCCTCTCGCTCCTGCACGAAGGCCCATTCGCCCACGTCGTCGCAACCGACGCTTCGGAAGACGCTCTGGTCGTGGCCGCGCTCAACGCGCGGTCCACCGGGATCGAGGAGCGTCTGGAGCTGAGGCGAGGCTCGCTGTTCGAGCCGCTGGGCGAGGGGGAGCGCTTCGATGCCCTGGTGTCGAACCCGCCCTACGTCGCGGAGGCGGAAGCCCCCGGGCTCGAGCCGGAGGTCGGCGTCTGGGAGCCGGCGCAGGCGCTGTTCGGGGGCGCGGACGGCCTGACGGTGCTGCGGGCGATTGCGGAAGGGGCCGGGCCGTATCTCCAGCCCGGCGGGCTGCTGGCGCTCGAGGTCGGCGCGGGACAGGCCGGGGTGGTGGTGACGGCGGTGGAGGGTGTGGGTGAGTACGACGACGTATCCGTCCGACGGGACCTGGCGGGGCGCCAGCGGGTCGTGCTGGCCCGGCGAGCAGGTGCGAGAACCGAGAGCGAAGGTTGACCAGAGAAGCAGAAGAAAGGGAGCTCGGAATGGCAGGCATCTACGACATGGCGAAGGAGCTGGGCGGTGCGCTGGCCCGGACCGAAGAGTACCAGGCCCTCAAGCGGGCGAGCGCGGCGGTCGACGAGGACCGCGAGCTCGTCGAGCTCAGGAACGAGCTCCAGGCCCTCGAGCAGCGGCTGGAGGCGTCGCTGCGCGCAGGCCGGCAGCCGGAGGAGGAGGTGGCCAAGAGCTACGAGGAGAAGGCTGGCGAGCTGCAGGCGAAGCCCGGGTTCCAGCGCCTCATCGCCGCCCAGTCGAACTTCGACAAAGTGATGTACAAGGTGAACGAGACGATGGCCCGTGGGCTCCAGGAAGGCGCCCAGAGCCGGATCATCCTCTCGTCCTGATCCCCCGACCACCAACGCGAACGAGGCAGATTTCGTGAAGCAGCCATCCGATGTCCTTCCAGCCAGCGGCAAGCTGGGCGTTCTTCTGCCCGGCTTCGGTGCCGTGGCCACCACCTTCGTCGCCGGCGTGGAAGCGGCACGCCGCGGGCTCGCGAAGCCGATCGGAAGCCTGACCCAGATGGCAACCATCCGTCTGGGCAAGCGCACCGAGAACCGGACGCCCTTCATCAAGGACTTCGTGCCGCTTGCCGGGCTCGAGGACCTGGTGTTCGGGGCGTGGGACCCGATCCCCGACGATGGCTACCAGAGCGCGCTCAAGGCCGGCGTGCTGCACAAGGAGCAGCACCTCGACCCGATCAGGGACTTCCTGTCGTCGCTGAAGCCGATGCCCGCGGCGTTCGACAGCCACTACGTGAAGAAGCTCGACGGCCCGAACAAGAAGAAGGCGGCCAGCAAGAAGGAGCTCGCCGAGGCGATCCGGGCCGACATCCGGCGCTTCAAGGAGGAGAACGGCTGCGACCGGCTCGTCATGGTCTGGTGCGGCTCGACCGAGATCTACGTGCGCGCAGGTGCGGTTCACGAGAGCCTGGACGCGTTCGAGAAGGCGATGGCGGCCAACGACCCCGGCATCGCTCCCAGCCAGCTCTATGCGTACGCGGCGATCATGGAAGGCATCCCCTACGCCAACGGTGCGCCGAACCTGTCCGCGGACTTCGCGGCCCTCGAGGACCTCGCGGTGAAGCGGGGCGTGCCGATCTGCGGGAAGGACTTCAAGACGGGCCAGACCCTCATGAAGACGATCCTGGCCCCCGGCTTCAAGACGCGGATGCTGGGCCTGAACGGATGGTTCAGCACGAACATCCTCGGCAACCGAGACGGCGAGGTGCTCGACGACCCCGAGTCCTTCAAGACGAAGGAGGTGTCGAAGCTGGGCGTCCTGGAGCACATCCTGCAGCCGAAGATGTACCCCGACCTCTACGACAAGCTCTACCACAAGGTGCGGATCAACTATTATCCGCCGCGTGGTGACAACAAGGAGGGGTGGGACAACATCGACATCTTCGGGTGGATGGGCTACCCGATGCAGATCAAGGTGGACTTCCTCTGCCGCGACTCGATCCTGGCCGCCCCCATCGTGCTCGACCTGGCGCTGTTCATGGACCTGGCTTCGCGGGCCGGGATGAAGGGGATCCAGGAGTGGCTGTCGTTCTATTTCAAGAGTCCCCAGACGGCGCCCGGACTCTATCCCGAGCACGATCTCTTCATCCAGCATTGGAAGCTCAAGAACACGCTCCGCTGGATGATGGGCGAGGAGCAGATCACGCACCTGGGCGTGGAATACTACGATTAGCGGAGGCGGGGGTCCGGTCGATCCGGGCCCGGCCCGCTCCGCGCACCGGGCGGATTCATGGCTCTAGGAAGCTTCATCGTGTTGGAGGGCGGCGAGGGTGTGGGCAAGAGCACCCAGGCCGTCCTCCTGGGCGCCTGGCTGGAACAGCTGGGCGTTCCACACGTGGTGGCCCGCGAGCCCGGCGGTACCCCGGTGGGAGAGGCCGTCCGCTCCGTGGTGCTCGCGCGCACGGATCTGGACATGCCGCCGGAAAGCGAGCTATTCCTGTACCTGGCCTCGCGCGCCGCTTTCGTGCGGGACGTGGTGCGTCCCGCGCTCGAGGCCGGGAAGACCGTGATCGCGGACCGCTTCGACCTTTCGACGCTCGCGTACCAGGGATACGGAAGGGGGCTCGACCTGGACGAGGTGCGCCGGGCCATCGCGCTGGCCACAGGGGGGCTGGCGCCCGATCTCTACGTGTTCCTGGATCTACCGGTCGAGGTCGGGGAGGCGCGGCAGCATGACGAGGGCAAGGCCCCGGACCGCATCGAACGTGAAGGCGGCTCGTTCCTGCGCAGGGTGCGGGAGGGATACCTGGCGTTGGCGGCGGGGGCGACGAACGTGCGGGTGATCGACGGAGCCGGCGAGCCCACGGAGGTGCACGCGCGCGTCCGCCGTCTCCTGGAGCGCGAGCTTCCGGAAACCTTCACCCCTTCGGGGGTTTAATCGGGGTTCGGAGGCCGAAAGGCCCCCGCGGACCCGGAAACGCATGGAAAGGTCGAAAATGCGGAGAGGCGTGGTGGCGCCGGTGGTGATCGTAGCCGCCGCCGTTCTGACGGGAGGATGGCTCCTCCAGCGAGGCGTGGACCGCGCCGAGAACGTGTACATGAAGGTCCACCTCCTCCAGGAGGTGGTCGACCGGGTCGAATCCAGCTACGTGGACAAGGTCGATACGGGCAGCCTCTACCACTCCGCGATCGACGGCCTGATCGACGACCTGCACGACCCGTACTCGTCGTTCATGGAAGCCTCCGACTTCGAGAACCTGCGCATCCAGGGGATCGAGGGGGAGTACGGCGGCGTCGGCCTCGAGGTGAGCGAGCGCGACGACTACGTCACGGTGGTCAGCCCCATGCCGGGCACGCCCGGGGCCCGGGCCGGCATCCGGGCGGGAGACCAATTCTGGGAGATCGAGGGCCACGCCGCGGACACGATGAACGTGGACCAGGCGGTCGCACTCCTCCGTGGCAAGCCGGGCAGCAGCGTGCAGGTGAAGATGCTCAGGCCGGGCATCGACGACCCCATTCCGTTCACGCTCACGCGCGAGGTCATCCAGCTCAAGGCGGTGCCCTTCGCGCTCATGCTCGAGCCGGGCATCGGATACGTTCCCCTGCAGAGCGTGTTGGAGAGCTCCTCCGAAGAGGTGCGCGCGGCCCTCGATTCCCTCGAGACGGCCGGGATGAAAAGCGTCATCGTCGACCTCCGCGGTAACCCGGGCGGCCTGCTCGACCAGGGGATCGAGGTCTCGGACCTCTTCCTCGACAGGGGGCGCTCGATCGTCGAGACGCGGGGGCGCGCGGAAGACCAGACCGCCACGTACAAGGCCAGCCAGGACGACCGCTACGCCGGCTTGTCGATGATCGCGCTCGTGGACGGGGGCAGCGCATCCGCCTCGGAGATCATCGCCGGCGCGCTGCAGGACAACGATCGCGCGCTGCTGGTCGGCGCCAGCACGTTCGGCAAGGGCCTCGTGCAGAGCCTCTACCGCCTGTCCGGGGGCAACGTGCTCCGGCTGACTACGGCACGCTGGTACACGCCCGTCGGTCGCTCGATCAACAAAGACCCGGATGCGCGCTTCCACCCGGAGGGCGGAGGATCCCTTTCGCTCACGGGTCAGTTCGTGGCGGGTCCGGACCTGTCGGGGCGGCCCACCTACGAGTCCGTGGGTGGTCGCCGTCTCTACGGGGGTGGGGGCATCGCTCCCGATGTCTTCGTGATGCCCGAGGTGCTGAACGCCGACGAGGAGCGTGCGGTGCGGGCACTGTATCGCCAGAACGGGGTCATGACCGTGGCGGTCTTCAACTACGCCGTGCGCTACGTGCGGGACCACCCCGACCTGAAGCCCGGCTTCGAGCTCACCGACGCCGACCTCGAGGCCTTCTATCGGAGGCTCCCCGAATGGGATGTCTCGGTGGACCGGGCCGATTTCCGTGCGGCACGCCGTTTCATCTCCTACCAGATCGAGCGCGAGATCGCGCTCCAGGACTGGGGTGACGAGGGCCAGTTCCTGCAGGAACGCCGGTTCGACAAGCCCCTCGCCAAGGCCGTCGAGCTCCTCGAGGGTGCGCCTTCGCAGGACGAGCTGCTCGCGCGCGCCTCGGCCTCGGACGAGGCCGAGGCGGGGTCCTGAGGCCGACGGGCGCCCCGGCAGCGGGTCGTCCCTTCCGAACATGTCGAGGACGCGGGCCCGGATGTCTCTTTCGACGGGTGCGATCGAGGTCCTGCGCGGCGGGGTCGTCGAGGCCCGCCATGCCGTCCACGCGGTGGTGGCGGACGCGGGCGGGCGCGTCGTGGCGTCGGTGGGGGAGCCCGGCGCGAGCGCGTTCTATCGCTCTGCGGCCAAGCCCCTCCAGGCCCTCCCGCTGGTCGAGGACGGCGTCGTCGAGCGCTTCGGGATCACCGAGGACGAGCTCGCCCTGTGTTGCGCGTCGCACGAAGGAGAACCGAGGCACCTGGCCGGGGCACGCTCGATCCTGGCGAAGGCCGGGCTCGACGAGTCGGCGCTCCGCTGTGGAGCTCACCTCCCGTTCTCGGAGGTGGAGGCGCGCGCAGTGGTGCGCAATGGGGGCGAGGCGCTGCCGATTCACAACAACTGCTCGGGTAAGCACGCGGGCATGCTGGCGCTGGCCATGGCGAAGGGGTGGGATCCGGAGGGATACCACGCGGCCGGACACCCTGTCCAGAAACGGATGATGAGGGAGATCGTGCGCTGGTCGAAGGTCGAGGAGTCGGACGTGGCCACCGCCGTGGACGGATGTGGGGTGGTGTGCTTTGCGGTTCCGCTGCGGGCCATGGCGGCTTCCTTCGGACGTTTCGCGGCCGCCGCGGCGGACGATCAGGCCCCCGGGCGCATCGTTGCGGCGATGACGCGCCACCCGTTCATGGTCGGGGGAACCGGGCGCGCCTGCACCGCCGTCATGGAGCGGACCGGCGCGAGGGCCTTCGTGAAGCTGGGCGCCGAGGGCGTGTACGGGGCGGGCGTCCCGGGCCGGGGCCTGGGGATCGCCATCAAGGTGGCCGACGGCGCCCGGCGGGCGGTCGAGGTCGCGCTCGTCCACGTTCTCCACCAGCTGGAGGTTCTCGACACGGACGACCTCGGCGCGCTGGCTCGCTGGGCGAGGCCGGAGGTGCGGAACACGCGTGCCGAGGTGGTCGGCGCGATCCGCCCGGCCTTCGAGCTGGCGCCGGCATGAGCACGCTGGACGCCGGAACGGAGGCCCTCGTGGCGTTGAGCGCCGCTTTGGCTGTGGGGAGCCGAACCGTCGTGGACGAGGCGCTGCGCGCGGCGGCCCGGGTCGCGGATCCGGTCGCCGTGGAGGAGACGCTGCTCCAGAGCCACCTCTTCCTCGGATACCCCGCCGCGCTGAACGGACTCGCGCGCTGGCGGGAGATCTCGGGCCGCGCCGCGCCTCCCGCCGCGGACGACCGGGACCGGTGGGCGGAGCGGGGAGAGGAAGTGTGTCGGGTCGTGTACGGTGGGCAGTACGCGGGGCTGCGCGCGAACGTGCGGCGTTTGCACCCGGATGTGGAGCGATGGATGGTGGAGGATGGCTACGGAAGGGTCCTCGGGCGACCCGGGTTGGACCTCCCTGTCCGTGAGCTGTGCATCAGCGCGATCCTGACGGTGCAGGATGCCCCCCGGCAGCTCTATTCGCACCTGCGGGGCGCCCTGAACGCCGGTGCCGGCCAGGCCCAGGTGTCGCGGGCGCTCGAGCTCGCGGCGATGGTGAGTACGCCGGTGGCCCGCGAACGCGCGGCCGAGACGTGGACCGAGGTGCGGCGACGCGCCGCAGGAGACGACTGAGTGTTCGTCGATCGCGCGGTGATCGAAGTGCGTGGCGGTGTCGGGGGGTCGGGTTCCGAGGCCATGCGCAGGGAGTCGTTCGTGCCTCGCGGTGGGCCCTCGGGGGGCGACGGAGGGAAGGGCGGCGACGTGGTCCTCGAAGTCGACGCGCAGCTGTCGACCCTGCTCGACTACAGCTACCAGAAGCACTACTTCGCGCCCCGCGGTCAGCACGGCGAGGGCAGCAACCGCACCGGGCGGTCCGGGGAGGACCTGGTCCTGAAGGTGCCGCCGGGGACCGTCGTGACCGACGCGGACTCGGAGGAGCTCCTCGGCGAGCTGCTCGCGGAGGGGGAGCGGCTGATCGTGGCGTGCGGCGGCCGCGGCGGCCGTGGCAACGCCCATTTCCCGACGTCGACGAACCAGGCGCCGCGACGATGGGAGCCGGGTGCCGAAGGAGAGGAGCGCCGCATCAAGCTGGAGCTGAAGCTCATCGCCGACGTGGGGCTGGTCGGTGAGCCCAACGCCGGCAAGTCCACGCTGCTGTCCGCCGTTACGGCGGCGCGGCCCAAGGTAGCGGACTACCCCTTCACCACCCTCGCCCCGAACCTCGGGGTGGTACGGCTCTCCGGATATCGGTCCTTCGTGGTGGCGGACGTTCCCGGGCTCATCGAAGGCGCGCACGAGGGGAGGGGGCTCGGGCACCAGTTCCTGCGCCACATCGAGCGCACGCGCACCTTGGCCCTCCTGATCCCCGTCGACGCGTCCGACCCGCAGGCCGAGTACGAGGCCTTGCGGGGTGAGCTCGCCGCGTACGCCGCGCCGCTGTCGCGCACTCCCCACTGCGTGGTGCTCACCAAGACCGATCTCCTGGGCCCGGACGATCCACCGCCCGAGCTCTCCGCCCCGGAGGCGTTCGGCGTCTTTCCCGTCTCTTCGATCGCCCGCCAGGGGCTCTCCGAGTTGCTGGACGCCCTCTGGGAGCGAAGCCGCGCGGTCGAGCGCGCGGAGAAGGGCGAGGAAGAGGAGTGGTGGACGCCCTGATCCGGGATCGGGATCGCCGCCGCGAGGTGGAGGCGCTCCTCGTCCTCGACGCGCTCCCCCGGGTGGGGCCGGCTACCGTCCGGGCGCTCGTCGAGGCGGCCGGATCCGCGACGCGCGCCCTGACGATGCCCTCCCTCCTCGACGGATTCGGCGGCGCGGGCACGTCGGCGGCCGCATCCGATCCGGCGGTCGCGGCGGCGGTGCACCGCTCCCTCCAGGCTGCGGATCGCCTCGGAATCGGGACCGTTCTGATGGGCGAGAGGGACTATCCGGAGCGCCTCCTCCACCTGGTGGACCCGCCGCCGGTCCTCTTTCTGCGCGGGCGCGCCGAGCTGCTCGGCCCCCCGGGTGTCGCCATCGTCGGATCCAGGCGGTCCACCGAGCGGGGCCGACGCGCGGCCCGTCGCATCGGCGCCGCCGTGGCCCGCGTCGACGTCCCGGTGGTGAGCGGACTGGCCCTTGGGGTCGACGGGGCCGCGCACGAGGGCGCGCTCGACGCCGGCGGTCCGACCATCGCGGTGCTGGGCCGAGGAGCGGATCGGGCCTACCCGCGGAGCCACACCGCTCTGTTCCGGAGGATCCTGGCGGACGGTCTCCTGGTCAGCGAGTTCCCGCCGGGCGCTCCGGCGCTTCCGCACCACTTCCCCCGCCGCAACCGCATCCTCGCCGGGCTCTGCCACACGGTCGTCGTGGTCGAGGCGGGGGCGCGCAGCGGAGCGCTCATCACCGTCGAGCACGCCCTCGACCTCGGCCTGGACGTGTGGGCCGTCCCGGGGCCGTTCGGGGAGGCGTTCTGCGAGGGGAGCAACGGCCTTCTTGCCGACGGTGCGCGTCCCCTGGTGACAGTGAACGGCTTCGTGCGCATGGCGCTGAGGGTGGAGCCGGGGGAGGCGGGGGTCCCGACGTCCCTCTCCGACGAGGAGGTGCGCCTCCTCGAGGTGCTGGCGGGAAGCGCGCGCACGGCCGACGAGGTGGCTCGGGGGACGGGGCTCCGGGTCGGGAGGGCGCTGGCGCTCCTCGCCGAGATGGAGTTGCGCGGGCAGGTCGTCCGCGGGCCCGGGATGCGGTTCCGTCGTGCGGGATGACCGCCCCCGCGGCGCAGCCACGGTCGCCTCGGTCTACGTGCACGCCCCGTTCTGCGTGCGCCGTTGCTTCTACTGCGACTTCGCGGTGCAGGTGCGCAGGACTGGCGACACGGCTGCCTGGCTGGCGGCGCTCGGCGCGGAGCTCGGGAGCGTGGCGCGCGAGGGTCTCTTCGCCCTCGCTCCGCGCCTGGACACGCTGTACGTGGGCGGAGGAACGCCGTCGCTGCTCGGACCGGACGCGATGGCCGGCCTCGGCCGCTTGCTGGGGCCCGAACGGCTCCACCGGGGCGACCTGGAGTGGACGGCGGAAGCCAACCCGGAGAGCCTCACGCCCGCGGTCGCGCGCGCGTGGCGCGAGGCCGGCGTGAACCGCCTCAGCCTGGGCGTCCAGACGTTCCACGCACCCGCGCTGCGGTGGATGGGGCGCATGCACGGTCCCGAAGGTGCGGAGGCCGCCGTGGGGGCGGCACGCGGGGCGGGCGTCGAGAACCTCTCGGTCGACCTCATCTTCGGGCTTCCCGGGCACCTGGGGCGCCCGTGGGAGGAAGACCTCGATCGCGTCCTGGCCCTGGACGTCCCCCACGTCAGCCTGTACGGGCTGAGCGTGGAGCCGGCCACGCCACTGGGCCGGGCCGTCCGCGAGGGCCGCGAGCCTCCGGTGGACGAGGAACGCTACCGGGAGGAGTTCCTCCTGGCGGCCGAGACGCTGTGCGCCGCCGGCTACGAGCACTACGAGGTGTCGAACTTCGCACGCCCGGGCGCCGCGTCACGGCACAACCGGGCGTACTGGTGCGGGGTACCCTATCTCGGGCTGGGGAACGGGGCCCACAGCTATGCGCCGCCGGTGCGACGATGGAACCTGCGGGCCTGGGAGGAATACGCCACGAGGACGGCCGACGGCCGCAGCCCGGAGGAGGGCAGCGAGGTGCTCGACGCAGACGCCCGACGGCTGGAGCGGATCTGGCTCGGGCTGCGCACATCGGACGGGCTCGTCGTGCGCGAACTCGGCGACGGGGCCGAGGCGGCGGCCGCCGCCTGGGAGCGGAAGGGGCTCGCGGAAATCGACGACGGAACGGTGCGCCTGACCCCCGAGGGGTGGCTCGTGCTGGACCGACTCGCAGTGGAGCTCGACGATGTTCGTGCTTGACGCTCTCCCGACGGAATTTCGATCTTCCAACCCATGACCGGACTGGACAGAAGCGTGCTGGCGGGCGGCGACCTCACCGACCGTGAGCGACAGGTGCTCGACGCCGTGATCCGCACGTACGTGGACACGGCGGAGCCCGCGGGGAGCCGGGTGGTTTCCCGTCGGTTCGACCTCGGCGTGTCCGCAGCCACCGTGCGGAACACGATGAGCGATCTCGAGGAAAAGGGATACCTCACGCATCCGCACACCTCCGCGGGGCGCGTGCCCACGGACCTGGCCTACCGCTTCTTCGTCGATCGGCTCATGGAGCCATTCACGCTGTCCAGCCGGGAGCAGGAGAAGCTGGCACGCGAGCTGGACGTGGCCGGAAGCTCCGCCGTGGAGCGGCTGGTGCGCCACGCGGTGCGCGCGCTGAGCCTGATTTCCAACGAGCTCGGCGTTGCCGTCGCCCCGCGGGTCGAACAGGCGATCCTGGAGGGGCTGGAGCTGATCCAGGTGTCCTCGGACAAGGTCCTCCTGGTGGCGACCATCCGGGGAGGTGTGGTGCGTACGGTCTACGTCGATCTTCCGGTCGAGGTCCCGCGCGAGACGCTGCTCATCCTCACGGTGGCGTTGAACGAGCGCCTGGCAGGCCTTTCCCTGCAGGAGATCCGACGGACCCTGCCGGAGCGTCTGAGGGACGCGCACGCTGGCGAAGGAGGCGCCTCCGAGCTCCTCAACATCTTCGTCCAGGCCGGCGCCGAGCTGTTCAGCCTCCAGGATCTGGACAGGACGCGCATCCACCTGGGCAGCACCAGCGTTCTGGCACAGCAGCCGGAGTTCGAGAGCGGCGAGCGACTCAAGAGCCTCATCGAGCTCACCGAGCGCAGGGACCTTCTCGCCCACGCGGTGGGTAGTCGCGAGCACGGCGGCCAGCTCCGGATCACGATCGGCGGCGAGAACGTCTCGCTTGCGCTCGCGGACTTCACGCTGGTCACCGCCGAATATCGCGTGGGCGGCCTGAAAGGCGTCATCGGCGTCATCGGTCCCACGCGCATGCCCTACGAGAAGGTGGTGGCCATCGTGGACTACACGTCGTCCATGGTCACCCGCATCTTCGCGACCTGAGGACCAGCCAGCCTGCCATGGCGGACTATTACGAACTCCTCGGCGTATCCCGCACCGCGGACACCGAAGAGATCAAGAAGGCCTATCGCCAGCTTGCGCTCAGATACCATCCGGACCGCAACGAAGGCTCGAAGGAGTCGGAAGAGCGGTTCAAGGAGGTGACCGAAGCCTACGAGGTGCTGCGGGACTCGGAGAAGCGCGCGGTCTACGACCGATACGGCGAGCAGGGGCTCAAGGGCCGCGGGGGTCCCGGCGGGTTCCACCACTTCGATTTCGCTGACGCCATCGAAGTGTTCATGCGCGACTTCGGCGGCTTCTCCGGAATCGAGGACCTCTTCGGAGTGCGCGGGGCGCGCACCCAGCGTACCGCCAGCCGCAAGGGCCAGACCGTGCGCCTGCGGCTCCCGCTCACGCTGCGCGACGTAGCGCACGGTGCGAAGAGGAAGCTGCGCGTCTCGATTCTCGACGCCTGTGACGGCTGCGGAGGCAGCGGGGCCGAGGCGGGCTCCAGCCCCGTGGTCTGCCAGGTGTGTGGCGGCTCGGGTGAGGAGCGGCACGTGCAGCGGTCGGTTTTCGGACAATTCGTGAGCGTCCAGCCGTGCCGCTCGTGCAGGGGTGAGGGTCGCATCATCGAAAAGCCCTGCGGCACCTGCCGGGGCGACGGCCGCGTCCGACGGGAGCGGGAGGTCGAGGTCGAGGTCCCGCCGGGAGTGACGTCCGAGAACTTCCTCACGCTGCGTGGCCAGGGGAGCGTGGGCCCACGCGGAGGACCGCGCGGGGACCTGGTGGTCCTGCTCGAGGTGCAGGAGGACCCCCGGTTCGTGCGCGACGGCTCCGACCTGGTCCACGAGCACCCGGTGACGTTCGCCCAGGCGGCGCTCGGGGCCGACGTGGACGTGCCGACGGTCGACGGCAGCGCCAGGGTGACGATCCCGGCCGGCATTCAGAGTGGCGAGATGCTTCGCCTGCGTGGGCTGGGCCTGCCCGACCTGAACGGACGGGGGCAGGGAGACGAGCTGGTGCGGGTCGTGGTGTGGACACCGGATGAGCTCACCCCCGAGCAGGAGAAGCTCCTCCTCCGACTCCGGGAGGTGGAGACGCCCGCGCCCGAGAAGGTCGGCCGCAAGGTGCAGAAGGGCTTCTGGTCCCGCGTCAAGGAGGCGTTCTCCGGGGGATGAGCGCCGTCCCGCGTCGCTGGCTAGAGCTCGGCGTCCGTAGCCCCTCGGCGGGAGAGCGTGAGGCGCTCCTCGCCGAGGGGCTCGTCGCGCTCGGCGCGCGCGCCGTGGCCGAGGAGGGTGGCTGGTACATTTCGCACTTCGAGGAGCCGTCCGACGTCGACGCCTTCGTGGCGCACGTCCGAGACCTCCTCGTAGAGGTCGGAGGTCTGACGGACGTGGAGGTGCGGACCCGCTGGTGCGAGCACGAGGACTGGGCGGAGACGTGGAAGCGGGGTCTGCGCCCCAGGCGGCTTACGCATCGACTCATCGTGACGACGAGCTGGCAGCCGGTGGAGTCGGAGCCCGGCGACATTGTCGTGGTGCTCGACCCCGGGATGGCGTTCGGCACCGCGGAGCACGGTACCACCCGCGGATGCCTGCGCCTCCTCGACCGGACCGTGCACGAAGGGAATCGGATCGTCGACGTGGGCGCCGGTTCGGGGATCCTGTCGATCGCGGCCGCCCGGATGGGGGCGAAGGAGATCCTCGCGATCGAGGGGGATCCCCTCGCGGTGGAGGCACTCGCCGAGAACGTCGCGAGGAACGCCGTGACCGGGACCGTGACGTGGGTGACCCGGTGGGCGGACGTGCCGTTCCTGACGGTGCTCGGCCCGCGGGACGGGGTCGTCGCGAACATCGAGACCGGTGTGCTCGGCCCCCTGCTGCCGGGATTCGCGCGGACCCTGCCGGCAGGTGCCTGGCTCATCCTGTCGGGGATCCTCTCGGAGGAGTGGGACGCGTTCCGCACACGCGTGGAGGGTGCCGGCTTCCATCTGGAGGAGGTGGACACGGACGGCGAGTGGCGGTCCGGGCGGTTCCGGAGGGGAGAAGGTCGGGGAAGCCTCCGCGACAGGTAGCAGGTCGCTGAAGAAGGGGAATACCCCCCGCCTCCGTCGTTGGAACTCCTGGACGTAGCTCTTGCTATGCCTTCGTCGCCCCGCCTGGGATTCGGGGCCGTGGCGCTCCCAACGCGGGGTGTTCCCCTTCTTCAGCGACCTGCCAGTGTGGTGCGCCGAAACACTAGGCGGCCTTCCTGGCGAGAGCCGTTCGGGCCGCGTCGGAGGCGACGGCGATACCGTGCCAGCGTGACACCGTACGGCCCGACGTCGCGTCGAGGGTCAGCGCCAGCCAACGAACGGAAGCGCTCAGGCGGCGGTCCGGGCGCGGTCGTCCCTCCCGCGCGCCTCCCTCGTCGCCGGGGTCCCCGACGACCACGACCCACGGGTCGACTCCTCGACCGGTGGTCGACCCTCGGCGGACGAAGCGCCAGGGGCCCCGCCACGGGTCGAGAAGACGGAACCGGTCCGGCCGCGTCTCCAGGACGCCGCGCAGACGGCCCGCGTCCAGGGTGCGCAGCCCCGTCTCGGAGCGGACGTGGCCGAGCAACTCCGACAGGCGCAGAGCCGGAGCGGCGTGACGGCGGAGGACGTTTTCGGCGGAACGGACCAGGGCGTCCATGGGACCTCCGGGCGATCGGGGGCGGGGCTCTCGGGACTCGGTGCATCAACGTCGGCCGGGTGGCGGGACGTCTCCATGGCCCACGGGGACGAACGTCGCGGAAGTGCGGCGCAAAGGCGCATTGACCTCGCTCCCGCCCTCCATCATGATCGGGTGGGAGGGAGCCACCGCCCGCGCGCGACCCGTCCCCCGCCCGGGCCCCCCACCCCTGCGAGCTACGCCACACCCAACCGGAGGCCTCCCCGTGAGCCCGTCCGACTGCCTCTTCTGCAAGATCGCGCGCGGCGACATCCCCGCGACGCTCGTCCACGAGGATGAGCGGGTCGTCGCGTTCCGCGACATCCACCCGCAGGCGCCCGTCCATATCCTGCTCATCCCCCGCGAGCACGTCGCGTCCCTCGACGCCGTCGACCCCGAGCACGAGGCGCTTCTGGGCCGGCTCTTCCTCGTCGCGCGCGACCTGGCACGATCGGAGGGGATGGCCGAGGACGGCTATCGGACGGTCCTCAACGTCGGGGCGGACGGAGGGCAGACCGTACATCACCTCCACGTCCACCTCCTCGGCGGTCGCTCGCTTGGATGGCCTCCCGGCTGACCCCCGGGCAGCGGGGCCGCCGCGACGGGCGCTCCGCGTTGACCCTTTCGCCCGAGCCGGGGTAGCTTCGTGCGCCCCACGACCGTGCACCTCCTCGGGGTGACCCGAACCCGCGCGTCCGCGACCGTACGGGGCCGCGCGCGGATGCGCCGAAACCCAGCGAGCCACTCATGTCCAGCGAGCTGAAGGGCCGCATCCAGGCCGACCTGAACCAGGCGCGCAAGCAGCGCGACAAGGAGCGCACGCTGGTGCTGTCCACGATCCTCGCCGACCTCCGCAACAAGGAGATCGAGACGGGAGGAGCGCTGGACGACGACGGGAGCGTCCAGGTGATCTCGAAGGCCATCAAGCAGCGCAACGACGCGGCGGTGCAGATGCGTGACGCCGGCCGGGACGAGCTCGCATCCAACGAAGAAGCCCAGGCCCGCATCCTGTCCGAGTATCTGCCGGAGGCGCTCACGGAGGACGAGGTGCGCGACATCGTCCGGGACATCCTGGGAGGTGGGGCCGAGCAGTTGGGACAGGTGATGGGGCAGCTGATGCCGCGCATCCGCGGGCGCTTCGACGGCAAGGAAGCGAACCGCATCGTCCGGGAGGAGATGAAGACGTGAGGCGTCGGGAGGCGCGTTGAGCGCGCACGCCCTCGAGGTACTGGAGTTCGGCAGGGTCCTGGAGCGGATCGCCGAGCGCTCGGGAAGCGAGCTCGCCCGGGAGCGGATCCGTGCGCTCGAGCCTTCCACGGACCCCGACCAGGTCCGCGGCGAGCTGGCTCGCGTCGGGGCGGCCATGCGGTTCTCCGAGGAGAAGCCGGGATGGGGGATGCCGGCCGTGCCCGACGCGCACCGGGCGCTGCGCGATCTCGCGCCCGAGGGAGCGGTCCTCGAGCCGATCGAGCTGTACGGCATCTCGGTGCTCCTGGCCTCGTCGCGCTCGCTTGCCGCCGAGCTCGACGGGCGCGAGCATCCCTTCGCGGAGCTCGCCACCGTGCGCGAGCGGCTGGTCGAGGACCGACAGACGCAGGAGGCCCTGGAAAGGGCCGTGGACGCCGAGGGCGCGGTGCTGGATACAGCGTCCCGGGAGCTGAAGCGCATCCGCGAGCGGCTCAAGGGTGCCCACGCAAGGGTGGTGCGCCAGCTCGAAGCGTACATGCGCACGCTCCCGGGGCGCTTCGTCGTGCCCGATGCGTCGGTCACGATCCGCGAGGGACGCTACGTGATTCCGGTCCGGAGGGAGGGGAAGGGGGAGGTGGGCGGCATCGTCCACGACGAGTCCGGCAGCGGCGTCACGATCTTCGTCGAGCCGCCCATCGCGATCGAGCTGATGAACCAGCTCCGGGACCTCGAACGGGACCAGGGCCGCGAGATCCGCCGCATCCTCGGCGAGCTCACGGCGCGGCTGGCTCCGACGAGGGACGCGCTTCGAGGTGCGCTGGAAGCGCTTGTGGAGTTCGACAGCCTCCACACGCGCGCGCGCACGGCGCTGGCCTGGCGGGCTTCCGTCCCGGAGGTGGTCGAGGCGGGTGTCCTCGAGTTCCGTCTCGTCCACGCGCGGCACCCACTGCTGCTCGAGACCCTCGAGCGGCCCGTGGTGCCCTTTGATCTGGAGGTGCTGCCGGGCGAGCGGGCGATCGTCGTATCGGGACCCAACACGGGCGGCAAGAGCGTCTTCCTGAAGGCGACGGGGCTCATCGCCGTGCTGGCGCAGAGCGGCGTCGTCCCCCCCGTCGGACCGGGGACGACGCTGCCGGTGTTCCGATCGTTCTTCGCCGACATCGGCGACGAGCAGTCGATCGCCGAGAACCTGTCCACCTTTTCGGCGCACCTGGCCAACCTGAAGGACCTCGTGCAGGGGGCGGATGCGGGCTCGCTGGTGCTCATCGACGAGATGGGCACGGGAACGGATCCGGCCGAAGGCGCCGCTCTTGCACGGGCGGTGCTCGAGGTGCTGGTCGAGCGCGGAGCCTTCACGGTCGTCTCGTCGCATCTCGGGCAGCTCAAGCGTCTGGACGGGAAGGACACCGGGATCGTGAACGCCTCGCTGCAGTTCGACCCCGACCGGATGGAGCCGACCTACCAGCTCGTGAAGGGCCGGCCGGGCCGGAGCTACGGCCTGGCCATCGCCCGCCGGCTCGGCTTTCCAGGCGACGTGCTGGACCGGGCCGAGGGTTACCGGGAGGGCGACGAAGCGCGCATGGAAGAGGTCCTCGAGCGCCTGGAGCGTCGCGAGCGGGAGGCGGAGGCGCAGCTCGGCGACCTCGAGCGGGCGCGGGCGCGGGCCGAGCGTCTGCGCGACGACGTGCAGAAGCGCGAGCGGGCGTTGCGCGAGGCCGAGAGCACTGCGGAGCAACGAGCCCGCGAGGACGCGCGCCGCGTGCTCCTGGACGCGCGCGCGGAGGTGGAGGAAGCCATCGCCGAGGTCCGCTCGGCGGCCCGGGCGGAGGAGGAGCTGGAGGAGGCCGCCACGCGCGCCCGACGTCGCGTCGAGGAGGCGGCGTCGCGCAGCGCCCGCAAGGCCCGCGCGGGACGCGGAACGCGCGTGGGACCCCTCCCCGATCTGGTGGAAGGGGAGCGCGTGCGGGTCCATGCGACCGGCGCCAAGGGCAGGATCGTCGAGCTGCGGGACGGAAGGGCCGTGGTGGAGGTGGGCTCGCTCCGCCTGGAGATGCCGACGGCCGACCTGGAGGTGGTGGAGGGCGGCGGCGAGGTGTCGTCCCCGCGCCGGGGCGGAGGCGGATGGTCGGGCCCGACGGGAGGCCAGGTCCGCACCGAGGTCGACCTGCGCGGGCTGCGGGTGGACGAGGTGGACACGGAGCTCCTGCGCGCCCTGGACCAGGCCGTGCTCGAGGACCTCTCGGAGCTGCGCGTGATCCACGGCAAAGGGACGGGCGCGCTCCGCCAGAGGGTGGGCCAGCTGCTCGAGGGCGACGGGCGCGTGACCGGCTTCCGCATGGGCACCCCGGAGGAAGGTGGGGCCGGGGTCACCGTGGTGGCGCTGCGATGATCCCGGACGACCAGGTCGAAGAGGTGCGGGCGCGCGCCGACATCGTCGACGTGATCGGCGAGTTCGTGCCCCTGAAGAAGGCCGGCAGGGAGTACAAGGCGAACTGCCCCTTCCACGAGGAGCGCACCCCGTCCTTCTTCGTCGTTCCCGAGAAGGGATTCTACACCTGCTTCGGGTGCCACAAGACCGGCGATGTCTTTTCCTTCGTCATGGAGAAGCTCGGGCTGGACTTCGTGGAGGCGGTCAAGCACGTGGCCGCGCGCTCCGGGATCGCGATCCACGAGGTGTCGCGTCAGCGCGAGGAGGAGGACCCCAACGGCCCGCTCTACGAGCTGAACGCCTTCGCCAGGGACTGGTTCCGTCGACAGCTGCTGGACTCGGCGAGCGGCGCCGCGGCCCGCGCCTACCTCAAGGGACGTGGCCTCGGCCTCGACGTGGCGGAGCGGTTCGGCCTCGGCTACGCGCCCGACGAGTGGCGCGCCCTGCGCGACGCCGCGGCCAAGCACGGCTTCGACGAGGCGCTCATGCTCGAGGTCGGCCTGCTCGCCACCAGCGAGCGCTCGTCCGAGCCCTACGACCGCTTTCGCGGACGGATCATCTTCCCCATCGAGGCGCTGTCCGGGAAGGTGGTCGCATTCGGCGGCCGCGTGATCGAGGCGGACCGCAAGGGCGGCGCCAAGTACCTCAACTCGCCGGAGTCGCCCATCTACCACAAGGGGCGCATGCTGTACGGCCTCTCCTGGGCGCGGCATGCGATCCGTCGGGACGAGGGCACGCTGGTGGTCGAGGGCTACATGGACGTCGTGTCGCTCGCGGCGCACGGCTTCGAGAACGTCGTCGCGCCGCTTGGCACCGCCCTCACCCCGGAGCAGGCAAAGCTCCTGGCGCGGTACGCGACGCGGATCTTCCTGCTCTTCGACAGCGACGCGGCCGGCCTCAGGGCGACGTTCAGAGCGGCGGACACGCTCCTCGAGGAAGGGCTCCATCCGTCGGTGGTCACGCTGCCCAAGGGAGAAGACCCGGACACCCTGGTGCGGGGACGGGGCGCCGCGGCGCTGCGCAGCCACCTCGACGACGCCCTCGACGTGCTGGACCGGAAGCTGCAGATCCTGGAGGAGCGAGACTTCTTTTCCAGCATCGAGCGCACGCGCGAAGCGGTCGACCGGCTCCTGTCGACCATCCGGGCGGCCGCGGACCCGGCGCTGCGGGACATCTACGTCAAGAAGGTCTCGGACCGCACCGGCGTGCGACGGGAGACGCTCGAGGCGGAGCTGAGGCGTGCGCCCTCCGGACCGGCGCGCGGCCGCGCGGAGACACCGCCGCCCTCACCCCCGACGCCTCTTCTCCCCAAGATGGGAGCGGAGCGCAACCTCCTCCTGCTCATGATCAGGAACCCGGCGTACGTGGACCAGGCGGCCGAGTGGCTGTCGGCGTCGGACTTTGAAGATTCCAGTTACCGCGCCATCTTTGAGGCGCTCCTGGACAACCCTGAGCTGCGCAGCTCCCCGTCCAACATGGATGTGGTGGCCCGTCAGCGCTTGGAGGAGCTCCTCGGCACTCCCTTCGACACGGCGGGCGCCCATGAGGAGTTCACGGCGGCGCTCAACCGGATCAGGGCGGTGGCCCTGGACCGGCGGATGACGGAGATCCAGCACCGGATCCTGGCAGCCGGGACCGACGAGGAGAAGGCGCCGCTCGTGGTGGAGAAGCAACGATTGTCCCGAGAGCTCCGGGCGATAGACCCGGAGAATTGGAAGGCTACGGCACAACGTCGTTGGGCCGACCCGAACTCGAACCAGCAGGACCGATGACGGAGCAAACGCGCACGGCACTCAAGGAGCTACAGGCACTCGACAACCGCATCGAGGAGGTGCGCCAGCGAATCCGGGACTTCGACCCGCAGTTCGCGGAGGTGGAGGAACCGGCGTTGGTGCTCGAGAGCGAGGTGACAAACACGCGAAAGCGCCTCCAGGAGATGAAGCTGGAGGAGCGAAAGCTCGAGACCTCCTCGGAAGAGAAACGCACCCGGGTCAAGCGACTCGAGGAGCGGCTGGGCTCGGTGCGCAACCTCCGCGAGGAGGCTGCGGTCAGCGCGGAGCTCGACATGGTCAAGCGGGCGCTGCAGAGCGACGAGCAGGAGGCCTACACGCTCATCGACCAGATCCGAAAGCTGGACGAGCGGCTCGCCGAGGTCGAGGGGGCCCTCGGTGAGGCGAGGGCGCTCGTCGAGCCCAGGCTGAAGGGCCTGGTCGACCAGCGCGACGAAGCCAAGTCCGACCTGCAGGGCCTCGAGCGAGACCGTGCGAGCTTCGTCGAGGAGATGGATCCCGCTGAAGTGCGCCTCTACGACGGAATCCGAGCCGGTGGGCGGCGGCGGGCCGTGGCCGAGCTCACTCCGGACGGTGCCTGCGGCCACTGCTACGGCATGGTTCCGCTCCAGATACAGAACGAGGTGCGCCACGGCAGGGGACTCATCCGCTGCGAGTCGTGCGGCGTGATCCTGGCCGCGCCTTCGGCCCAGGACCCCGAGGCATCCGAAGCCGGGTGAAGCCTGCGGGAAACGCCCCCGAGGCACCCCTTCTCAAGCCGCTTACCCCGCGCTGGCAGGAGGTCCCGCCCGGCGACGAGCGGGTGGTCGCGACCCTCACCGAGTCCCTCCGCCTCCCGTCCGCCGTGTGCGCGGTGCTGGCGGGCCGGGGCCACGGGGACCCCGAGTCCGCCAAGCGTTTCCTGCGCCCGCTCCTGGAGCATCTCCACGATCCCGCCCTCCTGGCCGACGGCCGCGCGGCGGCCGTGCGGATCGTGCGTGCCGTCGAGAGTGGGGAGACGATCCTCGTCCACGGTGACTACGACGTCGACGGCATCTGCGCCACCGCGCTGCTGACACGTTTTCTCGCCGGGCGCGGTGCGCGTGTCATCCCCTTCGTGCCGCACCGGCTCCGGGACGGCTACGACCTGTCGGATGCCGGGCTGCGGGCGGCGTCCGCGGCCGGCGCGTCCCTGATCGTGACCGTCGATTGCGGCACGGTCGCGCTCGAGCCGATCGCGACAGCGCGGCGCACGGGCATCGACGTGGTCGTGACCGACCACCACACGGTGGGTGACACGCCGCCGCCTGCCACCGCGTTCGTGAACCCACACAGGCCGGACTGCGCCTACCCGGACAAGGGGCTGTGCGGCACCGGCTTGGCGTTCAAGCTGGCACAGCTGGTGGCGCGGGAGATGGGCATCGGGGACGACGCCGTCCACGATCTCCTCGACCTGGTGGCGCTGGCCACGGTAGCGGACCTCGTTCCCCTGCGTGGCGAGAACCGGGTCCTCGTGAAGTTCGGGTTGCGCGGCTTCGGCACCTCCCGGCTTCCGGGCATCACGGCCCTTCTGGCCGCCGCCGGCGTCGAGGCCTCCGGCGTCACCGCCGGCCAGCTCGGGTTCGTGGTGGCCCCGCGCATCAACGCCGCGGGCCGCATCGGCGAGTCGGCCGACGCCCTCCGCCTCCTCCTCACGGACGATCCCCGCGAGGCGGCGACACTGGCCGGCCAGCTCGACCGGGTCAACCGCACGCGGCAGGAGGAGGACCGGCGCACGCTCGACCAGGCGCTGGAGCTCCTGGCGCGGAGCTACGACCCGGAGAAGGACTACGGGGTCGTCCTCGCCGCCGACGGATGGCATCCGGGCGTCATCGGCATCGTTGCGTCGCGGGTGGTCGAGCGCATCCACCGTCCGACGGTGCTGGTGGCGCTGGACGGTTCGGGAGGCCGCGGGAGCGCGCGTTCGATCCCGGGATTCCATCTCTACGACGCTCTCTCCGCTTGCAGGGCGTACATGGGCCGCTTCGGCGGACACAGCCAGGCGGCGGGGATGGACGTGGACCGCGACGCGGTGCCGGCCCTCCGTGAGGCGTTCAACGCGGAGGCACGCCGCCGGCTCCTCCCGGAGGACCTGGACCCCGTGCTGCGCCCGGACGTCGAGCTCGACCTCGGCGAGGTGGATCTGGGTCTCGTGCACTGGCTCGAGTACCTCGGACCGCACGGCATCGGCAACCCGCGCCCGGTCTTCCTGGCCCGGGGCGTGCGCCTCGAGGGCGCGCGGGTCCTCAAGGACGCCCACCTGAAGGTGAGCCTCCGGCGTGGCCCGGCCGTCGTGGACGGCATCGGGTTCGGTCTGGCGGAGACCCACCCCCCGGAGGCGTTGGGCGACGGCCCCCACGACGTCCTGCTCAAGCTCGAGCGCAACGAGTGGCGGGGCGTGGCGCGAGCACAGGCCCAGATCCTCGATCTGCGTCCCTCCGCGGGGGGCGGGCCGTGAGGATCATCGGTGGGGTGTGGCGGGGCCACCGCCTGAAGCCGTTGAAGGGGAGGGGGATACGCCCGACCATCGATCGGGTGCGGGAGGCCTGGATGTCGGCCATGGGTGGAAGGATGGACGGCCAGCGGGTCGTGGACCTGTTCGCGGGTTCGGGGGCGTTGGGCCTCGAGACGCTCAGCCGGGGGGCGGAGCACGTCGTGTTCGTGGAACGCGCGCGCGGCTCGCTCAGGGTGCTCGAGGCGAACGTGGCGCTCCTCGGCGCGGAGGATCGGACGACCATCGTCGTCGACGACGTCTTCCGCTGGCTACGCAAGGGCGAACCCGGCTCCTTCGACCTCGCGCTGGCAGACCCCCCCTACGGGACCGGGGACACGGCACGCCTGGTGGAGGCCTTTCTCGCCCGGTCGTTTGCGCGGGAGCTCTGGGTCGAGCATCCTTGGCGGGAATCGATTCCCCTGGGACCCGCCGATCGGAGCCGCCGATACGGCGATACCGCCCTCACCCTCATCGTCGCGCGTCCATGAGCGCCATCAAGAGCCTCGTCGCGATCTACCCCGGGTCGTTCGACCCGATCACCCGGGGCCACGAGGACATCGCGCGAAGGACCCTGCGCATCGCCGACACGCTGCTCGTCGCGGTCGCGCACACCTCCTCCCAGGCCAAGAAGAGCCTCTTCCCCGTCGAGGAGCGCGTGGAGATGATCCGCGAGGTGTTCCGGGGGGAGGACAGGGTCGAGGCGGTGGCGTTCGACGGACTCCTCGTCGATTTCGCACGGCAACGGGGCGCCCGCATGGTCATCCGGGGGCTGAGAGCGGTCTCGGACTTCGAGTACGAGCTCCAGATGGCCCAGATGAACCGGGAGCTCTGGTCGGGGCTCGAGACGGTGTTCCTGGCACCGGAGGTGGATTTCTCCTTCCTCTCCTCGTCGCTGGTGCGCGAAGTGGCGGGCCTGGGTGGCGATGTCGAGCGCTTCGTATCCCCGGCGGTGCTGGCCAGGCTGAACCGGAAGCTCGGGCGGTAGCCGCCCTGTCGCGGTAGCCTCCCGCTTGCCCCGACATTTGTTCCTTTCTTATCATTAGCGGGCTGTTCCGGCAGGGTGGTCGCACGCCTCGCGTGCGGCACCCGAACCCGAACCCGATCCACGGGAGCAACAGAGCCATGAGCTTTCAGGTGTCGCGGAACGGTGGTGTGACCCTCGTCGAGGTCGAGGGTCAGCTCATCGTCGGAAACCGTCAGGAGCTCAAGCAGAACGTGCTCGAGCATCTGGAGGGCGGGGACCGGAAGTTCGTGATCGACTTCTCCAACACCGGCTACATCGACTCGTCCGGTCTGGGGGTGCTCGTCAGCCTCTCCAAGAAAATCCGGGAGCAGGGCGGCGAGTTGCGGCTTTCCAGCCTGAACGAGGACCTCAGGACCCTCTTCGAGTTGACCAAGCTCGACACGCTGTTCAGGATCACCGACACGAAGGAGCAGGCGCTCGAGGGGTTCTGAGCCCCCGTCGCCCCCACAGCTCCGGTCAATCGCGTGAACCAGCGGAGGCGTATGGAGAACGATCTCGTCCTCGAGTTGCCAACGGACATCCGATCGATCGAGCACGCCGTGGAGTACGTCGTCCGGCGCTGCCAGGCCTGTGAGTATCACGCCCACCGCCTACGTCTGAACTTCCGCGTCGGGCTCACCGAGGCCCTTTCCAACGCGATGATGTACGGCAACGGCCATGATCCCGCGAAGCGCGTGCGCGTCGAAGTGACGGTGGCCCAGGGCGAGATCAAGGCCCGCATCACCGACCAGGGGGCGGGGTTCGACCCCGAGGCCATCCCCGACCCGACGACCCCCGAAAACCTCCTCAAGGCGGGAGGGCGGGGCCTCTTTCTGATGCGCCAGCTCCTCGACGAGGTGTCGTTCAACGACCGTGGCAACGAGGTGACGCTCGTTCTCCGATTGGAATCGAGTCCCCCGGCCCTGGAAGGCGGCGCGCAGGCATGATGAGCCCGGATCGGCACGTCCAAGGGACGGTGCCGGATCCGGTCCAGAGGACGCTGCGGGACTTCGAGGAGGCCTTCGACCTCGATCTCAGGCTCCTCGCCCCTCCCTCTGAGCCGGGTGCGGCCGCGGAGATCCTCTACGCGACCCCTGGAGCCGACGGGAAGCGTGAGGCGGCTCCGTGCCTGCGCGTCACGGTGAGCCCACGCTCGGCCGAAGCCGTCGAGCTTCAGGTCGTGTCACCCGGCGGCGAGACGATCGAGGCCGTGGCGACGGTGCTGGGTCGCACGCTGGAGCGCGCCTATGAGGCCGCCCGCGAGATGCGCTTCTTCACCGTCGAGCTGTCCGAGCGCTACGAGGAGATCCACCTCCTCTACTCGATCAGCGAAACGCTCGGCTCGATCCTGCACATGGACGATGCCGCCCGCGTGATCCTGCGCGAGGTCTGCGACGTGATGGGCGCCAAGCGGGGTTCGCTCTGGCTGTACCGCGGCGAAGACGATTCCCTGCACCTCACCGCGGCGGTCGGCGGGGAGGGCATCGACGGTCCGATTCCCATCGACGACCCGGACGCCGTCACCTCGATGGTGTTTCGCGAGCAGCGTGCCGTGATCGCCTCGCGGACTCCCACCCGGGAGGAGCGGGAGCGGGGCGTGCGCGGAGACTCCTTCCTGTCGGTGCCGATCCGCTACACGCCTCCCTCGGGCGAGGCGCGCACACTCGGCGTGATGAACCTGATCGGAAGGCGCGGGGACGAGCGCTACAGCGCGGCCGATCAGAAGCTGCTGTCCGCAATCGCGTCGCAGGTGGGATCGGCGCTGGAGAACAAGCGCCTGCACGAGGAGAGCGTCTCCAAGGAGCGGATGGGGCGGGAGATGGAGCTCGCGCACGACCTGCAGCAGAAGCTCCTCCCCGTGGCGGAACGATTCTCGGCCGCCGAGGCGGCTGCACGCGTGTCTCCGGCCGAGCAGGTGGGCGGGGACTTCTACCAGCTGTTCAAGCTCTCCGAGGGCCGGGTGGGGGTGATGCTCGGTGACGTCTCCCTGCACGGCTTCCCGTCTGCGCTCATCATGACGCTGACGATGAGCGCTGCCGGGATCTACGCTCGTGAACACGACTCTCCCGCCAAGGTCCTGCGCAGCCTCGACGATGCGCTCGCGGAAGAGCTCGAGACCACGGAGATGTTCCTGACCGTGTTCTATGGCGTGCTCGACCCGAAGCGGGGCCGGCTCGTCTACTCCAACGCCGGGCATCCGCACGCCTTCGTCCTGCACGAGGACGGCGGGCTGGACCGGCTGACCGCGACCGATCCGCCCGTGGGGTTCGCGGGTGCCGACGCGTACGGAGAGTCCGAGATCGAGTGGATCCCGGGCGATGATCTCCTGCTCCTCTTCACCGACGGGCTGTCCGACGTCCTGGCCTCCGCGACGCGGGGAGACGGTGAGGAGCGCGTGCTCGACACGGTGATCGCGCTGCGCCACAGCCCGGTCAAGCTGATCGTGGACGAGCTGTTCGATCTCACCGTGGCGGCCGATCCCCCGATCCGGGGGGATGATCGCACGGCGCTGGTCGTGCGCACGCCCTGACGCCGCGCGGTCGGATGGGCCGGGGCCCCTCCTCCAGGGCGAAGCGGTCCCTCGGTCAGAACTTCCTGGTCGACCCGAACCTCCAGCGGAAGATCGTGGCGGCGGTGGGGGCGGGAGCCGACGACGAAGTGCTCGAGATCGGGCCCGGACGGGGCGCGCTGACGCGCCATCTGGTCGGCTCCGTGGGCCGCCTGGTGCTCGTGGAGCTCGACGACGGCCTGGCGGCCGCGCTCGCTCGTGACTACGGCGGGCGCGACGACGTCGAGGTCGTCCACGGAGACGTGCTCGACGTCCGGTTCGAGCGGCACGTGCGCCGCCCGGAAGCGTTGCGCGTCGTCGGGAACATTCCCTACAACATCACAACCCCCATCCTCTTCCGGCTGCTGGAGCGACCGCGGCCCCGCGTGATCGTGCTCATGGTTCAAGAGGAGGTGGCTGCGCGCATCGTCGCGCCGGAAGGGGGCTCCGCCTACGGGGCGCTCGCGGTCGGCGTCCGCAGCGTCGCCGGTGCCGAGATCCTGTTCCGCGTGGGCCGCAAGGCGTTCCGACCGGTGCCTCGGGTGGATTCCGCGATCGTACGGATCGAGCCGTTCATTCCCGAGCGGCTCGGGGAGGAAGAGGAGCGGCGGCTCCGGCGCCTGGTGCGCGCGGCCTTTCAGTGGCGCCGCAAGCAGCTCGGCAAGATCCTGCGCGATCACCCCGACCTCGCCCTGTCTCCCGAGGCCGCCGCAGCGGCCGCCGCCCGGGCCGGCGTCGACTTGCGGGACCGGCCGGAACGCCTCAGCCCGGAGCGCTTCATCCGTCTGTCCGCCACGTTGCCGTAGCCGTGCGCGCCCCCTAATATTGTGAAGCTTTTCACAAGCCAGCCTGACCGGGTTTACCTGGCCAGAAAGCAAGGTCAGCCGTGCCCCGACGCGTCTCCGAATCGACCATCCGCAGGCTCTCCCACTACCTCCGCGCCCTCGAGAAGCTCGAGCGCGACGAGGTGCCCACGGTCTCCAGCGAGGAGCTGGCCGAGCGTGGCGGCACCACGGCGGCTCACGTGCGCAAGGACCTCTCCCAGTTCGGCTCGTTCGGCAAGCGGGGCCTGGGCTACAGGGTCCCTGAGCTCGCCGCCAGCCTGCGTCACATCCTCGGCGTGGACGTGCGATGGCGGGTCGCCCTGGTCGGGGCGGGGCGGATCGGCTCGGCACTCTTCGAATACCCGAATTTCGCGGAGCGCGGCTACGACTGCGTCGCGATCTTCGACACCGACCCCGAGAAGATCGGACGGTGTTGGAGCGGGGTGCCGATCCGGCCCCCCGACGAGCTGGAGACGACGATCCGTGCGTTGGGCGTCAGCCTGGTCATCTTGGCCGTGCCCCCCGAGGCGGCCCAGTGCCTCGCCGATCGCGCGGTCTCCGCGGGGGCGCGCGGCCTCATGAACTTCGCCGCCGTGCAGCTCCGCGTGCCAGCCGACGTCGCGTTGACCGACGTGAACCTGGTCATGGAGCTCGAGGCGCTCTCCTTCGCCATCTCGCAGGGCGGGTCGAAGGCGTGAGGCCGGCCGGATCCGCTTCCCTGGTCCGCGCCGCCGAGAAGCGCCTCCTCGAAGGGCCGGTGCACACGCTGGACCTCGCGCGGGAGATCCTCGGTCTGAGCGGGCACGCGGGCGCCGCTTCGGCGGCCGTCTACCAGCTCCTGGGGGCCGACCGGCGCTTCCGGGTCGACGCCGCGGGGGTGTGGAGCGTGGACCCCGACCTGGCCCCGCTGGGCCGCTCCCTCGACGAGGTCGGCTTCGCCGTGGTGGACGTGGAGACGACGGGTGGAGGGAAGGACTTCGGGCACCGCATCGTGGAGATCGCGGTGGTGGAGGTGCGGGGGGGGAGGATCGTCGATGAGTATCAGACGCTGGTGAACCCCGGGCGGCGCATCCCCCCGGGCGTGGTCGCGCTCACAGGGATAACGAACGAGATGGTGGCCGGAGCACCCTACTTCGACCACGTCGCCGAAGCGGTCCTGGCGCGCATCGAGGGTCGGGTGTTCGTAGCCCACAACGTCGCATTCGACTGGGCCTTCGTCTCGTCCGAGCTGACCCGCGCGCTCGGCGATGCGCCGGAGCTCGTGCGCATGTGCACGGTGCGCATGGTGCGCCGCCTCGTGCCCGCCCTGCGGCACCGCAACCTGGACGTGGTAACCCGACACTTCGGTGTCGACGTCCACGCGCGTCACCGGGCGCACGGCGACGCGCTGGCTACCGCGAGGGTCCTCCTCCGCCTGCTGGACGAGGCCCGGGGACGGGGTCTGGACGACGTCGCGTCGCTGGAGTGGTACCTCCGCAGGAGGAGTCGCCGCAGGAAGCGGCGCGATCCCCGCCAGACGACGCTGCGGCTGCCGGAGCACGAGGGCAGGCCCGCGAAGAGAGAGGCGGGATGATCTCGACCGCAGACCTTCCGCTCGTCCGCTCGACGCAGGTCGGCCGCATGCGCATCCACGCGCTCGAGGCCGGCCTGCAGTGGCTGGACGGCGGCGCCATGTTCGGCGTCGTGCCGAAGCCGCTCTGGGAGCGACGCATCGCGCCGGACGCCCGCAACCGGATCCCGCTGGCCCTGCGCTGCCTCCTCGTGGAGGCGCCGCAGGCGCTGGTGCTCGTCGACACCGGCATCGGCAACAAGGAGGACGAGAAGTTCCGAGACATCTTCGGCGTCGACAACGACGGAGAGCCGACCCGGCTGGAGACCGCGATCCGCGCGGCGGGGTTCGAGCCGGACGACGTCGACATCGTCCTGAACACGCACCTCCACTTCGACCATGCGGGTGGCAACGTGGTGCGAGCCGCGGACGGGAGCCTGCTGCCCGCGTTCCCGGGCGCGCGACACGTCGTCCAGAAAGGCGAGCTCGACTTCGCGCATTCGCCCAACGAGCGCATCCGGGCGAGCTACCTCCTGCACAATGTCGACCCGGTCGCCGACGCCGGCCTGTGGGACCCCGTGGAAGGGGACGCGCCGGTGACGGAGGGGGTGCGGGTCCTGCACACGCCGGGCCACACGCCGTGGCACCACTCGGTGCTGGTGGAGAGCGACGGGGACGTGGCCTGCTTCCTCGCCGACGTCTGTCCGACCGCCGCGCACCTCCCGCTCCCGTGGATCATGGGATACGACCTCGAGCCCCTCGTCACGCTCGAATCCAAGCGCGGCCTGTGGGCCCGTGCCATCGAGGAGGGTTGGCTCCTCGTGTTCGAGCACGACCCCGTCGTGCCCTGGGGCCGACTCGATCCGGACTCGGATCGTCCGACGCTCGTAGAAGAGCCCGGTTCCGGGTGACCGCACCCCCCTTTTTCCCTATCTTGGAGGGGCTGGAATCCCCCGCGTCGCACCTTTCCAGCGCCCGCCCGCAGTGACAACTCCAAGAGCCGACCCATGACCGATAGAGCCAGGACCGCCGTGATCCTCGAGGGGGGCGCCCGCACCGCCATCGGACGCTTCCTGGGAGGCCTCAGTCCCCTCTCCGCGCCCCAGCTCGGGGCCATCGCCGTGCGCGCCGCCGTCGACCGTTCGGGGATCGACCCGAACCAGGTGGAAGAGGTCATCATCGGCAACGTCGTGGGCGCGGGCGCCGGACAGGCCCCCGCGCGTCAGGCGGCCGTGCATAGCGGCCTGCCCGCCACGATCCCGGCGATGACGGTCAACAAGGTGTGCGGATCGGGGCTCAAGGCCGTGATGCTCGCGGCGCAGGCCATCCGGGCCGGCGACGCGAGCCTGATCGTGGCCGGTGGCATGGAGTCGATGTCGAACGTCCCCTACTACCTGCGGGGAATGCGCTCCGGCGTGAAATTCGGCGACCAGACGCTCCAGGACGGACTCATCCACGACGGACTCTGGTGCTCATTCGGGAACTGCCACATGGGTGGCCATGCGGAGTACACCGCGGACAAGGCCGGCGTGAGCCGCGAGGAGGCGGACGCGTTCTCCTTGCGCTCCCACCAGAAGGCCGTAGCAGCCATCCAGGGGGGGCAGTTCGTTGACGAGATCGTTCCCGTCGAGATCGCCGGACGGAAGGGCACCACGGTGGTGGACACCGACGAGGGACCGCGCGCGGACACGTCCATCGAGGCCCTCGCCAGATTGAAGCCCGCGTTCGTGAAGGACGCGCCGCCAGGGCTCGCCCAGTACGTCGTGACCGCGGGCAACGCACCTGGGCTCAACGACGGGGCGGCGGCCGTTGTCGTGGCCTCGCTGGAGTACGCGGAGGCGAACGGACTGCCGATCGCGGCCGTGATCAAGGCGTACGCCTCGGGCGCGACCGAGCCGAAGGACCTCTTCTTCGCGCCCATCGACGCGGTCCAGAAGCTGATGGCGCGGGAAGGGAAGTCCATCGGCGACTACGACCTCTTCGAGGTCAACGAGGCGTTCGCGGTGCAGGCCATCGCTGACATGCGCGCGCTGGGCATGGACGAGGAGCGCGTGAACGTCAACGGCGGCGCCGTCGCCCTGGGTCACCCCATCGGCGCGTCGGGCACGCGCATCCTGGTGACCCTGCTCAACGCGATGGAGCGGCGTGGCGCGGCGACGGGGCTGGCGACGCTTTGCCTCGGTGGAGGAAACGCGGTGGCGCTCTCGGTGGAGCGGGTCTGAGCGGACTTCGGTACCCCTGGAACGAGGAATGCAGATGAGCATGCTGACGGAGACGTTGAGGACGGCCGCCGTGCGGGAGGTCGTGCAGGATCGTCGGGCGCGGATGGGCATCGGCATCCTGGCCTTCGCGCTGGCCACGAGCTTCGGTGCGACCATCGCCGTTCCGCTTCCGGGCACCTCCGTCCCCATGTCCCTTCAGCCCCTCTTCGTGATCCTCTCCGGAACGGTCCTCGGAGCGTGGGGCGGCGCCGCCGCGATGGCGCTCTACCTCGCGATGGGAGCGATGGGCGCGCCCGTGTTCGCCCTCGGCGGAGCCGGCATCCCCTGGCTGCTGGGCCCGACGGGCGGCTACCTGGTCGCGATGCCGGCTGCCGCGTTCGTGTCCGGCGTCGTCGCGGGACACGGCCGCGGATGGGGTTGGCTGCTCGCCGGGCTCACCCTCGGTCTCGCGGTGATCTACGTGGGTGGCCTTTCGCGGCTGTTCGTGCTGACGGGCCAGGAGGTGGGCGCGCTCCTGCGGGTGGGCGTCTTGCCGTTCCTGGCCGGAGACGTCGCGAAGATCCTCGCTGCGGCGCTCCTGACCAGGACGGTCGAATCGAGAAGCCTGGGAGGGTGATCGGAAAGCGGAGTACCCCAACACCGTGATTGATATGACCTTACGAGACTTTCCGATCACCCTCCTAAGGCGTTGACACCCGAGGCTTGGTCGTAGGTGGGTGGCGGCGCGCGCGTCTTCCGCGCGGCAGACGGGAGGGTGCGGCTCGGTTGGCGCCTGCTCCTCTTCTTCGGCATCGCCCTGCCGCTGGCGGGGATCGCCGGAACGTTGCTCGGGTCGCTGGGGCTGGTGGGAGGCGCGTCCGCCACGCTGCTGGCGGCATGGTTCGCGGGCGCCGTGTGCCTCCGGCTGGACGGGCTCGCACCGGGGGCGCTGGGCTTCTATCTGGCCCGCTCGGTGCCGGGCGAGCTGGTCCGGGGCGTGGGGCTCGGCGTCGGCCTGGCAGTCGCGGTCGTCGGCGTGCTGGCGCTGACGAGGGCGGTCGGTTTCACCGGCGAGGGCGGCACGGTCGGGGGTTGGCTGCTGGGAGCGGTGGGCGCCATGGCGCTGCTCGCGCTGCCGGCGGCCGCGGAGGAGGCTCTGCTGCGTGGCTACCCGCTGCAGGCGCTGACACGAGCCTGGGGACCGGGGTGGGGGATCGGAATCACCTCCCTGGCCTTCGGGGCGCTGCATCTGCCCAACCCCGGGGTCACGCCGCTCGGCGCGGCCAACACGGCCGCGGCCGGGGTGTTTCTGGGGGTGCTGTACCTGAGGACCGGGAGCTTGTGGTGGGCCAGCGCGGCCCACCTGGGGTGGAACTGGGGGCTCGGCTATCTCGCCGACCTTCCGGTGAGCGGGTTGGATCTGGTGAATGCGCCGCTGGTGCAGAGCGCGAGCAGGGGGCCCGCCTGGTGGGGCGGTGGAGCCTTCGGGCCCGAAGGGAGCGTGGTGACGACCCTGGGCTTCCTGGCCGCGGCGGCCTGCTGGTGGGCCCGATGGCCCTCGGCGGAGCCGGCGGCCAGAGAGAGGCGACCCCTGGCCTTCGGGCCGGGGAACGAAATGGACGGAGCGGCGGCCGACACGGCGCCGGCGCACGAATAGGAGCGAGGCGAGCATGAACATCGATCGGATCGCGGTGATCGGGGGCGGCACGATGGGCAACGGCATCGCGCACGTGGCCGCCCAGCATGGCAAGTCCGTCAGCCTTCTGGACGTCTCGGCGGAGGTCCTCGAGCGCGCGACGGCCACCATCGGCAAGAATCTCGATCGGCAGATCAAGAAAGGGACGCTCGAGGAGGCCGCCAAAGCCGAGATCCTCGGCCGAATCGAGACGGGGACGGATCTGGCCGCGGGCGTGGCGGACGCCGACCTGGTGGTCGAAGCCGTGCCGGAGAAGATCGAGCTCAAGCACGCGATCTTCTCGACCCTCGACGCGTCTGCGCCCCCGGGGGCGATCCTGGCGACGAACACGTCGTCGATCTCGATCACCGAGATCGCCGCCGCCACGGGGCGTGCCGACCGCGTGATCGGCATGCACTTCATGAACCCGGTGCCGCTGATGCAGCTCGTGGAGGTGATCCGCGGGCTGGCCACCAGCGACGAGACGACGGCCTCCGTCGTCGCGCTGGCGGCAGATCTGGGCAAGACGCCCGTCGAGGTGAACGACTTCCCCGGGTTCGTCTCGAACCGCGTGCTCATGCCGATGATCAACGAGGCGGTCACGGCGCTCATGGAGGGCGTGGCCGAGGCGGAGGCCATCGACACGGTGATGAAGCTCGGGATGAACCACCCGATGGGCCCCCTGGCGCTCGCGGACCTGATCGGCCTCGACACCTGCCTGAACATCCTCGAAGTCCTGCATCGCGAGCTCGGCGACGATCGCTACCGCCCCTCTCCTCTCCTGCGGAAGTACGTCGCGGCGGGGTGGCTCGGCCGCAAGAGCGGCCGCGGCTTCTACACGTACAAGTAAGGACCGGAGCGCATGCAGCCGTCTCCCGAGCAGCTCGAGATCCAGGCTCTGGCGAGGGACTTCGCCGAGGGCGAGCTGCGCCCCCGCGCCGCGGCCTGGGATGCGGCGCGCGCCATGGACGACGCGGTGTTCGGCAAGCTCGCGGAGCTGGGGTTTCTCGGGATGCGCGTGCCGGAGGCGCACGGAGGGCTAGGCTTCGACACGGCGACGTACCTCCTGGTGCTCGAGGAGCTCGCCCGGGGCGACGCGGCCGTGGCGCTCTCCGTGGCGATCCACAGCGGACCCGTGTGCGGCCTGATCCTGCGCCACGGGTCGCAAGCGCAGAGGACAGGCTGGCTTCCGCGCCTGGCGTCCGGCGACGCGCTCGGCGCGTTCGCCCTCTCGGAGCCGGACGCGGGAAGCGACATATCGGCGCTGACGACGCAGGCGGAGCCGGACGGCGACGGGTGGCGCATCTCGGGCGTGAAGCGGTGGGTGACCAACGGCGCCCGGGCCGGCGTGGTCCTGGTGTTCGGGCGCACGGAGCGCGGTGTCAGTACGTTCCTGGTCACGCCGGGAGTGCCCGGGTACCGTACCGGCGAGGTCGAGCGCACGATGGGGCTGCGGGGCTCACAGACGGTGACCGTGGAGTTGGACGGGGTGCGGGTCGGCGCAGACGGCCTTCTGGGAGAGGAGGGCAAGGGCATCGCATACGCCCTCGAGGCGCTCGATGAAGGACGGGTCGGAATCGCCGCACAGGCCGTGGGCATCGGGCGTGCGGCGTTCGAGCACGCCACGGCCTACGCGCTGGAGCGCCACCAGTTCGGGAGCGCCCTGGCCGACTTCGGAGCGACGCAGGCGAAGCTCGCCGAGATGCACAGGCTCGTTACGGGCGCGCGGGCGGTGACCCACCATGCTGGGGCCGCCGTGGATGCGGTCCGGAACGGCTCCTTCGGCCGTACCGGACCGGACGGGCTCACCGCCCGGGCGGCGGTGGCCAAGCTAGCGGCCAGCGAGGCCGCCACCTGGGTGGCCGACGAGGCCGTCCAGATCTTCGGAGGCTACGGGTACATGCGGGACTATCCCGTGGAGAAGCTCCTCCGTGACGCGAAGGGCACGGAGATCTACGAAGGAACCAACGAGATCATGAGACACGTGATCGCCCGCGAGATCCTGCGGGCCGCCCGCGAGGCCTAGCCCACCACTGGCTGGCACCGGGAGTCACGTCACGACACTAGAGAAAGGTGCGGAGCGTGAGCGACATGGAAATCTTCGAGCTGATGTCCGAGAGAAAGCACGAACAGCTCGTGTTCTGGAGCGAGCCGATGTTCGGCTACAAGGGGATCATCGCGATCCATGACACCACCATGGGCCCCGCCCTGGGCGGCACTCGCTTCTGGAACTACGAGAGCGAGGCCGATGCTGTCGTCGACGCGCTGCGCCTTTCGCGCGGGATGACGTACAAGGCAGCGATCACGGGGCTCAACCTGGGCGGTGGCAAGTCCGTCATCATCGGCGACAACAAGGCGAAGGACCGGGAGATGATCTTCCGGGCCCACGGCCGGGCGGTCGACTCGCTGAAGGGGCGCTACATTACCGCCGAGGACGTCGGTACCTCGCCCGAGGACATGGAGTTCGTGCACATGGAGACCGAGCACGTGGTCGGCGTGCTGGGCGGTTCGGGCGACCCCTCCCCGGTCACGGCCTACGGCGTCTACCGGGGCATTAAGGCCTGCGCGGCCTTCCGTTACGGCGGCGACTCCCTCGCGGGCAAGCACGTCGCCGTCCAGGGTGTCGGTCACGTGGGGTACTACCTGTGCGAGGACCTCGCCGCGGAGGGCGCCAAGCTGACGGTCACCGACCTCGACAAGGACCGGGTCCAGCGCGTGGTCGAGGACTTCGGAGCCACCGCGGTCGAGCACGACGCGATCTACGAGGTGGACGCGGACGTATTCGCGCCGTGCGCGCTGGGCGCCGTGGTGAACGACAAGACGCTCGCCGGCTTCAAGTTCGACATCGTGGCCGGCGCGGCGAACAACCAGCTCGAGCGCTCGCACCACGGGGACGCGCTGGAGAAGAAGGACATCCTATACGCGCCCGACTACGTGATCAACGCCGGGGGACTGATCAACGTTTACGGCGAGATCAACAAGTGGAGCGCGGAGCGCAGCAAGCGTAAGGCCGGCGACATCTACAATACGCTGCTGCGGATCTTCGAGCGGGCGAAGGCCGACGGGATCCCGACCAGCGTCGCGGCCGACCGCGTCGCGGAGAGCCGGATCATGGAGGCCCGCCAGCTCCAGCGGACGTACCTGTAGCGGGGAGTCGCCTGCCATGATGGACCACCTGAAGGAGACGGATCCGAAGGTCTTCGGGGCGATCGTCGACGAGGCCCGGCGCCAGTCCGATGGCCTCGAGCTGATCGCTTCGGAGAACTTCGTGTCGCGGGCCGTGCTCGAGGCGATGGGCACGGTCATGACGAACAAGTACGCCGAGGGGCTGCCCTCGAAGCGCTACTACGGGGGCTGCGAGTTCGTCGACGTGGCCGAGGACCTGGCGCGCGAGCGTGCGAAGGAGCTGTTCTCCGCGGATCACGCGAACGTGCAGCCGCATTCGGGGGCGCAGGCCAACATGGCCGCGTACTTCGCTTTCCTTGAGCCGGGAGACAAGATCCTGGGGATGAGCCTGAGCCACGGCGGTCATCTCACGCACGGGTCTCCGGTCAACTTCAGCGGCCGTCTCTTTCAGGTGGTCAGCTACGGGGTCGGAGATGACGACGGCCTCATCGACTACGACGCCGTACGCGACCAGGCGAGGGCCGAGCGCCCGAAGATGATCGTCGCGGGGGCGAGCGCGTACCCGCGCATCATCGACTTCGAGGCCTTCGGCGCCATCGCGCGTGAGGTGGGCGCCAAGTTGCTGGTGGACATGGCGCACATCGCGGGGCTGGTGGCGACCGGACACCACCCGTCGCCGGTGCCGCACTCGGACGTCGTGACCACGACCACGCACAAGACGCTGCGTGGGCCCCGTGGCGGCCTCGTGCTGTGCCCCGAGGAACACGCGAAGGCGATCGACAAGGCGGTGTTCCCCTTCACGCAAGGAGGGCCGCTCATGCACGTCATCGCCGCCAAGGCGGTGGCGTTGCTCGAGGCGCTGAAGCCCGAGTTCAAGGACTACTCCGCACAGGTCATCGCGAACGCCCGGGCGCTGGGCAACGGGCTGACCTCGCGCGGGTTCCACCTCGTGAGCGGGGGCACGGACAACCACCTCATGCTCGTGGACCTGCGCCCGAGCCACGAGGAGCTCACCGGGAAGGCCGCGGAGGCCGCGCTGGAGGCCGCGGGGATCACCGTGAACAAGAACACCGTGCCCGGCGAGACACGCTCGCCGTTCGTCACATCGGGGCTGCGCATCGGGACCCCGGCACTCACGACGCGGGGTATGAAGGAAGAAGAGATGGAGCGGATCGCGGGCTGGATCGCTCACGTCCTGGAGGCGCCGGACGACCAGAAACGCATCGCCGGAGTCCGGAAGGAGGTTCGCGAGCTGTGCGCGGCGTTCCCGCTATACCGCGAGTTGGCGGAGCTGTCATAGAGGATCGGTCACGCGTCGATGTCGGCCGCATCCGCTCCCGAGGGGAGAACGATGCCGCCTCCCCTGGCGTTCTCGTGGCCCTCCGTACACATTTGGCCCCATGACCGACCTCCAGTTCGCCGAGGAGATCCTGGACCAGCTCCAGGAGCGGAACCCGCGCTTCCACGCGAAGGCGTATTTCTTCGTCTTGGCGGCGCTGCATTCCATCATCCAGAAGCTGGACGAGCCCCGGCACATCACGGGGCGGGAGCTGGTCGAGGGGATCCGCGAGCTGGCCCTGGAGCGTTTCGGGCCCATGGCGAGAACGGTGCTCGAGCACTGGGGAATCCACGCCACAGAGGATGTGGGATGTGTGGTCTTCGCGTTGGTGGAGCAGGGGATCCTCGTCAAGCAGGACGGGGACCGGCTCGAGGACTTCGCCGACGTATTCGACTTCGAGGAAGTGTTCGAGCTCAACTATCCCTGGGAAGCTCGATCCTGACGACCCGCGTTCGGGCGGTGCCCGGATGCCAAGCAAGAACCTGCCCGGCTCGTCCGGGTACGCTCGCGACGCTGATCGTCGCCACGCCGATGGGAGGGGCTGCACATGGTGGAAGACCGCGGTTATCCGCAATGTCTGAAATGCGAGGTCGGAATCCTGATTCCGCTCTCCGACTACGGGAGAGACGGCGCGCCGATCCGCTACAAGGCATGGGTCTGCTCCAACCCGGAGTGCGGATTCAATATCCGGATCGACAACGGCGAAGTGACGTTCGGTCGCACCATCGGCCAGAGCTACAAGTAGCCCCTCCCGGGACCTTCCCCTTCGAGGGGCTCGGTCCCCCCGTGACCCTCACAGCGCGGTTTGCCATCGCCGGCGGCGGACATTCCGCTCCCGGCTGCTGCCGTGCGCCCGCCCAAGGGCGCGCGCTCCGGCGAGAGGCCGCCACGCGCCCGCTGGTGAGCCTGCCCGAGGTCCGGAGGCGTCCGTGAGCGCTCTGCATCCTCCTCTGCGTCCTTTCGGGCGCGTCGACGTGCCGGCGCCCACCGGGCGCGAGTCCGCGGCCTTCGACCACCACGCCATCGAGGAGCTCGCCGTTCCCCAGCCCGTCCTGATGGAGAACGCCGGGAGGGCAGCGGCGACGATCCTGGATCGTCTCTACCCGGGTGGGCCGGTGGTGGCGTTGGTGGGGGCGGGCAACAACGGGGGGGACGCGCTGGTGGCGTTGCGCACGCTGGCGGCATGGGGACGGGAGGTGCGCGCCGTCGTGGTCGCGGATCGTGAGGGCCCCGAAGCGGTGCTCCACGCCTGGAACGTCCCCCTGGTCGGGGACGCCGAGCTGGGTGGGGACGCCGAAGCGTGGAGGGACGTCCTCGGCTCCGCCGCGGTCGTCGTGGACGGCATCCTGGGGACCGGTGTCCAGGGGGCGCCCAGGGATCGACAGGCGCGGGCCATCCGCATGCTCGCCGGGGCCCGACGGCCGGTCCTGGCCATCGACATCCCCTCGGGCGTGGACGCGGCCACGGGGGCCGCGGCCGGCGCGGCGGTGCGCGCCGACGTGACCGTGAGCTTCGGGGCGCCCAAGCTCGGCTGCCTCCTCCATCCGGGTCGGGGTCTGGCCGGCCGTCTGATCGCAGTGGAGATCGGCTTTCCCCCGATGCCTCCCGAGGCGGCGTCCGCGTACGTGACGACGCCGGCCTGGGCACAGGCCCGGGTCCCCGTCCGGGGGCTGGACACCCACAAGAACGAGGTGGGCCGGCTGGTGGTCGTCGCGGGGCAGCCGGGGATGGCGGGGGCCGCGCTCCTGTGCGTGCGCGCGGGCTTGCGGGCCGGCGCCGGGCTGGTGCAGGTGTGCTCGCCGCCCGAGAACCGCGAGGTACTGCAGGCGGCCGCTCCGGAGGCGATCTTCGTGGACGCCGGCGACACCGACGCGCTCGACCAGGCGCTGGACAGGGCGTCCGCCGTCGCCGTGGGACCGGGCCTGGGCACGGGCTCCCGGAGCGAGGCGCTCCTGGCCCGGGCGCTCCTCGTGGGGAGCGCTCCGGTGGTCGTCGACGCGGACGGGCTCAACCTCCTGGCGCAGTCGCGCGGGGGCTCCGCGAAGGAAGTCGCCCAGCGCCGGCCATTGCTGCTGACCCCGCATCCAGGAGAGATGGGGAGGCTGAGGGACCTGACCCCCGAAGAGATCCAGGCCGACCGAGTCGGCGTGGCACGACGGGCGGCCGAGGACTTCGGGTGTGCCGTGCTCCTCAAAGGCGCGCCGTCGCTCGTTGCCGCGGCCGGTGCGCCGGTCCTCGTGGACGTGCAGGGTTCCTCCGACCTGGCGTCCGCGGGGTTGGGGGACGTGCTCACCGGCGTGTGCGGTGGGCTGCTCGCCCAGGGGGTGGAGCCGAGGGACGCCGCAGCGCTGGCGCTGTACCTGAGCGGGCGAGCCGCGAACCTCGCGGGACGTGGCCACAGCCTGACCCCCACCGACGTCGTGCGGTGGCTCCCCGAGGCACTCGCCGAGCACGGCCCGGGCGAGGACCGGCTCGGCATGCCGTTCGTGACGCTCGACCTCGATCCGGCACGATAGCGATGGCGGAGCGCCTCCCCGTGCGCTCGGTGGCACTCGGGCGTGGCGGCGAATTCGACCTCATCCGCCGCTTCCTCGCGGGCGGGGGAGGCGCGCTGCCGGCCGGGGTGCGCGTGGGACCGGGGGACGACGCCACGGTGCTCGAGGGTGGATGGGTGCTGAGCACCGACCTGTCGATCGAGGACGTGCACTTCCGGCGTGCCTGGCTCGCCGACCGCGAGATCGGCTATCGCGCCACCGCCGCGGCCCTCTCCGACCTGGCGGCCATGGCGGCCGTACCCGTCGGCGTCCTCGTCTCCATGGGATTGCCCCCGGCCTCCGACGTGGATGCCGAGGAGGTCCACGCGGGCGTCCGTGAGGCGGCCTCGTCGGTCGGTGCCGCCCTCCTCGGCGGCGACGTTTCGACCTCGCCGGGGCCGCTGGTCCTGGACGTCGTGGTTGTGGGGAGGACCGACGAGCCGTGCCTGCGCACGGGTGCGCTGCCGGGCGACGAGCTGTGGGTCACGGGCGAGCTTGGGGCGAGCGCGGCCGCCGTGCGCCTCCTGGAACGGGGCGAGGCTCCGTCGGCGTCGCTCAGGCGGGCGTTCGCGCGCCCGACCCCCCGGGTACGGGCGGCGTCCACGCTGGCGGGGGCCGGTGTGCTGCACGCCCTCGTAGACCTGTCGGACGGCCTGGCGGGCGATGCCGGCCACCTCGCCGCAGCCGCGGGGGTGCGCATCGTGCTGGAGGTCGTGCGTGTCCCGGTAGCCGCGGCGGCCCGGACGGCGCTGGGGGAGGTCGAGGCGCTGACGTGCGCCCTCCACGGCGGCGAGGACTACGAGCTCTGCTTCGCGGCCGAGGCCGGCGCGTTGGACGGGCTCGTCCTGGCAGACCGCCTGGGCGTCGGCCTGACCCGGGTGGGCCGCGTGGAGGAGGGAGCGGACGTCTGGCTCGAGTCCCCGGACGGATGGGTTCGCCCGCTCGAGCGGGGCGGCTTCGACCACGGGGTCCGAGGACCGCGGTGATCGGCTTCCTATGGGTCGCGCTCGTGGCCGTTCCGGCCACGATCTGGTACGCCGGCAAGGTTGTGTGGGCGTCCCGGCGGAAGCGCGACGGGATGCCTTGCCTGTGCGAGGAGGTCGCGAGGACGTGGGCGCGCCGCATCCTGCGCGCGGCGCGCGTCCGTGTGGAGCTCGAGAACCCGGAGGTGATCGACCCCGACCGACCTCAGGTGCTCGTGGCCAACCATGTGTCGTGGTTCGACGTGCTCGTCCTGGCCGCGTACACTCCCGGTCCGTTCAGCTTCGTCGCGAAGAAGGAGCTGGAGAAGATCCCGCTCTTCGGTCCGGCCTGGCTCGCCTGCGGTCACATCTCCATCGACCGCCAGGACCGCGGCAGCGCCATCGCGTCGCTGGAGGTGGCCGGCAAGCGTCTCGAGGAGGACCGCCCCACCGTGATCCTCTTCGCGGAAGGCACGCGCTCTCCGACGGGGGAGTTGCGCGCGTTCAAGAAAGGCGCGTTCGTCCTTGCGATCCAGGCGGGCGTCGAGGTCGTGCCGGCCGCGATCCTGGGCAGCCGCGAAGTCATGGCGAAGGGATCGTGGCGGATCAGCACGGGTCGCACGATCAGGGTGCGCTTCGGCACACCGATCCCCGTCGAGGGTCTTCGCATGGAGGACCGGGACGGCCTGATGCATCGGTCGCGCGACGCCGTCGCCGCTCTCCTGGCGGCGGGTCCCGTTCCCGGCGGACGGTGACATCCAAATAGAGCGAACAAGGAGACCGAGTGTCGGCCATCGTCGATGTGCGCGCGCGGGAGATCCTGGACTCGAGGGGCAACCCGACGGTCGAGGCGGAAGTCATCCTCGAGACGGGCACCCGCGGGAGGGCCGCGGTGCCGTCCGGGGCGTCCACCGGGGCCCACGAGGCCGTGGAGCTCCGGGACGGAGACCGGGAGCGCTACCTGGGCAAGGGCGTGCGCAAGGCGGTGGAGAACGTAGGCACCGTCATCGCGCAGGCGCTGCGGGGCTTCGAGGCGCGCGAGCAGCTCGACATCGATCGCACGATGATCGACCTGGACGGGACCCCCAACAAGCGCAAGCTGGGCGCCAACGCGATCCTGTCGGTATCGATGGCGTGTGCGCGCGCGGCGGCGGCGGAGAACCACATGCCCCTGTGGCGCTACCTGGCCGACGAGGGGAAGGCCGGGCTCCTGCCCGTGCCGATGATGAACATCCTGAACGGCGGCGCGCACGCGCCCAACAACGTCGACATCCAGGAGTTCATGATCATGCCGCTCGGCGCCGAGTCCTTCGCCGAGGGGCTGCGCATGGGCGTGGAGGTCTTCCACCACCTCAAGAAGGTCCTCTCCAGCCAGGGGAAGAACACCGCGGTGGGCGACGAGGGCGGCTTCGCACCGGACCTGAAGAGCAACGAGGAGGCGGTCGAGGTGGTGCTGCAGGCCATCGAGGCCGCCGGGTACCGGCCGGGGGAGGAGGTGTCGCTCGCCATCGACGCCGCGGCCTCGGAGTTCTTCCAGGACGGCGAGTACGTCTTCCGCTGGTCCAGTGGCGAGCACCGCGACGCGGCGGGGATGATCGAGTTCTTCAAGGAGTGGCTGGATCGCTACCCGATCGTGTCGCTCGAGGACCCGCTCGATGAGAACGACTGGAACGGGTGGAAGGCCCTCACCTCCGCGCTGGGCGAGCGCGTGCAGGTCGTCGGGGACGACATCTTCGTGACCAACAGCGAGCGCCTCGACCAGGGCATCCGGGACGGGACGGCGAACGCGATCCTCATCAAGCTGAACCAGATCGGCACGCTCACGGAGACGCTCGCGACGATGCGCCTGGCCACGCAGGCCGGGTTCAAGAACGTGGTGTCGCACCGCTCCGGAGAGACCGAGGACACCTTCATCGCCGACCTGGCCGTCGCCACCTCGGCCGGTCAGATCAAGACGGGGAGCGCCAGCCGCACCGACCGGATCTCCAAGTACAACCAGCTTCTACGCATCGAGGAGGAGCTGGGCGCGAAGTCGCGCTACCCGGGCAGGGGGCTCTGGGGCTGAGCGGGAGGCCACGCCCGTGCGGAAGCTCAAGCGCCTCGTGCTCCCAGGGCTCCTCCTCTTGGCCATGTACTACGCGGTCTTCGGGGGGGAGTATTCGTACTTCGCGCTGCGGCGCACGCGTAAACAGGTCGCCCGGGAGCAGGCCGTCCTGGCTGAGCGGCGGGCCCAGATCGACTCGCTGCGCGCGTGGGCGGACTCGCTGGAGCTCGATCCGGCCACGCTGGAGCGGCTGGCGCGCGAGCGCTTCGGGATGATCCGCCCGGGCGAGACGCTGTACCAGTTCGCCGAGCCCCCCGATTCGACGGAGCAGGACAGCGTCGCGCCGCGCGGGCGCTAACGCCCGCCGGCGCCCGCGTCCACCACGCGCATCGCGTCCATCACCACGCGGTCCAGGCGCCGCCGCGTGACGGCGTCAGCGCGCTTCCAGAACGGACGCGCCAGCACGATCGGCGCGATCAGAAAGCCCAGCACCGCGACCGCCGGGCCCAGCGATCCGAGGGGCGTGAGCGCGGACAGCGCCGCCCACGCCATGAAGGCGGAGAACCAGCGGCCGAGGTAGTGACCGGCCCGGTCCGAGGACACACGGATCTCGGTTCCCGCGTCGGTCTCCACGAGCTCCACGCGGGTGCGTCCGCCCAGGTGTGTCTCCTGCCAGAGGAATCGCCGAGGGTCGCTGTCGACGACCTCGCCCGCACGTCCCATCGCACTCTCGGACGCGCGCACGAGGTCCTGGCGCGCCTCCGGAAGGCGGGCGCCCTGGAGGAACGAGCGCACCTCACGCCGGTCGGGGGCCCCGAAGACGGCGGCCGCGACGCCACCGGTGGAGGGCGGCAGGACCGCCGCGGCGCGACGGACCTCCGCCGGATCCAGTCCAACCTCCTCGGCGGCCCGCATCAAGTCCTCGAGCGTTGAGTCCCGTCCTGAGGGAAGGTCGGCGCGCGCGTCCACGTCGGCAGCGCGCCGGAGGATGGCGGAGACCTCGTCCTCGCTGAGGCGGCGAGCCGGCACGGTGGCCCCCTCGCCGCTTCCCGGACCGGCCGGCAGGGAAGGGACGCCGTCGTCGCTCACGAACTGCTTCAGCGCTCGTCGTCGCGCTCTTCGGGCTGTTTGGCCGGGACGGCTTCCTTCTGCTCTTCCGTCGCGGACGCGGACATCCCGATCATCTTGCGCGCCGCGGCTTCGATCGCCGCGCGGTCCCCACCCTCGGGCAGCGCTTCGACCATGCTCTCCGCCGCGAACTTCAACGCGCGCGCCGTGGCCTTCCGGTCCGTTGAGCCGGCGTCCCGCTCCAGGATGGGTCGGAACAGCTCGATAGGGATCGGGAAGATCGTGGTGGAGTTGTTCTCCGCTGCAATCTCGACGACGGTCTGCAGGAAACGAAGCTGCAGCGCCACGGGAAACCGCTCCATGATCTCGGCCGCCGCCACCAGCTTCATGGAGGCCTGATATTCGCCCTCGGCGGCAATGACCTTCCCGCGCCGCTCGCGCTCGGCCTCGGCCTGGCGGGCCATGGCCCGCTTCATCTCCTGCGGCAGGTCGATGTCCTTGATCTCGACGCCAGTGACCTCGATGCCCCACTGGTCCGTGCCCTCGTCGATGATCTCGCGTACCACTTCGTTGATGCGCTCGCGCTCGGCGAGCAACTCGTCCAGCTCCGACTGTCCGATGACCGAGCGGAGCGTGGTCTGCGCGAGCTGGCTGGTGGCGAAGTAGTAGTCCTCGATCTCGATGACCGCCTTGGTGGGGTCGGCCACGCGGAAGTAGACGACCGCGTTGACCCGGACGCTGACGTTGTCCTTGGTGATCGTGTCCTGCGGCGCGATGTCGAGCGCGACGATGCGCAGGTCCATCTTGCGCATGCGCTCCACGCCGAAAGGCACGAGGAAGATCAACCCCGGCCCCTTCGCACGCGTCAGCTTCCCGAGGCGGAAGATGACGCCGCGCTCGTACTCGAAGAGGATGCGCAGGCTGGTGAGAAGCCCGAGCCCGCCGACGACCGCGGCCGGGACGAGCAAGGCGCTGAGATCCATGGATTCCTCCGGGCGTCGCAGTCGATTCGCTACACCCTGAGCGTCGCGCGATGGGGCGCCCCGCGCAAGCTCTTTCGGCCCGTCGACGCCACCCCGGAGCCGGGGTTCGGGACCGGTCGATCCGCGACGGTGGTCGGCGGCCCTCCGCGAGTTGACATCGCCAACGCCGCGGATGAGCTTTCCGACCCGAGCCGGAGTAGCTCAGTCGGTTAGAGCAGCGGAATCATAATCCGCGTGTCGGGGGTTCGAGTCCCTCCTCCGGCATCAGAAATGGCGCCATTCTTGAGCGGAGTAGGTCACGGGTGACCGACTCCGCTGTCCTTTGCTGTGACGGTAGCTGTGACCTTCCCTGTGACGGTCGGGGGTCACGGTGACCGATCAGCCCGCCGCGTCGCCGAAGAGCTGGTACGAGCTCGGCAGTCAGTTCCCGATCGTGACCGTCGTCTCCACGCGCGGCAACGTCGCCGGCTCGTCATTGATCTCGGCCACCGCGAGCCTGAGCACCAACGTGTATTGCCCGGGCGACAACGGCGTGATGTCCAGATCCCATTCTGCATGCATCGAGTCGGCCGGAGCGATCGGCCAAGTTGCCGGTACGGTCCAGCAGCCGGTGGTTGGGCCCGCTACCCGTGCGCCACCCGCCGAGTAGAGGGCAGGATAACCTTCGGCAAGACAGCTATGGGGCGTCCCGAGGCGGACCGTTCCCGGCCAGTGATTGACCATCCAGATGCTTGCGTGGAGCGTATGGCTGTCGACCTGCGTTGTGGGTCGGATATCGAGGACATCCGCCCAGTCCGACGGTAGAGCGGGCGTGGCCCAGCCGTGGAAGACGACGACCTCGCCGCCGGCGGTCGCCCGCACAGCCTGATCGCCCAGCGCCATTCCGAAGGTCCAAGTGGCCTCGGCACGGCCGTCCACGCCGGTGAGACTGGTTGCGGGTACGACGGAGCCTTCACCTTGCACGACGTCCCATTCCACCAAGACGCCTCGGCGAGGAAGGCTGTCTAAACCCAGGACGGACACAGCGAGCGGATCTGGCAGCTGGGATCCAGCCTCGGCTTCTTGGTCCGCGCCGGCCGCTAACTGGACTACGACGGGCTCTGGCGCCAAAGTCTCGGCACATGCCGCGACGATCATCAAAGCGGTGATCGCAACGCCCAGCGGTAAGGTGCCGCTGCTCCTCGAGGAAGATCGCATTATGCCTGCTCCTGGCCTCCACTGAGGCGATCTGGCGCGGTCCATGTGCGGCCGGGAGCAGGACCAGAAGATCGCAGCCGCACAAGGAAAAGGTAACGAGTGGCGCCTGGCGAGGCACCGATTGACTCAACCGAACGCGGGCGCAGCAAGCTATCGACTTGGCACTTTGCGGGAGCATGGTGCCGATGCGAGGTCGTGAGTTGCACGACGAACGGCACGTACAGCTCCCCGCCCGCTTCCCGGAATTCCTCGGCCTTCTCGTGCATCCCCGCCTTGATGGCCTCGACGGCGCTCCGACCCCTTCTCTCGGGCGAACCGGCGCACGTCCTCGGTGATCTTCATCGAGCAGAACTTGGGTCCGCACATGGAGCAGAAAGGACTCCTAAGCTGAGCCGTACAGGCCCTCGCTCACCCAGACTCCGACGTCGCGCACGACCGCCTCGAAGTCCCCCAGGAACTCCGCGCCGAGGGAGGAAGCACCTGAACGAAGACGCACCTGCGCCTGGCGGAGCCGCCGGCGAGCGCCGTCGAGGATGTCGCGGGCGCGGCTGCTCGCCACGTAGTCGCTCCAGCCTTCCCGCTCGGCTGCGTCCGCCCATTCCACCACGTGGGCGAGGAGGGCGAACACGGCCGCCCAGAACCGCCACGGCGGAAGGGACTGCGCCGCCGCTTGGGCCTCGTGGTCCGTCCGGGGCGTGTGCAGCACCCGGGCCCATGCCTCCGGCTCCGCGTAGAACGACGACGGACGGCCCTCGATCTCGTGGATGAAGCCCGCCAGGGTCATCTCCTCCGTGGCGGTCCGCAGCGCGCGTTCGGTATAGGCCGTCGCGGCGGCGATCACCTTCAGGTCGGCCGGCGTGCCCGCAAGACCGATGAGGAGGGACAGCAGGTCGGCCTTCGCGTTGACGCCGAACCCCGCGCGGAGCCGCAGCGTCAACGCGGGTCCCTCGACGAGCCGGAGCTCGCCGATGGGCTTGATCCGCGGTGTGTATCCGCCGGTCATGGGGGCCGCCCCCAGGCGCTTCCACCGCTTGTCCCCGCTGGCGGTGGCGGGGCGGGAGAAAACGCCGATCCGATCCTGGACGGGTCCCGGGAATCGGGACGCCAACGTCCGCATCCGCTGCAGGCTCATCAGGTGCGAGGCGTCCGTGGCCCACGAGGCGACCACGTCGTCCAGGCGGCGCTCGCGGTGCCCCACGGCGAGCGAGGCGAGGACCAGCGCCTCGGGGTCCACGAGGGTCCTGGCGCGGCGACCCTCGGCAGGCACGGCCGTGGCCGTCAGCGCCGACCACTGCGCCCACGCTGCCTCGACGAGGGTGGCCTCGGCCACTTTCCGGAGGCTAGAAACGGTCTCGCTCGACATGGCGGCTCACGTCCTGGACGATGGAAGTCCACTCGGGTGCCGCATCCTGGGCGCGAACCCACACGGCCGCCGACTCCAGCTCCGAGGAGGTGGGCGAGAGCGCCCTGAGATCCTGGAGATGCACGCTCAGGCGACCGCCATCCGCCGCGGTGAAGAGCTTCAGCGCGATCAGCGTCCGCCGCCCTACGAGGCCCAGGTCCAGCCCTCCGCCGTAGTTCCGCCACGTGGTGTCCTCAAGCAAGCCGGGGGGAAGCCCGGTCGCCCACTGAGCTTCGACGGCCGCGTTCATCCAGTCCTCGCTCAAGCCGAAGTCCCGTGCCACCGTCCGTATTCCACGGGTCAGACCCGGCGGGAAGGGCTCGGCGCGCTCCAGCCGGAGCGTTCCAGTCGCGTCGCGAGAGGCGCGGGCGATGACGTCCACGTCGTTCGTGGCTCGCCGCACCACACCCAGGAGATTCAGCGTCGCCCCGCCGACCACGACGACAGCCGCCGGCTCGTCGGCCACGGCCAGGAGCTCGCCCAGCGCTCGGAGTGCGGCTTCCAGCTCTTCGGCGTGGAGGTCGGTATTCATGGAAGTTTACCTTCTGTTTTATGGAAGATATACTTCCATTCTTGCCCGCGCACTCGGTTTCGTCAAGTGCCGTGCGCCCCTACGACCCGCGTACTACCACGCCCACCGCACCGCCACACTCCACGCCCGTCGGGGCCAGCGGGAAGCAATCCGCGTGTCGGGGGTTCGAGTCCCTCCTCCGGCATCCCTGTGGGGAGAACGAGAAGCGGCCCTCGAGGCGAGTCCCTCGAGGGCCTTCTCATGCCCGGCCCAATCGGTGAGTCATCGCCCCCTCTCGCCGGAGCTCACGGAACGCCGGTGGGCCGAGGGCCAGGGGCCGACGCCCGGGGTGCGGAGGTCCAGGGGCCCGGGGGCCTGGGCTAGCGGGCGACCGCCGCCTGCGGGACCCACCACGCACCGGGCTCCAGGATGACGACCCGGGTGGGCAGCCCAGCGTCGGTGACGCGCCGGGCGAACCCTTCGGGTGTCTGGCGAGTCCGCAGGAGGGGTGAGCGCGGCCGCAGGCCCAGGTGGATCGGGATCACCGTGGGCGCGCGCAGCGCCTGGACCGCCTTCACGGCACCGGTCTCGCCCATCGTCATGGGGATCCTGTAGGTCGTGACGGGGAGAAGCGCCACGTCGAAGTGGAAGCGCTCCCCGACCGATTTCAGAAACGGCCGGTAGTACGTGTCGCCGGCGAAGTAGGCCGTGCCCTCCGGCGCCTCGAGCACGAAGCCCACGGTGGTGGCCATGTGAAGGGCCGGAACGGCCGTGACGAGGAGCTCCCCGAGGGCCCAGGTGTCCCAGGGTCGGAGCCCCACCACACGCCGTGCTCCCTTCAGACGCGTCACCCATCGGGATCGCCGGGGCGCCGCCACCGGAACCGTCGGCGCGAGGCCACGGAAGAACCGCCGGTCCGTGTGGTCCCAGTGATTGTGGGACAGGAGGACGGCATCCAGGTGGCCCACGTCCTCCCGGGCCAGGGCAGGAGGCGTGACCCGTCGGTAGGCCGGGTTTCCCCACGTACCGAAGTAGGGATCGGTGAGAACGCGGAGGCCCGCGAGCTCGATCAGAACCGTGCTGTGGCCGATGAGTCGAATGCGCATGCTATCAGCTCCTCGGGAGGACGGATCGGCGCGACCCTCCCCCCGCCGAGGGCTCAATCGGTGAGGCTGAGGTAGGCCATGGCCACGAGTTTGGCCAACACCATGGCACCGAGGATCACCAGGAGGTCCAGGTCGATGCGGTCGTGGACGAAGAGGTCGTAGGCGAACCACCCGGCCATCAGGGCCACGCCGACACCGAGCGCGAGGCGGCTCGACTTGTGGCGATGGGCGATGAAGCGCTCGTCCAGGGCGTCCACGCCGAGGAGGGATGCAAGGATCGTGTCCAACATCACGTCAATCCTCGAGTTGGAAGAGTTCGTCCACCGAGCGTCCGAACAGCCGCGCGAAGCGGAGCGCCAGGGGGAGGCTCGGGATGTAGCGCTCTCGTTCGATGGAGTTGATGCTCTGACGGGAAACGCCCACCGCGTCGGCGAGCTCGGCCTGGGTGAGGCCCAGTCGGAGGCGCTCCTCGCGCAC
>Ga0307423_1000056_pt1 | contig 61612 bp, 92 predicted proteins | sample SalMarWE160310MG_FD_202154 | JGI IMG/M metagenome (GOLD analysis project Ga0307423, IMG submission 202154) | Salt marsh sediment microbial communities from the Plum Island Ecosystem LTER, Massachusetts, United States - WE1603-10 | ecosystem: Environmental > Aquatic > Marine > Intertidal zone >...
CGAGCGCACCCTGCAGCCATTTGATGCTACGACCGGGGCCGGAATTGACGCCGCCATCCCAGACCGACAGGTCGAGGCCGACCGGCAGATCGTCGCCGTGAACCGGATTCCAGTATTGGGTTCGATAGATGGCTTCGAGCTCAACATCGGTGATCTGGCGCACGTCGCGCGTAGGCAGCCCGCGAAGGGACCGCCATGCGTCATAGACGCGCTGGATGATGCCCTTCATCGTCGCGCCGCCAGAATCGTGCGGATTGTTCGAATATCCGCCTTCCTCGATCAGCGTGGGGGCCAGACAGGCTTTGAAATTCCCGAACATTCGGGCCTCCTGCCGTTCGAGCTAACCTTGAGCCAAGGGAGCAGGTGCCGGAGCAGGAGTGGGCGCGGCAAGTGGTGCGGCGCCATCGGCGGCATGAGCCGCCGCTTCGAGATCGAGGCGCGCGATGATCTTCTGCACGATCGCGTCCGGGCCCCCCATCCATGCGATGAGCTTTTCGGGGCCATGATCAATCGCATATTGTGCGGCCTGGGCGACGACGGCGTTCCCGGTGTCGACGTCGAGTGTCTTGCCCTTCTGCGCGCCGGCGACGGCATTGATGCCGTAGCTGACGGCCTGGAACAAAAGCTGCTCGACCTGATCGATCATCGCCTTGTTCACAAACACCTTGATCGCCGGCGGCAGCCGCGACACCACAAAGCCGATGATCGCGACGGCGACGGCGCTGAGCACGTCGATGATGTAGGGCTGCACCTGATCGATCCAGTTGCCGACCGGCACGTGAACGATGGTTTCCTGCGCGAGCGCGGGCAACGCGAACAAGGAAATGAAGATGGCGATGACGGGAAGGGAAAGACGACGCATAGAAGGTCTCCTGACGGTTGAGCACCAAAAGGCGCGCGATTGACAATGCTTTACTCCATTTTGAGGTAGTTTGCATATCCTTCGGTCTTGGCCTGTACGGATTGGGAGACGATTTCTGGGTATTTTGCCAGCATCATGCCGCGCGCGACTTCGCGGGACTGCCCGATCGTCTCCTGGATCACGTCGCGCTTGACCGCCGGGGGCCACGAATTGAAGGCCGACGAATTGACGATGGTGTCGAGGCGCTGCTTGGCCATACGGCCGGCCATGGTCGTGTATTCGTCGTACTGATCGTTGCTCAGTTCGACGCCACGAATGCGTCGCTGCGGCTGTCCGGGCCAGTAGCCGGCCGCCGCCATCGCCTGATTGACCGGATCCTTGCTGATCTCGGTCATGTAGACGCTGGAAATCAGAGAGCCGCCAAGCGCGCCGCGCGCCGGGAGCGGCTGCCCCCAGATGTCTCGACGTGGATAAAGCTGCTGCGACAGGCCCGGCACCTTGGATTGCAAGGCGTCGAGCGTACTGCGCACCTGGCGCGAATAGGGATCGATCGCGCGGGCGCTTTGTCCCATGATTCCGGAATAGGGCATGAAGGATGACGCAAAGCTCTGGACCCAATAGCCGCCGTACCGGTCGGGATCCTGCACGGCCTCAAGAAGCTGCGACGGTCCGGTCATGAAGGTGGCATCAAGGAAACTCGACGAAATCGCCTGGATCAACTGGCCGCCGGCGCGAGAGGCGTCGCCCTCTTCGAGTGCCCAGCCGACGTCGACAAGGTCCGCCGCCATCGACGCCAGCATACCGGCCGGCCCGAGCTGATTGATCTGATACCATGTGTCGCCAATGCGAACGCTATGCGCCTGATTGCCGGCCATGCGCCACAACGCAGCCTCTTTGGGATCCTTCGGTCCGGCGCCGGACGCATATCCCGCCATAGCCATGCCGGAAAACGCCGTCATCAGAGCGGTGCCGACAACCATGCGGGCCTGAGCCTGATCCTGGGCGATGGTGCCGTTCTTGCCCAAGAGGTCGGCACGCAGCTCCGGCGACAGGAAACCGAGCGGGGAGCGCTGCACGACTGCCTGCTCAAGAATATTGGCCGGGGTGGTGATGAAGGGCATCACGAGCCGAAGCCAGCGGAAGCCCATGATGTTGGTATTGGCAAGCTTGGCAATCTGGGTCACGAAGGCGCTGCGGCGGCTTTGAAGCAACTGCTCGGCGGCAGTCAGTCGGGCAGTGGCCATCATATCGGGCGTCGGGTTTTGCGTGAGGTCGACCATGCGCCGCGTCAGCGCCCCCCCCACAAGTCCTTCCTCGGCCGCCTGCCGATAGGCTTGGGCCGCAATGTCGGTCATGTAGTTGGAGACGCGGAAAAGGCTGTCTTCGGCCGCGAGCATGCGTGTCGAAACGCGAAGCATCTGACCGAGCGGCAGGACGGTTGTGCCGCGAATGGCAATGTCAGGGATGGCGCGTCCCGGCATCGTGCGCGTGTGGATGGCCGGCGCCGATGCGTCGCCACCGGTTGCGATGAGTTTGCCGATCCCGCGAATTCCGTCAGCGATGCTCTGCCAGATTGTTGCCGCCTCGCGCGCCGCGTCGGCCATGGTCGCATTCGGGTTGAAGGCACCGCCTGCGACAACATCAACGCCCATCGGCTGATAGGGAAGCTCGCTCTGCACCTGGTTGGGCAAGACGACGTTTGATTCGCGGCGGAAGCCCTCAACGGCCGCCGTGGTGGCGGGGCCAGCCGACTCCTTCAAGGCACGGAACTGCGCGGCGACTTCGCCGAATTTGACAGTTTGTCCCTCGCGCCCTTGTGCGCGCCGCATCGATCCGATCAGTGCGGCCATGGCGGTATCGGGTCCCATCTTCAGGAAGGAGTTGATGGTGTTGCCGACCGTGTTGGTCATATGGGTTTTGATGCCTGACAGGAGAGCGTTGATCCAGTATTCGAGGATCATGTCGCCGAAATTCGGCTTCTGGGAATCGGCAACGAAGCGCGAAACCGAGTGCGGCGTGTCAAGCGTGGCGCCGAGAGCAACTTCCTCGCGCAACTGGAACAGCGTCCGACCGGTCGCCTTGCGCAGGAACATGTCGGCCTGCTGGGCTTCTGGCGACATCTTCATCGCCCGGAAAGCGCGGAGCGCGCGACCGGCCTCGGCGGTGATGCCTGAAACCTGCCCCTGGATCATCTGGTGCCGCGCCTTAGCCTCGGCATAAGCCATGATCGCCTCATCCGATTGCGGATTGGCCCGCGCATCGCGCATGCGCGCCACAATGTCCTCGGCCGAGCGCACGAGCAGTCTGCGCGCGGCCCAGACCTGCTCGGCATTGAAGGCGTCGCCGATCTTGCGCCGGTTGAGCTGCTGAACGTCCATGCCCAGCGCCTCGGCCAGCATCTCGACCTGGCCGTCGGTCACAACACCGCGGCGGTCGCCGATGAAATCGTTGTTTTCGCGCGCTGCGTCGCGGATCGCCTGCGCTACGTCGGCGTCGTTGGTGAGATTTTCGACCCGGATGTTTCCGGCCTTGTCAACGAAGGGGCTTTCGGGGCGACCGAAGAGATCGGTTGGTCTGGGGGCGAGAGACCCAGAAGGGTCAGAAGTGCTGGGTCGCTCTGTCCGTAGTCCGGCTGCGCCTGGTCCTCTTCCGACGTCCCCTCCTGCCACGCCAGCGCCTTCTCGGCCGCCCTCAGCGCCGCCGCCGACGACCGGGCGAGCCGGGATGCCGCCGCCGCTGCCTTCGGGCTGAGTTCCGGGTTCGACGCCACGAGCGCCCACTTCTGGGCCTCCCGCTGCGCCAGCGCCACTCTCTCCTGAAGGGGCGGAGGGGCCGAGTTCGGCGTCTGCTCTGGCAACTGCTGCTGCAAGTTCATTCTGAACCTCCTGCGGTTCGCGCGAGATCATGGTGTCGCGTTCGGCCTCGATGCGGTCAAGCGCCGCGCTGGCCTCGGCCGGCGGCACGGTGCGCGCCTCTGTCTCGTGCATGTCGACGATACCGGACGGTGGTTCGCGCTCGGCGGCGACAACGCCACGGCGCGGTTCGAGTTCGATCATGCGGTCGAGCACGCCGCGAATGTCATCATTGATCGGCGTTCCGAGGCCCTTGAGCGACTGGTAGATATCGAGCAGCCAGCGCTTGAACTGCTCAAACACGCGACCAAGTGCCGCACTTGGTGCGACGCCTTCGCGGAAATACTGCTCGGTCCAGCGGGCAAATTTCTCATGCTGCGCTCGCGTCGGCTGCGCCTGTTCGGCTTTCATGCCGAGTGCCTTGCGGACAGTGCCGGCGTCCTTGATGACGGATGGCATGACTCCCTGCGCCGTTGCATCCTGCAGCAATTCCTCAAGCCACTGGTGCCCGGTTTCGTGGAGCATGGTCGAGGCGTCGGCTTTTTCGAAAAGCCGGATGGTGGGACGCTGGCCTTCGGCGAGACGAATAGCGCCGCGCTTCTGCTGCTCGTAATTAGCGGCAGATGGCACCTCTTTTGGTTGTCGGACAAATTCGGCCTTCGCCGCAAAATCTTTGTTGCGGCCGGTATTTTTAACAAATCCAAGTGACCTATAGAACTTGTCGAGTGTTGTTTTGCTCGCGCCTTTTCCCATCGGTTGGGAATTTAGGAACATCGTTGTTCCGTGCTGATCCGCCACCTCCAAAATTGCCGACAATGCTGCTCGCGCGGACCCTTGTCTTTGAAATGATGCAGGAGTTTTGACCAACGTAATTTCGCCGGTTGTACCGTCACGGCTTACCCCATAATCCACAGTGCTGTTGCCGATTTTCACCGTCTTGATTCCGCCGCCATGCGTCCAATCTATTTTCGGAATTGGGGCGGTCTGGAAAAGATCGCGCTCTACGCCTGCGGCGCCTGCGCCTTCGCCTGTTCCTGCTGCGCCAGGCTGAGGCTCGCCAGCAAGAGCCCGCTGTTCCACGCCCGCTTCAATTTCTCCCCGGACAGCCCGGAGAAAGCGCTGGGCGGCGTCGCTGATTTTGGCGTTGCCGGACTTGAGGTCGCGGGCGATTTCGCTGAGCGCATCACTGACCGGGCCGGCGCGGAACGCGAGAAGCTTGAGGAGGTCGACGGCTTTTTCATCGGTTGACAGCCTTTGTTCGTTTGAAACCTGGTCAAGGACGTTCGATCCGGTCCCTTCGATGCGCTGGGCTTCATCGATCAGGGTGCGGAATGTAGCACGATCCTTGCGCAAAAGCTTCATCGCCGCGTCGGCGATCTTGGCGCGCTCGCGCACGATGGAATTGGCAAAGGTTTCCTCGCCGAAAAGCGTGCCCTGCGTCGCCATTTCCGTGCCGGATGCCAGCATGTCGCGCACGACCATCTCGGCCTGAATGAGATTTTCTGGCTTCACGCCGACCAGAAGCCGCATGGCCTCAAGCTGCTGCGCGGGATCGGTGACAAGACGACCGACGATTGCAGCCTGTTGAACCGGCACGACTTCGTTGACAGCCATGCCGAAGGCTTCCGGGGACAGTTCGGCCAACGCGCGCCCATCGCGGACCAGCGTGGACCGCGGCGGCAGCGGAGGCAGATCGACGCCACCTTCCCGCGCCTCGCGCAGCACCTTGGCCGCATCGACTGCGGTGCCGGTGCCTTCGGCGATGTTTTTGGCCGCCGCGATGGCGCGCGCATCCGAAACGCTGAAACCATTCTTGGCGTCGAGCACCTGGGCGTTCATGCGGATAGGCGGGTGCCCTTCGGCCATGAGACGCTTGGCCAGCCCGACGCGCTGATGTCCGTCGGCAATCCAGTTCTTGCCGGTGGAATCGCGGTAGACAACGCTGATGCCGCCCAGAAGCGGGCTCCATTCCTTGACGCCGGCCAGCCGGTCTGTAACGCCGGCCTCGTCGCCGCCGCCCTTGAACTGGAAGCGCTTGGCGTCGACCGCGATGGTGTTCGGGTCGATTGATTCGATACCGGTCGCAGCGACGCGCGGAGCGGCCTGAGGAACTGTGGGTTCCGGCGTGGCTTGCGGTTCGGTCGGCGCCGCGACAGCCGCAGGTGCAGCTTCAACCGCCGGCGCCTCGAATGGCGCTTCGCCGGTTCGCGTCAAGCCCTGATGTGGTGCGGCCTCGTATCTCTTGCTGACGCCCACGGCGTTCGGTCGCGACATGAGAACGAATGAGCCGTCTTCGTTGCGGCTTACGATCATCAGGTTTTTGACAAAGCCGACGTCGACGACGTTGCCGATTTCCCACTTCTGGCCAGCCGTTTTACGTAATGGTGCGCCGCCGCGCGTCGTGGTTGGATTGTAGGAGCCGGGATATTGGCCTTCCATTCGCGCAAGCCGCTGCGCGGCAATCTGATCCCATGCGGCCTGGGGCGCTGTTGCGGTTTGTCCCTCAACTGGCGGCGCTGATGCTTCTTCCGGTCGCGGCCCGATCTCCGGGTGCGCTTCGGTCGGCATCAGCGGAGCGCGCCGGGAAACGACGTCGCCGCGACGAATATACGGCCCCTCGCGCTGATAAAGACCGAGCGGGCTGACATTGCCACCAAGACGTTGCGCGCGGGTCACGTAGCGATGTGCGAGCAACTGGCCCAAGGCTTCGGCTTCTGCCGTCGGGCGCCCGGCCGCGATCATTTCGCGCGTCACCTGTTCCATGATCGCCGCGGAATCGGCCGCAATGTCCGGCGTCTCGATCGGCGTCGGACCTTCCGGCACGGTTTCACGTGAAACCGGCTCGATCATCTCGGCGCCAGTGCCCTCAGCGGCCCGGCGATAGGCCGCCGAGACTTCCGGCGCCATGTCGCGCCGTGCGTAGTCGAGCGTTTGGAGTTGCTGGCGAAGCGCAACCATTTCAGGAGTTTCGGTGCCCTGACCAACTGCGAACGCCTCGCGCTGCGCCTGCGTGTTGGCGATCTGGCGCTCGTAGTCGCGCACCTCGGCGCGCAGGCGACGCGCTTCCGGACCGCCGGCATATCCCTTTTGTGCTTCGACAACCGTATCGAGGCGTTGCTGCGCAGCGTCGCGTGCCGTTGTCAGCATGGCGAGGTCTTCGTCCGTTGGAGCCGCAAGGCGAGACAGGCGCGCGCGAATGTCGGAAATCTGGTTTCCGAGTTCGTCGTAGCGCGTGAATAACTCGGGTTCGATTCGACGCACCACGGCGTTGAGGTCCGGCGCCGCTACTGCGGTCTCATTGCGCGCGGCCTGCTGCGCTGTCATGGCGGCTTCCGGCGCCATCTCGTGCGTGCCGGCATAGACGCTTTCGGTAACGCCGGGCCCCATGACCTTGGCGTCGCCGGCCTGGGCAACCGTCGGCTCGGGTGCGCGGGCACGCATGCCGACACCCTGGACCGCACGGGCGCCCCCGACAGTGAGCTTTGAACCGACAACATTCGGGCGTGTGAACACAACGCCGAAGGCCGTCGAAACGCCGATGCGCGTCCAATCCGGAGATTGACCGGACATCGCCTCGTTGCCGAGTTCCATGCCACCCATCAGGGCGCCACTGAAAACGCGGGATGTCGCCGGATTGGCCATGATGCGCTGCAGCGCGGTTGCGTTTTGCGGAAGCGCTCCAGCGACGATGCGCGGGCTCATGGTCAGGGCGAAAGGAACCAGACCGCCGAGGAAAGAGGCATTTGGATGCAGGATTTCCTCTGCCCGTCGCTGCTTTTCGGACTGGCCGAGTGCATCCTGCCAATCTTCTGGAAGCTGACTGAGCGCCCACGTCTGAGCTGCGTCGACGGCAATCTGACCGCCAATGCCGCCGATCAGACCGCCCGCAACGCCACCAATGGCCGCGCCGACCGGACCGCCGACCGCGAATCCCCCCACTCCACCTAGCTCTGCGACGGCTCCGGCTGTCGCAAGACTGGCAAGTGCGGGGATTGCGCTTCGCTCGGCGCCGTGCAGAAATGCACCTGCCTCCGAAGTTTCTGGCGCGCGCGTTGGCTGCGGGCCGAAAGCGGCAAACGGATTGTCATTTGCCGGCGTTGCCGGTGTTGCGGTCACAGGCTGCATGGTGAGCGGCTGAGTGGCAACGCTGGTCGGTTTCGGCCCAAAGATCGAGAACGGATTTTCGTTCGGATTGGCGAAGGGATCGGCCATTACGGAGCACCTGGCGCAACGACGTTCGATTGCGCTTCAACACGCGCTCCCTGTCCGGGAATGGCATTGATGATTGACCCGAGAAGCGGAATTGCGGCCGCTGGATTTGCCGGCACAAATTCGGACTTCATGGCCGATGTTTTGCCGCCGAGAATATCGAGGATGCGCTGCGCATCATAGCCGGCCGGCCCGAAATAGTCGTTGAAGGCTGCGATGTTCTCCGGAGACGGATCTGCCTGTAGCGCGCTGATGGCGCCACTCCACATCTCTGGCGTCCAATTTCCCTGATCGGTGAAGGGGGGTGCGGCAAGAACCGCTTGCCAGGTCTTCTGATCGACACCTTCCGGCGCCGTCGTAGCGATATCAAGTGCGCCGCCGGTTTGAACGGACGCAGCGAGTTTTGCCCGAGCCAGTTCGCGCGGGTCACGTAGCCCATTGGCTAGTTTGTCGACTGTCTCGTTTGTCAGGAAGTCCCACGGGCTTCCGCCCTTCTTCAGGTGCTCGTCATAGGCAGCCATGAATTTCGGCACGAAGTCGCGATTGTAGATCATCTCGCCTTCGGGATCGTGCGCGATCGATTGCGGAACGCCTGGAATCAAAAGCTCGCCGTTGTAGCTGAGCTTGTTGTGCGCGTAGGTCAGGAGAGACGAAAGCGTCGTGTTTGTGGCTGCGTCATTGGCATTACGCTGGCTCTGTCCAAGGATCGAAACCAGCGACTGCGCGCCGGAAAGGGTCAGCCCGGTCCCGATACGCGCCCAGATCGCATCGGGATCGGCAAGACGCGACGGGTCGCCGGCCGGTGCCGTGATCTGCTTGAGCGTCGTGTAGAAAGCCGGACCATAGGCCAGCGTCGCGCCGGTCAGGGATGTTGTCGCATCGGCCTGCATGGCGTTTGTGAGCGAAAGCTTTGTGTTCCATTCGAGGCGCGGGTCTTCACGCACCGCCGCAGCGATCTTCTGAAAATCAGCGCCCGGCGACAGCATCATCTGGGCGTAGCTTTCCGCCGCCGTATCGCTGGCCTTCTTGCGCGCCGTTGCATTTGCGTCGTCGGCGATCTGTTGGGCCGCGACCTGCTGGTTGACGTAGGCGAGCGCCTTCTGGCGCTGTTCCGGCGTAAGGGTCGTGTCGTCGAGGATGCGCTGATAGGCAAGCGCCTTCGGCGACTGATCGGGCGGCTCGTATCGACCGGTTGGTGCGTTCTGATCGGTCGCGGCGCCTTCCGTAAATGTCGGTGCGGCTTCTGGCACCTCTGGGCCTGTATCCGACATAGGCGGAACGGACGTCGGAATGCCCCCGGCCGGTACGCTCATGCCGCCGATTGGCGCAGGCGTCACTTCCGGAGTTGGCGCGGTCGGCTGCAAATTCATGTCTGCCGGCGTAGTACCATCGAATTTGTGCGTCCAGTATTCGGTGAACTGGCGCGCCGTCCAGTTGAGTGCCTGATCGCGGAGCGCAGATGGCAGATTGCCGAGAACCGCGCTCTCCCCGAGAAGATCGATTGCTCGGGCATCGGGGAACATCAGGAGCTTTTTCGCACCACCGGGGCCCTGCTGGTGAGCGAGATAAAGCTCAGCATCCGTCGGCGCGCGACCGAGGACGGAACCAAGTGTGCGCGCGTTCTTTGCCGCATAGGCAGCGATGCCATAGATCGACTGTTCCGGATTGGTCCGATCGGTAATGCCGACTTCCTTGGCGGTCGATTGAGAGAACTGACCGAGGCCAACGTGATCGCTGGCATTTGCCGCAGTCGGATCGCCGCCGCTTTCGATCTGAACGGTGCGCGCCAGCCCGGACGCCGACATGCCACCGGGGACCGATGTCGCCGCTTGGGTGAACACGGGTTGCGCCGGATTGGCATAGGAGGCGGCATAGGTGCTGTTGGCGTCGCCCAAAGCAATGTCGCCAACCTGCTGGGCGATTTTGCTATCCGCCTTGTCGCGCAGGGCATTGTAGAGGTTGTCGTAGTTGGTGCCGGCAGTCGCTTTGTTGGCAGAAAGAACGTCCAGCGCCAGAGACGGATTGACCGTCGCAATGGCGTTGATCTGCTCTGTGAGTGCCTGCTGCTTGGCTGTCTGAACCGCCGCGTTGTAAAGTTCATCCCCCGGCGCCGCCCCCTGCAACTGCGCCTTTTTCACATACGCCTGGATCATGTTCTCCGTGGCGGATGCGAACGTGCTGGGATCGAAGCTTGTATTGGTCGCAAGCACGCTCAACTGGTTCGAGATCGTCGCGTCATTAACTTGCCCGTACCAGGTTGTCGCCTCGGCCTGCGAATGCGCGCCGACCTGGTTGAAGAATCCGGCCCGGTAAGCCTGGGCGCGCTGGGTGAAGGCACGCTTCGCTGTCGGCGAATGCAGTTCGTCAGTCAGGCTGGTGATGTAATCGTCGATTGAAGTTTCGACCTGTGGACGCGCATCGAGCGCGGCACGCCCCTGCAATCCCATGTATCCGGGCGCGCCGCCCGGCTCGCTCGATCCGTATTGAAGGCCGGTTCCGTGCTGCTGGAGCTTGTTATAGGCGTCATCGATTGCGGCCTGATCGAAGAAATCGGAGGTCTTTGCCAGCGACGCGCCGAACTGCTGCATGCCCTCGAATGCGGTCGGCTGCACACTGAAATAGCTCGACGGCGCTGTCGGGCGTGGGCCGACATCCTGCACCGGATCATAGGGAACCTGCGCCATTCAGAAGCCCCCGCCGAACTGGGCTGCCCCTTCAAGCAGAGTGCCGGCGGCACCCCAAATCGCGCCAGCCCGGTCCTGTTTGGCTTTTGCTTCGTAATTGGTCGCCTGCGTCTCGTAGCCGTAGGCCGTCAATCCGGCGTCCTGCAGGATGCGTTCGACGTCAAGCGCGTCAACGGCTTTCTGGCTGGCCTGAACATCGACGGCCGAGCCGGTATTGGCCACGATGTTGTTGGCTGCAAAACCGGTCTTGATCTTGGCCTCGCGTTGGGCATTCTTGATGCTCTGATCGCCGGCTTTCGCAGCACCGGCCTTGAGCGCGTAGTCACGGTTTTGCAGGGAAATCGTCTTGTTGTTCTCGGCGACCTGGGCCGAATACATGCCCGAACCGATCTGGCCGATCGCCTTGAAAGCAGTGGCGCCTACCATGAGCATCGTGACCGGATCAAATCCCATTATGCCGCCCTCCGTGCCGGCGCGCTTTTGCTCATGCGGACCATGCTGAGGCCATTGGCTTCGACACGCCCGGCGACCGAAAAGCCGAGAAAATAGGCGAACGCCACCGACTTTCGGTCGGCCTCGATCATATTGGTTACAAGGCTTCGGCGCAATTGCAGCGCGTGGTCGACAAAACGCAGCGCGGCCCGCGCCACAATCATCGGATGCGCATCCGAAATCTCCTGATCGAGGGCGAGCCAGACAGTACCCTCTGAATCGAGCAACGTCCCCGAAATACCGACAAGCGCCGCAAGTTTTTCGTCAACGAAAAAGGCTGAGGTCAACAAAGACTGGTTGAAGGCAAAGCGCAAGGACTGATGCACGCTCAGACCGGCGCCGGACAAAAGAACGGCGTGGCTATGTCGCAGCCGCCTTGCCATTTGCCCTACATGCCAGAGTTTTCCCGGACGTTCTTCGAGGCGCGTCATTGGTCTTTGCCCGCAGTCTGCGACGGGGTGTCACCAGCCAGGATCTCTGGAACCAGCGCAATCAGATTCATCGGCAATGGATCGTTCTGCTCGACGGCGACCTGCCCCAGCTTTCCCCAACCGCTGCTCAATGTGGTGCGCACCCAGCCCGAGCCGAGCGGAACCGTGTCGCTGTTGTAGGGCGCTTTGGCGCCCGGCAGATCGGCATCCGGAATGTCCGTCATGCCGGACCACTCGGGAGCGATCTGAGGCGGCCGGAATTTCGAGCCGTCGGGCTGATTTGCACCGATGCGCACCGAACGCGAGGCGTCGACCAGGGCGCTTGCGGCCGGGATCTTCTTGCGCTGAGCCTGAACCGTCGGAGAGCCGACATCGATTGGAACCGCCTGAACCTGCGCCTGGAATCCGAGGCCGAGTGTCACGGCGGAAGCCGCAAACGGCAGCGTGACAGCGCCGGTTGCATCCACGGCCAGATCGGAGACCACGCGACCGTCGGCGAGTCCAGTAACAGTTGCGCCTGCGAGATGCAGAAGACCGGAAACGGAGGTCGTCGGCGCGGTCATGGTCCATTCGCCGGCTTCCTGAGTGCGCACTTCGCCCCCAGAATTTGGCCGGATATCGGTGATCGGCGTCGTGATATTGGCCGTCACCTCCGTTGCGCTTGTGCGTGCGGTGATAGTCGCAACGCCACCGCCCATGCGGATCACGGAACCGATATCGCCGACGGCAAAAACGCTGGCATTCGAAGTGAAGGTGGCCGAATTGTCGAGAGTCAGATGCGCCGATGCCGACGACGCCGGGCCGCCAGCCGGTGCCTGCGGATCGATGATCGTGAGTTTGGGATAGATGTACCCGGCGCCCGGCGCCGTGATGTTGACCGTCGTGATGACGCCGCCGACCACGGTGACAGTGGCTGTCGCGCCTGAACCGATCGGCTGTTGATCTACATCAAGCGCTTCGTCGGTGATCGTGGCAGTCGTCGCTGACGAATAGCCCGCGCCGCCGACAAGATCGGTCACTCCGGTGATTGCGCCCAGGCCCGTCGCACTGCTGGCGGACAGGGTTCCGTTCGGTGTTGGCTGCGGCAACCTCAGCCCGCAATCGACGCACCAGCAATCCTCGACAGACGGCCAGATGCGATCATCCATGCGCTCGATCATGTAGGCTTCGTGCGTGCCGGGAAACCGCTTCGTCGCCACATAGAGCGCATCGACGGGCGGCTCCGTAACCTGGGCACAGCTTTCGAAATAACCATCGGTATCGTGCCGGGCCCATCCCATGACTTGCTCGGCCTTCAGGTAGGACAGGCTGAGCAGCGTGCCGTCGTTTCGAACAGCCCAGATCAGCTTGAAGGGCTGCTCGCACCACGCCCATTCCTCGAGCACATAGCCGGTGAACAGGTGCGAGGCGTATTGGGTCAGATCAATCGGCTCGGAAAAGGCATAGCCCTGATATGGGAGCTGATAGACATAGCTGCCCTTGGCCGTCACATAAAGGATATCGAACAGGATCGGAATCGGGGGCACCGTTGGCGACGCCCCGGTGAAGGGCTGCGGGTTGGCGGCCTGGTTCGAAGGCGAGATCGCCTGCACGTTGGTCGCAAAGCTGCCCTGCCCGACCAGAAGCCACGCGGAATGCCCGGTCAGCACCAGAAGGCCACCGGCGGTCTGCACCATCCACTGGATACCGTTGACCTGCACCGACCACGGCGAGCCAGTGATTGCATCCGTGTCGATCGTCGGAATGCGGATGTCGAAATTGGTGTATTCGCCCGCGCTCTTGGACATCCAGTAGGTGTCGGGATTGTTGAGCGAGTTTCCAAAAGCGCGCCGCTGCTGGAAATAGCTGGGGACCGATGGATATGTGCCGGTGTTGGCGCCGATCGTCGCAACTGCGGTCGCGCCCGCCCCCGCGCCGGAGATGGAAACCATGTCGCCATCGACATAGCCGGAGCCCCCGTTTTCGACAATGACGGCTGTCACCGCGCCACTCTGCACCACGGGCGTGAGGACAACACCAGTGCCCGTTCCTGAAACAAGCGTGGCAGTCGTCGAAGCCTGCGCATATCCCGAGCCGCCATAGGTGATGTTGATAAGAACCACTTGACCGCGCGCAAAGGGGTTCTTGAAGGTCGGCGCAACGGTCGTGAAATCCGGAGTGATGTTGGCGTCGGTGAATTTCGTTCCGAAAGACGTGCCGCAGTAGCCAAGCAGAGATCCGACAGGAACATCTGACTGCTCGCTCAAGGCGGCCTTGTAGATGTTGTACTGAAGGGTGTTGTCGACCGGCGACCATGTAACATTGGCCTGCACGTTTCCGACAGTCACCATTGATGCGCCGACCGCCGTGGCGCGCGCGGATGCAATGCTTTCCGAACCGTTTAGGGCCGAAACTGCCGTGATCGCATAGGCGTAATATGTGCTGCCGCCTCCGCCGCCGACGATGCTTGCGGCTGGCGAAGATGGCGGCAGAATTGTTGCGCCCGCGACCACATCGGAAAAGGACCAATTGGTGTTGCTGTTTCTGGCCAAATCCTTCGGCTGATATTCGACGCCCGTCACCTGGTTGACACAGCACAGCGTCATTACGTCGGCCGACTGCGTGAACTTCAGCCACGCAATGTCTTCTTCCTGATAGGGTGTTGCGAGTGTGTAGATACGCGAAACCGTTCCGCCGGTTGTGTAGGCGCCATATCCGGTCGCGTCCACTGCGTTGCCATAGACGTCGGTCAGGTTGATCGTGGTCGCCGTCGCGCCCGCAACGACGTAGGTATTGCCATTGATCTCGGTCATGCCCTCGACGTTTTGCACATAGACCCAGTCGCCATTGGAAAATGGCGAAACTGCGCTCCATGTCATCGCAAATGTCGCGCCGAGACCGTCCCCGTCCGTCGACAACTGCGCAACCGGGTTGGTCGGAGTTGCCGTATAGGCGCCAGGGTTGCTGACGGAGGCGGTCAAGGGGGCGAAGATCGCGCTCTGGAAGCTGGCACCTGTTCCGCCGCCGGAGGTTGCCGATTGGGTCATTGCGCCCCCGACCGGCACGACCGAATAGTTGCCAGCCGTTGTCACGGTCAGCGTCCCGATTCCAGTCGCGGTGCCGCCCGTGAGATTTGCACCTGAGGGCGTCGCCACACCCGCGGCCAAAGTGTAGGCGTTTCCACCGGTGCCGGGCGTGTCGTAGACGATAAAAAGCGTCAGCGCGTCATTGGAATAAGTCGCTACGTTAACATTGGCATCGGTTGAGGCATTGAGAACGGTGACAGCATTGCCGAGCGTTGCCGAAAGCGACGCGCCGATCTGGATTTCAGTCGTCAGTGTTGGGAGGGTTCGGAAGGTGAAAGCCGATCCGTTCATGGTGATCGTGTCGCCATTGGAAGGGTTCGACACAAAGACGATGCTGCCGGTCGCCGACACGCTGGCCAAGGTTGCAACGGTGGCGACTGCTGCTGTTGCCGCGGTACCACCGCCAAGGGTCACGGTATCGGACACGGCGTATCCGGTGCCGCGCGCATTGGGCGATATCTGCGCAAGCTGGCAGGTCAGTATTTCGAGAACGGCCGGCCTGTAATAGGTGCCACCATCAAGGGAAACGAGATCGCCTTGGGCATAGGAGCCGGTCACGGTGCCAGGCGTCGGGGTTGCCGTCGCAGCGCCGGACGTACCGAAGGTCAAAACGCACGGGTCTGCATTTGTCGCGCCGCCGATACCAACCGGCGCCTCAGTGACGAAGCCACCATTGGAAATGACGCGCATGTACTCATGGCCGAATTCCAGCTCGAGGCCCTGATTGATCGAGAACTGGAACGGAATCAGCCGTGGCGGATAGGTCCGCCCGGTCTGCTTCGAAAAGCCAATGAACTTCGTCCCGGCCCGGCTGCTCGCGCCGCCTGTGAAATTGACCCAGAAATTACGCATCGTCGAGGCAGCAATCCGCTCGCGGTCGATGTCGACGCGACCGAACAGGGACGGTGAGATTTCGCCTGTGGTGAGGGCCGGGAGAAGAACGGGAGTAGCCATGCCGCGCTCCTAAAAAGTGGTGCCGCCGGCAACGCTGAGAGAGTCCCACCCCAACCAAAGCACGCCAAGCCCGGCGCCGCTATCCCATGGCCCGAAGGTGCCGTTGCCCCATCCGCCCATGGCGCCCACGCCTGCCGTACGCCGCGCCTTCATCCAGTCGACGGACAGATCGGTCGAAGCGCCACCAATCTCGTTGCCGTTGGTCGCGCGCGCCATCGAGAGCTTGTCGGCGACGATCGGGATCAGCCGGTCGCGTGCGGCAATGCCTGTCTTCTGGCTCGGATCGCGCTTGGCCCAGACGGGAACTGCGATCTCGGCCGCGAGATAGGCGACAAATGCACCGCGGAACAGAGGATCCCAGACGGTCGGATAAAGCATGTCGGCAGTGTAGACGGCCTGGGCCTCGCGTACGTTGGACAGGATCACGACGCGCGATTGCGGACTGACGCCTTGGACGCCGGTCGTATCGCCGGTCGCCGGGTAGTTGTAATCGCTCGAGACGAGAAAGCGCGTCGGAATGATGCGCATGCCGGGCGGCAAAGCGCCGAGGCCACCGACCAGTGGCGTGTTTGGAATCTGGGTGTTTCCACTCGGCACCACGGCTGACGGATTGGCGAGATTTTGCGGGACAAACCGCATTTTCATGCAGTCGGTCGGGTAGCTGTACTCGTACAACCACGGAGATGGAACGACAGTTCCGACCCCATCCGTGTTGCCGGTGGCATCGGCCAGAAGTGTCATTGGCGCCTGCTTGCGACAAAAATCCCAGTGGGCCGCACGGAGAAGCTGCTGCCGACACAGGCGATAGGCTCTGTTTGCGACATTGGCCGCATGCGAGCCGTCCTGAACATCGCCAACAGGCTCGGGCCACCCGATCATGTCCAGGGATTGGTTCACCACCGAGGCGACGTCATATCCGCCGGTCATCAGCCCTGCTCCATCTGCGCCTTGAGCTCGGTGCCGCGCGCCTCGGCAGCAACGCCAGCCGCCACCTGCGGATCGGGCGCAAGCGCGCGGGAAAGCGTCTCGATCAGCGCCTCTGCAAAGTCCGGGGGCCATGTCGCTGGATCGGTCACGCGGCGCGTGTAGACGCCGATCGCATCAGCCAGATTGGTCAGGATCACGCGCTTGGCCGGTGTATAAGCGTTGTCGTTGGCTATTTGAAAGGAATAAGGGCTCGGATCGACCTCGGGCACGAAAATCGGCGTCGGGCGGATCGCGCGAACTTCAAGCGCGTCGTCGGGGTAGGCGTACTCGAATTTGTAGCCGAGCTGGGGATAATCCGCCTGTGTCCACGACGCCGCGCCGACATAGGCGCTTGGCGCCGATTTGAGCAGCGTGAGCGCGACCATGCCCTGGGCAAAGGACCAGTCCCCCGATCGCAACAGATTGTCGCGCGTCTGACCGTAGACCGCGATCGCCGCCCGCGCCTGTTCGGAGCCGTCATAGAGCGAGCCGACCTGATCACGGATGCCGATGCGGATGAGCGCAGCGTTGACGATATCAGCGGGCGTCGCGGCGGAAGTGACCATCAGTTCTGCCTACCTTCGGCGAGCTTCTCAAACGCACCATACTCCGAAATCAGGTCTTTTGCCGCATCCAATTTTCCAGCCAGGGCCATGGCAAATACGCTGGCGAGCAGATTGACGACTGCCTGCCGGAAGCTCGCATCCCAGGTATTCTCGTTTGGGTTGGAGTTGTAGACGGCGCTGGCGCTGGCAAGATTGGTGTGGATCACCCGAACGGTATTACCGGACACGACGGCATTGGCGACGTTGAAGTTGTAAGGCAAAGGGTCGTTGGCATCGACTATCGCCGGCAAAAGGCTCCAGACCTGCACTGCGCTTGCCGGATAGAGATATTCAAGCGCCCATCCCCCAGGCGCAACATTTCCGCTGAGTGTGAGCGTATCGATGTGACGGGCAAAGTCCCATCCGAATTGACGCGCCACCGCCGCAACCGTCGGCGCATACAACTGCGCAGCCGCCTTCCCGGCTGGGGAACTATCGAAAACAGGCGCCGTTCCCGTGACAAGCGGCTGATTGTCACCAATAATCTGAATGGCTTGGTTTACGATGTCAGTACTGGTGACCATTAGTCCTTTTCCATGTCAGAACGTAAAACATATCGTACTATTTATTTGTACCGCAATTCACTCTTTTGCTAGTATACCGGGCCTACATATGTGTAACTCCCTGTTGCACTAATATACGTTCCAGTACAATTAATAAAACTAGGCATTATAACGCCACATCTGTCGCAAGTGTCTTCTATATATACGCATACTGTGTTGTTTGCCTCAATACGAATTGCCACCAACACAGTATCGTCAGCCGCTCCGTTTAGCGAAACAGAGGACAAGTCTGTATCGTGAACACGCCAGCTCTCGCATGACGTGTTCACCCCATTTGTCGTCCCGAACAAAAAACCACCGTAGATCATTCCGTGTGTTGACTGCGACCCCCCAACCGCATCAGCCAAAACACCATATTTGCAAGTAGAAACTCCACAATTAAACATCATGTTTGTAGCTCCGAAGCCGTTATTAACGGCACCGTTGCCACTAAAATAAAAAGCTGGTGCGTTCTGAAAGTTATAAATAAGTATATTGTGATATTCGCAATACCTGCCACCATAATTGCTGACAGCATACGCGCCGACAGCGGTAATTGCCGATCCGTATGCAGCAATTTCAAAATTGCGCAGTATAACCGCGAAAATTGGAGTCGCCGCTGTCCCATTCTGTATTATGAAACAATCCGATGTACCGCTATATTTAAAAACAGTAGTCGAGTTATTTTCGTCTTGACGACCGACGCCGACAATTTCACACGTATCGCGGATGATAAAAGAATTGGTTCCCATATCAATGGTGCATGCACCAAGATACAGCTTAACCGGCTTTGTAAATGTCACGCCTGAAGCGCCAAACGCCTGCGCGCCCCCGAACATGGTCGCGTTGAGAATGCCACCAGTTGCTGGCAACGCATCGTGAGCTGCCTGCAATTTTGCGCCGAGGTCGGCTCCTGGATACAAAGAAACATTGTATCCAAATGTATCTACACTATTGATGACAAAAGTTAATGCGGTTGTATTGATCTCGCCGCCAATATTTGATACACACTGCCAAAATGTATCGGCGTATGTAGCGCCTTCCTGAACAGAAAACAATCCGCCCGGATAGTCGTCATATGCATCGAAATAGGCAATTCTGTTAGAAGCGCCGGAAGAGACAATTTCGTAAACGCCATCCGAGGCATTTCCACCTGGAGTAGCGCGCAGCACATAGTTGCCAGTAACCAGAGTGACTCCGTCAATAGTGACGTTGTTCACGTAATCCGTAGATGGGTCGCTGGAACCTACATCCACGGCTCTTACAGCCAAAAAGCGCCGATCACCAAGAGCGACGTCCATTTCATTGCTCGAAGGCACAGAAAGAGACGATCGTGCCTGAGAGGCGTCATTTAGATCGGCTAGATTATTCCTTGCCATCAGCGGCCCAACATTGCCAGCCTGGGCCTTTGAGACGACAAGAGCGCCAACTGCCGTCCCGAGTCCAAGGGCAAATGATCTTCTTTTCAGCAATTTTTCATCAACGCCGTTCATCAAAACGTACTCCAGTTAGAGCTTCCATCGAAAACAAAACGCGCCACACCGTTCATGTAGATGCCTACTGCCGCATTGGCGCTTCCTCCATCAATCGACTGCCCGGATGGAGGATATACAGAGATAGTATTTGCACCGTTGTTGAGTGCAATCACGGTGTAGCCCGCGGCGATCGCAGCCCCGTTTGGATCTGTCGTTGGTAAAATGGCACCGGTATTCAGGGCGACAGTCGTGAAGATATTGATATCCTTGTCAATCGCGTAGGCAGTCCCCTGCGTCGAGCCCGTCGAAGTAAGCGTGTTTCCGAAAATTGGAGTCAGGCTTTTGTTGGTCAGGGATTGGGCATCCGTAGTGCCTACGAAAGCGCCGCTTGGTGTTGTTTTCCCTGTATCGGAAATCAGGTCTCCGGTGGCGCTGGCAAACGAAACGACGTGCCCGGCAGTCGATGATCCAGGCCCAATGACGTCGCCGGCTCCGGCTGGAGTTGCCCAAACGCCGTCGCCACGCCAATAGGTCGAGGAGGAGGCGCTGGTGCCGGAATTGAGATGCGTCACCGCAAGGTCTCCACTGACGCCTGTGGACAGTGGCAGCCCCGTAGCGTTGGTCAGGACGCCTGCGGACGGCGTCCCAAGATTTGGAGTGGTCAGCGATGGCGATGTTGACAGAACGACAGCGCCAGAGCCGGTTGTTCCTCCAGGAAGATCGGCGCCAACAAGTGCCCGAAATGCTGGAGTTGCCGCCGAACCGCTGGTAGGCCCTGCATAGACCGTGTTTGCCAACGCTGTTCCTGATGGAATGACGCCTGAGCTTCCATTAACGTCGATGGAAAGGGGTAAGTCAGATGCAGCGCCCCCGGCGCCATAGCTGATGAGGCCGCCTGTTCCGTCGTTGGGCGACAGACACAGGTAGTGATATCCGGCTGTTGCGTCTGTCGGCCCGTCATAGGTGCAAAAGATTTCCCCGTTGGGACCATTTCCTTGCGCCGCATAGGGCGCAGTGCCGGTTCCTCTGGCTGTGATTCCGATTTCGCTCGGGTTGACGCCTGCCGCCCCACCACCAGACCCGCCACCGTCCTGAATGATCGGCTGCGAACTCGTGCTGTTGGCGTACATCGGCAAATGGTAGCCGGTCCATGGGCCACCCTGGAGGAGAACAGATTGGGCGAATGTCGGCGTCGTGACGAACGCGGCAACCATAAGGGCAAAACGAAAAATGCCTTTCATTGCAATCGGCCTTTCTATGTGGCGGCGTAGGCGAGCTTCTTGCGCGGCATCTGAGCATCCATCTCGGCGTTTTCCTCGTCCTCGCTTTCGATCGCAAGGTTCTCGATCTGAAGCTCGATGCGAACGCGCGTTTCGTCGCCGTCCTTGTCGATGTCGTTGCGCTGATCGATGCTGGCCGACGTGATGCGCGCCAGGGCGTGAAGATGCACCAAACCGCCGATGCCCTGCATGGCTTCGGTCGGATCGAGCTGAAGCTTCTGCAGTTCGTCCTGGGTCAGGCAAATGCGCAGACCCGGCGGATATTTCGGCGGATCGTCGGGAATCGGCATGGCGACTTCGCTGACTTCCTCGTCATCAAGGGCCATGTCCACCATCGGGTTGAGCTTCATCGCGCCCTCCTATTCGGCTGCGGCCTGCGCCTGATCGGCGCCAGCGGTGTCTGCGGTCTGCGTTTCGGGAGACGGCGCGCCGCCCTGCAGTTCGAGGTCGTGCGCGTCCATCATGGCGTCCATGGCCTTTTCCTGCCGGGCATACATATCGCTGCGGGAGGTCTTGTGCTGGTTGTTGAGGTCGCGGCGCTCGGCCTGGTGCATCTTGCGCAGTTCGGCCCGCGCCGCCGCGTGTTTGGATCGAAGATCGGCAACCGGCGCGCCAGCCTCATCGGCGATCTTGGCGCCTTCGGACTCCTTGCCTGCGTCCTCGGCCTTGGTTTCCGTGGCCTTGGTTTCGCCAGCGCTTTCATCAGCCGCAGCCTTGGCCGCAGGTTCTTCGCCCTTCTTCATCGAGCCGTAATTGAGCTTTGCCATCGTCAGTCTCCCGATTTGCTGTATTTTAGGCGCCGACGGCTGCCCATCTTTTCGAAGGTCTGCGCAAGACGCGCCTGCTTCCCGAGGGTGCCGGGCGCGCTGCTTTTTTCGGCTGCGTATTCCTGGACGGATTTGCCGGCCGCCTTGGCCTTGGCGCTGAAGGAGCCGGTTTTGAGGTCGGCTCCCTGGATCCATTTGGTGCGCTTTTTGTCGGCCATGGCTGTTCGTCCTGTCACATCGATGATGGTTGGATGCGCCACGGTTCAGCCTTTCGAGTAGCTGAGCCTGCGCTTTTCCGGCGCCTTCTCGGGAAGCTTGCCGGGCTTGTCTTCTGCCACGAACTCTTTCGCGACAGATTTGGAGACGCCATCGGCGCCCCCCTTTTTCGAAGCCGCCGCGTACATTAAGCGGCGCTGGCGCTCGGATACCGGTGGCATCAGCTTGCAGCGCCCTTGATGACCGCGAAGTTGAACACCGGCTGCTCGGTCGTGGTGCCGCCCGTGGTGAAGAACGTCACGTTGAAAGAACCGGCTCCGACGGCCGTCACCAAGGTATGGTAAAGATCGGTGCCCGATTTCTCGTTGATGATGATCGTATCCGTGGCGGCCACGGACGTATCGGTCACGGTGAAGGTTGCAGGGGTGGCCGAACCGGCAGCGGATACCAAAGTGATTGCGCCGGTAACTCCTGTGCAGGTCACGCCTGTCGTGCGGCTGGACGCCTGTTCGACGGCGCATCCGGCGCCAGTCGTGTAACCCACGCCTCCCGACGGGCTGCTCGACAGAACAGAACCGTCAGTCGCGACGTTGCCGTTGTTGGTATAGGTCTTGATGACCGACATATCGGCGAATTTCGACTGAGCCGTTGGCACGCCATTCGGGATGACCTGAACAAGATCGCCGGTCGTGACGGAACTGACTTCCGGAAGCGTGACCTGGGCCAAAGCCGGAAAGGAAAGAAGGCTCGCCGCAGCGAACCCAAAAAGAAGGAAGCGCAGTTTCATAAGGTTTCTCCTTCGGGCGCCGGGCCCGATTCTGGGATGGAAGGCTCGACGGAGGGATCGGAGTTCTCGACGGGTGTGGCATCGCTCGGCGGGTTGCCTTCGGGATCGAGGGGATCGGCTTCTGGCGGAACCTCGACCGAGGCATTCGTGTCGACGAGGCCGGTGTCGGCGGCTGGCAGCGCTGCCGCACCGTCAGGCGCGGAAACTTCCTCGGAAAGCCGGTCGGCAGCAACGTTCTGCAGCGCGATTGGCACGCCGATGGCATCGAAGGCGCAGACGTTGAAGGTTCCGTCGGCGTTGATGAAGGTCACGATGGCCGGCAGATAGCCGACCGGATGAGGCCCGCGCGGGGTGGCATCGTCGGTGCGAAGAAAGGCTTGCTGTCCGAATTTCATGGCGTTTTTCTCCTAGCCCAGGATCGCATAGTTGTAGACCGACGTGTCGCCGGCCGTCGCGGCGACCGTGAAGCCGGTCCCTGCGGTGATGGTCTGGATCGCCGGAAGCGCGCCGACCGTCCCGCCGACGGTCTTGAGCGTCGGGATGATGACAGAGCCGGCGCCGACGCGAGCATCCGTGACAGTGACGGGTGTAGCGCCGTTTGCCGTGAAGGTGCCACCGCCGACCGGCAGAAGCGTGTGAACGGGACTGCCATTATCGATCGGCATCGCGCCAGGGGCCGCCGGAGTAATTGCCGGCAATCCGGTGGTGAGGGTTTTCTGTCCGGGCTGCGTCATGGTGTGGCGCCTTTCTGATCAGGGGTTTGTGTTTTTATAGCACGTCGCGATGAGGCTTGCCATTCTCTGCTCTTTCCGCGCAACGCAAGTTTTCCCGTGAATGGAATACAGGCTAAGTCGTCAGGTATTGCAAATCAGCGTTGGACAAACGCCTATCAAAAGCCGTGAAGCGTCCTATTGCGTCATTCATTGGGAGCAGCCCTGTGCTTCCAACAACACCAAGAAAGCTTGTTGTGACGCCGACCGGCATGAGCATTGACGTGTCTCCCGTGGGGGCGCCCCCATTAACACATGATCCGGCGCTGTCTTCTTCCAGCGCAATTGCATACTTATTGACCGAGGGGGACGCACTAACAACAGTGCTGGGATAAATATTGGCCTGCACCGCTCCGCCCGATTTGACATCGGTTCCCATTCTTCTGTCGGTTCGAACGTAGATATGAATGCGGTTGTTGGCCGATCCATCACCAACGGTCATGAGCGTTTTGCTCGATGCAAATGCGGTTGTCTCAGCTTCAATGATCGCGGAGAAGGCCGTTGAGATGTAGCCAGCCCACGGAAGGCTGTCTGGCGATGAGATAAGCGCAGATGCGGCATCTGTCACCGTAATGCCGTTCGCGCCTTGCGACAACGTACCGGCGCCCCCAATGGCTGCTTGGAACGTGGCGAGCGAGGCGTAGGCCGTGGCGTTGTAGTAGTAGCGGTCATTGACGAAATCCCAATCCGAAGTAGCCGGATCGGCATTGGCATCGCGCAAGACCCATGCTGGCGCAGAAATCGGTCCGGGAGTGAGGTTGCTAAGAGTATTTCCGCGCAGCCCAATGTACGTGCCGTTGTCAATGCTCATGTCGGCAAACGTATTTCCAACGGCGCCGTCCTCGGCAATGTAGGCTGCAGCATTGCCTGTAAGCGTTCCCGTTGCTGCGCAATCGTGAATTGTGTTGCCGCTGGTCGTTTCTCCGGACATGCGGGCAACGTAATCGCAGCCGCCTGTGAAGGCGACGGTATTCACCGACAAATCATTACCGGACGTCTCGGGTATTTCTCCAGTATAAACAGCTCCTGGAATGTTCTTGATTGCCATGAGAGCGCCGGGAATGCCGAGCGCACCGATGTCGCCTGAAATGGTCGCGCTACCAACGGAAATTGTATTGCTTTGCGCAAGAACAACAGAGCACAGATTTTCCGGTTGCTGCGTTCCGGCGGCAAGACTGGTGACGGAGATATCGACAAGGCGCGACATTTCATTGACCCACACCATAGCCTTCGGCGCGCCTATAGTCGTCCCGACAATGGAGCCGATCGTGACATCGACATCGCAACTATTGTAGGCCAGTTCGATTGCGCCCTTGCGCGTGTTGGCCGTTGTGGTGGTGATGGTCGTGTAGCCAAAAAGGTTCCCATAAGCGGCGGACTTGCTCGCATCTGTGACATCGGGAGCGATCAACGAATTTACAATTCCACCGCCGCCGTTGAACGGGCCGTCGGCATTTTCCGTTTCCCACGTTCCACCTATAAGCGTGAAATTGTTTACTGCGAACATGGGCTCGCCCGTGTCGTCGCCATTGCCCTTGAGCCATGTCGTTCCGGTATTCGTCAACCGGCGGACAATCATTCCAGATTTTGACGCCTGAATGGGATGCTGCAATGTAAGAGTGCCTGTGCCCTTGCCAGTCACAACATTAGGTTGCGCCCAAACAGGAACGTAATAGGTGCCAGAGGCTATGGTGACCTCGAAGGTATCGGTGCGCTCGATATTGACGATATCACCCACCACAAAATCATCGGCGTCGCTGGGCGTGGTGAACGTGATGCTCGTATCATCCAGCGTCACATCGCTGATGGCGTAATCGGGCGCTCGTGCCGGATTGAGTGCGCCATACGTGCCGAGAAGTAGTGCGCCGTAAAAAGGCCAGCCGGTCTTCGTGGCATTATTGCCCATACACCGCAAGCGCGTACCAGTCGGAGTGATGATCGTCGCGTCGTCCCTCGCGTACAAGCAGTACGAATATCCGAAATAAGTGCCGGGATCGAGCGCGGGAATATGAACTTCGCGCCCCGTAGCGGAGCTTAGATCAATTGCAGCCTGAAGAGCTGGCCGGTTATCGGTCGCGCCGCTATCAGCAACAAGAACTGGCACGATGGGACCGCCCTGTGAACCGGTGGAAACTCCAAGGACAAGGCCAAGTCCAAGCGGTCCCATTTACGTATTCGCAATGACGGAGACGAAGTGGCCGGGCGAAACTGCGAAGGGAATCGGCGTGTCGGCGGGAAGGCGCATGTTTGTGATTGCGGCGGCCGAGAGTACCTCGGTCGACCCGAACTTGATCGAGCAGATGGCGTCGGCGCATAGCAGCACAAGCTTGGTTTCGGCGTTGAATGCCGCCGACGGCTCGGTTGTAGCGCCGATGGCCACCGTCTGGTCAGTGATGGCCGGCTGGGCGAGAACCTGGGCCTGCTCGGTGCGGATCGTGCCGATGTTGCGAAATTCGCTGATGTAGAGCGTGGCCATGGACCATTTCCCTTAATGCGCCGGGAACTTCAGACCCGGAACGGAACCCGCCGCCGTGCGCTCGGCGGGAGGAGCGATCGTGCCGAGCACCGGAATGCGGGAAGCGTTCGGATTGTCGGTCGAGGTCAGTTCGTTGGTTGTGGGCAAACCGACGCCGAGATCCATCGGCTCGGCCTGGCGCACTTGACCTCGCGTTGCAAGCGACTGCGGCGCATTGTCGCCGACCATCACGAGCCCGCTGCTGGTCAGCCAGACCGGCTGATTGTGCGCGGCATTGATCAGGGTTGAGCCGCCGATCGAGGCGAGGAACAGATCATAGATGCGCTTGGCGATTTCGTTCTTGGGGCGCATGGCCGTGTTGGGCTTGCCGTTCCAGATGATCTCGTTTTCGCGCCAGCGACCCTCGCCGTCGGGCAGGAAGGGCTGCAAGAGTTGGTTGGCGAGCCATGTCTGGGCCACGACGGAATAATGCGGCTTCTGGCCGGTGCGATGCACTTCCTCAAGCAGCTTGCCGAGCCGCTCGCCCGCAGATTCGCGCTTGCGCATTTCCTCGGGCGCCACGGTCTTGACGTTGCCGCCCGGATTGGCGGTGTCGCGGATCATGGTCGTCAGGTCAGACAGGACTTTCAGCATGGCGTTCGGGCTGTTGCCCGCTTCGCCATCGCCCGCGCCGGTGCCGGCCTGCGCCATCATGGCCGCCATTTCGCGGACCATGGACGTTTTCATCTCGGCCACGGCCTGATTGAGAGCAGCCTTGAATTCGGGCGTCTCGGCGATTGCATTGCTCACAGGGGCTTCAGACTTTTCCTCGGACATGCTCGGTCCCTTGTTGGAGTGAGGGGCGCTCCCGTCTTTGCGGGGGCGCCCTCTTGGCTTTCCGGTCGGCTTGTATGGCATCGGTCAGCCCTACGGGTTGCCGACCGTGTAGTTGGCGGCCTGCTGCAGGTTGCGGAGCTGGTCGAGGCCCGTGGTCGTCGGAATGACGATAGCGCCGGCGGTGAACAGGGTGCCGGCCGGAATCTGCACCAGGACGCGCAGGAACCGCGGACGGAAGGTCAACGGATGAACCGGGGTCAGATCAAACTGCCACGGAATGTCGCCGATCGCGTCCATATTCGCCACGGCGATCTCGCCGGATTCGATCACGGTCACCCACGTGTCGGGGCTGCCTGCGCCGTCGTCGGCCGCTGCCTGATAGGCGAAGTTGGCAGTCGCGGCTGTGCCGGTCGTGAAGGCAGTCGTCACCAGGATTTCGGCCTGGATGCGCGGCCAGTCGATACCGGGATCGGAACCGAACACGGTTGCATTGCCGATGATGTTGTCCGCGACCACGCCGGAGCCGAGGCCGAGCAGGTCGACGACATCGGAAGCGACGTCGACGCCGGCGGCGGCAACGACAGACAGCGGAGTGGCCGGATCGCGGAAACTCACAAGCGAATCGATAAGCATTTCAGTGTCTCCTTGCGGGTTTCGCGATTACGCCGTCACGGTCGCTTCGGTGTTGACGATTCTGTCCATCACCTTGATCGGGATGCCGCGATAGCGCGTCCACGGCATGCCGGCGGACTGGTCGGGGCTCATGAGCACGTTGCGGTTGCGGATGGCCTGGATGTCGAGCCAGTAGCGCAGCGTGCGGTTGCAGTAGATCGCCCACTTCTTGGACATGTCGTCCCAGGGCGCGTCGGTGCCGGAGATGCCGGAGATCGACAGGTCCATCGACGGCGGCCGAAGGGTCGCATTGTCGAGATAGGCGAACAGATCGGGCGGCGTGGCGCTGGCAAGACCACCAGCGGCACCGGTGACATCGAGGTTGGCGATGCGCACGGCATAGCGCCAGTCCTCGGGCACGATGCCAATGTCCTGACCAAACCAGGTCGTCCACGCTTCGAAGCGGTTGCCGGCGCTGTCGTAGGCCGGAACCACCGATCCCTTGTCTTCCATGTTGAGGCCAGCCTTCGATCCACGGGGATAGATGCCGTAGATCGACTGCATGCCCCAACCGATCAGCCACATTGAGGTGTTGTCGGAACCGGAGCCGTTGCCGTCGATGACGTTCTGCGCGTTCTGGGCAAGCGCGGTGTTGCGCGTGTTGTAGAAGCTCGAAAAGCCCATGAACTCGGACGGGTCGGTCGCCGTGTTGCCGTACCAGACGGTCTGGGCGATGGTCTGGCCCATGCCCTCAAGAAAGGCGTTGTCCTCGGTTTCGCGGAAGCGCTGGGCATCGCCGGTGTGAGTCGCCAGATCGCGGTCGATCTGCGAGTAGCCGCGCAGCATGGCGAGGCCGACGCGGGCCTTGGCCGTGGTCGACTTGCCGTAGGGTGTGCCCTGATTGTAGAGGCGGAAGCTGCCGGTCGGAATGGACGAACGGAACACGAAGGTGTGCCCGGTCATTTCGTTCGCTTCCTTGTACGGCATGTCGCCAGAGTAGTCGTTGTGCTGGCTCATCATTTCCGCGATGACCGGGATGTTTCCATCCGCATCAACGCGACTTGCCGCATCGAGCAATGTCGGCCAGGATCCCGTCGCCATGATCTATCTCCTAGGTCTGATAGCTGGTGTTGTCGTAATTCAGCTTGCCGCGACGACGGGGATCACGGCCTGCATCCTTGGGTGGCGCGGGATTGGGCGGCGGAATGTCCGCCTCCCGCACGAGTTTTCCGGCGCGATGCATCATGCGAAGCACGGGCTTGAGATTGCCGGCGCCAGTGATGCGCATCGCGGCGTTGAATTCGTCGAGGTCAGCCTGATACTCGGGCGTGCCGGGCTTGTGATCGGAAACGAGATGATCGCGCGCCGCAGCAATTCGCTTCATCGCGGTATCGTGCCCGGCGCCGCCGATGACCGGATCGGCCAGAACCTCTTTCATCCACTCGGCTTGCGTCTCGCGGAAGGTTTCCCACTGCTTGTCGGAAACCTGCTGCGCATAGGCCGCCATCTGATTGGCGTGCATGTCGAGGAGTGCCTGGGCGCCCCTTTGCGGGTCGGCGCGGAAGGCATCGAGCGCCGAAGTCAGCTCACCGCGCTGCTCGTCGCTGAGGGAAAGGTTTTCGGGAATCTTGAGGCCAGCCTCTTCGGCGAAATAGTCGATCGGTTCAAGCTCGGGCGGCTCCTCGACCTTGTCGGCTTCGGCGTCCGTATCCGGCTCGCCTTCGGCTTTTTCGTCCTCGGACTTTTCCTCGTCCGGCTTTTTGTCCTCGCCGTCATCCGCCGCTTTTTCTTCAGCAGCGGCCTCGCCGTCGGGTTTTTCTTCGTCGGCCTTTGCCGTGTCGCCTTCTGGCCTTTCAGCCTCGGCGCCATCGGCAGCCGGTTTTTCGCTGGCCTTGTCGAGAAGGGTTTCGGGAAATTCCTGTGCAGGCTTTTCCTGCGCTGAATCCGCATCCGCCGAAGCATCGGCCGTCGTTCCGAGCTCGGCGGATGCGGACGGAGCGGCCGTGCTGGGCAGAACGGCGCCCTCTGCCTCTGTCGTCACTGGGGCGACAGAAGCATTATCCGGAAGAGGGTCGACCGGATTCGAAGAAGGATTTTCGGTGTCGGCGGCTCCCGCCATGTGCATTCTCGCTTTGCGCTCGCCGCCCAGCTAGCAAAGCCATGTCACTGAATGCCCTATACCACGTTCGATTTGCCTTTGTTAAGAGGCATCGTCTTTTTTACGGCGTCGGGTTTTTTTGGCCTGAGAAGTCGCCGCCAAAAGTGACGTCTCGTTTTCGGCAAGCATTTGCATGACGCCGTCGCGATTCATTCCCGTCCAGCGCAAATACAAGCGCTCCGCAAACCCCTTCTGGCCGAGGTTGTACCAGGTCACTTTTTCATCCGGAAAGCCGTTCGGGCCGATTCCGGCGCGGAACTCAAACAGGCCGGCCTCACTGAGAATCTGCCAGATCTCACGGCGCCCTTGTTCGGTCGACAGAATGTCGCTCCAGAATTCGGCCGACGACTGATCGCGCTTGGCCTTCTGGCGCGTCTGTTTGCGCACTTGCACCGGCTCGGCGGCGTTGACGGTTTCCTTGAGCGCATCTGCCGGTGTGTCGTCTGGCTCGTCGAATGAGGGGGTGTTTTTGTCATCGGCCATCGTGCCGCTCCTGTTCGGAATTCATTGATCGTCGGTTGCGTCGTCTGGCGGCATCAGCCGCCGATAGTCCTTCACCCACTCGTAAAGCGCCGACCGGCTGATCGACGGGCCATCGAGCTTCTTGAGCGCCGGCAGAATTTCCTTGAGGACATGGCAATCCTCGGCCAGCATTTCCTTGGCCTTTTCGATCCGCGCTTCGGTCATGGCGATCGGCCTGCCGTGCGCGTCTCCGCGTTCCTTGGCGCGCTGAATGCCGGCCAATGTTCGTTCGCGAATGAGGTTGCGCTCAAGCTCGGCGAACACCGCCAGGAGCTGCACCATTGCCCGGCCCATGGGCGTTCCCAGATCAAACTTGTCAGTGATGCTGACTAGATGCACGTCGCGCTTTTCGAATAACTGCAACGTCTCGATGATCCCCATGACCGTGCGCCCGAGCCGGTCGAGCTTCCACACCACAAACTCTGTGCCGGCGTGCTGCGCCGTCTTTAATGCGCGCTCCAAGCCTGGCCGTTTCGAACTGGCGCCGCTCATCTTGTCGGTGAAGATCAGGTCTTCCGGCACGCCATATTTGATCAGGGCTGAAACCTGCATATCGAGGTTCTGCTCTGCCGTCGAAACGCGCGCATATCCGATTTTCCGGATTGGCTTTTCGGAATTTTCAGCCATTTAATATACGGACCTTGGTTTGTGCTCACATATTTATGGAACAGATACTGGACAAAGGCAAGAGGCGGCGCTATATTTCCAGCATCAGTTCCGAAAACAGAGGGCGTCATGCTTGAGGGAAAAGAGACCAGACTGGTGCGCGACGTGGCCGCAGCATCCGGGAGGGTTCTTGCCGGGCTCGCTTCTTCTGCATCAGAGGCAGCGTATCAACTTCAGCCTGAGATAACTGGATCGGCAGCGTATTGCATGAGTGCCATTGGCCACGCTGAAATGCTCGAGCGCGAAGCGCGCAACATCCGCGATGCCGTCGCGAAATTCGATAAGTCCTAAAAACTCCAAAGGAGCCACCATGAACCCCGATAGCATGCCGAGAAACCCGAATATCAATGGCTTCGGAACACACAATTTCTGGGTGGCTTTTCGCGGATGGCTTTGGGCCAAACTGCGAGGCAAGAAAGTCAGATGGCGTGTCGTGCGCAGCAAGAGTCTTTACGACTGGCACGTCGTTGACATAGACGAGTCCTAAAAACCCCGAGAAACCCCGAGGAACCCATGAACGAGAAACCAGAAGTATTTGCCATTCAAGATCGAGCGACCGGCCGTATCGGCATTGCCTGGCAGCCAAACAAAGAGGCCGGTGGTTGTGAAGTGCTTGAGTGGATCAGCGATGAGATGATCCAAAAGCGCGCCGATCACATGGCCGCTGAGCGGATTCAGTAAACCACCGGAGGCCGCCATGAGCGCCATTGAAGATATCGCCGCCGAACGCAAACGACAGATTGAGGTGGAGGGCTGGACGGCAGAGCATGACGACGGACATTGGGATGGTGAGATGGCGAGAGCAGCGGCGAGCTACGCGCTCAATGCAGGTTTGCCAACGCGCTTCTTTTCACTCGCCGTTGCATTGCGCGGGTTTCTCTCTGCGATGTGGCCGTGGGATTTCAAATGGTGGAAACCGTCCACCCCGCGACGCGACTTGGTCAAGGCTGGCGCTTTGATCGTCGCCGAGATTGAACGCATCGACCGCGCCGCCGCGCGCGAGTCCAAATAAGGCCCAGGAGGCGAGGATGCCCAGAGAACCTGACTATGAGGCCGAGCTTGTCGTGATGGCATTCGACGCCTTGCGCATTCTTATGGGCGGCGCTCCGAAGCAATTTTCGTCCGCAGATATTGCGGCGTTTTTTGCCGAACTCTCACGAAAAGGAATAGGAAATGCTTGACACTTTGGCGTTGCTTATCGTCGGTCATGCGCTGGCTGACTATCCGCTCCAGGGCGATTTTCTCGCCAAAGCAAAAAACCACACGGCACCGATTCCTGGTGTGCCTTGGTATCAGGCGTTGCTTGCACATAGTGCTATTCATGCCGGCTTTGTTGGCGTCATCACCGGATCGCTATGGCTTGGCGTTTCCGAGTTCATCGTTCATACCATCACAGACTGGCTCAAGTGCGACGGACGCATTTCCTACAACGTCGATCAGGCGGTCCATATCGCCTGCAAACTCACTTGGGTGGCGTTGCTCGCCGCCGGCATTCACTGATTCCGCAAAACCCCCGATCACGCCTGCCGATATCGCGGCGGCAAGATCAGCCCCGGCTTGCGTGAATAGCGATCTGGCCTCGACAGCGCTGGGCGACCAAAACGGCGCTCTTCCGGAGGCGTCCCCGGCAGAATGATCCCGACGCGACCGGTTTTGGCCTTTTCCATCTTGTCGAGGACATCGAGTATCATGGTGAGCTGGGCCGACAGCTTTACGAACGCCTCGTTGAGCGTGCCGGCCTTCCACGCGATGAACACGACGTTGTTGCCGATGCGCTTGGTGTAGCCTCGTAGCCAACCGCCGGCGCGACGGTGAGCTTCTGCCATTTCCATGCCGAACGGCAGCCAGCGGGAATCTCCGCGCCACATGGCCATTTGACGACAGGATCCCTCGACCAGCGCCAGGTTGTTGCGCAACCGGTCATAGGCTTCGCCGCCGCGTGAGCGCACCGCCAGATCGTTACTGGCCTGAATGGCCTCGCGCAACGACGTGCGCATGCGGTCGAGGATTTCGTGCTCGAGAAGGTCGCTCAATCGATTGCTCCATCAATGTCGGGCATTCCTTCTTCTCGACGCCAGCGATTGCGCCTCTCGCGATCTTCCAAAGTTTCGGGATCGTTCCCGTTCAATGGAATATATAGGGTGCCGATTTTTGTTTTTTGGCCGCTCGCTATAAGGGACTCCATGGATTTGCCAAGCATATTTGAATACGTTACTAAATCAGCCATATTTATGCTCCAGCACCTGATCCGATTACACTGTCGAGAAGCGATCCGCCGCCGCCACCCGCGCCCGCTTGAATTTGTGTCTCGCTCATCACCTTGGCTGCGCTGACGGCAGCGGCGGCGTCTGGCACCGCCTGCGCCATCTGCTCCTGCTTTGCCCTGGCATCGTCCGACTTCTTGACCTCCCCGATGGTAAACCACAGATCCTCGTCAAAGTCATTGAGGCTGCCATAGCGGCGATACGCCTTGTCGAGGTTGAGGTTGCGCAAGGGATCTGGCAGGCCGGCATTGCGCGCCGCGGCCGACATGACGCCGCCGACCTGCAGGACATCCTTCATCGACACCGATTCGCTAGACCGTTGCGCCAAGCGCATGATCGACACGAAGTTGATGCGGAATGGAATGCCGGTCAACGACGGTGGGATAGGCGCGAGGATGCGGCGCTGCATCATGATATCGAACAGGCGCTTGAGCATCTTGCCGAGTTCTGTTTCGGCCAGATGCACGACCGGCCCGAGTTCCTGCAGTCGCTCCTGATTGCGCTGGGTCAGTTCGAGCTCGTTGCGCGGCTGCACGCCTTCCATGCGCGTGATCGCCATGAACAGGTCGACGAAGAGGCACCGCTCAATGCGGGCGTTCACCTTGTCGATGTCCTGGGTGAGCGCCTGGAGCCATTGTGGATGCGGCTCGAACAGCGGCCAGAAGCCGCGATTCTGCCCGCTGGCCGTGACGTAAGTCACATTTCCAGGGACGATCGAGGCGGGCTCGTTCTTCAGCGACGGATCGGCGCCCATTGGCGGACGGACGCCTTTCTCGATGAATTCGGCCTTCCGCAGGGTTTCGAGCTGCACCTGCTTGTTGTCGCCGAGTGCGTCCATCGCCGGCGAGCGCCCGTAGGCGTCATTGGCGACGGTCGACCAGCGGAAGGTGAAGAACGGCGATGATCGGAATCCGTTGGCCTCGAGCGGCTGTTCGCCAGTCATGCCCTTGACCCAATAGACTTCGCGCCACGTGAATTCTTCGGGAACGAGTCGGAATTCGCCCCCGTTGCCGTCGTCGAATGGATAGTTGGGCTCGATCGAATGGCAGACGACAAATTCGGTTTCGAGCGCGGCGCCGCCGTTCTGCCAGAGCCTTTGCACTTCCTGCGGCACCTGCTCGACCTGCCAGCGCCCGACGATCTGCTTGACCGTATAGGTGAATTCGCGATTGAAGGTGTCGACGGTCAGGCGCGGGCCGATCGCGAGGTAATACTCGCCGGCGGCCGGCAGATAGAAGCGCACGACGTCCTCGAAATCCTCGTACATGACCGGTGGCGCGGTGCCGAACAGGGCCACATCCTCGAACGCCTGGGCCATGACGGTGTAGAAGTTCGATCCGTGCAGAACCGCATAGGCTTTTTGCTGGCTGTCCTCGATCCACGCCTTGGCGTCGGAATCGAGCTCTTCCTGCGGAATGGCCGTCTCGATCTCGAACCACGGGCGCGACGGACTGGTCAATCCTGTCCACATGCCGGCGCCGCACACGCGGAGCGCCTGCAGGCCGGTCGAGTCGATGATCTGGTCATTGATCGAGTTGCCGCGCCACATGCGGTTTGCGGTCACGAGCCAGAGATAGCGCCGGGGATTGAAGAAAGCCGCCAGCACGGACCAGTACGTCCACCACGAATATCGCCAGTTACGCAGGGCGCCGAGGGTGGATTCGAGCTTGCCGTAGGCGATGCCCCATTCCTTTTTCAGCCGGTCGCGCGATTTGACCGGCGTCACCGGCTGCTGGGCAAGAAGACTCGGCCCCATGTAGAGGCTCGACGGGTCCTGATCGGTCGGGGCAGCGGGAAGATCAAGCGCCATCTTTTGGCCTCACGGATTGGAGGGACGGAGAAGCGACGGCAGTGGCGTTGCCTCGGGCGTCGATCTCGTAGGGAGGGTATTTCCCTGACTTGTCGGCGACAATCACATGTCCGTGGAAAGACGCCATCGTCCATTCGCCATCGGACGGAATGCCCTTGATCGGCTTCATGCCGGGCCGAGCTTCAATCATCCGCCGAACACCGAAGATGCCGGCATCGAGGGAACGAGCGTCGGCTGGGTTGTGGTGCCTTTTCCCGCGCCACGGGAGCTTGTCTTGACCGTGCGGCCGAAGCCGCCGAAGCCACCTTTGCCGCCGGTGCCAGCAACGGCAGCAGCGGCAAGCCGCGCGCTCTGGGCTGCGGTCTGGGCGGTGCCGCTGGCGAGCGTGGCCGGTGCGGGCGGAGGCGGCGGAGCGGCGGGTGCGGAGGGAAAAAGGAAGGACATGGAGAAACCTCAAATCAGGAGGGCGATGCCAGCAGCGGCGCCGAGGGCCACGGAAGACAAAAAGAAAAACGACGAGATTGCTGATTGAAGTACAACGCTTTCAGCGCCCTTGACCGCATCCGAGATTGCAGGGGTCAAATAGCACAACCCGAACGTCGCAACGGCCAGCTTCCACGCCAGATCGTGGCCCGTGACCATTCCCGCGATGAACACCGTCGTCAGGTAAAGCGCCGAATTCACGATGATGGCGAGATAGTTCCAGTTCATGACGGTCGCCTTTCGAAACTGAGCGGATGATACGCGCCAGCCCCGCATAGGGTCAAGAACGCTTGAACGGGTCGTAATCCGGCGACAAGGACGACGTCGGCTGGCGCTGATCGGTCTGCGTCGCGTAGGGGTTCCAGTCCTGTTGCAGGGCGCGTGCCGTGCGCGATGGCGTGAGGACGGCGCGGTTGATTGTGGCTATGCTAATGCCGCTCATCACGAGATAGCGCAAGTCATCCATCAGGTGATCGTTTTCCTTGACGATCTTGCCCTTTTCGTCGCGCCGATAGATGCGAAACTCGGCCAACAGATTGCGCAGGTTCGAGAACACGCGTAGGCGCCCGGTGCTGAGACGCATCCAGACCTCGTAAATCCCGGCCTCGACCGCGTTGTCGGCCAGCGTCAGATTGAGGCCGAGCGACTGATAAGTGCGAAGCAACTGCTCGCCGTCGTGCTGGCTGCGCCCGCGAGATGCCGGATCGATCACACCAGGGATCCAATCACCTCGAGCGCGGATGGCCGCGGCATGAACCGCAGGCTCGGCTTGCCCGCGATAGTGCTCGGCGTAGAGATAGAGCACGTCATCCTCGGGAGATAGCGCTCCCCAGAGTGCGGCGGTCCTCTTCCATCCAACATCAAGAGCGTAGGCGCGCGGGAAGTATGGCGGAAGCGCAAAAGGCTCGACGATGATGTCGGTTTCCGGAACGGGATAAATCTGCCCGGCGCCAAGCTGGGGGATGCCCTTCGATCGCGCGTCGCGCTGATGCGGCGGTATCGATGCCCAGAGCTTTTCCTTGGCCTCCTGAGTGAGGTGTGGCGCGTCATCCCAGGTCGCTTGCACAAGCGCGCGTGTCGGCTTCTGATCGTCGTCGCTCATGTGCCGTATTCCTCGCCGATTGTTTCCTGTGGCGCCAGGTGAGGCATATACCTCAGCGCTATCTCGCTCAATCCGAGAAGCGGTGTGAAGGTGACAAGCATGATGCCGTTTGTGGTCATCAAACGGACCATGCACTCGTCATAGACGTCGGCCGGCGGCTCCTCGTCGAGCCAGATACCGTGTTTCTTGGTCCCCTGGAATTTGCGCCGCTTCTGATCGAAGCTTTTGAATCCAAGCAGGCTATCGCCGCCGCTGGCGTGCCTGATGACAACCTGATCGATCGCATCGGAGATGCCTCGGCGACCGGTAGCGTTGATGATCCTGTCGCTTGGGATCATGCCATGCCCGAACTGGCCGGCGGGCCCCATGAGTTCGGCCTGCACGACGTCGCGTGTCGTCTCGCCCGTGTCGCCAGCCGCCCACCATTCGACAGGATGAGAAAATCGGCGCCCTGCCCACCAGTCCGGGTATTCTCCAGTCAGATGCAACGCAGTTTCAAATGCTCCGGCAATACTCTTGCCTACTCTGTTCGCTGCCATGAAGGCTCGTTCTTGGAATTTACTTCCAAGCTCAAAGAACTGCATATGCTTTACATACAATTCTCTTCGAAGCGGCCCAGTCGCCGGGAACAGCGAACTAATTCGGCTTCGCGCCAGGTACTGGTCCGTCTCCGTCAAAAGCGCTTCCCGCTCCTGCGGCGACAAGGAGTTGACGAAGCTCTTCAAGTCGATCTGCGGGGATTCCATCGAGGTTTCCAGCACGGATTTCCTTCTTGTCGACGAACATGCCGATCTGCTTGCCCAGCAGTTCAAGCGCCCTGTTGGCTGGCCCGCGCTGACCTTCCGTCATAGCCGCCAACGCGTTCTCGATCAGCTTTTCGAGCACCCATACCGGTTCAAGGTTTATCCCCTTGGCGGTGCGCGCGACAAGCTCATCGATGCGCTCACGGATCTCCGGATGCGTCGTGATGAGGCGCGAGGCGTTAGCAGCCGCGTTCTTCGCCGTGAAGCCGGCCAGCCGGTACGCATCGGCCTGGGTCTTGCCGGAGGCGACGAATTGAGCGACGAGCTCGTAGCGGGGGTTTTCGAGGGCAGGCATCAGGCGTTTTCCTGAGCTTCAATGGCGCCGTGAATGGAGAGCGGGACTCCGAGGTATACCGGCGGCAAGCCCATCTCTGGGAAAAGCCGATTGAACTGGTCGGCCGTCGGGTCGAGCGCTCGGCCATCTAACAACCGCAGCCAAATGTGATTCATGTGCCCGAGATCGGTCTCGACTGTCTCGGCCTGGACGCCGTACGTGCTGAGCAGTGCGGCCAATGGCCAGCACACCATCGCGCAAGCCCATTCCGAAGATCGGGCGCCTAAGATGCCTTCGCGAAATTCGGCGGCGATTTGCACAAGTTCCGCATCTTTCATTTCGCCGCCTCAAGCCGCTTGATGATGTCGCTGTTGCTCATCCGTGCCCACCTTCCTCGGCCCTAAATGTGTTGACCGCGTGATAGCCGCCGGTCTGCGTCGCGCTCATCGTCTCCTGGAAGCTCTTGGACATCCAGCCGTTGAGCAGGTTGACCTCCTCGGGAGTCTCGCACGAGCTGATCATCGAGGCGTAGACGAGGCCGATCGCGGCACCGGCGGCACTGATCTGCTCGTCCCGGCTGCATCCCTCGTTCTCGGCCCGCATGCCGCCCAGGGTGAACTGCAGCCGCGCGTCGTGAAAGCATTCCTGAGCCCGCACGAACCCATGCTCGGCTTTGCCTTCGTCAACCATGCGCTTCATGGCGTCGCCCTGCTTGACAAGCGATTCCCGCATCGCCTTCTCGGCTGCGGTCAGATCAAAGTGGGGCATTCGTGTGGTCCTCCTCGGCGTCTGGCTTGACGCGGCGCAAGACAAGCAACGTGCTGTCCATGCTTGATCCCTGCCGCAAATAGCCGCCGCAGGTCTCGTAAAATTCGGTTTTCTTGATGGTCAGCGTCCGTTCGCCAGAACGCAACATGTCAAGAACGCTAATCTCGAATTTCCCCTCGGGCGTGAGCACGATCTGCTCGAACCCGTCTTCGATGTAGAGTGCGATTTTCATTTCTCCTCCTTCGGCACACGCTCCAACTCGAAGCGGTGGCACACTTTTGGTCCATCTTCGTCCCACTCGACCGTCGACCAGTTGGTCTCTGGATCGAATTTCTTGAGCACGCCTTCCCCGAAATCCTTGCCGCGCAGGCGCACACGGTCGCCGCGTTCAGGCGTGTTGGGAGGCGCTTTGCTCATTTTTCGGCACATGCTCCTTGCAGTACCAGGTTCCGAACTTGTCGCGCCGCATGTCGACGCCAAAACCATACGCGGCGTCTATGTTGCCACAAATTGAGCACGGATGCCAGAAAATTGGACCGCCCTTTGAGCCGTCGGCGCGCGTGTAGCTGCGCATGCGCGGCTTGCGGTCGTCGGTGAACTTTGGTGCACTCATCCCAGATCATCAGAAAGATGGTCGGGGCGACGAGACGACTGGCGGCGGTCGGAGCCGACGGCCGGCCCGCGTTCGGTCGTCCATTCGTGACCGCAAGCGTGGCAGCGGAAAACCGGCCTGCGGAAGAAATCGTATCCGATACGCTTGAAGCCGAGATTGTCGCACTCAGGACAGCAGCGCTGTTGAGGCTGGACCAACGTGCTTCTCATTTTTGATCCTTTCGTCTGATGTAAAAATCCCGCCGGTATTTTGGCCCGGCGGGATTGCGTTCAGCTCGCAGGCGCTGGAGCGCCGAGAGGCCAGTGTTACGCACTGAGCGAGCCACGTTCGCCGCTGTTATTTGCGCCACCTGCGGCTGGGCTATGGATCATCGGCGCACTAGCAACGCTTCGCCGGTCTTCTGATGGTGATGACCGAGCTTGTGCTTCTTCTCATAGCGTTCGAGCGCGAACCTGAAATCAGGGCCATCACGGCCGTCTACCTTGGCGCCGATGAGCTTCTGGATTTCCTCGATCGCCTCCCTGGACAGCGACGAGATGCGCTGGCCCTTGAAGCGCGAGAAGTGCATGTCGCCGTTGCAGCTCATGCCAGCGTCACCTCTTCCCAGTCGTCGGCCAGCATGTCGGCCTGTGACGCCAGCCACGGCACGACGTAGCCCTGGGCCGTCTTCATGTCGATGTGGGCATGATACTGCACCTCAGTGCCTTCGCCGAGGATCGACAGCAACGGCTCGCGGTTCACCTTGAACACGCTGCCGGGCACGAGAAAGACGAACATGCCTTTGCCGTTCCAGCCGGCGCGCTGATAGCGACGCCCCTGCTTCAGTCCTTCGATAACCTTGCCGAAATCCATTGTGCATCTCCCTTTGTGTGTTGCGTCAAAATATGCCCGTCGCGACGGTTGCGTCAAGCGCAGATCGCGAGCGTAAAGACAAACGAGCCGACGAACACCAGCGCGCCGAGAATGATCGCATCAAGCCGCGTGAAGCGCCCGAGCCAGGTCGGCATTGTGTCGGTGCATAGCCATTGCCAGAGCATCACTTGCCCTCCTGTTCGTGGTAGGCGGAAAGAGTTGGCTGCAACTCATCAGCTAGACCAACAATTCGGTTGTATCGCTTCTGATATCCTTCGGCCCATTGAGTGGATGGTCCGGCCCAATAAGGCTGCTTTGAAACTTCGTCGACAAAATCCATCATCTGGCGCATCAGCGCAGATTTGCTCTCAGCCTCATCCCGAAGTGTGGCAATTTCCTTCATTGTCTCGTTGCATTCAGTATCAAGCTCCGCAATTTGCGCCTGGTCGCGGTCGCGCTCGTTGATGAGGGCCAAGATAACCGAACTCGCCAGCGTTATGCTTGATAACTCGGTGCAGAGATTCTTGAGCGCGTCGATTTCGACCTGTATCAGTTTCTCAGTCATGACTGGCGCTCCTGTTCTGCGAGAAGGGCGTCGATGCGGTCGTACAATGCGCCATCTGTTGCGTACCATTCGCTATTGTCATGTGCGCGCAGTTCTTCACGCGCGTCGCTCAGCATCTCCCTCAGTGCGTCCTCTTGAGGACGGGGAGGAAATGCCTCGGCGGTGTAGAGCTTGATGATCGGCTTCTCCCCGATGTCCGCCTGCTTGGCTTCGGCCATTGCAGCATCGTGTTCCCAATGTTCGCATCCGGTGTGGTCGGTGATAATCCATGCTTCGGGCTCGCCCATTGGCAGGGCGGCAAAATATGCGTTAAGCACGTAACCGACGACAACGCGCTTGCTCGTCTCTTCGATGACAACGTTCTCAATTGCTGAAACGGCCGCTTCCAGCGCTTCCTTGTTCAGATCGGTCATGCCGCTCTCCTACTTCTTCGCCAGCGCCGGATCATACCGACGCAGCGGGTTGACGTGAAAGCCGAGGCCGCCGCACAGGGCATTCTCTTCGGCTTCGGTGAGGCGCTGGACGGGCGGCGCGACGAGCGCCTGGGTGCGCCACATGATGGCGCTGCGCCGATAGGCCGCTTCGGCCTTCGGGTTGCCCTCAGCGGCCGCATTGTTGGCGCGGCCGAGATCGGCAGCTTCACGCGCGAACAGAAACCCGCGCTGATCGGTGTCGGTGATATCGCCGTTCGGGCGCCGGAATGTTCCGAGGAATTGCTCGTTCATTTCTCAACCTCCTTCTGCAGCGTCGCGAGCTGCGTCTTGATGATCCGCTGATCGCGCTCGAGCGCATAAAGCCGGTTCTCGATCGCGTCCAGGCGCTCGTCCATCAAGGCGAAGCGCGAAAGCATCTCGGCCTCGATCTCATTGGCAGCCTGTTCGGTCTTGGTTTTCATCGTCTCGTCCCTCTTTTTTCTCACAAAACACACATAAGCATGTTGACACAACATGTCAAGCTTCCTATATATGTTTTGTGAATGGAAGGAAAGATACGATGGACAGCCCGATTTCCTCTTGCGCCTATCCCGGCTACTCGCTGGCTGAACTCAAGGCCAAGATCGAGGATGGCACCTGCGCGGAATCCTCGATTCCGAAGATCCTTGCCGAGATCGACCGCCGCGAGCGCGTCAAGGCCGGCGACATGAGCGTCGCCACTGCAGCCGAGCGGCTGCGCAACCTCAAGAATGGAGAAGCATGATGCGAGTGTACGCCAAAGAGCGGCCGGGCCGATGGGTGGTTTTCGACCGCGACGAGAGCGGCGCGCTGTCGCGCCTCTATTCGACAAATGGCGTTCCGACTTTTCCGACTGGCGAAAGAATGCCGCGGATCAAATGGCCGGAGTCCTATCGCGGCAACGGCTCGATCGTTGACCAGATCAAAATCAAGGAGGAAGTGTGATGCCCAGACAGGACTATGAACAACGGCAGGAAGCCCGGCGGGAACGCCTAGAGGCACGCGCCGAGAAGCTGCGCAAGGAAGCCAGCGCCAGGTCCAAGGCCGGTTGGGACGCGCTGCACGCGATACCGTTCGGTCAACCGATCCTGGTCGGCCACTACTCTGAGAAGCGCGATCGGAATTACCGGGCCCGCGCTTGCGGTAACATCGACAAGTCTGTTGAGCTGAGCAACAAGGCCGACAAGCTCGCCACGCGGGCGAACAGTGTCGGGCTGGCCGGCATCAGTTCGGACGATCCGACTGCAATCGAGCAGCTCGAGGAAAAGCTGGCGAAGCTCGAAGCCAAGCAAGCGATGATGGCGCAGGCCAACAAGCTGGTGCGCAAGAAGGACGTCGCTGGTCTGGTTGCGCTTGGCTTCACGCCGGCGCTTGCTGAGAGGGCATGCACGGTTCCTGTGTGGGGCAACAAGTTCTGCGCTTATGAACCCTTCCAGCTCAGCAACAACAACGCGACGATCCGCACCACGCGGCAGCGCATCGAGCAGTTGAAGCGCGAGGCCGGCCGCGAATATCGCGAGGTCGAGACCAACGCCGGTTTCAAGCTGGTGCAGAACACCGACGAGAACCGCATTCAGCTGATCTTCGACGACAAGCCGAGTGCCGAGATCCGCGGCGTGCTCAAGTCTCACGGCTTCCGCTGGGCGCCGAGCGCAGGCGCGTGGCAGCGGTTGCTCAACAATGCCGGTATCTACGCGGCCCAGGCCGTGAGGGCGAAGCTCGAGGGAACGCAATCATGATTACCATCTTCGGCTACGAGCTCGTGCGCGTCGGCAATCGCATTCATCTTCTGCACGGCCAGTCGACGCCCGGCTTCAACAAGTCGGTGCCGGTCGCTGATCTGGCGGAAGCGTGGGGCATCGCCTGGTACTGGCGCAGGGACGGCGTTCGGCTGCCGTGGCCGGCGAAGTGAAGGATCATCCCTCAATCGCCGAGGAAATCTTCCAAGCGCGGCGTGACGGCGCGACCAATGCGCTTTTCGTCATCGTTGCGTATCTCAAAGCCAAGGGCCTGCATGCCCTTGGCGACGAGCTGATCGAGGTATTTTCGGATCCCGCATAAAAAACTCCCGCCGGTTGGTGTCGGCGGGAGATGTGGCTGGTCGCTTCGGGGTGTTGTGGATGGAGCGGATTGCGCGACTCGAACGCGCCTCAAGAGCTTGGAAGGCTCTACTCGTCCCTGACGAACCCGCGTCTCAAATCTTCGGCCTTCGAGCGCAACGCAGCGACCATCTCGCGCGGAGAACGGCACCTATCATCGTGACCGTTCGGCCATCCGTGCCGATAGGCGTCGCTGCGATTGCTGCCCTTCGGGAGTTCATGAACATTGGCGTTCAGGCCATCGAAATAGCCGTCGACCATCTCTTTGTCCACGATGGCTTCAATCGGCCTGCGGTCGTACCACTGCTCGGCAGCCTCGAGCTGATCCAGCGTGACCGGCTCATGGGCTGCGGGATACGTGGCGAAAAACTCCTGCCGGGAAATCGGCCGCACATTTCCAACCATCCAGTTTTTCGAAGGCTGCCGATCAATGCCACCAACGACGGCGGGTTCGCCTTCGGGCGCCAGGGCACACAAGCCGGGGAGATTGTGATCGGGCCAGACGTCCGTCGAAACCATCGGCCCCTTCCGCTTCGGCCACCCGGCGATCGAGCCAGCGCGCATCTCGGCAACAACCGGCGCAGCGGCGATCAGCAGCAGGAGCAGAACGGCGATGGGAACGAGGACGGACATCAGCGAGCCTTTTGCTCATCGGAAGCGCCAAAGATTGCGCAAACCGAAATCGATGTCAAGCGCGGCTGCGGATTTTTTCCGCAAGCTCGGCAACGATCCGGGCCCGAACTTCTGGCGGCGACCGCTCGACCTCCGGCGCCGGCAATCGCAGCCGACCGCGATGTTCGGATTCGAGCCGCGCATTTCGCACCATCCGGCACGCCGTGGCAAGTTGCGGCGGCGTTGGAGCGAACGCTTGGCGATGATCCGGCAGTTTGCCGCGAAACACCAGATCAACGCCAGCAACAATATCCTGATCGTTGAATTCGTCGAGGACCATGAAGTAAATGCGCGTCCGTTCCGCAGTCTGTTCGCGGGCCTCGTCAGTGTTCTCGCTGATCTGCAATTCGCGGTAGACTGACGCCAGACGCTTGACCTGGTTCTTGATGACTGTCGGACTGCCCATTTTTCATATTCCTTTCAAGTTCTTCGATCACGCCGAGGACACCGCGACCGCCGTTTGTCTTATTGTTCGCGTTTTTCGAACGGTCTGGGTGTGATTGTTGCCGTATTGCGAACGACCTCATGACGGCCTCGCTGAAATAATTCCATCCTCTCGGTGTCACACCTGGCCTTGCTGAGAGCGCCTTGATGGTCGGAATTATGTCCATGTCGAGATCGGCTCCGGCTTTGAGCCACGAGAGGATTGGAGCGATGATGATGAAATTCGGATGAGGGTTTGGACCGAGGTTTGCCGCTGCTGAGCAGAGGTCGGTTATGCGGTCGAGTTCGGACTTTGCCGAGGGTGTTTTTTCGAATGTTTTTTCTGGCGTTTCCGGGGGCCGATTTTGCGGTGTGGCAATACCATCAGATGCCGAACGGAGAGAGGTATCTGATACTGTGGGTGTGGGTGTGGGTGTGGGGGTATCGCTGCGGTATCGATCCGGTATGCCTTGCGGTACTACCGCGGTATCATCTTTTTTATTGGTTTTCCAACGTTTTGATATTCTATCGCGTTGTTTGTCGCTTTTAGAACGCACAAAAGCACGCTCTTTCGTCAGTCCTTTTTGCTTCCATTCCTGCGATCTTCCGTCGAGGGTCCAGAAGGCCATTACGTCGTCGCGAATCTCGGCCCATTGTTCAGGTGTGCAGGCGGCCAGTTTTGCCAGCATGATTTCGTTGTTTGGGAGGGTGCAATTTGGGCGGCGCCACGCCTCCATGAGGAGCAATAAATAGGCGCCGTGACGCTGCGCATCGAGGTGTCTGGTGTCGGCCAGATACCGATCGGTCCATAATGGAAGTGCGGGATAATCGGCCATTTGAAAAACCCTACCGGTCGGATTTTTGAAGGGGTTTTTCAGCGCCGTTTTTGGGCCTGTAGACTACTATCTTCTCCAGGCCCAGGATATCCAGCACCTTGTCGCCTGGGAACCGGTTGCCGGCAAGTAAATCGGTCACGTAGGGGCGCGACAGATTGTGAGCCTTGGCGAAGGCGGTTTGGGATCCAGCGGCAAGAACGTGCTCGCGCAGAACCTCGGTGATCTCGGATTGGGAAATGAAATTTCCGGTCATTGGGTCAGCCCCTTGATGTCGAGGTAGGCTTCGACGACTTCTTTCGCGATGTGCGGATTGATTGCATTGCCGTAGCCCCGCAGAAGTCCCACGCGGCCGGGTAGCCCATGAGCCAGCGGGAATGTGCCGGGTTCAACTGGCCGCCACTTTCCATCCCGGCAGAAGAGCCAGTCAGCATCTCGCCAGAGGCCATTAGTCGGGCCGGCCCGGCTGTCTTGGCCATGACCTGCAACGATGTGATTGCCGTTCTGTTCGAGCCGGTCCCATCGCGCTGCCCCATGCGTTGCTTCATCGCTAAATGAGCTTCCGGCGACTTGTTGTCGTCGTTCGAGACTGGCGTCGGCCACCCCGCCAGTTGCGCCTGCCTCGGCAGTTGCGCCTGCCTCGGCAGTTGATCCGTCCTGTGGCGCACCGATCCGTCCGGGTTCGTAGCTTCCGTCGCCATCCCAGCCGTGTCCTTCCAGTCGCGGCTGCTCGCCGTCGACCATCCTGCCATCATGGCTGCGTCGACCAGGGTCACTCCGTCGTGATGCTGACTGTTCGGGTTCGATCTCTCTGCCGTCCTGTTGCGGCCACCGCGGGAATCGTTGACTGTCGTGGTCGGCCAGCCGTTCAAAAACAAACCATTGTCGCTGTCTGATGTGCGGCGCGCCGATGCCCGCAGCGCAGATATCGAGCGCCCCGCCGGCGTATCCCGCCGCTTCCATGTCAGCTTGTACAAGGTCGAGCCAAGCGAGGCCGTCCTTGCTTGCAACCTGCTCGCCAAAGACGACATCAGGTCCGCACTGCTCGATGAGATAGTGGAAGAAAGGCCATAGGTGCCGCTCGTCAGCAAACCCTGCTCCTGCGCCTGCCGCGCTGAAAGGTTGGCAGGGCGGTGATCCGGTCCAGACAGGTCTGTCGTCGGGCCAGCCGGCGAGCCGGAGAGCGTAGGGCCATCCGCCGATACCGGCGAAGAGGTGGCATTGGGTGAATCGAACAAGCTCATCTGGTGCGACATCGCGGATATCCCTCTCGTCAACTTCGCCGGGTGCAATAAGACCTTGCGCGATCAATTCCCGCAGCCATGCCGCGGCCTTCGGGTCGATCTCGTTGTAGTAGGCTGTCACGCTGGCGCCCCTCGTCGAATTGTCAGCACGGATGCTACACCAATGACGCGGCGCTTTACAACACCTTCTTGCGCACCAGCGTTTCCGGCGTCACAAACGCGATGTCCGCATGCTCGGCGCAATAAGGCTTGCCCTCGAGCGGTGTCTTGCCGCAAAAGCCGAAGTCGGGATCATGAGGATCGCCGATCGGCCATTTGCAGGTGTGCTCGTTGATTTCCATGAGTGTGAGCAGCGGCGAAATGACGAACCTGGGGTGCTCCGCTGACGCCACCGGCGGTTCCGGCGCGCTGGTGATCTCCGGCTCGGGCTTTTTCTTTTTCGCCTGGGCACGCGCCTTGACGGCCTTCTGCTGGATGCCGCGGTATTTGCCGGATTGGCTATTGCGACCATCTGTGGCCTTGGAAACCATCGCGGAATTGACGGGCCTCTCGCGCTTGGGCAGCTTCATGCGATGCACTCTGCCGATGATCGTGTTGCGACTGACGTTGTAGACGGCTGCGATCTGGCCGGAGGATTCGCCGTCTATCCAGCGCTTGGCGATGTCGTCGAGTTGGGATTGAGTGAAGCGGATCATGATTCTTTTTCCTCAGATAGATGACCGAATAGCGGAGTATCTTCAGCGCCGCGCAATTCGCCTTTACCCGCGACGACAGCAGCGCGCTTTGTCGGATTGACCGCGAGATCCATACGGCGGGCGATGTCTGCTAGGTATTCGGGTTCGCGCTCGATCAAGACCGCGCTGAATCCTTCACGCCAAGCCGCCTCGCCGGTAGTACCGGTGCCTGCAAACGGATCGAGCACGGTCCCGCCAGGCGGTGTGACGAGCCGACAAAGATATTGGATGAGGTCAAGCGGCTTCACGGTCGGATGTTTCGACCCGATCCTGTCTTCGGCGTCAGCTTTGGCGGTGTAGAAAAAGCGCGCTGCAGAGCCGGTGTCGCCGTGGATTGTTGTCTGGTCGCGGGGCCCGTAATCGCCGTAGGCGTTGACGCTTTTCTTCTCGCCATATTGAGGACCGACCGGTCTGATTGCGCCGGGCGTTTCGGGAAACGCCGCCAGCACTTCCGGGCTGCCATCCGTGATCAAATTTGCCGGCCATCGGCCTTTTGGCAATCCGCCGCGCGGACCAGGCGTCATGACGAAATTGGTGCCGCCGCGATCTTGGTACCGCTGGTCGGCGCTTGCCTCGCCTTTCCTATAATGGGACCATAGCTTGTTGGCCCCAGCCTTCAGATCGTCGTTGGTACCGACGCGACAGCCGTCGATGTTCATCGCCCCAACTCCCCACCGGAGAATGTTGGCTGCGCCGTTTTTTTCCGAGAATGGCTTCTGCCCTACATAGATAGGCTCCAGCGCCGGCTTCGTCGCTTGACCTCCATATGCCCACCCGGACCACGCTTCAGCTTCAGGCGAGCCCGGCGCATACGAGCCCGGCTGATACTCTCGATCTTCGAGTTTTTCCCAGCTGCCATCCTTGTTCTGATCGGCGCCGGGCCTGATGCGGCGCACCGGCGCCCCGCTCGGGACGACTGAGCCAGGAGTGCCAAGCTCCCGGTCGATGGCCTTCGCGGCGTTGTGCGCCTTGGGAAAGCCGCTCCCAAAAATCCAGCCGAACATCGGATGGTTGATGAAGCCAGCATCTTCGATCGCCACAGACATGCGCCCAAAGGTGCGCGAAGACGAGAAAGCGACAATGTAACCGCCCGGCTTGAGAACGCGAAACACCTTGGCCCACGTCTCGACCTGAAACGCCACATCGCCGCCGTCCCAAGCTTTTCCCATAAAGCCTTTGGACAGGCGTGCCATCGCATCGGACCCGGCTTTTGCCCGGCGCTCATTTGTGCCGACGCCATTTATCGATGTTGAGCTGAACCGTTTGGCAATCGAATGCAGGTGATAGGGCGGATCACAAACCACGGAATCGACGCCGTTCTCGTCGAGCGTGTCGAGTACGTCTAGGCAGTCGCCGGCATAGACCATGACGCTACCGTCGAGAAATTTCGTCGGGTTAACCATTTTCCCTCCCGTTTGTGAAAAAGGCGCCAGCCGAAGCCGGCGCCTCCCGTGGCCTCGGGTGTTCGATCAGTCGAAATCGGCGTCGGCCGGATCCTCGGGCATGATGGTCTCGGTTTCGGTCTGCGTGGCGCCGAGTTTCTGCCAGCCCTCGTCCCAAGCCGTCCACGCCGAGGATCCGGCCCGGTGCGGGTTGGTCGTGCGCTCCTGTCCCCCAGCCTGTGCTTTCCAGCCGCGCTGATACTCGAAGTTGTAGGCAGCGGGTTCGAGCGGGGTCAGGTCGATTGGGCCCGGCTCGGCGCTGTTGACAGGCGGCAAGACCTGATCGAGGTTGTCCGGCTGTTCCGGCGGCGTCTCGCTTGCAGGCTGCATCAGTGCGTCCTGAGCTTTCCAGCCGTCGGCCCAACTGCGTTCCATCGGGCCGTCGCCGAGATAGGGATTGGTTTCGACGGGCTCGCCGCGGGTTCGAGCAGAGGCGCCACGCCGGAACTGATCGGCGTATTCGTCGTCGGTCAAGTTGAGTTCCTGGTTTTCCTTGGGAAGCGCCAGAGGAACATCCGGCATTTCGGCGACCTGCTTTTCCTCGACTACTTCGCCAGTTTCCGGATTGTAGTCGATGTTCGCTGCGGCCTCGGCCGACTGCTCGCTTTCACCGACAGAGTTGCCGGGGTCGGCTTCGCCGAGGTCCTCGACCGCCGCCTGCTCGTCGCTGGACGTGGCGACTTCTTCCTTCATGTCGGCGATCGCCTGATCGAGGCCGCGCAGCCATTCGAAGGAATCATCGCTACCGGTGTCGTAGGGATTGGCGTCGGCGCCTTTTCCCTCGGCGCCGGCCTGATAGCCGAGATTGCGCGGAGAAAGAGGCTCAATTTCCGGCTCCGGCACCGGCGCGGGCTCGCCGTCTTCATTGATCGGTGGCGCATCCGGCTTTGCGTCGGCCGCGTTCCATCCGGCCTTCCAGTCCTTCCCGGCCTTCGTGCGGCCGTCGAACGGGCATTCGGTGATCTGGTAGCCGCCCATGCGGGAGTTGTGGCCGCCGCGGTATTCATCCGAGAGAAGCTGGCGACCGGCTTCCTGTTCGGCTTCATTGTCGAACTCAGCACCGCCTTCATCGTCAGAATTTCTGGGCGTATCGGCGTCGTCATCATCGGTTTCGGCACCACCCTCGGCGTCGTCGTCGAACAGGATCGGCTGATCGCGCATGACCTGGGCCGGATCGCGGCGCTTGTCGAACTGCTCGGCGTCGGCGACAACGATCTTGACCGCCTTCTTGCCGGCGTGATTGAGGGTCAGCAGCACATTGTCCTCGGCTAGGCCGGACGCCACGATCTGGACCGTACCGTCCTTGATCGTGAATTTGTCGAGCACGGCATGCACGACGTCGTTCTTGCCCTGGGCGACGATCTCGACGGTGCCGCGCACGAGCTGCATGGCGATGTCTTCCATGTTCTCTACGGCCTCGCGCTGGTCGGCCTCGCTCATCTTCGGCCAGGGCGTGCGCTCGGCATTCTCGCGAAGGCTGCGCAGGAGAGTGTCGCGAATGTCCTGCACAAGCTGGTTTGGATTGAGCTTGAAGACTTCGCCGGTTTCCGGGTCGGTCAGTTCAAAGGGGTCGACGTTGTCGGTCATTGGTTTCTCCTGGATGGTGGGGCTTATTCGCCGTCGTCCATGTCTTCGTAGTCGTCGACATGCTGATCGGCAATCTGGGTGTCGGGGCGGTAGTCGACCGGGCGCACGGGCCTCGGGTCGCGCGCTGCGTAGTGGTCGCGGGCGACCTGCTCGGTCACGGGGCGAAGGGCATAGATCGACGACGAACCATAGTATTCCGTCGCGTATTCTTCGCCCTCGGTCGGCACGTCGATGCGGAGCATGATGCCGCCAGCAATTTCTTCCTCGCGCGCTTTGCCGATGCGCTGACGGTGCCCCATCAGCTCGAGCAGCACCCAGCCGAAATCGCGCGGGGTTTTGGTTTCAATCGTTTCGGTCATAGCTCATCTTTCCTTTCATGGATGGCTGATGGTGATTTCCCGGACCTGCAGTCCGGTGTTGGATTCGTAGATTGCCCGGCGCAGCCGGTAGTCGGCAGTGATGGTCGCTTTGCCTCCCTTCACATCCTCGACGATGGTTTGCCCGGTCTTGGCGTCGACATAGCGGAAATCCGGCGTGTATTTGGCTTTGCGACCGTTTGGATAGCCGTCCGACCGGATCAGAAGCGGTTTTCCGTCGCATTCAAGAATGCGCGAGGGGTGCACTTCCAGATCGCGGATATCACCGGCTCGCCGCAACTTCTTCAACTGCCCGTAGCGCAGCCATTCGGCTTTGCTGTCGAACTTGAAGCCGTCCTCGGTGATGCCCCGGCGTGCGCCGAACTTGTTGCGCTTGGCCTTGATCGGCCCGAGTATGTTGCGGAGTGAAGGCTTCATGCTGAAAGTCCTTCCTGTTGCTGGCCGCCATCTGCCTGCGCCTGCTCAAGACGATATCCAACTCCCCAAATGGTAGTGATCTGGACGCCGTAAGGCTTCAACTTTTTGCGAAGCTTGCAAATGAAAACGTCAACGATTTTTATCTCGGGAGGGTCGTCGGCGCGGTCGTAGTAGGCGGACTCAAGAATTTGCTCTTTGCTCACCAGTCCGCCGCGCGCCAAGGCCAAATAAATCTTGGCCTCGATTCCTGTCAGCCGCCATTCGGGCGGAATTGCATCGGTTCCTTTTTTCAGCAGCCCTTCGAGATAATGAATGTGTTCGCGCAACTGCTCGTTTTCTGCTCGAAGTTCGGCAAGCTCCGTCGTCGCGTTCATGCCGATTCCTCGCCCATGGCGACGCGCACGGTTGCCGCGGCTTCCTTATTAAGACCCCAGCCGATGCCGCGCGAGTTGATGATTTCGAAACCGATAGCGCCGATCTTTCCGCGCAGGAGGTTGAGAAGCGTTGCCAGTTTGGTGGAGTCGGTCGGCTCTTCATCCCAAACCGCGCGCTCCAAATCCGATCGAGAGACAATCGGCGCCTTGGCAAGAGCAGAAAGAAGACGCCCCTCGGCCGGAGTGAGTCCGTACCGACTACACAGATCGTCAATGGCTGAAATTCCCTTTCGATCCAAAGCCGAGCGGCCAGCCGGAGGGTCGCCGCTGATGGCAATTGCGCGCTGGGGTTCGGCCCGTGGCTTTGTCGCGGCCAACGGAACTTGCGCCATCACGACGTCGCGGCGCCCCGGACGCGTATCGCTGGCCCAAGATGGTAGAACAATCTCGACAAACCCTTCGTCTGCGTCGCCGTCGAGCTTTTCCCACTGGCACCATTTGCGCGGCTCGGCGCGATCAACGAATTCCGGCACGACGCCAAGCGCCAGCCGAAACCAAGATCCCTTGGTGCCGATGGTCTTTTTTAGAACCATACCGCCATCCGATCCCGGAGCAAGAAGCGCAAGGCGCAAAAGGCCATGACTTTCTTCGGTTCCCTGCAGAACTTCGATCAACATGCCATCCTCAAGGCCAAGGATTGCAGCAGTCGACGTTGAGATGGTCAGGCCAAGGCGCGCCGGCTTTGCGCCACGCTTGCTCAAGGTGGCAGAAATTCCCGTGCCGGTGGTCGGCGACGACGGAGCAACAACCAATCTGCGAAATCCCATCACGGAATCCTTTCTGTTATTTGGTCGAGATTTTAAACCGGCTTCGCCTTGCCACGCGTCGCGCCCTTGCGCGCATCACGGAGCGATTCGATCACTTCCGAAAGCGCAGCCTGGGTGTAGCCGGCCTCGGCGATGCGCTTGTCGACCAGATGCTCAAGCTGCTTGGTGACGACGCGTCCCTCGATCTCGGCAAGCGCAACAAGCCGATTCCAGGCATCGTCGCCAAAAATAAGAGTGTGTCCCCGCGATTTCTCCGACATGAAATTTCTCCGATTGTGTGTTGACGCAACATATTAATAGCGCCTATGTTGGGTCAAACGCAAGCGCGAAGATATTTGGGATGGATTTGATGGTCACAGAAATAGAACAGCTTTTGGACGGAATTTACTTCGGTCTTGACGATGACACCTATCACGGCCAGGAGCGACTGAGCGCCAGCGGCGTTTGCAACATGCTGGTGTCGCCGGCTACGTTCTGGAAGGAAAGCTGGCTCAATCCTGATCGCGAGCCGCGCAATACGAAGGCGCTCGCCATCGGCCGCGCCTATGACAAGGCCAAATTCGAGCCCGAGGCGTTTCTCAGCGGCTATGCGCCGCTGCCCAATCCTGCCGACTATGGCGACGAGCTTTTGACGACGCATGCCAAGATCCAGGAAAAGCTGGCAGACCTTGGCGAGAAGAAAACGCTTGCCGGCGAGAAGGTGCTCGAAGCGGCGGTTCGGCTGCGCGGCGCCGGCTACACCGGGCCGATCTGGCATCTGATCGACGCCGAGGCGGCGGAAAAGCGCGAGGCTGACGGAACCATCGGCATTGACCCGTCAACTTACCGCGAAATCGTCAACGACATGAAAATGCTGCGCGCCAATCCGGAAATTTCCCCGATGTTCGAGGGCGGCGAAGCGCAAGTATCCGTGCTGTGGACCGATGAAAAGGGCGTCAAGTGGAAGGCGCGCTTCGACTATCTCAAGGAGCGCATCATCGTCGACCTGAAATCCTTTGAGAACGGCCAGCGCAAGAACCTCAACCAGTGCATTTCTGACGCGATCCGGTTCAATCGCCTTCACGTGCAAGGCTTTCTTTATCGCGACGTCGCCGAGATGATTCGCACCGGAAAGCTGCGCATCGCCAAGGTGCAGAACCAGGGCCAGAAGGATCTGATCGCGGCCATTCGCGCGAGCGACGTCCCCTTCGAATTCTGGTGGCTGTTCCAGGAAAAGCGCGGCGTCCCGAATGTGCTCGCCCGTCGCTTCCGCATGACGCGCCAGCCGACGCCGGAACTGCTTTACAACGCCCCGAACGAGGAAGCGCGCGAGCGTTTGCGCCAGGCGTACAAGAGCTTCAACAAGCTCGCCCTGAAGGCCAAGTGGGAAATAGAGTGGGCGCGCGACACCTATCTGAAGTGTCTCGAAATCTGGCCCGACGGTCCTTGGGGCTCGCTGCAGCCGGTCATGGACATCGACGACGAGGACTTCCCACCGTACTTCTTGGAGGATGTGTGATGTGCAACTGTGCAGATGAAGTCGACGCCAAATTATCCGAGCGCAATACGCGCCTGACGCGGGCTATTGTGTTCAGCGATCGCGGCAACAATCCTAACCTCATGCTGCGGACGGAGCAGATAGAAACCGGTCGCGGCAAAAAGAAGGCCGTCGCCATGTTCATTTCGCATTGCCCGTTCTGCGGCGAGAAATACTCAGAACAGGATGACATCTGATGGGCATTTCCGAACTGCTCGCCAAGATCGGCGACGAAAACATCCGGCTTCAGAATCTCGACAGCGACGCACAAAATCTCGATTGGTCGCAGAAGCACGGCACCAAGATCACGTTTTACACCGAAGTTCCGATCGACCTTCAGGGCTTGGAAAAGCTCGGCCTCGTGATCTGGCTTGACCGGCAAGAGGTCGCAAAAATCATCGCAGAGGAAAAGAAAAATGGCTGACCAATCCGCTCTCATTTCCGAATTCTCGGAGTGCCTGAAGACGATGAGCTACTGCCGCGCTGGATGGGATTACGAGCTCAGTCCGGAAGTGAAGAGGCGCGAGGATAAACAATGCGCCGACGCGCTCGCAAAAGCGCGGGAAATCTGGCGCGAAAACACGGCTATCCGCGCCGATCTGCGCGCCGCCTTCAAGGCCGCGTCTCCGCTGGCAACCATGGAAGAAATTGAGAGGAATTCCTGATGCACCTGATCTTCGACACTGAGACCTCCGACCTTCCGAATTTCAAGCTTCCGGCTGATGACCCGGCTCAGGCGCGCATCGTCCAGTTGGGCGCGATGCTCTGCGACGGCGACGACTTCGCGCCGGTTGCCGAGCTGAACACGATCATCAAGCCCGATGGATGGACGATTGCCGAGGGCGCCCAGAAGGTGCACGGCATCAGCCTGGAGCGCGCTATGGACGAAGGCCGACCGATTGCCGATGTGATCGAGGAATTCGATGCGCTTTTCGACCGCACCGACGTTCTGGTCGGCTTCAATATCCGCTTCGACAACAAGCTTGTGCGCGGCGCGAGGCGCCGGCTTGAGCGTCCCGACCGGTTCGGCGAGCGTCCGGAGGTCGACGTGATGCGGCTTTGCACGCGCATCTGCAACATCCCACCAACCGCCGCCATGATGCGCGCCGGGATCAACTACGCGAAGTCGCCGAAGCTTGAAGAGGCGTTTCGGATTATGCTTGAGCGCGAGATGCCGGACGCTCACGACGCCATGGGCGACGTCCGCGCAACCCGCGACCTTCTGGTCGATCTGCACCGGCGCGGCATCGACATCAGCGGCAAGATGCCCAAGAGCGGGAGGGTGCAATGAGCGACGACCGCATTACGCAAAAATATTTGCGCCTCTACCCTGACAGCAAGAGGACCAAAAGCTGGTCCGGGCGTTTGGTCTATATCCAGACCAACCGCGGCATTTGGCGCGAGGGAGGCCACGGCTACACAAAGACCGGGGAGCCTGATGCCTGGATACTCCCATTCGAGGATGCTCAGCGAGAAGTGAGCCATTGCGGCCCAGAAAAGTGCGCAGTGTTTCTGAGCGCGGAACCGTATGCCACAGACGCATTTTCGCGGTGGCTCGAAAACGGACCCAAGCTGGCAAAAGCCGCCGGCTGCTACGTCGAGATCAAGGTGCGCGAATACAAACCCGAGGAACAACCATGAGCTTCCGCCCCGCAACCGTCGCCGGCACCAAGGCGCTGACCTGCATCTATTCCGAGAGCGGCGGCGGCAAGACCTACTCGGCGTTGCTGCTCGCGCGCGGTCTGGTCGGCCCGACCGGTCGCATTGCCATGATCGACACCGAGAACCGGCGCGGCGAACTCTATGCCGATGATCCGAAGATCGGCGGCTATGACGTCATGCAATTGGGCGAGCCCTTCAGCCCGCAGCGCTACATGGACGCGATCGACGAAGCCGAACAGTCCGGCTACGACGCCATCGTGATCGATTCCATGAGCCATGAATGGGAGGGCATCGGCGGCGTGCTCGATATGGCGCAGGAGATCGCGCTGAAACGCAATCGCGACAGTCCGGCATTTGGCGACTGGAAAGAGCCGAAGACCCAGCATAAGCACCTGATCGCCAAGATGATGCGCTCCGCGGCGCATGTGATCGTTTGCGCACGCGCTCAGTACAAATCGCGCCAGATCGAAAAGAGGGATTACGCGAAATTCGGCATTCGGAGCCAAGCGAACACGACCGTGATCCGTGACGAGTATCAGTCGCCGATCCAGGAGGAGCGCTTCATCTTCGAAATGACCGTGCACATGCAGATGTCGAACCAGCATCCCGGCGTGCCGATCATCACCAAGTGCCCGGAGATGCTGATGACGGCATTTCCGAACGGCGAACAGATCACGGTCGAGACTGGCGTGCGCATGGCGCAGTTTTATAACCAGGGCGCGCCGCCGTCGGTTGGCGCCGCCGACATCGCCGACCGGGCTGAAGTCGCGGCGCGCGGCGGCATGGCTGACTACAAGGCGTTCTTCGAGGGCCTGCAGCCGCACGAGAGGCGTGATCTGGCCAACAGCGCCATCCATGAGCGCATGAAGGCCATTGCTGCCGATATCGACAAGCGCGCGGCAGAGATGGCGGCACCGGAGCCGGACGACCCGGAGCCTCCGCGCGAGGAGCCGACGACGCGCTATGTCGAACCGAACTTCGACACCATGCCGGGCGGCGCGACCGACGATGATGACATTCCTTTTGAACCGTAGGAGACAATCATGAACGAGACCACCCAGACTGCCCAGACTGAAGACGACCTCACCGAGCGCGAAGTTTTGGCGTTCGAGGGAGCGCTGCAGATTTTCACTGCCGCCGCCCCTCGCCTCTCCGGCCATCCGGTCACCGAATTCGAGGCAATCCACAACGCGACCAAGGCGGCCATCGGCGTCGGCGACGTGATCGTCAACGTTCCGAACCCGAAGCCGGCGGTCCCGATCAACAAGTCGGTCACACCAGACTTCATCGTCTGCCTCGAGGATGGCAAGAAGTTCAAATCCCTCAAGCGCCATCTGCGGACGCACTACAACCTGACGCCCGAGCAGTACCGCGAGAAGTGGGGTCTGCCGGCGACGTATCCGATGGTCTGCGCCAATTATTCCGCAGTCCGGTCGCAGCTCGCCAAGGACAACGGGCTCGGAACCAAGTAGGAGCGCGATCATGCCGTCGAAAAAGAGCCAGGTTCCCTATGCCGGAGCAACGAGCGGCGAAGCCGCGCGGAGAGAAATCATCAAAATCCTGAAGCGGTTCGGCTGCTCGTCCATCGGCTTCATGGATGAATTCGAGCGGCATGAGCTTCTGCTCGTTTTTGTCCATCGCGGCCGCAACGTGCAGCTTCGGGCCAGCGCAAAAGGCTGGGCTGAGCTTTACCTGAAGGAAAACCCGTGGTCGGGCCTGCGTAAATCCAGTCGCGAGGAGTATGAACGCGCGGCCATTTTGCACGGACTGATTGCCGTCAACTCGATCTTGCGCGACTGGGTCAAGGGCCAGGTCACGGCGGTCGAGACGGGTATCCTGTCGTTCGAGGCCGTGTTCATGCCCTACATGATGACAAACGAGGGGCGCACCATGCTTGAGGTTGTCCAGAACGCCAATCTCCTACCCCCTCCAACCGAGGAAACGAAATGACCACCGAAGACGATGCCCCTTTCGACGCTCCAATCGAGCAACCGACGGCGCCGAAACAGCGCCCGCAAGCCGCCGGTGCGGACGCAGCCAAAGCGAAGGCGCTCGAACTCGCCCGGCAGAAATCCGAGGCACCGCAGGGTGTTGACGACGAGCCGGACGAGAACGCGCCGGAGATTGTGAAATTCGTCCAGTCCGATCCTGGCGCTGTGCTGGTCGATGAGGCCAAACGTGGCGAGCTGGTGAAGTACATCGAAGGCGAGATCGCAAACTTCGTGCCGGACCTGTCGACCGGAACCGGCCGCAAGGCCGTGGCCGCGTTCGCCTACAAGATCACGCGCACCAAGACGGCGCTCGACAATGCCGGCAAGGCGCTCAACGCCGAGCTCCGTGCCCGCATCGATCAGGTCGATGAAAAGCGCCGCGAAGTGCGCGCGACTTTCGACGATCTGATGGCCAAAGCGCGCAAGCCGCTGACCGATTGGGAGGCGGCCGAAGAAAAGCGTAAAACCAATCGCGAGGCGTTTTTCAATCGCCTGCAGGAACTCGGATCACCCCTGATCGGCGACACCTCCACATCGATTGCCGAGCGCATTGAGGCCCTGGACCATCTTGTGCCGGCCCTCGATGACTTCGGCGACAATCATCAGGCGGCCATCGACATGCGGACCCGCGCACTGGACGATCTGCGTGGCCACTTGGCGCGCACCGTCGAGGCTGAGCGCGTCGCCGCAGAGAATGAGCGCCTACGGGCCGAAGCCGCTGCACGCGAGCAGGAGCTTGCCAAACTGCGCCGGCAACAGCAGGAGCGGGAGGCTGAAGATGCTCGGACGGCGCGTGCGCGCGAGGCCGGGGCGGCGCAGGCGGCGGCGCAAAAGGCCGAGGACGAACAGCGACAGGCGAGAGAGGCTAAAGCAGCAGAACTGCATCAGCAGCAGGCAGAGAATGCCCGCGAGATGGCTACGCAACTTGAGAACGTCTTTTTACGCGTTGCCGAACTTACCGACCACAAATCGGATGTTCCTGGACTGCGTTCATTGCTTGATGGAATCCTGGATTTTGGATTTTCTTCCGAACAGTACGGGGACCGGGCCACCGAATTACACGCCTCCCATGCGCGGCTTGTGGGAGCCATCAGATCGAAGCTGATGACCTTTGGCCTCCAAGCCGAAGCCGGCGCCAATCAGGCCGTCCGTCGCCAGCGCAACACCGAAGCGCGCGATTCCCTCGTCGAAGTCTGCGCGCTCGACAAGGACAAGGCCACCGAGATCGTCAAGGCGATCATCGGCGACAAGATCAAGTACATCCACATCGGGAGCACATCATGACCATTTCGACCGACGACCTTCAGCGCGAACTCGACCGGCTGCGCGGGGAGACGGACACGCAGCCCGCACCGAAAGCTCAGCACCCGCTCTACGCCGCCATCGACTATCTCGACAATATCGTCAAGAAGCCACCCAGCGATGCGCTCCAAGCGGCTCTAGCCGAGACCGAAATGCGCATCGGCAAGAATCGCGCGGCCATCGAATCGTGCCGGATCACGCGCAAGGGACTGGCTGACATGAGGGCCAAGCTCGAGGCAGCCGACATCCTGGAGTCCCGGCGCGAACAGGAGATTCTGCAAAGCCTTGAAGCCGACATCCGCGCCAGATCCGGCATCGAAGCCCGCATCGTGACGATGGGGTGAGACCATGACCATCGGCCAGCTTCCGCAGGATGGCGTCTTTCGTCTTCGTCCAATCGAGGAGGGTTCTGATGCGGCGGCGCGCTTGCTTTTGGCTCTCGAGTCCGGACTGCCGCCCGATCGTCTGGCGGCGGCCGTGAGGATCAGCCGGCGCGCCTTCGACAAATTCATCGAACTGGCGCGCGAAGGTCGATTGCCGCGCGGCAGGCTTGCGGCTGCCGATATATTGCCACGAGGCAGGCCTGCGCCTCTGACGCATCCGCTTGGACGCCCTTATTTCAGAGCCATCGCCATGCGGATGATACGAAAGGATGGCATCTACACCGGCGACATCGAGGCCATTCTGGTGGCCGCGCAAAAGACGATGCCGGTCGCCAACGTGATCTCAGAAATGCGCAAGAGGCTGAAGCCGCACGGCGTCGTGATCGCCAGTAAATATTCTGGTCGCTTTCGCACGCACTACACGATTACGGAGGGGCGCGATGCGCTTGCGCGGCTCATCGAGGAAGCGGTTTTGATCGAAGGAGATCTGAAATGAGAATGAGCATTATTCGTCATGTCGTCTGGGCCTGGCAGGACTGGCGCTTCGACACCGCCATGTCGAAGAAATACCCGCAATACGCTGAACTGGTGAGGCGCCGCAAGGAGCGCCAGCGCCGTCATGGGCGTGTGAGCCGGATTACGGCCCGTCTTTCTTCGCTACTGCATGCGGAGTTGCGACGTGAAGTCGACCGCAAGACCTGATGAGCGCTGCCTTATTTGATGCGACGTTTAATCGCTTCGATCAGGTTTTTCAGTGCCGTGAGCGGCTTGACGCGAGGCCAGAGCATCATTAGCAGCGCGAGATCGATTGCCAGAAGAAGCCATCTTCCCTTGGACATCAGAAACTCGACTACCATTTTTCCGAGGCCAGATAATCGTTGCCATGGCAATGGCGCCAAATGCTTCCTGAATAGTTCCGGCCCAATCCCAGCTCAGCCAATCGAAAGACCCGGCTAGCAGAGTGGCCGAGACGACGGTCAGGCAAAATGCAACGCCAAGATTGCGTCCAACTTGTGCGTGGAAAAACACCAGCGCAATTGCAATCAGGAAGTAACCGAAGGCGAGATAGGTCAGAGCCTTGTCGTCCGGCAGAAACGTTACGGATATCCGGTCGCAGAGTTCGAGAGCCAGCATCGAAGATGCCATAATCCGCGCCGGTCGAATCCAAAGTGCCGGCACCATCGTGACAAGCAGTACAGCCAGATACAGGGCGCCCCATCCTGTCGTGAAAAAGAAGCTCATCTGATGGAAGCCGTCCCGACATCAGGAGCCGCCTTTCTTTGCGCGGAAAGAGTGCTGATGGTCTCGACGATCTGCTCATCCGTCGGTTCAGCGATGCCGCACAATCCAAGGACGCCGCGCAGAATGTCGTGGGCATGGGCGATGTTGCCAGGCGCGGTCTGTGCGGAACGCAAAAGAGCCAGCGTCTCGCCAGCCTGGGTTTGCTTGGCACCGTAGCCGTTCTTTTTGTCCGTGACTTCGGCAATCGCGGCGCGGATATCTGGTAATGATGCGTCGATCTCGGATTCGAGGTCGGCAGCAAGACGACGCAACCGAACAAGCCGACTTCCGGCCCGCACCACACTTTCGGGGGTTTTCTTGAGATCGCTCATTTTGGAGCTCCTATGGTTACAGAAATTATAAGGCCGATGAATGCCAGCAAAACGACGCCGACAAACCCCGTTACAACAGATCGAATTGGCGCAAATTCGGCTTTCGAGACATAATTTCCGGACATATTTGCCTCCATTTTGTTGATCGCCAGTTTTATGTCGGCGATATCCAAGGCCGTTAGCTTCGTCCGCTCATCGACGCGCGCCAACAGTGCTCTGTCCTGATCCGCAGTCATGACATACCTTCGTTTTTGGCATTCTCTTCGCGCGCATCACTTTGACCTGCGGCAAAGGCAACCTTTTCCTTCGCCGCGACTATGACGTCGTGCATGTGGTTGGTCTGTGTCCGAACCACCTTGACTTCGCCCTGCACGGCCGTGACTTCGCCCTGCACGGCCGTGACTTCGCCCTGCACTTTCTCTGTCGCCTTCAGGTTCTTGTGCTGAAAATAGATGCTGACGGCCTGGATCAGGGCGACGACAATAAGGGCAAGTCCGGGATCAACAGTTATCGGCATCTGCTCATCCTTTCGCTTTGTCGGGAGTTTTCCAGCCGCAGACGTCGGCGCCAGCGTCATTGATCGTCAAAAACCACTCGGCGGTCGGCCTTGTCAAATGGTCGCCTTTGCGGAGATAGCCGGGGCCAGCGGAGCATAGATTGCCGATCGGTGGCGAGCAAAACGAAATGCCGGCAATCAGGGTGAGCGCGACGACGCCCTTCAGCGTATGGTCCATTTTTCCAGCGCCTTTTTCAGTTCCTCGTCGGTCATGGCTCGGGCCTTTGCTCGAGCACGATTGACCGCATCGACGTCGTGCCGTTCCTTGGCGGCTTGTGCGGCTTCAGCGGTCGCTCGACCGACGCTCTCTCCTTTGAAGAACGCGAAGATGATGGCGATAAGACCGGCGACCGCTAGGTACGCATAGAACTGCGTTCCCTTCATCAGCGACAGCAACAGGCCGATCCAGTCCATGGGACGATCCTATCCGGCGAGAATACCCATGATGTCGGATTCCTTCATGATGAGAAGGGTTTCTCCGTCGATTTTGACCTCGGCGCCGGCCCATTTTCCGAAAAGCACGTGATCGCCGACCTTGACGACAAGGGTAATATTTTTGCCGTTCTCATCTCGATCGCCTGGGCCAACGGAAATTACTTCGCCTTCCGAGGGCTTTTCCTGTACGGCATCCGGGATGAGAATTCCGCCCGGAGTTTTTTCCTCACCACTGATGCGACGGACGACGACACGGTCATAAAGAGGCAAAAATTTCATAGCAGTTCCTCGACGTTGAGTTGATGTAGATTTTGATCCTATCCCGCCACAAGCCGCGGCTGCTTGGCAACTTCGACCGCTGCCGATGCCAGTGCCTTTGCGCGGGCGCTCTGCATCGATCCGCGATAGACCATGAAAACGGCAACAATGCCGACGGCGGCCACGCCAACCCAGAACACCGGATTGCCGACGAGCGCGCCCCAATCCGCCTGTGTTGCAGCGCCCGCCGTAACAACGCCACCGGTGCCGCTCTGGCGCTTGGTCGCGGTGACATTCGTCTCGGCCTTCTTCTGCTCGGCGATGATCTCGGACGTCGTCATGACCATGGCCAGCGACTTCGCCTCGATGCGCGTGATGCGGGCGGTCCACCCTTTGCCGAAATAGATGAAATTCGTCAGGGCCTCGACAAAGCTCTGACGCCGGGAGTTGACGCCTTTGATTGTGACGATCACGGCGTCTCTGGTCTTGAGCGCAGCGACGCCGGCCGCCGTGATCTGGCCGTAACCGCCGTCGACTGGCATATTGCCGAGCGCACCCTGCAGCCATTTGATGCTACGACCGGGGCCGGAATTGACGCCGCCATCCCAGACCGACAGGTCGAGGCCGACCGGCAGATCGTCGCCGTGAACCGGATTCCAGTATTGGGTTCGATA